>Ga0114932_10006340_pt1 | contig 10125 bp, 13 predicted proteins | sample 2SBtaG_2_FD_87286 | JGI IMG/M metagenome (GOLD analysis project Ga0114932, IMG submission 87286) | Deep subsurface microbial communities from Kolumbo volcano to uncover new lineages of life (NeLLi) - 2SBTROV12_ACTIVE470 metaG | ecosystem: Environmental > Aquatic > Marine > Volcanic ... | reverse complement strand
GAGCGGCATCGTGTACGCCGCGCACTCGATGCACCGTGGGGATGTCCCGGACCTGAACAAGGACTTCCGGCTCATTCGCATCGCGTCAGAGGACGACGTGCTCGAAGCGGTGCTGAAGATTGGGGAGAAGTTCTACGGAGCACGGAAGAACTTCCAGATCCTGTCGCCCAAGCACGGTGGCACGGTCGGGGTGACGAACCTGAACGCCCGTTTGCGTGAGCTGTTGAACCCGAAGGCACCCGGTGTGGCCGAGCACAAGGTGGGGTCGCACCTCATCCGTGAAGGCGACCGGGTGATGATCGTGCAGAACGACTACAAGCTCGGTGTGTTCAACGGCGACGTGGGCAAGATCAGCCGGGTGGACAAGACGAAGAAGGAGATCGAGATCAAGATCTTCGGCGCTCATCCCCTGTTCGTCCGTATCCAGTTCAAGCAGGCCAGAAAGCTCCTTCGGCTGGCCTACGCCTGCACGGTCCACAAGTCGCAGGGGTTGGAGTACGACCGCATTGTGATGCCGCTGGTGACGGGCTTCTACCACCAGCTCCAGCGCAACCTCATCTACACGGCCATCACCCGCGCGAAGGTGCAGGTCGTGCTCGTGGGACACCATGAAGCTCTGGTGAAGGCGGTCCACAACGCCAAGCAGGACGACCGAGCCACGCTGTTCCTCGACCGGCTCGTTGGGGGGCTCAAGGCCGCCCCCAGCGAGTAGGTGGTTCATGGCCTTCGGGCCTCAACCGCCACAGGAGGCTGGACAGATGAGCATCAAACTGACCGACGAGCAGAAGGCCGAGATCAAGTACGTCCGCGACGGCTTGCGCATCACGAAGGTCGTGGCGACCCGTGGCATCAAGACCCGGACTGGCGGCGACTACTTCGTGGGTATGTCTGCTGCATGGGACTCGATTCAAGAGGACGCTGGCGGCATGGGTGCCGACATGATCGACGCGCTCGACGAGGGCGAGGCACAGGCGGCTGCCGTCCAGAACGGCATGACGCGCAAGCAGGCCAAGGTCGCGGCAACCATCCTCGGGATGGAGGTGGACCTTCAGGCCACCAGCCACGCGCTCGGTGGCGGGGCCATCACCGAGCAGGAGCACCGCAGGGCGACCAACGCCATCAAGCGCAACTACTCGCAACTGCTCGTGTCCGCCGTCCAGAACGGCAAGGCCAAGGACAACGGCAACGGTGAGGGATGATGAGCAAGCTACCGGCACTGTCAGAGACGTTCATCGAGGAGCTGGCGGACGAGTTGTCCAAGTTGGAGGTCCAGCTTGATACGGACCCACTCCAGTACGGCCCCAAGCGGCTGAACGGCAAGGTCGCCCTCGCGCGGAAGATGCTGTCTCAGTGCGAGCGGAAGTTCCTCGACATGGCGTCGAAGAACTCGACGTACAAGCGGGCGCACCGGGCGGCGACTCTGGTGCTGGAGCAGAGCAAGAAGCACTTGCTCGCCAACGACCCCGAGGTGCGTGCTGGCCGTGCCGTCTCCGAACGCGACGCCATCGCGTCGGGGAAGCTCTCGTCCGAGATCAACACGATGAACGACCTCGGCTACTCGGTCGAGGCGCTTGAGCTTGCCATCGCGCTCATCAAGGCCAAGCGGACGGATCTCAAGGACACGCAGGGCCGCATCCGCGATCAGCTACGGCTGTGTCAGGAGGAGCTTGGTCTCGGTGGTCGGTGGGGCAGCAAGTCGCCCAACCGAGGGACCGAGCTTGAGCCGGGTCAGGGCTTCGCGGACGGCAAGGACGTGGAAGACGTGGACGCCCTCATCAAGGAGGTCCAGTCGGTGTCCGACTCCGAGCTTCATGTTTGGGTAGATGTGGACGACACCGACCCGGAGGAAGAGCAGGAAGCGGACCTCGCCGCGAGCGACACGGAAGAACCTCGCAAGCCGGTGGTGGTGGAGAAGGTCGCCTCTGGTGCCGAACTCGTGGACGACGACTTCGACATCATCGAAGAGGACGACCCCGAGCCACCTGCGGACCCAGCTATCATCCCCGGTGACCAGCTCGTCGAAGAGTTCGGGTTCGTTCCTCACTGCGAGAAGTGCGGAGAGCCGCAGCATCGTGTAGTAGGGAGCGGCATGGCCTGCCCCAACGGACACGGTGGTTGTGGTTCGGTCGAGCCGCCTGCCCCGGTGCTGGCCAATGCGGAGGAGCCGCCCGCAGATGAGGTTCTGCCCGGTACGGCGGATGAGGCGGACGTGACCACCTTCTTGGACGACAAGACCGAAACGGCGATGCCGTCGCGTCGCGCTGTTGAAGAGGCTGATGAGGAATTGGACATCGACTCCATCCTCGCCAATTTCTCGTGAGATGAGGGGGTCCACTTTTCGACCCCCCGAGTAGACCAACCACAAGCGGGTCCAGTCCTAACCACTTCGGACCAAGACAAACACCGTCCCGCTAAACAGGAGAGAGTGAATCATGAGCGGTTTTCAGCAGTTTGGTTTCGGCCAGAACGATCAGGGCGTCGGTCGCAAGGGCAAGCGGCTCAAGATGGACAAGAACGAGGTCTGCCGGATCTCCTTCATCTGGTGGCCCGGTATCGACACTGGCAAGCTCGACCTCGACGCGCCCACGCCGGGCTTCGTCGGAGCGCCTCGCCACTACCTCAAGGGCGTCGGCTACTTCATCAACAAGGGGCCGGAGTTCACGAAGATCGCGGGTGAGGCCGCGAAGATGCGCATCAACACGCTCGTCGTGAAGTGGCCGACCAACTCGGTCGGCAAGCTCGACGCGGCGGCCATCGCGGAAGGCCAGTTCGAGGTGCTCAACTGGGTCTTCGACGAGGGCAAGTACGACGAGATCAAGCCCATCCACGCGGAGTGGCCCCTCGGGTCGCACGACCTCAAGATCAAGTGTACGGACGCGGGCTACCAGAAGATGAGCTTCAGCCCCTGCCGCGACTCGGTCCTGCGGAAGTTCTACTCCAAGGATCCGGCGAGTGCGCTGATGAAGGCGGTCATCGATGCCGCGCAGAAGCTCCTCCCCGACGTGGAGAACGAGATCGGTCGCAACATGACCATCGACCAGATCCGCGAGAAGCTCGGCGGTGGCGGCGGTGGCGGTGGCGGTGGTTCGGCTCCGGTCAGCGACGTGGTCGCGACCGAAGAGATGGACGACGCGCTCGACGACCTCTTGGAGGACTGAGAGGCGGCCCCTCAGCCACGCCCCGGTCGGCCTTGTGCTGGCCGGGGCGTAGTGCCAACAGGAGCCTCCGAACTCTGCCGAGTCCAGGGAGAAGATGGCCCAGGCCAAGCGGGGAGTCCCTTTGTCCGAGGCCCACAAGAGAGCTTGTTCGGTTGCTCAGAAGGAGAGGCACGCCCGAGACGGGGTGTCCGAAGCCACCCGTCTGAAGATGTCGGAAGCCCTCAAGGGCAAGAAGAGGCCCGACACCGCCGCCCGAAACAAGGCCGCTGCTGGCTGGAAGCATACGGACGAGGCCAAAGCCAAGATTGCAGAGGCGAGCAGGACAGGCGGGTTCAAGGGCAAGTCCCACTCAGACGCAACCCGAGCCCTGATTCGAGATGCCCGGTCCCGTCAGGAACCCACATGCGGGATGGAGGGCAAGAAGCAGGCCGAGGAGACTCGGAGGAAGATCAGCGAGGGCGTCAAGAGGGCCTGGGCATTGCGAAAACGAAACGAGGTGGTGTGATGCTCACGCTTGGCTTGGACCCGAGTTTGACGAATTTCGGTTGGGCCGTCCATGACACCGAAGCGGTGGGCAAAGCCCGTTGCGTCGAGCGTGGGCGATTCCAGACATCTTCCAAGCAGCTCTTCATCTCGCGCTACATGGACATGCGGCAGAGCGTCATCGCTCTCGTCAAACGTCTCGGCATCAAGCGAGTGGGCTGCGAGTACCCCGTGTTCAACGACCTCTGGTCGGAGGGCATGTACGGGTTGTTCCTCTACACCTGCGAGGCTCTGAAGGAGTGCGAGGTTGACCTCGTGTTCTTCGCTCCTCCGCAGGTCAAGGCACATGCACGCATCGCGCTCGACCGCCCTCGCGTGCAAGGGAAGCTGTGGGTCATGCGCAAGCCCGACATGGTCGAGGCTGCGCGGTTCGATGCTGGGGACGTAGGAACGTGGAACCACAACGAGGCAGACGCCTATTGGGTGGCGATTGCGGCCTCCCGGTTCTGGTCTCTCCTTGACGGGGTAACCGAATTGAACGAGCTGAATCCGGTTGAGCGGGAGCAGTTCACCCGAATCCATACCTTCAAACGCGGCAAGCGGGCGGGTCAAACCAAGAAGTCGGGCATCCTCTATCGGGAGGACGAACGCTTCTTCAGATGGTCGGTGCCCGAGGAGGACGAGCAAGATGGCTGAGAAGAAAACGGCAGTAGCAAAGGCGAAAGCCGCCAAGGCGCGAGCCGCCAAGAAGGTCAAGGCGAAGCCGACTCGGTCGATGCTCGCTGGCGTCCAAGCGGTCGTCGCGAAGGTCCTCAAGGAGGACGACCCCACCGTCACCGTGGACAGCAACTCTCTCACGGAGTCGCGACCCCACATGACCTCAGGGTCGGTCATCCTCGACTACCTCATCGGTGGAGCGCCCAACAAGCTCGGCGTCGCCCCGTGTCCCGGCTGGCCGCAGGGCATGATCAGCAACATCTATGGGCACGAGTCGTCGGGCAAGACGACGGTGGCCCTCGAATGCGCTGCTGCCGTCTGTGCCGCTGGTGGGGCCGTGTGCTTCATCGACTGGGAACACGCCATCTCGAAGGACTACGCTGCCGCGCTCGGCTGCCCCATCGACGACCCGAACAAGTTCTACCTCGTCCAGCCGAACACGCTCGAAGCCGGACTCACCGTCCTGTTCGCCTGTGCTCGCGCTGGCGTCCACCTCATCATCCTCGACTCCGTGGGTGCGGGGATGCCCAAGGAGTTCAAGGACCAAGCCATCGAAGAGAAGGGCAAGATGGGCCGGGTCGGTCTGGTCGCGTCGAAGTGGAGCAAGATCCTCCCCGACCTCGCCGCCGACATCTCGGAGTCCGGCTCGCACGTCATGGGCCTGTCGCAGATGCGTAAGATGATCAACACGAGCGGCTACGGCCCCTCGACGACGCATCAGGGCGGGCAGGCGTGGAAGTATTACAGCGCCCTGCGCATGAGCTTCCGGCGGGTCAAGTCCATCAAGACGAAGGACTACGACGCGCTCACCCACAAGAACGTCGAGCGGTTCACGTCGGCGGTCATCAAGGCCAAGGTCGAGAAGTCCAAGGTGTCCAACAGCCAGCAGCGTGAGGCGGAGTTCCACATCACGTTCGGTGAGGGCATCGACAACGTCCGCGACCTCATCGCTGTGGGCACCGCCCACAGCATCGTGGTCAAGAGCGGGTCTTGGTACAACTTCGAGATGACGGACGGCACGGTCGTCCGGGCACAGGGCGGGGTCGGGTTCAAGAACGAGATCCTCACCACGGACGGAGCCTACGACGACCTCGCCGTGCGTGTGCTGAACGCCATCCGGGCGGGCGGCAAGGACACGGCGGTCCCCGTGAAGGACGACGACGACGATGTCGATGAGGCTCTGGGTTTCCTGACCGACTGATATGGGTAGAGGTGCGGAGATGCCCGTCAAAGTACGAGTACAGGATTTTCAGTCCATCAAGGACGCCACCGTCGAGGTGGACCGCTTCACCGTCATCACCGGAGGCAACAACTCCGGCAAGACGGCGTTGCAGCGGGCCATCCGTGGCGTGTTCCAGAACACGGGCGGCACGGCGTTCGTTCGCGAGGGGTCGAAGAAGACCAAGGTGCTGGTGGACTTCGGGCCTGACGGCACGGTGGAGTGGTCCAAGGGGCTCTCCAAGCGCGACCGGCCCACCTACGTCGTCAACGGCGGCGACCCCATCCACCCCGGCTCGGCCGTCCCTGACGAGGTGGCTGCGTTCGGGGTGGTCCCCATCAGCGCAGGCGGGCAGGAGGTCTGGCCGACCATCGCCCCGCAGTTCTCGGGTCAGATCTTCTTGCTCGACCGTCCGGGGTCTGCACTGGCAGAGGCCGTGGCCGACGTGGAGCGGGTCACGCAGTTGAACGGGGCTCTTCGCAAGTCGGAGAGCGACCGCCGCCAAGCTGCCGCAGCTCTGAAGGTCCGGCAGGCCGACCTCGTGACGCAGGAGGAAGACGCCAAGGCGTTCGACGGACTTGATGGCGCGGTGGAGGCTGTCGATGCGCTGGCGGCCAAGCAGGAGGACGTGCGCAACGTCGCCCGAGCCGTCATCGGCCTGCACCAGCTCCGAGACAAGCTCAACGAGGCCAAGAAGGACGCCGAATTCTACGCCCCGGTGGCGGCCATCACGCTGCCCACACCGTTCGACGTGCTCGACATGCGAGACGAGCTTCAAGGGCTTCTTGGCCTGCGGGACCGGCTGGCTGACGCCAAGACGGAGGAGGCCAAGTACGCGGGCATCGGATCGGTTCTGGTCGTGGCTGACGAAAAGCCTGCGACCCGCCTACGAGCAGCTCTTGCCGTCCTCAAGGGGTTACAGGAGAGGCTCAGGACCACGCGACAGCGAGTAGTTGAGCGGTCAGATGAACTGGAAGAAGCCGAAGCCGAGTTGCTAGAAGCCTCCTCCGCTGCGAGTTCCGTCTTGTCCGAGTTGGGGCAGTGCCCCCTCTGCGAGTCGGTCATCGCCACAGACCAAGGAGGTTCCCCATGAATACTCTCCTGATCCTCGCCCTGCTTGCCGCCTCGCCCGAGGCCATCAACCCGCAGGACGCCTGCGAGTCCGCTTCGAGGGTCCTCAAGGACATGCGCTACGTGGAGGGCAAGACCGCAGACCCCGGCGATTTCACCCATCCGAAGATCAAGGCACGCATCCAGTCGTGCGTGCAGGTCGCCCGGCTGGCGGCCCCACACGGTGAAGGCGTGCGCTTCACCAGCAGCGCCATCGCCTACAACGAGTCGAACTTCCGCCGAGGGGTGAAGGGGTCCGCAGGCGAGTTGGGCAAGATGCAGGTGCTCCCGCGTCTGCACTGCAAGCCCTACGCGGACCTCAACGACGGCAAGGGTGGCTGCACCAACCCGGAGCGAGCGGGCGTCCGTCTCGTTCGGCTGCTGCTCGCCAAGCACCCGCTGGAGAAGGCTCTCAAGCGGTACAATGGCAGCACGGCCTACGCCAAGAAGGTCAGCCGGTTCGTGGAGGCTGCTCAACGGTCATACGACCGTCAGCACAAGGGGTAGCGAGTGATCACACTGGTCTGGCGAACGGATGTCCATCTTGCTGTGCAGTCGCCGCAGTCGCGTACCGATGACTGGTGCGCGACCGTGCTCGACAAGCTCACGCAGGTCGGGGAGATCGCCCGAGAGGTAGGAGCCACCGCTGTCATCGACGGGGCTGACTTCTTCCACATCAAGACGCCAAGCCGGACCACCCACGCCCTCATTCAGAAGGTCGCTGCGGTACATGCCGCGTACCCGTGCCCGGTGTACGCCCTGCACAACGGCAACCACGACGTGAAGTACGGCGACGGCTCGTTTCTCGACGAGGCCCCGCTCGGGGTGCTGTTCGCGACGGGCGTGTTCAAGATGCTCGATGAGACGGGCATCGTGCTGCACGGGCCGGACACCGACCTCGAACACCTTGGACACATCCCCGGCAAGAGGGTTCGCATCATTGGCGTGCCGTACCACGGCAAGAGCTACGACATGAACCGGCTGACGACCATCGTGAAGGGCGACGAGGACTTCCTCATGGTCGCCTGCCACCTGCTCGCGTCGCAGGCCGGTGGCGAGATGTTCGGCACCGAAGACATCGTCAAGTACAACGACATCATCAACCTCGACCCCGACGTGTGGGCTTTTGGGCACTGGCACAAGAACCAAGGCGTCCACGAGAAGGGCGGTAAGCACATCGTCAACATCGGCAGCCTCACACGCGGGGCCTTGTCCGAAGACGACGTGAAGCGCATCCCAGAGGTCGCCATCATCCGCTTCTCTGAAGAGGGCGTGACGGTCGAGCGACGCCCGCTGGTCGTGAAGCCGCCCGAAGAGGTGTTCGACCTCGTGGGCCGGGTCCAGCAGGAAGCACGGTCGATGACCGTGGACGCCTTCGTGGACTCCATGCAGGAGACGCTGACGGCCTCCAACGACACGTCGCTGCTCGACGACATCCGGGCCATGGACATGCCCGATGAGGTTCGCGAGCGGCTCATGCTGTACGTGGAAGCCGAGGGGGCAGTCTGATGCCCATGATTGGTAATGGTCCAGTCGGGTGGACGGAGGCAGAGAGGCGGGTCATCGCCTCCGGCAGCTTGCGCAAGATCATCGGAAGCGTCGAAGACGAGCTGGTGGCTTCCCTTGACCACCATGCCCTGATCAATCTCAAGACCCTCGCGACCGCTGTGTCCATCGGGGTCGTTCGAGCACTGGAGGAGATCGAAAAGCAGGGTGGTGTCGCGAAGCTGACGGCCCGCATCGAGGCTGAACGCACGCGGCTTGGCTGCAACACCGAGATGCTCGGGGAACGTGTCCCCGAGGCCATCATCGAAGACGATGCCACCATGAACCACCATCTGGATCCCACCGTTGAAGGGTTCGAGGCGAAATACTGATGCCACTAGTTGGACAGGCCGGGCCATTTGAGTTCCGTGGGGGTCGCGTGTCGAACACCATCGACTGTGGGTTCCGCATCGAAGACGACCCGAAGGCGGCAGGCGGCAAGACCATCACCTGCTTGGGCTGCGAGATGAAGTCGTACAACGCCAAGGACGTGGAGCACCGCTACTGCGGCAACTGCAAGGCTTTTCACGTCTGACAGGGCTCAGGTACTTCGACGACGGAGTAGTCGCTGTGTCACCTTTGGAGCGACCATGAGCGACGAGAAGATCACCAGAGACGTTGCAGTTCCTCTCCCTCCCGACTCCAACGGGAACATGCGCATCATGCGAGTGCGCGGCACTGACACGCGACCCGTCGAAGCGCAGGTCGGCGTCCTGATGCCGGTGCAGGACGGCAAGCCCATCCCACCCGGTGCGGACTATGTCCACCTCAAGCCCAACGGCGAGCACTTCGACGTGGACACCATCTACTCGTCTCCCATCAAGCCGAGTGGCGGGGGCTGGAAGCCCTTGTCCGTCTCGCCCGAGAAGTTCGCCTCGAACTGGGATCGCATCTTCGGCAAGAAGCCCGACCCGTCCGAGTGGAACTGACGCACGGGTCGGAGTAGCTCGGTACTGTCCTCCATCTGGAGGATCGGATGCTTCACGAAGTCCTTGCACAGCGGCCCATCTATCGCCACATCGTCGTTCAGCGGAAGGCTCTCGTAGAGCACGTCCCCGCTGAGAAGCTCAAGCGCCTCCGCCAGCAGATGGAGGCCGGTGGTCCCATCGACGATGACCTGCGGGATCTGGTCGTCAAGGACACGCTGAAGAAGAGCGTCCGCAAGGCCATGGCGTGGGCAGGTCATGGCGACGTGGACATCGAGGGCACCGACGATGAGGGTGGCCTGTCACCCGGCCATGCGTTCAACGAGGCCACGTCCATGAAGGAACGTGGCGACGAGCGCAGGACGCTCAAGTACCAGACGCAGGAAGGCGTCGTGGTCAGCCACATCATCAAGGACCACATGCCGGGCGACCGGCCCGACACGCCCATGCCGTCGAACCCCATCTATTTGTCGCACGAGGGTTGCGGGACCTCCGGCAACCGGCAGGCCGACTACATGCGCTGTGCGGAGGAGCTGCACGCCAAGTTCATGGCCTACAGCGACCGCAAGTTCCTGCTCATGGACAAGGAGCTTCGAGCGGGCCTCACCCTGGTCACGCTCTGCCTCACGCCCATCATCGCAGTGCCCCGAGAGGATGTCGGGTTCGAGCTGCTCTGCGAGTTCCATCAGAAGACGCGGTTCGGCCATATCGACACCGACGACTTCGAGGTGTTCTCCGAGATCGGTGAGTACCCGGTCCAGATCCCCACGGACGAGGACATGATGATGATGTTCATGACGAAGGACGAGTTCCTCGCCGCCGAAGCCATCACGAGGGGCCAGTAGCCCACGGTTTCGGGTAGTAGAGACAGGCACGCGAGGGAACATGGCTAAACGACGATTCACGCTGTACTGGTCGAGCATGACGACCTACGAGGACTGCCCGCAGGCATTCCTGTGGGGACGCG
>Ga0114932_10006338_pt1 | contig 10126 bp, 15 predicted proteins | sample 2SBtaG_2_FD_87286 | JGI IMG/M metagenome (GOLD analysis project Ga0114932, IMG submission 87286) | Deep subsurface microbial communities from Kolumbo volcano to uncover new lineages of life (NeLLi) - 2SBTROV12_ACTIVE470 metaG | ecosystem: Environmental > Aquatic > Marine > Volcanic ... | reverse complement strand
TCCTTCTGCTACACGTTCTTCAACCCAACAATCTAAACCATCAGAAGCATCCTTTTCGACTGCTTTACTAACGGTATCATTCCAAAACTCACTTCTTGCTTGACCTACAATAGCCTTGCCAAAAGAGTGTCTTAAGCCATCTGTTGTCTTGATTTCAGCGACATCTGCACCTACAGCTTCAACATTTTTAACGTTAAATCCCTGTATGGTAATTTTATCACCAACCTCAAGTTTTGTAGAGCCTGTGAAAGACCCTTCAATATCTAAGATCTCAGATACATTCATTGTTATCTATACTTAGTTCTTCAATATAAATCTATTCTTTTTGCAATCTAGTTATGTAACATAACTGGTCTAGAATTTTTGATCTTATCTGACCAAACACATGAGAGTTAACATCTTGTTCAGGGTATATTGATTTTGCCATATGATGTGCAGTTACAAAATATTGCATCCAATCATCAGCTAACTGTTTGACACTATCAGATGCAGTAACATCAGGTACTTTTGATATGATGGTATCCCTATCATTATTTTTAAATGATGATTGCTGATATGTAGATACAGTTCCCCCTTGTTCTGTATAGCATTCTTTATTACCACATATTGCCTTTGGGTTTTTCTGATAATATAGATCATCTCCTACCTCCCATGTAGAGCCACAAATCTTACAATCTCCTCTAAATTTGGCTTTAATTATAGAACCCATGATAAACTTATAAATAAGATGTTAATATAAACGTTGTGGATACAATAGAAAAAGTAATTTGGATAGTAGCTATAATCTCTATAGTGTCATTAGTATTAGTTTTTAGCATATTATCAGCAGATGCACAAAGACCATATGAAGGAGACAAATATGAGTATCTTGGAATAAGACACGATGTTAGACCACAGGTATGTCTGTTTGAGCCTAACCCAACTCACGTAGATTGGAAATATTGGAAAGACGTAGAGTTTGAATCATGGAGAGCAGTTTTAGATTGGCAATTAGAAATGCAAGAGTTCCTACCTGAAGGTGATTGGAGTATGTTTATACATTCAACTGTTCCTTATCATGAGCATTGGAATAAAACACCTGATGATTATAGACATTGTAATATCTTTTTAACATATGAAGCGTTTAATGAAACACCAGACAGTAACGCATTAGGTATAACAGGTATTGATTTCTCTAAGAGTTCTCATAAATTTACATATATAGTTGTTTATTTACATGCCATAGAACATACTAACATAGTATTAAACTTTGAAGATGCAGCAAAAGACCCTGAAACAGGGTTAACTAAATTTGAGATTAACCTTGAAAGACAACAGTTACCACTACAAACTGTGTATAATATAGTCTTACATGAAGTGGGTCATGGATTAGGACTTGGACATTACGAAAGCGATGCTCCAAAAGGACATGATCGTTCTGCAATGACTCCAAGTTTAAAGCCATTTAGTAATGAAGTGTTTGAAATTAAGATAACAGATAAATTTATGCTTGGTTATTTATATGGAACAGATGGTTATAAAAAACCACAACCACATTGGATAGACAATTATTGTTTGTTTGATCATGGTATTAAAGTGCTAGGCTGTTATTAGGAAAGATTTATATAAGTAAAACTATTAGATGGTGTATGACTAGGAAGAAAAGTAATAATCAAAACACAACAATATCTATAAAATGGGCAGACAAAGTAATATTTAGACAATTTGCTATGCGTTTAAAACAAACAAAATCTGGTGATAGATATGAAAGTGATGCTGATTTGTTTAGGAGAATATTAGATTCTTTTGCAATAGCAAACACAAAGCTTCATGAAGAACCTAAATCAACTTACCCTTCTCTAAATAAATCCCAGCCAAGTTCCGATTCCTCCGAATCCAACTAATCTTAATATTTCCTCTCATTTTTCTATCACATTTTTCATACAAAGGTATTAAATGATCAGTTGTTACTCTCCATTTACCGTTTATTTGGTTCACGACTAACTGTGAGTCACTACATACAAGAACAGGTTTATTTTTATAATTATTATTAATGTATTCTAAAGCGTAAATGAGAGCCAAGTATTCTAATTCATTATTTGTAAGTAAACCATCTCTTCTTTTCACAATAACTTTATTATTTTTATTTTTATCAACTAAACATATTTCACAGTTTTTTGTTCCACCATCAATGTGAATTTCTATCATTACTATTTCTCTTTATTTTTCTTCGTATAACTCTTTCGGCAAAAGTCCGAACAATATATTCTTTGTCTACCTTTATATCTGTATGGCAAGTCTGTTCCACATTCAATACATTTATATGGTTCGTCACGTTTCACATTTGTAGTTTATAAATCTAGTATTTAAAGGTTATTGTTCTTCTTCTTCGTCTTTACGAACGTATCTTATTCCCCATGTAGGTGCATGTGTTTCTGGTACTCCTTTTGTTCTATATTTTGTTGACTCTGTATAAGTAAATTCTCCTCTTAAAGGCTGTCTCTCTTCTTCTTCACCTTTAGTTATCTTTGGTTTTGTTTCTTCATGTTGGAATTCTACTTTGTCTTGTGGTTTTCTTGCTCTGCTTCTACCTTCATAACCATCATCTGCTTTAATAGGTGTTCCTGTTGCTATTGGTGCGTAAGGATTTCCTGCTACTGCTCCATGACCTTGTTGTTCAAGATCTGTTTTACCTACATCACCGAAATGTGTTCCTACTTTTTTTGGCTTTGGTACTGCTTGTTTATCTTGCCCTGATTGTTTAGGTGCACCATGTAAACCTTGTGCAGTTAATTTTTTCTGATCACCTGTTGATAATCTTTCCCAATCTGCTGTACCTGTTCCATGTTCTGATGCATATTCTCTTCTTACACCTGAATCCATTCTATTCCAGTCCATACCTCTCTTACCTTTCTCAACTCCTAAGTTTTGTAGAACTTCTTTTAGTTCTTTTGGTAATTCAGCCCATGCTTTAATAACATATCTTGGTGAAGGCATCTTTGCTTTATACAATAATTCATATCTTTCTGGGGGTGTCATATCATCCCATGTTTTATTTACTAATATATCTTTGACATAAAACGTATCATTTACATGAACATCATAAAATTGTCCGTCTTCCTTAAAAAGAGTTATAAAAGAATTGTTCATTTTGACAACTATACCGTTACCTTCTACACCATTAGATAGGTATCTTATCTCATCCCCTATTCTTGTAGCAGATATTTTATTCATGTCTGTTTGTTGTTTAGTTTCTTTTCCTATATAAGTTTCGTGTTCATCAATAGGTTTATCTATAGGCACTCCTACATATGTTTCATCATCATTTACTATGGCATTGTCATATGTGTTGGTAGCTTCTAGGTTTCCGTACCCAAATCCATCTTTTTTCTTATAATTTACCATATCTAGCCCTATCCTTTGGTTTATTTAAGTCTTGCATCATTGCTCTCATCTCTTTTGCTTCTCTCATTTTACCTTCTAATTCACGTTTATCTGCACTTGTATGTGGTTTTGCACTAGGTTTTGGTTGTTGTTTTGGTGTACCTTTACTACCCTTTGGTCTACCACCCCTACTTAATTCACCAGTTATATTTTCCCTTGCCTTTCTATTAGCTACGCCAGCCTGTCTAGCTGAATATTCTGGTTTATTATCACGATTATATACTGCTTGATCCCTAGCTGATTCTGATGGTGTCATATCTTTTGGTCTATCTGGGTCTTTTGTTCTATCTATCTTTGCATCTGAACTTCCTACATCACCATATGATGTTCTAACAGGTTTCTTTTTCCTAAACCTATCAAATAATTTTAATAATTCATCATGTTTTTGTAAGCTATTTAATATATTACGTCTACTACTTCTTTGTGCTAAAGGTCTTGTTGCAGTTCTAGGGTTTTTATCTCTAACTGTTTTTGAACCTTGTGCAGTATTCACTTTTGTTGGTTTATCTTTTGGTAAAGTGCCACGAACTTTTTCACCTTTTGATGGATCTCCAGCACGATGCTCTGGTTTATCTTCTAATGGAGAGTGTCTGTTTGCATTTTGTGCTTCTAGTTTTACCGATGGATCTCTACGAATATATTTAGATTGTTCTGCAACTGATTCATGTTTTCTACCACCACTTGTTGATATACCTCTACCATAATGTTGTATTCTATCTGGGTCTGTCATTCTTTTTTTTAATTCTTCTGTCTTGTCTTTCAAGTCAGGTAAACCTTCTACAATTTTTCTTCTTCTAGCATCTCTTCCTTGTTTACCTCGTTTACTTTGTCTTTGTTTGGCTTCATCTTGTTGTTGTCCTAGGTTTTCTACTATTTCTCTTTCAGCATTTTCTGCATGACTTGTGTATGTTGCTTTATACATATCTGTTGAAGCGTATCTTTTTGCTTCATCTAAAACTTTAGCACCACCTTCTGTTAGTTCTGGTTTTTCTAGAGGATGGTCTTTTGAATACTCTTCCCCTATTCTTTTCTTAAATTTACCTAATTTATCCTTAACATCTTTAAGACTTTTTTCTGAGTTACCTATATTTTTAGCCCAAGATAAACCTACATGATCTCTTCTTGCTTTATCCCAAACTTCTTTTTTCTTTTTCTTTGCTGCCTCATGTTTCTCTTCTCTTATCTCATCTTCTGTTTTAAATGTAGTTTGTTTTGGTTTTTTCTCTATTTCTTCTAAGTCACCATCTGTTAATTCTTCTAATGATTCTTCTTCGCTTTCAGCATTTCTTATTTCTTTACCTGTACCATCTACTGAACCTGTTTGTTCTCGTTCTTTTGTCTCTCTTCCTACATGATTTTTAGGGTCGTGATCTTTCTCTTGTGTGAACCCTTCCTTCAATTCCATAGTTAATCCTTTTAATTTCCTTGCAAGTTCAGGGTCAATGTGTTGTAATTCATACATTTTTCTATATTTTTCAGGCACTTTACTGTGCTTTAAATCAACGCCTACTTTATGTCTTGGTATCTCACCTGTGGATTCCATGTAAAATTCTTCCATTTCTTGATCTGCTGGTATCTTTTCCTCTGATTTAGTCAATAAATACGTCACTCACATATAATATTTAAAGATGTCTAGAACCCTAATGCCTCTTTTATGCCTTTACCAACAGGTAATAAATGCCATCCATCACCAGATTGAACAGCCTTACAAGCAAGAACAAGACTGTCAGGGTAATCATCATGCTCATCTGATTTTATCTTCATTATACCTGTTTCTGTGTATTCCCTTCGTAAATATGAGAGTTGATATACCATCTTATTTATTTGTTTTAATGTTATATTATGATTTTCAAATAATAATCTTAGATTCTTGTACATTTCTGCTTTCTCTTGTAGTGAAAACATGACACCTCTACATGGTATACCTTGCTTTCGTGCCAAATCCATAAGACCACCACCTAGTCCTGTTTCATCTATGTATACTGTTTCAACATTATATTGGGCTGATAATTCACCTAATCTCCCTGCAACATCAACAACATTAGATTGTGATTCTGATTCAACAGCCTCTAAAAATACATGATCTTTATCATCAACTGCTACTATGGTATACACAGTTTCATCTCTACCAGTTCTTGCTACATCCACACCCATATAATATCTAAGTCTACCGTAAGGCTTTTTGTCAGATATAGCTTCCATGATTAATGAGTTTGGTATAAGGGCATCACCTATATCTAGGAACTCACCCTCAACTTCTTGAACATATTCCTCTCTTGTTAATTTTTTAATCTCCTCTATAAATACTGGATCTTCTTGAATAAGTGGGTTGTCCATTGATTTCACATGAAATTCTGTCCACATACCATCAGGGTTATTAGGTTTTGAATTCTGACATGCTTCATAAAAATACCCTGACTTACTAAATGGTGTAGACGTTAACCATACTTTAGCCCTTGTAGCCATACCAGATGGTAGAAAAGCTCTGAGTATATCAGTCTTAATGAAAGAACATTCGTCTGCTATAATAACATGAGGAGAATAACCTCTTAATGAGACACCAGTTTCACCTGTTGCTCTTGTGATTATTTTTGTAGTGCCTGACCCATCTAAAAAGCTTAATGTCATTTCAGTTTGAGTATTTCTTATTACATATCCAGCTAAGAAATCATTCTTCATTATAAGATCTCTTATCCTATTAAACATAATAGAAGACTGGTTTTGTGTTGGTGCTGCTATTACTATGATACATTCATGTTTAACAGTATCCATAAGTATAGGTGCAAAGAAAGCAAAATGTATTGTTTTAACAGCAGTAGACATGGTTTTACCTACCTGTCTACCTGATCTATAGACTATGAATCTTTCATCAGAATCTACATATTTTACATTATAATCAAATAGTTCATGACCTAAAAAAATCTTACTGAATAAGCTTGGTTTCTGAGCACACTCTGCTATAGCTTGTAGAAAATTTTTTCTTTCTTCTATTGTTTCTCTATCTATTTTTATCATTACACAGCCCTTGTATGAGTTGATTTAATATGTTCTATTACTTCTTGAGAGTCTTTAAATCCTTTTTTACCACACCAAATACAATGTTTTATATTATATACTTCATTCAAAACTTTGCTTTACACCCCTTACATGTAGAATATCCTTTACTATGACCATCGTTTTTACCCCATGTCCATGTATAACCTGCCTTCTTTTTACATTTAGGACATGTTTCTATAGGGTAATTACCTGATCCCCAATCACTCATCCTTTACTTCTTCTCCACATATTCTGCAATAGAACTTAAACTCTCTAAAAAAGAAGTTTGGATGTGGACAGTCTTTGATTTTACTCATACTTCATTACCCCAAACATCCCAATTATCTGATTTAATTCTAGCAAATAGTTCAATTTTTGGTAAATCCCCACATAATTCTATTATTTTATCTCGTATTATATTAGGTTTCTGCGAGTGTTTTTCTGGGACAGTTTCTACTACTTGTCTCACACTTGCACTAATTCGCTTTGGTTTTCCTTTAGTTGCCAAGAGACAAACTTCAGCATTTGCTCTTGTCCACCTACCCATACCCATAAAATTATCACCATTTCTATATTTCTTAACCCATGTAAATGCAACTGTTTTATAATCAAAACCCCATGATTTTATGATATCAAAACATTCATTAAGTTTTGGAAAAGTAACCCACATGAATAAAATACAATTATCATCTGCAATATCTTTTACAGGTAAATTCTTTATATCTTCTATACTCATAACAGGGTATTTACAACAAGCTCCTCTATTACCTGCCAATGCTTTATCTTTATAACTCCAAGGAGGATCTGCGTATATTATATTATATTTTTTACTTGGAAAGTCCATATCTTTGATTTCACTCATCTTCTACCCACACCCATTTACCTTTATTATTCATCTTTATTGGTTTCTTAGGTTTCTTCTTATTCTTTATCTGGTTAAGAAACATTAATTGATTAGCCAACATATATGTAAGTTTAGTTTTTTCTGAACCTTTGGCTGTTTTCAATCTTTCTTCTATTTCTTTCACAAAATTTTCTTGAACATCCTCTGGGGGTAACACGAATTTTTCTTTCTTGAACCAATCTCTAAATGTCAACTTGATTTCCTCGCTTTCAATTCTCTGAATATATTTACTAAGTCTCCTTCTTTTGAATATTCTTTTGTTTCTGTAACTGTAATTTTATTGCTTACCTCAGACATTAATTTTACTAAATTTATTAATGTATTAGTTTGTGATTGTGTATTTCTATCTGGTACATTACCATCCATTTTTGCTTGTGCAAACGCCATCATAACATTTTCAAATGCTTGCTTTGATAAAAAGTCTAACATTTGTTTTAGGTCTTCAGGGTTTCTCGTATCCAGTTCTGTAAGGAAGCCTTTTATATCATCACGTATGGCACATACAGCATCTTTCTCATAGACACTACATTTTCCATTGCCTCCATCATCTATGGATCTGTAAACACATTGATTACATTCAGCAGGCAAGTCTGCATATTTGAAATTCTTTATTCTATTATATACTGAGACTGTTTGTCTTTTATTTTCTTTTACTTCAATTTTATTATCAACAGGTTTTATGTTGAATAGTTTATCGTCACTCAAATTTACCCCTTCCTAATGTAAGATTTTTTGTAGCTTTTATATCTTGATTACCAAATTCCCATATCTCACCAGTATCATCTATTATAACAGTTAATATCTTTTCTATTTCAGTACCGTAATCTGTAATTAACCACACTCTTCCTATTCCTTTTGGAGTTTTCACTTCAAGCTCTTGTCTTGGTTCATATATAAACATATTGTTTCTAAAAGGTTCAATCATTTAAAGTTTTCTTCGTAAATACCCATGCGTTTACACATAGGATAATACAATAAAGGAAATGTTATTTTAAGTAAAGAATAATATTCATTGTCTAAAACATCTTGCTTTTTTATATTAATCTTTTCTAAATTATCACTATACATTTCTAATGAGTGTTGTAATTGTGGCTTCATACCCCTACCTTTTTCACCAAACATCATTGAATATGTAGATGAGCCATTCCATATCTCACATTTTTTTGACATTGCTGCTGATATCCATCCACTTGTATCTAAAGAACTGAATAATCTCTTTTCTAAAAATTGACCTTTCGCTAATCCATGATATGTTACATGTCTAGGTAACTTTCTTATCTGATCTTCTGTTTCTAATTTACCATGAACCTCACCAAGACATAAATAATCATCTTTTTTTGGTCTTAATAATGCTAAGTGATTAGAGTAATTTTCTTGAAGAACAGGTAATGTCCAATCAATTCCCATATCTCTTTCTTGGTTATAATATTCCATAGTTTTTTTCATATTATAGAATACATCAAACTGTGTTGCATAGTCATAGTATTCTTTTTTCTTTTTTAACCATTCATGATATTTATCTGGGTCTGAATTAGTTCCTGCAACAACGAATATAGAGTCAAAACAATCTCTAAATTTCACTATATTAGCATAAGAATATCTGAATGACAGCATGACATTCTTCACACCACAGTCACGTAATGCTTCTAAATGTGCTTTATTATTCGCATTGAAATATATCTTCATACCCAGTCTTCATCACGATCATCTGTGACCCATCGTAAAGCACGTATAACTCCTCTCATTTCTTCATCACCTAATTTTGTGAATTTATGTGGTATGGAATGGTTCTCCATATCAGTAACATCTTCATGAAGTAATCTTTCTTTAGTATATAAAATAAGATATCTTATCTCATCTTCAGACTTCAATAGTATCACCCTCATCTGTAAAGCATTTTGTTGCATAAGGGCAGTAACCGTCACAGAGGAAGTTCTTTGTTCTCTCTGGGAGTGTCTTGTTTTTTATAGAGTCTTTTATTATCTTGGCTTTCTCCACCATATCAGCTAATGTTTCCTCAATAGGCTTTAATTTAAATGATTTTACTATAGGTTTATCCACTTTTTCTTTATTTATTGAGTTTGATATATATATGACAGATCCATATTCTGCATCAATATTGTAACACTTTTTTAACAAAACTCTATATCTATTAATTTGATCAATATGAGATTCACTTGCACTTGATCTTGCTTTGCTGAAATAATCAATAGAACCAGTTGTTTTCTTATCACTTATAACCCACTTGTCACCTACTTTTAACAAATCATCTATGCTACCATAGATTATATCTAGATGTTTTGGATCATCAGCAGGCATTTTTAATGCATCATCCCTTGTTACTACTTCATCTCTAACATAATTATATCCTAAAAACATTTCATTATATTCTTCACCGTTTAACACCGTTATATTGTGAACAGCTTGACCAAAGAATAATGACCTTACATCTTCTGTGTCTGACATTTTAGGTAAAAATTTACTATATGAAACATATCTCATACATGGTTTTATTAAATCAGATACATGTATCTGTCCTAATCTCTCTGTCTTCATACCCTCTATCTGTGCTTTTCTAAACTCAAAATAGACTTTATCGGATATGTTTTCAAGAGTAATCATAGATATTGTATTTACTAGACCCTATATAAACCTAGGTATTACATTCGCATTTGACATTTCCTTGATCATCATGCTCAAATTTTTTCTTACATGTTCCACATACACCTGATGTGACTATCTTAATATCTGTCATTAATAACT
>Ga0114932_10006337_pt1 | contig 10128 bp, 7 predicted proteins | sample 2SBtaG_2_FD_87286 | JGI IMG/M metagenome (GOLD analysis project Ga0114932, IMG submission 87286) | Deep subsurface microbial communities from Kolumbo volcano to uncover new lineages of life (NeLLi) - 2SBTROV12_ACTIVE470 metaG | ecosystem: Environmental > Aquatic > Marine > Volcanic ... | reverse complement strand
TGTAAGGCTCTATCGCTAGTTCTGAAAATTCATCCAGCAAAGTCTCTCTGAGAAGCCTGTACTTGTCTGCTTCGCGCGTAATAGCATTCCATCTCTTTCTCTCTGCTGCTTGGACTACATTTCTGCGCTTTTCTACTACAGCATCATCAACCAAGTCCTCTATGCTTCTCATCTTGATTTCTTCATCAGTAAAGATATCCATAGCGTGCGACCACTTGTTCTGCTTGATGTAAGCCTTTACCCAGTCTTCGGGTACTGCGAAATTTCTTGCTATCTCAGTAGAAGTCATGTTAGAGCCATCGTCTGAATAAGCCCTTTTCATCTTACGGTGTGTGTCACCATCAACCTTCATAAGTTCGTTTCTACCCTCTATCACAGAGATATAGCAATCAGATTCTTTATCATAGTACACTTCCATAGAAGTTACTGGTGGGGGCTGGTCTATCTTCATATCCGTACCAGTCCTCTTCTTCCAACGCATTATCTTGAGGCGCCAAGCCTCTGCGCTTCTGCTCGGGTCAATTGTGTGCAAAAACCTCCCAAATTCAGATACGCTAGTAAAGGTTTTACTTTGCGCATACTTCGCTATTAGGTCATCTCCGCCACTACGGTACGTCCCCATTGAACAGAGGGTGTACCCAACCCCTTATTAACATTCGCACAAATTGTAATTCTTTCAGTAAATTATAAAATTAGAAACAAAATTATAGGCTTGCAGTACCACGGTTTTTTTATTTCTTCAATTCTTTCAATAGTAGTTGTAGTAGGGAAACCCTATTTATTCTAAAACTATCTTTGAAGAAATTAAAAAAATTAACGAAAAGAGTGCAATATAACGTTTTTTTACTGAAAAAATAACGAAAAAATACAAAAAGAATGAATACGAAGGTTAATGAGTCACCTTACTTGTCGTAATATTGATGGCAGAGCGTAGCATATTGGATAGAGTCTTCGGTAGAAACAAAGAGGAGACTATAGCGGCTAGAATACCAACAAACAAGTCCTTTCAGGCAGTAGCAGGCATACCTGAAATTGTTAGAGACACAGAGAAACTAAATCAAGATAGCAACTATGACAGCGAATTTGATATGTATGACTTGATGCTGAAACTAGACCCAGAATTGAACGGGGCAGTAAGGGCAGTCTCTCTGACAGCGAATAACTTTAGCATTAACTATGACAAGGGTAAGAACGCACGTATAAGAAATGCTATTCGTGACCTTGTTGAAGAAACTCTTGATTTTGATGACATAATGATTAACTCTATGAGAAACCTCATGGTGTATGGTAACGACATAAACAAAATTGTCGGTAAGGCGGGCGTCGGCTTAACGGACTTGCAGAACCTACCAGTACAGCAGATAAACATAGTTGATGAGAGAGGGGGGCTTGGCTCTTACTTCGTCGCTGATAAGGATAGCCCAATCATCAAACCCGTTACCTATATGCTAAGAGAGGCCACATCTTATGAGAAGGCTATACCTAAGTCAGAGATAATGCACATCAGGATTGACTACAGAAGCAATTGGTTTGTAGACAAGAAGGGTAGGAAGACCTACGGGGTGTGGGGTGCATCTCGCTTTACTGCTTTGAAACAAGCCATACGCATGAAGTATAACTCTCTTAACAACAGAATCTCTTTGGAAGACAGTATGACTAAGCAGTACATCACTATAGACAAGTCTGCCATAGAGCACATCCAAGACCCAGCAGAGCAGCACGATAGGCTAAACACCATTATGAATGATGTAATCTCTCTGTTTGAGGGGCTGCGAGGCGACCAGATACCAGTTCTCCCCCACTACGTTGATTTGCATCACGTTGATTTGGGTAACGCTCTTCCTAACAGCAGCGACTTCCTAGATAGCATAAACGCAGATATCGCAGCGGTTCTACAAGTTCCCCGCGTAGCAGCAGGGCAAGAGAGGGGTAGCACCTTCGCTGCTACATACAATGCTAACCTATGGGCAGTACAGGCTATCAGCAGAATGCACAGGATTCTAGAACAGGCTTGCAGAGACTTGTTCTCCATGCACCTGAATCTCTTGGGAATAGAGCATAGGAAATCAGAGTTGCCTACAGTATCATTTGATGCTATGGACAGCGAAACCCCACTAAATATTATGCAAAGAGCAAGCATAGGGTATGATGCAGGTATTTTAACACTAAACCAAGCACTAGATATACTTGACTTGCCTTCGGCAAAGAAGGATGGCGAAAAGAGGAAGGAAGCGCCAGATGTAACTATAAACGACTTACCACGAGAAAATTCACAACCGGGGGCAGCAGATGGAAGAGATGAGTGAGCAGAATATTATTCAAGAACTAAATGCACGTTTTCAAGAGTTACGCTCTCTAATGATAACCATAGGTTCAGTCATTGCTATGCTTCTTGCGGGTCTGAACGAAGTAGGTTTTATATCCTTCGCAGTAGACAGCCTAGTAGATTTGGTAGAGGATGACCCAGAACTTAACCCATACGCGCTCGCGTGTGACGAGGAATGGACTATAATAGCAGACCACTATATTGTAGATGGTGATTTGTATGTCACAGTAGATATCCTAGACCAGATGTGGTGCAACAACGTGCATACTGTCTACTATAATATTACCTTTGAAGGCGAGGAGTATAGCGAAATGAGTGCGCCATTCAGAAACACCGATACTGGTTTCTTTACATTTGAGGGTATTTCCGAGGGTACGCATAGAATAAATATCCTTGTTGAAAACGGCACTATTCTACTTTATGCCCTAGAGATAATTGACTTTGAGTATGACCAGAGCGAAGAAGAAAACGCAATCTATGGATGCACCGATGCAGAGGCTCTTAACTACAACGAAACCGCTACGCACGAAGACGGCTCTTGTGAGTACGAGGAAGAGGAGGAGGAGATAACTGAGGATTGCTACGCATACATCTATGATGCAATTTCCTACTGGGCCGAAAACAACACTTCGGTCTACAACGAGTTTGACGTTGATTTCTCCTGTCAAGCAAACATTACCTTTACTCTAAAGGTTGAATTGCTAGATAGTCGCAATAACTCAATACTAGACATGGAGGATAATTTCACTACATATCATATGGAGTGGGATTCTAAATACTTAGATTTCTATAGTATAGAAGAAAAATATGATGAAGCATACGCTGTGAATTTTAATCTGTTTTACGATGGGGAGTTAGCGGATATACTATGGAAGGAAATATCGTAGTCCCATTAATGATTGCGGTGATAGGAATAATGAATTGGGGTTTCTCGCTGTGGTTTGCCAATAGGTCTAATAGAAGGAGAAAGAAGGATTGATAAATCATCCTGATGCTCATGTTATCATGTCGTGCGGATGCGGGTGTGGTGGCGAAGTAGTAGCCTACGAAGATTGGAGTGAACATGATGATGAAGAAAACGCCACAGCAGCAGAGTACCAAGGTAGAAAGGTAACTCTTAACAAGCCTTTCAGAACACCCGGTGCTAACAAGAAGTTCGGGGTCTATACCAAGAACGGTAGTGGCACAGTAGTAATTGTGCGCTTTGGCGACCCAAACATGGAAATCAAGAGAGATGACCCTGCTAGGAGAAAGTCATTCCGTTCACGACACAACTGCGATTCGCCCGGCCCAAAGTGGAAGGCTCGATATTGGTCTTGCAGACAATGGCGTGGTGGTAAGAAGGTAGAGGCAGGTATGGAAGATTACATATTTTCAACACCCGAAGGAGCAAGACAAAAATCAACGGAAATAGGTTTTGGTGGTGAAATACACAGCGACCAAATGGCTGACGGAACACCTATGTATTTTCCCGGCCCTAACGAAGAAGAGTTCCAAATGTGGTTTGACAAAAATGATTCTCACGATGCAAGCGCATCAGAGTGCAATTGTGGTAACGTAGAAGCAAAAGACGCAGACGACCCTTGCACAGAAGGATACGAGCAGTACGGGATGAAGGAAAAGGACGGTAGACAAGTGCCTAACTGCATTCCTATTAAGAAAAAAGCGCAAATGGTTTCTTTTTGTGATGAGTGTGCAGATACAGACGCTTGTGCAGAAAGCGGTGATTGCAGTAAAGGTAATGTAGAGGCCGCAGAACCCACTCCCGAAGACGGCGAGACTCACGATGAGTATATGTCCCGATGTGAAGGAATGGGATACTCACGCGAAGAGTGTATGAAAGCACACGAAGGACATGAGTTTGAGGTAGAAGGATACTACAAAAAGAAAAAGGACGAAGAGGCATCTTATGATAATTCTTGTCCTCCCGGTAAGGAGATGCGAGATGGTAAGTGCAAGACTATCGCTGTGACTCTAGATTTGGAGATAGATGAAATGGAGGCTATAGTAGAGGCATCTACAGGTAAGACAATCATTGAGATAAGAGGCGTTGCTTTCCATGAGGGTATGAACAAGAACAAGTGGGAACTAACACCAGCAGGCGCCAAATCCCTAGTAGACCAGATGGAGGGCGCTGATGTTACACTAAATCATCCCGATGCTAACGAGCATGGTCCCGGTTTTACTCGTAACATGGATGGTGGCATCAATGAATCAATCGTTGGTTATATTCAAAGCGCATCCTTCTTTACTACAGTAGGGGGCTATGAAGTGAGATATGTGGCTCATGTTATCAGACCAGAACTCTTTGAGAGTCTAGAGTCTGGCCTATGGTCGCGTGACGGATACGGAGTTAGCATAGGTGGGTCAGGAGTACCAATCTCCGCAGATGATAACGGTATAGTTTTTGATGAAGACTTTAATTTCGACCACCTTGCTATAGTTCATAGGCCCGCGTATGAGAGGGCGAGCATAGAAAGTGTAAGACGCATAGAAAAACCAGAGAAGATTCAGGCAACCTTTATGTATCATTCAGATGGTGGCGTAGATAACACAAAGGTGAAGGCAATGAGTGAAATAATTGATAACACAGAAATTGAGGCCGAAATGGAGTCTCTAAAGGCAGAACTTGTTCTCGCTTCATCCCGCGTGGCCGAATTTGAGGCCGCAGAGGATGCTCGCGTAGAGACTGAGAGAATGGCCCTAGTAGAGACGGCTTCGGAAATGGGAATGTCAGGTCACGACGACCTAAAGGCAGACACAATCCGCAGCCTGATTGCATCATGGGAGGTCGCTCACCCTGAGCCGTCACCTGTGGTTATGGAACCTGTGGAGTCAGAGCCAGTAGCCGAGACACCAGCAGTTGCTTCCACACCAGAGCACACAGCAGTTGTAGCAAACTTCCTTAACGGAAAGATGGTGGAGTCCGATGAGGGCATCTACGAGAGAGCATACAACGCATGGGCAAAGGCATGGAACGGAACCCTCGCTACGGATGAGAACGAATTTCGCGCTCACTCGTATTCAGAGATAAAGGAGATGATTTGAAATGGCAGCACTACCAGAAACAAGGAATGCAATACACGCGACTGCTGGACTAGCATCGCAAGGACTACTACTGATGTATCACGCAGACGGCGTAAAATTGGCCGCTTCTGATGATTCAGTCCTAGTAGGAGTCACGGCGGCTGAGTCCTCAAGGGACGCGGCAGGCGCTTTTGAAGGAAGCGGTGTCGGAACAGTAGCAGTTTACCCGATGGACGGAATAGTTTACGTTCTAGCAGAAGTCAAGTCCGGCGCAAAGTTTGGAATGCCTCTTTACAACGATGCAGGCGGCACAGGCTACGCGGCTTGGGCGGCTGTAGACGGAAACTCAGTCAAGGTTGGAACTTACATGGGTGAGAACAAAGACATAGCGGCTGGCGACCTAATCCCTGTGGGGTGCTTCTGATGGCTAACCAGTCACTAGAGAGCATCCTCAACGTTGAGGCAGCAGACGGACCTTTCTCCGTTGGAGATGCAGTCCTAGAGCAGACCCTAAGAGACTTCATCCAACTACAGTCCAACACGATTGCAATCGCTACTGACCTAGTAGGCGTGCGCAGCGTACCTTGGCTAGAGTTCACTTGGTACACCGGGATAAACGGAACCTTCGACTTCCCTCTAGACGATGTGGCACTAACCGACCCAACCAAGGTTGGAACGGCTAACTACACGACCAAGTTGGAGAAGGGACAAGGTAGAGTCACTTTCCTAGACGCTGTGAGACTTCGCGGCGAGACTTGGGAGAACATCGACAGGCAGCAGTTGGCTATCGTCCGAGGACGAGCAGACAAGATTGACAACAAGATTCTAACTGACCTAATGGCAGGCTCCGGTAACTCGGATGTTGCTACAGGCGGTGGAAACGCAAAGTGGGGCGGAACTTCCGCAGATGAGGAGGGCAACGTCCTCTCGGCTATGGATGCAATCTTCGCTAACGGAAAGGTTAGCGGCAACGAGCCTCTAGCAATGGTTGTCCCTGCTGACAAGAGAAGTGCTCTTCTCAACACCACTCTTTACGGAAACGTTGTTGAGTCCCTAGCAGACCACCTAGCAAGAATCGCTTCCCTGCGAATCTACTACACCAGAGACATTGGCTCTGGTAGCGCTATGGGTGACGACGCACTTCTAATGGTGCCCGGTGCTGAAACTGCTGAGTTCTTCACCTACAACGGGGCTGGATTCCAAGAGACGGAACTAACCAGAATCCCCGGTCTAGGGTTTGACTGGATGCTAACTTCCTACATGGGAAGCGTTATCCACGAACACCAAGACGACGCAGCAGGCGGTAAGAACATGAGAATGTGCAAGATTACCACAGTAAGGTGATTAAGTGGCCGGTAAGACGGCTAAGAAAGCCACGAAGAAGTCTGCGGCAAAGCCAAAGACTCCTTCCAAGGCTTCTCTGGTCAAGAGTCTTAATGAGAAGGGCATACCAGTACCGGAAGGTGCGGTTGTCGCTGACCTAGAACACAGATTATCCACTTGGACAGGCGATGCGGGTTACAACGTAAGGCTATACAAAGGTATAGGCGTAAAGTGGGCCGAGCACCCTATTAGTCTTCTTTCTGAAAGAAAGACTCTTTACTGGCTTCCGGCTTCCGCCTTTGCTGATGAGATTTTGCGTACTAAATTACTTCTGGTTGTTAAGCGGGGTGAACCCTTAAACAACGCAGTTGTTATAGACGTACCAGAGGGATACGATGGCGGTAACGACAGCACAGATTCGTGATTTGCTTAATAGACCGAGAGGGCTTACTGAAGGCACTATCAGCGAGTATATTACTATCCGTACTGCCGAAGTTGCTAAGAAAGCCCGTATAACTGGCTATGTCGGCGTAACAGCCAATGCTCCGACAGATGCTCTAAAAGATTCAGCAATCAAAATGATGGTATGTGTAGATTGCTTGAGAGTTCTAGTAGACACTATACACACCATTGTTCCTGAAAAGGAAAAGGGTGCGGCAGACATAAGATTTGCTGCACAACTAAAGTCTTTTGAAAAGTCTGCTTTAGAAGCAATGAGAGCGATAGAAGAGAAGGGTGGAACTGCGTTTAAGGTTAAGAGCACCACAACAAGAGTTGGTGGAACTACTGGTACGCAGTTAAGTGGTAACTTGCACACCCTGTAGAGTGGGTGTAAAAATGGCAGATTATTATTGGAAAGGTGGAACTGGCGGAAATACCACAAACCCCGTTACCGCTACTAATTGGACACAGACTAGTGGTGGCTCTGACCATTCTTCTGAACCAGATAGTGACGATACTCTGCATTTTGATTCAGGTGCTACTCAGAATTGTGTTTTTACAAGCCTAACTAAAACATATCAAAATATTAAAATTCATCACGGTTTTTCAAAAGTTATCACTATTAACTCTTCTACTATTACCGTCGGCAACCAAATGACTATCTACAGTACCAAAGCAATAGAGTGTGCTCTTGCTTCTACAATTAATTTTACTGCTAATATCTCTAATGGTCCCAACGTAATTTACGATAATACAGCAAGTGTTAATGAAACTCTAGGGGTTTTCAAAAACCAAACATCTCGTAAAAACATGACTTTCCACTTCAATAGAAGTGGGTCTATGGTTATGATGGAGGGTGTTTATCCTAACGTCATTTTAACAGGTAATTTATCTCCCACTACATACGCTACTAGTAACGATTATTCAGAAGTAAAAATGTTAAATTTTACACTTAATGCAGCGTCTACAGTACAGCCTTATTCTTCTAGCGCAGTATCTTCTGGCGACTTAACAAAGATACATACTATAGAAGGTGCTTTAACTTTAACTGGTACTGTGTTTAAGTGGGGTAAAACAATTCTTAAATTAGCGCCAAATGGCACTAATATATCATTGCCAAGCCACGGTAATGTAGGCACTTATGGGTCAGGTACGCCAAAAGTATTCAATGTAGAATATTATGATTTACGCATCATTCCTAAAGGTAATATTAACGTAAATTATTTTAGCCTTGCTGCTGGTGCTTTAATTTCTTGTAATTCTTTTGAGATAGATGATAACGGTAGAATATATGGCCCTACTTCTGGCTCATCTGCTGAAATACAATGTGTTAAACCACCTAAAGTAAGAGGAGATTGGAATTTCCAACATATTTCTGATTCTGTGTATAGGTCTACTACTAAATTACCACTAACAGGAGTTCCTTTTGGTGGAACAGGATTATCGGCTATTGGAGAAGCGGGACGAGTCTTAGCGGTTCATTCAAGTGGTAATTATCTAGAGTGGTCTGCTACCGCAGGGGGTACTTCTAGAACCGTCACGGTAGATACTAGCGGAGATGGTAGTGCTAACGAAACTTTAGGGGCAAGCGAAACTCTAATGCTAAAGAAAGGAACAAACGTCACCTTAGCAGAATCCGGCGGCGTTGTCACCATAAACGCTACTGACACAGATACTAACACCCAAAACGCCTACGCTATTTCTGCGGTTGATGGAGATAACACAGACGAAGAAAAAATTAGACTAACTCAAAGTGGTGCGGCGGGTAACGCAACAGATGATGTAGTTTTAGAAGCGGGTACAGGATTAAGTATTGCGCGGAGCGGAGACAAGATTACGTTTGCAAACACCGTAAGCGATACTAACACTAACCAACTCACTACCTTTACATTAAGAGGCACTACAAACACTACTCCTACTACTGTTAATCACAATGACACTATTACTATTGCGGCAGGTACAGGAATAACTACTACTTCAACATCCGATGGTACTATTACTATTGCTAATACCGTGACTGATACTAACACAAATCAACTTACCGAGTTTACCTTAGCGGGAGATAGCGGAAGCAGTCAGACTATTGCACATGGCAATACCTTGACGATAGCCGGTGGTACTAACATTGCTTCCGTAGCAAGTGCTACTGATACAATTACGCTAAATGTAGATGATGCTTTCCTTAAGAATGACGCCAATGATAGCACAACCGGCACTATAACTGCGGCAGGTTTTACTACTACTGCCGGTCTAGCCTCTTTCAAAAAAGATGATGATAGCAACGTTATACTCACAGTAGAGCAAGATGGAAATGGAGATATTGCTACCTTTAAAGGAGCAAGCGATGAGTTGCTTACTATTAGAAGAGGCGGAAGTATCAAGTTTAACTTAAGCACTGCTGGTGGAGCGGCTAGTGAAGCCTTAATGACCTACCGTGATACTGCTGGCGATGAAAGAAACTTTATGTCTATAGACGCAGGTACAGTTGTTCTTCATAATCGTGGCCCTAATGGTGATTTAGAAATTAGGGGAAACAGTAGCACCGCCGGGTCCGGTGGAGAAACAACCATAGCAAAGTTTGAAGATACTACAATCAATCTTTACAAAAATGTAATAGCAGCAGGTTCTATTACATTAGGCGGTCATGCGTTTGATGACATAGACATAGGAACTGAGTTTGTTGATACTGACGACCACTTAATGTCGTCCGGTGCAATCAAAGAAAAGATTGAGAGTTATAATTATATAACTACTTATACAAATACACAAAATGAATACGCTACTTCTTTTGTAGATTCTACTAATGATATATTATTGCGATTAACAGAAAGTGGTGCAGGTTCAGGCACTCAAGACATTAAGTTTGTAGCAGGTTCAAATGTTACACTAACACATACTGATGCTAACAACATAACTATTGCTTCTACTGATACCAACACTACTACTACTGCTGACGTTCTTGCCGCCCTTAACGCAGATTGGGGCGCAGGTAAAACCTTTGGTACTCAATC
>Ga0114932_10006336_pt1 | contig 10130 bp, 3 predicted proteins | sample 2SBtaG_2_FD_87286 | JGI IMG/M metagenome (GOLD analysis project Ga0114932, IMG submission 87286) | Deep subsurface microbial communities from Kolumbo volcano to uncover new lineages of life (NeLLi) - 2SBTROV12_ACTIVE470 metaG | ecosystem: Environmental > Aquatic > Marine > Volcanic ... | reverse complement strand
TCGGCGCCCAGGCGCTGCGCTTCCTTTCCAGCGATCTCTGCCGCCATGCCGATGTCACCGTCGACCAATCCCGACTCGGCAAGAAGCGTGCGCTGTGCTTCGAAGTGCTCCCGCCAGCCAGACCAGTCCTCGGCGTGGGCCATGCAAGGCAAGATCAGGGCATGCATGATGCCTTCGAGCCCTCGGCGACCGTCTTGTTGACAGGTTGCAAGCACCTTTCCGAGACGCTCTCCGGCGCGTCCAAACTCGCGTTGTGACAGCAGGATCAGCCCCAAATTCAGGCGAGGCACCTGTCCCTCTGCAGAGCCCAGACTGTGGAACAGGGTCTCGGCGCGCTGGTATGCATCTGCCGCCTCGTCGAGCTGCTCGCGGCCGCGCAAGACCTCGCCGAGCGTATTGTAGCAAGACGCCAAACCGAAGCGGTTGCCGGCTCTTTCACACATCGGAATGGCACGCCGGATCAGATCCTCGGCTTCGTTGAGTCGGCCGGCCGCCTTGCTGACGGCGGCCAGGCCCAGCAGGCCGAATGCCTGTCCATGGGGGTCGCGCCGGGCGGTGAAGATGCGCAGGGCTTCCGACACAGTGCGTCGCGCGGCTCCATGGTCGCCCTGCAGACGCTCGACGTCGCCGAGGGCCAGCAGGCTTCGAGCACGTTCATCTTCGAAACCGGCGCGGCTGGCTTGTTCACCGCCTGCTCGGTACCGCTCCGCGGCCACCTCGAGTCGGCCTCGCTTTGCCGCGGCGGATCCGGCGGTGCGCAATGCCGGTGCCAGCACTTCGTCCCAGCCAAAGCGCTTTCCGTCCTCGACCGCTTTCAGTGCCGCGCGCTCGGCCTGCTCGAGCTCTCCCTGGAACATCAGCAGATCGGCGCGGTTGGTCTGCACAGAGCCCCACAGCGGATCGCTCTCGTGGGTGCTCAGGTGCTCCATGCACGAGATCCACTGGTCACAGAAGCGCATCGAGTCGCCGTAGGCACTGATCTGCCTGTGCTCTTGTGCCGCCTGCCGGAGCGGCTCGATGGCCTCGTCATAGCGCTCGGACTCGTACAGGTGCCGGCCCACTCGCTCGGCCAGACCGGGATCCGCCGAGGCGGCGTAGCGAATCTGCATGGTGGTCGCACAAGCGTCGTGCAACGGGATCCACCGGTCGGATTCCCGTGCAGATCGCTCCAGGCTCTCGCGCAGCATGCCGTGTGCAAATGCCCACTGGCCCTCGCGCACGACGGCCAGGCGACGCTCCAACATGCGCGCCACAAGCCCGCTCGGAATGGCCATGCGACCAACGCGGCAGGCGCCTCTCCACTCGGCCTGGGCCACGGAGTTGCCCAGCAGGGCGGCTGTCTCGAGGACCGCTCGGGTGTCGTCGGGGTAGCCCTCCAGGACTTTGTCGATGCGCGCGTCCCACAGGGAGTGGATGTCATCGGGCAGCTCGGCGTCCTCGCCGTCGCGCAGCACAAAGCCATTCGCACCGACCTCGAGCACGCCGCGCTGCACCCAGTCGCCGACCAGCTGCACCGCGAACAGCGGGTTGCCATCGGTGCGGTCCTCGACCTGTTGGGCGAGCGCTCCCTCGAGTCCCAGCAGGGTCTGCACCAGCTCGCGGCGGTGTTCCTCGGCGAGCGGGGGGACCTGAACTCGCTCGGCTTGGGGGGCCGCCATCATGCGGTCGAGCTTGACCGAGACCCCCGCACGGTCTGTCAGGGCCTCTTCGCGGGCCGTGGCCAAGATGAGGATGGGGCATGACCCTTCGTGGCTGTTGCGCAACAGGTACTGGGCCAGACCGACCGCGTCTCCGCCCCACTGGATGTCGTCGAGCCACAGAATGACGCTGCGATGCAGGGGCTTGCCAGCGGTGGTCTCGCCCGAGACGGCGAGTCGCTCCAGCAGTCTGTGGATGACCGCGTAGCGCTCCGATGCGCGGTCGAAGTGGATGCTGCCGGTTCGGTCGGCGGGAGTCGGCCACATGACCTCGGCCAGCGCTTCCCACTCGTAGGAATCAGTGACACCGCGACGCCGGAGCCAGCGCTCGGTCCGTGCGAGGACCTCGGCCCTCGACAGGCCGCGGCAGCCGACAGCCCTGGACAGCATCTGAGGCAGCCCATCGGCCGGCCCGCCGCCTGCGGAGTGTTCTGCGCGGACCACGACGGCGGCGCCAACTTCAACGGCGCGCTCGCTGATCCACTCGGCCAGACGGCTCTTGCCGCAGCCTGCCTGTCCCTGAAGCAGCACCATGCTGGCTCGCCCGGTCTCGCGAGTCTGCTTCAGGGCGCGCCACACGGCATCGCGCTCTTGCTCGCGATCGACCAGCGGAATCGCTCGCAGGCCGTACAGGCCCAGACCAGCTCCGATGAGTGCCATTGAGGGACGTGGCGGGTTTTCATAGCGCCAGCCGTCCGGAATGGTTGGCAGCAGGCGCGGTGCCCGGCTGGTGGTGCGGGACTTACTCGAATTGCGGCTGTGGGCCTCGAGCACGGAATCTTCGGTGGTGTCGAGTTCGACCCAATCCAGGAACGACGGAGACAGCGTCAATGTCGCGGTGGGCACGGGAGTCGGGGCCTCGCTCACCGGCTTGCGTCGCGGGGCGGCGTTCTTTGGCGACCCCATGCGGGCCAGCGCCGATGCAGCATCGGCCGCGCACTGGTAGCGGTCGAGTGGGTCTTTCTGCATCAGGCAGGCGAGCCAGTCGGTGAAGCCGCTTGGCACCGTGAAGCGGGGGATGAGAGGGTCGGCCTCGGACGTCATGTGGGCGCGCATCAAGTCGCTGAAGCCGCGCTTGTTGTAGGGAGGGACTCCCGATGCGAGCAGGTAGGCGATGCAGCCGAAGGCGTACAGATCGGTCCACGGTCCGAAGCTGCGCCACGCGCCTCGAAACTGCTCGGGCGCCATGTATAGGGGGGTGCCCGAGGTGCCGCGCAGGCTGCGTTCTTGACGGTCTGCCGCGTGGGCCAAGCCGAAGTCCGCCAACTTCAGACCGCTCATGCCGTTCTCGCGGTCGAAGAGCAGCACGTTGCCCAGCTTGAGGTCGCGATGGATCACGCCGCGGGCATGGGCGTGGGCCAGAACGTCCAGCAGAGCCAGCATTTTGTAGCGAAGATCGGCCCAGGTGCGAGGCAGCGGGGTCTGAGCGAGCGACCCCCCTTCTGCGAGCTCCATAGCCAGGTAGGGCGAGCCCTCGATCATGCGCCCTTGGGAGGCCTCTTCGGCGGCCGCATCGAGCTCGCCGAAGTCGAACACCATGACCACACCGGGATGGTTCAGGCCGGCACAGGAGCGAACCTCTTCGCGAAACGCCTTGCGGTACTTGTTCTGGCGGGCGCGTGCGGCGGTGATGACCTTGACGGCGACCGGCACCTTCTGCTGCCGATGAAATCCCTGCCAGACCTCGCCCATGCCGCCGACGCCAATGCGCTTGGTGAGCTCAAATGGTCCCAGTGGGATCTGCAGCTCTGGATGCGCTTCGGATTTTCTGCCCATGCCTGGATTGTACGGCAGGCCGGTCCAGTGGCGCCTACATCTGTGTGACAGGCCTAGTTCAGGCTCACCAACACAGCGCCGCCAAAGGCGACGATCATGGCCAGGACGACGACGCCGATCAGTCCACCCACCAGACCCATCCACACCCAGTTTGGGACTTGGGCCGGACGCCGCCGCCGAGGAATCTCGACGGTCTGGCTGACGCTGTGCTCCTCGAGCGTGTCCACCGTTCCGTCGACGAGATCGTTGCGGATCGGTACGGGAACCTCACCCAGGTCCGGATCGGGAAGCAATGCCGTGGTCTCCTCAGCCATCGACGACTGCAGCTCCATCAGCTCGGCCAGGTTGGACAAGGCGGTGCTCTCGTTGTCCATGGCTTCGGCGGCGGCACGGGCCCGACGCAGGGCGATGATGTGCGGGTCGAGCATCGTGGGCGGCTCGGTCTCTTCGGCCGCCAGGGCCGCGGTTGCCGCCCCGTGATCGATCTGGCGGGGGGCGGGAATGGGCAGGGTGACGTCCTCTCCCTCATCGGCGTCGGCCCACGAGACCGGCGGGGCTTGGGGCGCCTTGGGTGATTCGGATTTGCCTGTGTGAGTGCGCAGGTCCACCGAGGAAGGGATGGGCCGGTTGTCGATCTGCGTCACCTCCTCGCGCAGAACCCCGGGAGCACTCGCCGTGCTGTGGTCATCGGGCACGAGAGCAAAGGACAGCAGCTCGGGCAACACCGACGCGAGGGATGGACCTGGCTTTGGCACTCGGGACAGGGCGTCGGCCGCGGCATGTTGGTCCTCGTAGCGGTCCTCGATCTCTCGCGAGAGCATCTTGCGCAGCACGTCCCGCAGCTTTGGCGGCACGTCGAGCGTCTCGATGGCGCTTCCGTAGTCGGCGTTGACCGCCTTGAGAATGACCTCGCCGATCTCTCGTCCGCTGTACAGGGGGCTTCCCGACAGCAGCTCGTACAGCACCACGCCCGTGCTGAACTGATCGGCTCTCCAGTCGATGGTCTCGTTGGCCAGGACTTCAGGGGCCATGAATCGCGGGGAGCCCTTCACAATCCCGGTCTCGGTGGTCAGAAATCCCAGCTCGGCCTCGGCGCGGGCAATGCCAAAGTCTGTGATGCGGACGCGACCACGGGGGTCGAGCAGCAGGTTGGCCGGCTTGATGTCCCGGTGCAGGAAGGAGTGCGGTTTGCCTGCAGCCACCCGCTGTGCGGCCCATTGGAGCGTCTCGAGCACCTGCACGATCCAAGGCACCACGATCGAAGGAGGCAGGGCAGGGGTGCTGCGGGTGCCCTGCCAGCCCCACAACACCTGGGACAAATTGGGGCCGCGAACCCAGTCCATCTCGAGGTGCAAGATGCCGTCGAGATTCTCGACGCGACTGACCGCGACAACTCCTGGGTGTCCCAACAGCATTGGGCCCAGGGTCATCTCTCGACGGATGGCTTCCTCGTGACGCGCCTCGCCCTGCTTCTTGAGCACCTTTACGGCGATCTGCTTGCCTTCACGACGGGCAGCCCAGACCTCACCGGATGAACCGGCGCCCAGGCGATGCAACCATTCGTAAGGGGACTGCCCCAAGCAAACTCCAGGGTGTTACCGCCATGGCCTATCGGGAGAAGCCCAGACCTATGGACTCGTTCCGGCTCGGACGTGAACTGTACCTCGCTGCATGGGCCGGCTCGTGCGCCCTTCAAGGCTGGTTGTTTAGCACCTACGTGCTCGCCGACCAAAAGGCCCTTGGAATGGGCCTGATCCTGTTGGTGCAGCTGCTCAAGACGCCACTCACGGTGGGGCGACTGAACGATCTGGGTCGGTCTGCCAGCGAGGCGATCTTGGGCTTGGTGCCTCTGGTGAACGTTGGGCTTTGGTACCAGATTGGTCTCAAAGCGACCCCGTCGGACGCAGCCCGCGCCAAGCAGTTGGCCAAGTGGAGTGACGAACCCACCCCGGTCGGCGCCTTTGTCTGGGGACTGCGCAGCATGCTGCGGGTGCTGCCACTGGTCGTGGTGCTGTCCATCGCTTGGGCCGCCGCTCACACCTTCTTTGGCTACTTGCTGGTCGACTGGGTGCTGTTCTTGCAGGCCGAACATGTGGCTGGCCGCGGCGAGTTCGCCGAGTCGGTGCGCGGGGGGCTGATCGGCCTTGCGGGTCTGCTGGTGCTGTACACGGCCATGCAGTACCCCAAGCGGGCGACCGCGAGCCGCGCATCGTGGATTCCCTCCCTGTTTACGCTTCCCGTGCTGGCAGCCGCGGGTGCTCTGTACATGATCGAGAGCGGCGGTCCGATTCCCGGCGTGCTCATGTTCACGGCCTTTGACATTGCCTGGGTCTGCGTGATGGACGCCGCGCTGGTCGTCGTCTACGTCACCGCCGCCGATCTCATGCACCGCGGTGAGCAGCCCACCGTCGGCAAGTTGATCTCGGCCATGGGTTCGCGAACCTGGGACGTGGCGGCGCCCTTTGGTGGCTCTTGGACGGCCATCTTGGTCGGCCTTCAGGTCGTGATTCCGGGCATCCACTACGCCTTGCAGTACAGCCTCGTGGCCGCGGTCGCCGTGCTCGAGCCCGAACAGCCTGCACTGACGCGCTCGACCGCATTGACTCGACCCATTCGCAGGCGCCTGTTTGTGCTGCTGTACATGGGCTTCGCTCTGACCTTTGGCATGCAGTGCACGCTGGTCTACCAGCTCGACGGCTGGGAAGTGCTCATGCAGTTCTTCATCATCCCGACAGTCATCTCTGAACGCGCCGCGATGGTGGGCGAGAGCTTTGGCAACATCGTCTGGGCCATCACGACGATGGGCCTGGTGCTGATCTACAAGTCTCGGGCCGAGAAGCTGCCCGCTCCCCCTGTCGGTGGACCGACGGCCGCGAGTGCCGGGGGGCTGGCCGAGTCGGTAGGCCCGCCTACGCCATGAGCCACTTCCTTCCCCACGCCCGGCGCTTGCTGGACGAGGGCATCGGGTGGGCTGGACTCGCGGGCGATGCGCTCGGATATGTGTTGGGAGATCTGGCCGCAGAGGGCCGCTGGCTGGTGGTCTGTGACGAACCCGATGCTGCAGAGCGCACCCTGCGCTCCATCCGGTTCTTCCATCCCCATCCCGAGCGCGTTCTGCGCTTTCCCGCAGACGATGTGCGCCCCTATGACGGGTTCTCTCCGCATCCGAGCCAGCCTCGTGAGCGCATGCGCACGCTTCGTCGCGTCGAAAAGGGCGGCCCGCTGGTCGTGGTCGCCCCCTCGGCGGCTCTGCTGCAGCGGGTGCCCGACTTGGCAACGCGCCAGAAAGGAACCCGAACCCTCAAGGCCGGACTGCAGCTCGACCGCGATGTGCTGGTCGGCTGGCTGGCCGATGCGGGCTATCTAGCGGTCGGTCGGGTGGCCGAGCCGGGCTGCTTTGCCGTGCGCGGAGACGTCCTCGATGTGTGGCCCGCGACGGCCCGCGGTGCTGTTCGCGTCGACTTCTTTGACGATGAAATCGAAGAAGTCCGGGTGCTGGACCCGGTCACCCAGAGAGCCGGACGGCGCCGCAAACAGTCGGTGTTGCTGCCCGCTCGTGAAGAGCGGCTGGACACCGAGGCCATGGGCCGGCTCAAGATCGAGCTCGGACGCTTGTCGGCAGCCCAACAGCGCCCCCCACAGCTAAGGCGTCGTGTCATCGAAGAGCTCTCGGCGGGCATTCGCTTCTCGGCTGTCGAGAGCTGGTTGCCGGCGCTTGTGCCCACGGTCGCGCCCCTCGAGCTGTTCGCTGGCATGCAGACCGTCGTGGTGCATCCCGAAGACGTGGGGGCCTCGGTTCGCGAGTTCGGTCGCCAGTGCCAGAGTCGATGGCAGGGCCTGGACGAGGACGAACGGCCGCTGGTGCCTCCTGACGAGCGCTATGTGTCCGCGGGAACACTGCTCGATGCGCTCGCGGACGCCCACCCAGTGCTCGAATATGCAACCCCGGGCGAGAGCGTCGATCTGGGCAGCCGACCTGTCGACGGCTTCAACGTGCGCTCGACCGAGCTAGCTCCGGTGGTTCGCAAGCTCAACGAGCTGGCCAATGAGGGCCACCGCGTCGCCCTGGTTGTGCAGGAGGGAAAGCGCGTCGAGTCCTTCCTCGAGATGCTCGGCCATCATGGGCTGTACCCGCTGACCGTGGCCGATCCGCACGACATCCCTCCCGAGACCATCAGCCTGCTGGTCGGCGACATGCCTCGGGGCTTTCTGGCTCTGGAATCGGGCTGGGCCTACATCCCTGCCACCGCATTGTTCGGCAGACGGCAGAATGCGCGCACCCGAGGGTCGGTCCACACCTTCTTCGACTCTGCCGTCACCAGCACCGCACAGCTGCGGGACGGGGACTACGTGGTGCATCGCTTCCACGGCATCGGGCTGTACCGCGGGCTGCATCGGCTCGAGCTGTCCGAGGGCAGCAAGCAAGATTTTGTAGCGCTCGAGTACCGAGACGGCGACCGCATGTACCTGCCGGTGACGGCACTGTCGCAGCTGTCCGAGTACAGCCCGTCGCGCAGCAAGCCCAAGGTCCAGCTGGACCGTTTGGGGGGCATCACCTGGACTCGTCGCACCGGAAAGGTGCGCGACAGCGTGCTGAACATGGCGCAAGAGCTGCTCAAGATCTACGCGCAGCGCGAGATTGCCGAGCGTCCCGAGTACCCCGAAGCCGGCTCGCTCAGCCGGGCTTTTGCGGCTCGCTTTCCCTATGAAGAGACGCCGGATCAAGCCACGGCGATCGAAGCCGTGGCCGCCGATCTAGACAGCGACCATCCGATGGACCGGCTGATCTGTGGTGATGTCGGCTTTGGCAAGACCGAGGTGGCCATGCGGGCCTCGGTGCGAGTGGTCGAGGCGGGCAAGCAGGTAGGGGTGCTGTGCCCGACGACGGTCCTGGCCTTTCAGCACCTGCGCACCTTCCGCGAACGCGTCGGTGACCTGCCCATCCGGGTCGAGATGCTGTCTCGCTTTCTTAGCGGCAAGCAGGAGAAGGAGGTTCTGGCGGCGGTGCGGCGGGGCGAGGTCGACATCCTCATCGGCACCACCAAGCTTCTCGGGCGCGGGGTCTCCTTTAAGGACCTGGGCATGCTGATCATCGATGAGGAGCATCGCTTCGGGGTGCGCCAGAAGGAGCGTCTCAAGAAGATGCGGACCGACGTCGATGTGCTGTCGATGTCGGCCACGCCGATTCCACGCACCCTTGAGATGGCCCTGTCCGGGCTGCGCGAGATGAGCATCATCGCCACGCCGCCAGCGGACCGACTGTCCGTGCGTACCAGCGTCACTCGCTTTGGCAAGACTCGCGTGAGGGACGCCATCCTGCACGAGGTCAACCGCAAGGGGCAGGCCTATTTCGTGCACAACCGGGTCGAGACCATCTACGAGTACGCCGACAAACTCAGGGAGTGGGTTCCCGAGGCCAGCTTCTGTGTGGCCCATGGACAGATGAAGACCGACGAGCTCGAACAGGTGCTCGTCGACTTCATCGAACACCGCCACGACGTGCTGGTGTGCTCGGCCATCATCGAGAGCGGCATCGATCTGCCCAACGTGAACACGATGATCGTCAATCGTGCCGACATGTTTGGCCTCGCCCAGCTCTACCAGCTTCGTGGGCGGGTTGGCCGGGCTTCGGTCCGAGGCAACTGCATCTTGCTGACCCCCGAGAACATGTCCAAAGACGCCGGCAAGCGCATGCGGGTCATCATCGAGGCGAATCGCTTGGGCGCGGGATTCCAGGTGGCCTCGGCAGACCTCGAGCTGCGCGGAGGGGGCAACCTCATCGGTGACGCCCAGAGCGGAAATATCGACGCCGTCGGCTACGAAATGTGGCTGGAGTTGCTTGCGGAAGCTGTCTCGGAAGCCCGTGGGGTAGCTGATCGGCACCTCATCGAGCCGGAAGTCAACATCCCGGTGCCCGCGTTCATCCCCGACGTCACCATTCCCGACGTGCCCGACCGCCTGGCTTGGTACAAGCGCATCAGCTCAGCGCAGACCCCCGAGGCGGTCGATCAACTCATCGACGATCTGGGCAGCGTCTACGGCGACATCCCACCCGAGACCCGCAATCTGGGCGGGTTGATGCAGGTAAAGCTGTACTGCCAGAAGCTCGGCTTCACCAGCTGCAGCTGGCTCAAGGTGCGGGTGGTGCTCAAGCTGCACACCCATGCCACCGAGGCCGAGGCCAACATGGCCCGTCTGTGCGAGGCACATCCGCGCCGCTTCAGCCTCGAAGGCGAGGAGGGCAACCGCCGCTTCGTGGCCCGCTTCACTCCCGACGAGGGCAAGCGTCCCTTCCGCTTCCTGCGGTGGGTCTTTGTGCAGCTCAAGCGCACTGACCTGTGATCACTCGCCGTCGATGACTGCCAACATGGGGTCGTCGGTCCAGACCGCCGCGAAGGATGGGCGCGCCTTTAGCCGCTCGTAGTAGGCATGCAGCGGGTCCGCGGGCACATTCCACTCGTCGATGCTGCCCAGGTCGACCAGGCGGAACAGCATGCTCGTCGCGATGGCGTCGGCGAAACTCCAGCTGGAACCGGCCGCCCATGAGTCCGCTTGGACCCGGGCCGACAGCCTGCTCAGCGTGGCCCGCGTCTGGTCGTGAACCCCGCGCATGTGCTCGGGGTCGCGCAGCTCGTCGCGGAACTTCTGAAAATACAG
>Ga0114932_10006335_pt1 | contig 10130 bp, 14 predicted proteins | sample 2SBtaG_2_FD_87286 | JGI IMG/M metagenome (GOLD analysis project Ga0114932, IMG submission 87286) | Deep subsurface microbial communities from Kolumbo volcano to uncover new lineages of life (NeLLi) - 2SBTROV12_ACTIVE470 metaG | ecosystem: Environmental > Aquatic > Marine > Volcanic ... | reverse complement strand
AGAGATTGATCTATACATCCGGGGTGTGCCGCTGCTGCCGCACGTAATCCAGAACCTACTAGTCTATTGATATTAGTTTCAGCCATGAACTCACGCCTTTCTAAAAAGATAAGTACGGGTTTGCTCATTGCTGTTTAATTCTCCCTAATCTAGTTACTGAAATGCCCTTAAAGGGATTCCTTCGTATTTTATTATACTCTAAACACGGACTTTTATTCCATTAGATGAGGTCTAATCTCTTTCCAAGTCGATTCCAAATTCCTTAGCTACCTCAGCAAACCCACATTCACATTCATAGCCCATAAAGAACGGGCAGGGCTTGGAATGACCGGCGTATTTCTTTACGAATCCGCTTAGTCGTTCTACTTCAGTTCTCAACTGTTTAACACCACTAGGCTTAGTAGTCGTTGTTTCTAGTTCGCTCATCACTTCTTTCCTTTCTGTTTACGTGCTTGATACGTTCTCTGAATACCATAGCATTCTTTTTCTTCCTCTAAATCTTTTCCCAATATACCACCGCTACCGGGCTTGAACCTTACCAAAACTACACGGTTCCAATACTCTTTTGCCCCCATCCGGTTGATCTGAGCCACATGACAAAACTCATGCAGCCATTGATCATCCCTTATATAACGCTTAGGGAATATAAAATTCCGTCCACAGATGGGTAAAGTAAACGCTGATCCAACTTGAAAGGGAATGCGTACCAATATTGTACTAGTGATGTCACTTAGAGGAACTCCTTCTTGTACTAGATTTTCTATGGTATCAGAATTGAGTTTCATTGTCAACCCCAACCAAAATGAGGATTTCGTCTAGCTCGCATTAGTTCCTTCTCAGATAAAGATAAATAAACTGGTGGGTCTTCATCCTCAAGCAGCACACGATATTGCGCAACCCCTCCAAGATGTCTGTGTAAAACATCGGCTTCTATTCCTAAGATGATTCCAATTCTATTTTCATACTTAAAATACTGACCTGTAATATTGGGGTGCAATATTACTCTATCTTTTTCACTGTATTTTGCCATGTAGCTTTACTCCTTAAAGCAGAAAACCCCTATTTCCAAGGGGTTTTTGGTGACTGCTTATCTACTTTTAGAAAAGGTATTCTCCTAAGTAAGTTCCAATATAAAACAAATGCTTTATGTTCTGTAGCTTTTTGCTCTACAATATCAATGTTACCGTCTTTAGCTGCTATAATAGTAGAGTAAATTGTGCTGTAAATCATAGCAACTAGTCCACCGATTAACGCAAGTACTAAAGTCAGTACAGCGTTAATTACTCTTCCAAGTAATTTCTTAATTAGATTCATATTGTTTCCTAGTCCAAAATTCTAGCACAAATTTTCTGTACTGTCAAATTAGGCGACGTTACCATCAACCGAAATAGGCGTCCAGTAAACTGTGAATTCCATTACCCCACCTGTGATGTTAGCGGTAGCTGCTGTTCCAATGATGTTATCAGTAATAATAATATCCATTAAAGCAGCAGGTATAGCTACACCGTTAGCATCTGGTGCATTATCTACCCAAAATTCATTGGCGTCAATATCTGTAGCTGTAGTAGCCGCAATAAAATCAGCAACCCCGCTAGTAACTCCTAGCGACAATGTGGCTGATCCTCCTGCTAGGTTGGTCGTGCAGTAAGGTATAATCTTATTGATGATTACCTCACCTGTTACTGTGAACAAAGGCACCGCACCAACTTCACCTAAGCTAGTTGCACCTGTGAACGTAAGAGTTTTACGTGCTACGTTAGTTGATGTATTTTCTCGTGTAATTGGCATTTATACTAGACCCCAAACCCAACCTTGAATTCTTGGTGTTTCACCTGAAACTCGGTTGACTATACTAATATTTCTAGTTAGATTGATGGGTTGGTCAGTTGTCCATGTACTACCTGATTTTATTAGAACACTAGTTGTAGTAGCACCCGTTTCCACAGCGGTAAACGAAGCCTGTGCTGTATGGTCTAGTGCCACCAATAAGTCCCCACCTGTTACTTCCAAGCTAAATCCTCTTATGATTTGAAGGGGAGTTTCTCGGAAAGATTCTGTGGTAGTAGGATTACTGGGGTCTACCCAATGACAATCAATTCCACCGTCCCCCCATGCGAACGGAGTAGCACTTGACTGCCCCACTCTGTATTCTACTTGTACGTCATCAATTTCTACTGCGGTACCGTGCTGTGTTGTGGTCCGTGCGTAAAGCCTTCCATCATCAAAAGTAGTTCCAAGAGGAATTATATAGAAAGCAACTGTTCGTTGATAGCTAGTAGTTAGTGTAATAGTATTACCATTAGCTAGAGATGTACCTGATGAGTTTGTAATTTCGGCTCGGATAGTATCACCAGAGCTAGAAGCCCTTTTTGCATAGAAAGATGCAATTACTACGGTAGGTTTATTTCCTGTTGAACCAACATCATTATCTAAGACGTAGTAAGCACCTTCACCTGCTGCGCTGTTGTCCCCTGTAATAGATAGAGAGTTGGTACCTGTACGTTGGTTGCTACCTGTAGCCAACGTTGATCCATCTGCTGTCCATCCCGTTGCTGGCGTGGCGTGTTCAAACGATGGATTCTTTACTGTGTTAACCGTGTATACAGGAAGGCTTGCTAAGTTAATAGCATCCTCTGCCGTATTTGAAGTGTCAAGTGTAACGTCTATTGGTCGATATCGGACTGCGGCTCGTAGGCTTTGGTCAATAGATATGTTTGTATCTTTATCGAACTCATACGCCCCACCTTGACTAACCCGAAATCTGTCGTCTAGTGTTCCCATGTATAAAATCTCTCCTTAGCGTAAGCTAATCTGATTCCCAATTGTGCCAAGGGTTCCGAAGTCATTTAACACTTCATTCAGCCTTGGGTGTGTCTTTTGTATCTCTACGACACCCATGTTGGTGTCTACTCGGACGGTGCCACCCTTAAATAAGAATGAATACGTTGATAATGGATTACTAATATCATCACGACCTCTAGTTAAATTAGCCCCGTCTAACATATTATACACCTGAAGAGGCCATTGTCGGACACCCATTGTGTTATGTCTTGAGTGTTTTACTATAAAACATTCGGGATGTGCATTTACATCCGGTTGATATAACCTAAAAGGTCCGTACTCTGTTACAAAGTCAGAGCCATATATAGATTTAATTCCCGCCATCATCGTTCCATTCTATAAATGAATCAATGGCAGATTTAGTCATTCCAACTTGGTTATGAGCTAATGGTGCTGGTTTTCCATGTGAAGGAGTATCTATAGGCATATGCATTTCGCTTCCTGCTTCGTTTACTTTCCAAGGAGCCATTCGTCTCCAAGGTGCAGAAGGATTTTCCTCTGACACAGGGGTGTAACGCATAGTATCTTCGTGTACTTCTTCGGGGAATCCTAGTTCTCGCATTAAGTGAGAATGCAATTCCCTACGACCACCTTCATTTTGTAGTCCAACAAATGAATGACCCGCCAAAGGTCCACCCAAAGAAGCTAGTATAGCAGACAAAACATCTGCTCTAGGGTCTTCCTTAAAGAGTTGCGTATCAGTATCATTAGACATTTTAACAAACTTCTTTTTCTTACGTTTTCCATTCCCGCCATATGTCGTACTAAACTTTGAAGACTCTACCGTCATTGGTGTTCCTGAGAAGCCGCCTCCATTTCCACCACCGTTTCCTCCGCCATTTCCTCCGCCACCGTTTCCACCAGCACCGCCACCGCCGCCGCCTCCTTCTTTATATAGAGCAGCTTTTATAGTTTCGATAAAGTCTCCATCACTAGATTTTTCAACCGATTCTACCGATGCAACTGATGTAGATGGTTCTGATACTTTAGGAGTAGTGGTTTGTGCCGGTTCCGAAGCACCTTTTGCTGCCCTAGCTGCGTTTATAGCTTTCATCGAGTCACGAAAGCCCTGAGACCTAATAGCTGCGGGATGTGGAGTGCTACTTGCCTGTTGTAGTTTATCCGCTAGGCTGCTAATTTTTGCGTGTGCAGCATCAATATCAGCTTTCATATTCTTGCTGTGTTCTTCTAGAGCATCGTAATCAATTTTATTCTTTTTCCCCATACCAAGTATCTTCTCTATGAAGTCTCCGTCGTGTTCATCATCCTCACTGTTTACGTTCTTGCCTCTAGGAATCTCTACGTCCTCAGTATCTAGTTTTTGAATGAGAGTATCGAAGAAATCAATGCTACCATCTTCCTTAAACAGTAATTCCAACTCTTCCATTTTGAATGGCGTGTCGTCTTTCTCTAAAGGAATTAAACAACTTCCATCAATGCATGTTCCACTAGGAGCTTGCCCTTTTAGAATATCAAAATTTGCGCCTTGGTTAACGCCTTGCTCACATACTGTAATTTCAGCTAACTCTAGCTCATCTACTTGCATGTATTGCATCATACCTTTTTGGATAGTTTGCGTTTGAATAGCTGATCCTGCAATTGAGTAGCTGTGCAGTTTACCATCTTCTATTTGTTTTACTACTCTTTGAGAAATTTTAGTATCGTCACGGATTTCTGATAGTAAAAATAGTCTATCATCATTTACACCGGACTTGAAAATTTGACCAGACGCATTAATGTAAGCAGGTAATGCCCATCCAACTTGAACGTCTGAATGTAAGACCATGACATTTCTAGTTCTATTACTCGCCATGAACTTATCGAAAGCTTTTTGCATGGCTTCCATTGTAATCAAGTGACCTTCTCTGTCAACCATTTCCACAGAGGCGGGGCCACCAACCACTACGGCGGGAGAGTCCTCATCCCCAATTATTCCTTTTTGGAGAGCCGCCTGAGCGTACTCTTGGTTGCTTGGATAGGCACGGTGCAGGGTCAATAGTTCGGCTTTAGAAATTTGGCCTATCCGAAATTGCTGATCGTACTCAGCTAATGCGTCAGAAATGTCTTCCTTAGTTACAGCACCAACAGGATTAGACTTCTCTAGTAAGTTAATCTCAGAGTCTTCCGCTATAAATTGGAAGTATGCTGGATTGGATGCTATAACCATAAATTATTTTTCCTCACCAATAACTTCGTCCTTATTATTAATTGTAAAACCATTATCCTGTAATTCTATACGATCCAAGTCCAGTTCACCACTTTTAATTGAATGGATCATCTTCAATAGAGCATTAGTTTGCTTCTCTAGTTCCTGAATACGCATCACCTGTCGCCCAATTACTTCATGTTCGCTCATAATTACCTTTTCCTTTACTACTTTTGGGCGTGGAGTCCCTTTCGGGGGTTCCACTCCTTCAAACTTTACTCGTGTTTCATCCAGTGACAATCCTTGAATAATAGCGGTTTGTCTCATGAACAAATGGTCAGGCATATCATCTTCGCCATCCCACATCCAAGGCTCTGCTTCGAATTGTCCGGTATTCTCATTAAAGAATCCCGGTATGTCCTGCACTAAGTCTTCATTGCCCTCAAGCATACGCTGCTCTAAACAGCACACTCTAACCCTACGAGTTAAGGCAAGATAAGGATTAGACCAATCCCCTATCCGTTGAAAGGTGCAATTACAGAGATCATCCCCATGAGTCCATGTGATTTCAGGCATACTTCTTGGATGCAAGCTATCGGTGAAAGCATGGGGAGCCTCTGCAAAAGCGAGTGTCATGTTAGCCTACGTTACTAACAGTTCCATCTGCAATAATCTTGCGAAGAAGTGTACCGTTAGACTGAATAGCACTAGAAGTCCCAATCGCTCCAGCAAACGCAGTTCCCTGCTTAAACACAATCGCTGAAGTCGGCTCGGTGGTTCCGAATGCCGTTTCTGCACCCAAGTAAAGGTTTTGAGCTACAACGTGAGCATCACCAGCCGTGACCGTCATATCTCCAGTTGTAAGGGTTACAGCAGCCGAAAAGTTCGTAGCGGCAGAAGTAATTTCTAGGGAGTCACCGTCCCAAGAAACGTAAGCATCCTTGTCGTCTCCGAAGTACAAAACTTCGTCGTCGTTCCAATGGTTAAAGTCGAAACCTTGAGCCATTCGTGCAAGCAATCTTTCGTTTCCGACAGCATCCACTAGTCGAAATGAGGGTTGTGTCATGTTTTTATTCTCCTATATTTATTAAAAGGGGACGGGCATCGCTACCCGCCCCCTTTAGCGTATCCTGATAATTTCCTTATTGCGGATTAGGCGTTAAGGTCAATAATCTTTGCTTGCGTGATGAAGTTCTTGCAACGCAGCTCACCTAGCGTGTAGAGAAGTCCCCTCACGACTAGAGCGTTCGCTGCGAAGTAGTCACGGTTCTCCATGTACTGCGTAGGCTGAGCCACTGCAATCTCAAGGAAGTCCGTGTCTAGAACGTAGATGTTTGAACCAAGTTCAGCGTCCGCTGCGGTCATTGAACCGGGTACGTCAGCATCAGGAAGGATTGGAATACCCTGATAGGTTGAGAGAACCAAACCGGTACGAGTACCGGGGAATGTTCGCTCGTTACCTACGCCTACCTGATAGTCTTCCTGACCATTGTATCGCTGCTGAGAAGCGAGCAATCGTTCCATTCGGAAGTACTGGTCATGGTTGAGTACGATAAGCTTCGGGTCTCCACCATTCTGACGAATGTTCTGAATAGCTGTGTCAATCAGGTTAAGTGAGAGATCACGGCCTACACCGGAGTTGTGCTGAACTGAACCAGCAGCATTCCAGTTTCCAGAAGTACGGTCAGAATAGGTAATTCCAGAGTAAACGTTAGTCTCAATACCGACTCCACCCGATGCTGCGAATGCAGTTCCGTCGATGGAAACAATGTCGTCGATGGAAGTCATTCCACCACGACCGACTGCGAACATTACGTCACCGTCAGCAATTGCTGCCGTAGCGGAGGCGTGAGTTACAGTTCCGGTTGAGGAAGCAACTGCGGAAACGAGCAGACCACTAGTGTCGTTCGCTGCGCTGTCAGTTGCGTCGTTGTGAGCCACTAAGTCTCCAACGTGGAAGTTGGATGCGTAAGCAGGGGTTGTACCCTGTACGGTTGTGGTAGAGGAACCTGAGGAAGCTATCATAGCTGAGGAGCTAAGAAGCTGCGTCTGGATTTCTTTGATGTGGTCTAGCTGAGCGTTCTCGTTCTCAAGTGCTAGAACATCTCCGACACCACCCTCAAGCTGAGCAACAAATGCAGACTTTACTGTTGCACCAAATGTGGTAGCAATAGTTCTAGGTAGCGAACTAACTACCTGAATGTCTGAAATGTCAACTGTCGGGAGTGCGCCAGTCTCAGTAACGGGGCGTGATCGCTGATCGCCACGGTCCGCTCGTATCCTCCAACCAGCAGTCTGTCCCCAAACAACTCTTGGTAGAGCGTTAAAGAAACGGGTTTGGTTGTTAAGCGCATGCCAAACTTTTCGTCCGTATGTAGTGTTGAAAATGTTCGTGGAAGTATCTACCGTGAAGTAGGTCTGCTTCTGCAAGAACTGGGGTCCATATACGGACTGATTCAATCCCCGCTGAGATTGAGCCATGAACTCCATGAGTGATGGGTTATTAGCCATTGTGTGTAAGTCTCCTTATTGGTATGTTTGCTTGTGTTGCCTGAACTGTATAAACAGCTTACTCAGTTCGTCGTGGCTTCCAGCCTTCAATTACTTCAACGGGCAAACCGTCTGTAATACCGGCTGCAAGGTTTTCTTCCATGCCACGCATTGTGTGATAGCTAAGCTTGGCTAGCTGATCAGCAACTGCGTACTCTGGTTCTTCTACTGCGCCGCCCAAGAAATCACCATTGGATTTCGTTAGCATGCTACCATAACCACCGCTAGAGTCGCTAGACATCAAAGCGTCGTTGGTAACTAGTTCAGGCTGCTTTAGATTGTTTGCTTCCACAATGCCCATCTTTCGAAGGCTAGCTGCGGTTCGCTCGGTTACAGCCTTTTCGATAAGACTTTCCTGATCAGCAACTTGCTTCTGAAGGCCTTCTAATGCGATAGCCATCTTCTTCATGTCGTCCTCAGGTTCGTCTTCCTTTTTGGGATACTTGTCAGACTTGTCGTCGCCATTACCATTGCCGTTGCCATTACCGTTTCCGTTCATAGCCTTCTTCATGTCGTCGTCATCATCGTCGTCATGGTCTTCGTCGTCGCCAGCTTTCATTGTGTAAGCTGCCTGAATAGTAGCCTGTTGGGTCTTGATGTCTTTATCAACATCTACGGGAGTTTCGCTGTCGTCAACGTTAGTTGCGCCACCTTTACCTGCTCCGTTTTTGTCCCCATCATATTGGGCCGTAGTGCTTGGGTCTGCTCCATCTAGACCGGGCATACCTTGGTCTACCTTGCCTAGGGTTTTCTGGAGTTCAGAAAGAACTTGACTTGCAATGTCCTTTACCAAAGCTGCTTGAATTTCTTCATCCTGAGCCTTTTGCAAGTCTGCGTCAGCAGCTTCCTGCTCGGCCTTTTGAAGATCGCGCCATTCAGTCATTACTTCGACTGCCGCGCCCAATGCAAGGCTGTTGCCTTCCATCTGCTTTGCAATTTCTAAAATTGCATTGTTGTCCAGTTGATTGTCCATGCTATATAGCCCTCCTGAGGGTAAAAATCGACTCGTATTTATAACAAAATACGAACAGTTGTTCTAAACTGCTCGTATTATTATACTAGAGTTATGAAAATATCCTAGCAGAAATGGCTATTTCTAGGCAAATTACAGGTTAGTTTTGTTACCTTGTCGTGCAAACTCTTCAATTTGTGCCATTGATACCGGACCGGACCTTGTTTCTTGCACTTGTGGTATTGATTCTGTGGCTTGTTGAACGGGAACAGGGTCTGCGCCTGTGTCTACTCTTTGCGCATCTTTTGCCCTCATTCTTGCTCTAATTGCTTCTCCTTCAGATAATGGTTGATTTTCTACGTATTCTTGTGAACTTTGCATAGTAACTGTTCCAACAATTTCTTGGTCTTCATTGACTTGTATTAATGTTTGACCATTAATATTCAACTTTTCAATAATTACCATGCACTCGTTTCGGAAGTCGTACAATGCAGGTTGAATCAATTTCTTAATTTTCTGTCGCTGTACATCGTCGCCGTATGAGGCATCTATAACGTCTAATACACGCCCCACCATGCGGGAGGCATTTGACATTACAATTTTTAGATTTGGGTCTATTCTATTCTGTTGCATTACTATTCTCCTAATCTATGCTATCGACTCGTATAGTTCTAGGCATGTATGGTTCTAGACCTCCCGAAGAGCCGAATACTTTTTGCATCCTCTCATCTACTGCGCTTTGTAAATAAGGATTTGGCCTTCTTGAGGTATTTATACGCACTACTGCCCAATTACCACCAGCCATCCTTTGAGGCTTCATCCCAAGGTAACTTTTATGGTGTGTTTTTACTCTAACTGTGCCGTTTTTAGTTTTACGATCATGTTCTCTTACTATTGATGTATATGGCTGTAGAGCATCTAAGCCACCCCCGGTAGACCCATCATGCACATCTTTTGCATATGGTGCGGTATATTCAATCTGAAATCCATCAGGAGTATCTGAGTATGAACCACTTCGTTTTAGTTGACCCGTAACAACAGGCACACGCTGCTGTGAATCAGCAAATGCAATACGTCCAACCGCTCCTTGAAGAGCTTTTAGTAAAGACTGTTCAATTTGTGCCTCTATAGATAAACTCATGCTCTATTATACTAGCAACAGAGATTTTCTCGTAATTTTCTTGTCTCAAGTTCCTAATTGAAGCATTCTGTTCAAAGCTATTAATGAATTATTTTTATCTTTAGAAGATACTTCAATACGGTTGATGGCAATACCAGCTAAAATTCCTTCAAGTACCCATAATATATAAGCTGGGTGTATCCTATACATAGTAGCACAGGGGCATACAATAGGGTCAAGGCAGAATATCTCCTTATCAGGATTATCTTTTGCTAGTCTATTTACCATATTGATTTCAGTACCAATCCCCCACGAAGTTCCTGATGGGGCGTTAGTAATTGTTTGTAATATGAACTCAGTAGAACCCGACATATCAGCAGCATCTACTACTTCTCTAGTACATTCAGGATGGACTACGATCTTAGTATTGAGGTTCCTATCTCTAGCATCCTGAATATGCTTTGTAGTAAACCTAGTGTGTACTGAACAATGCCCCTTCCACAGGAACACTGTAGCGTTCT
>Ga0114932_10006334_pt1 | contig 10132 bp, 17 predicted proteins | sample 2SBtaG_2_FD_87286 | JGI IMG/M metagenome (GOLD analysis project Ga0114932, IMG submission 87286) | Deep subsurface microbial communities from Kolumbo volcano to uncover new lineages of life (NeLLi) - 2SBTROV12_ACTIVE470 metaG | ecosystem: Environmental > Aquatic > Marine > Volcanic ... | reverse complement strand
TTTGTTCAGTGGTATTGGTGGTTTCGCAGTTGGTCTCGAAGCCACCAATTTTTTTAAAACAACGTGCTTCGTGGAGCAGGAGCCGTATTGCCAAGCGGTTTTACGGCATCACTGGCCCGAAGTCCCGATCTTAGGAGATATAAAAAATGTCAAAAGACCCGACCTCCCCGACCCCGACCCAGATGTCATTCTTGGAGGATTCCCCTGTCAGCCTTTCTCAAGTGCCGGACATCAAAAAGCCCAATCCGACTCCCGACATCTCTGGCCGGAAATGTTTAGGCTTATCAAAGAATGTAGGCCGACTTGGGTTATTGGAGAAAACGTTGTTGGAATCGTCAAACTGGGCTTGGACGAAGTACTCACTGACTTGGAAAACGAAGGTTACGCCACAAGGACGTTTAATATTCCAGCTTGCGCGGTCGGCGCCCCGCACCTCCGGCAAAGAGTCTGGATTGTTGCACACTCCGACAGCAAAGGGGAACCAGATGGCTCCATCGATGCTCAAGCACAAGGGAAGTTGGTGGCCGACTCCCCAATCAGCGGACTACAAGAACATGGATACGGCCAAACAAAAGATGCTATCGAGCGAAGTAAAGCTGTGGCCGACCCCCAGAGTGAGCGACACGGAAGGGGGAGTAGTGAAAAATGTGGAAATGAACAACGGATCATTCTCCCGAAAGAACAAGGAGGGAGTAAGATGGGGAGTGAAGCTGAAGGATGCGGTGAACCACACCGACCCGACCAATGGTGGGAGTCTGAACCCCCAGTGGGTCGCTTGGCTCATGGGGTATCCCACAGAGTATCTCAAATCCGTGCCTTGGGAAACTCAATCATCCCGCAAATCGCGAAGGAAATAGGTAATGCAATTAAACAAGCTTCCGAAGGTACTTTATAAAAATCAAATAAAGTACCCAAATGATATAGACCCGATTGTTAATAAACTCGTTTATCTTATCAATAGCTCTAAATTAAAGAGCAAAGAGGTATGCCAAAAAGCAAACGTTAATACAAACGCGATTGCTGTGTGGAGGGATAATTACGGAAAAGGAAAAAGAAATCCTAGTCTTTGGAAAATCCAGGCGGTGTTGAAAGTTTTAGGGTATAAATTAGTTATTAGATCAATTAGTGCAAAGGATTAGTTATGACCTCCAGACGGCAGCGGATGAAAAATCGAAGACATAATGTAACAAATATTATCGAGACAGACACGGACAAGTATTATGTGTCTTTTGGCATTGATCCCGAAGCTTTAAACATTGGAGAGGTGTTTATAAGGGGATCAAAAATAGGGAGCGATATGGATATATTACTGGATGATGCTACTGTGGTGTTATCTTTAGCTTTGCAATACGGAGTGCCTTTGGAACAATTGGTACACAGTCTCCATAGCGGTCGAGAGGGTGGCGGTGAGTCTATCTTGGCTAAAACAATAGCTTTAATGAAGGAAAACTTATGAAGAAATTTTTAATTGGTTCGTTGGCAGTGGTCTCTTTATCAGCCTGTTCTGCTGGGTGGCAACACGCCAACCATAACGATGGTGGTTATGTTTGGGTAGGTTGTCATGTAATACACACAAATCCTGCCGATTGTTATCCGGCTCCCGACAAATGCGCCTATGCGTTTGGGCCTGAAGGTGATAAGAAGGTAGGGCAAAAGATTTACTTTAAACAAGTAGACAAATACGGAAAGGTTGGAATGCCTATGACAGCCCGACCATGCAAGGAAGGTGAATAGGTGATTGTATTATCATTAGGTGCAGGTGTTCAATCTAGTGTCATGGCACTTATGGCAGCCAAAGGCGAACTTCCAATGCCCGACTGCGCTATCTTTTCAGATACTCAATGGGAACCAAAAGCAGTTTACGAACATCTTGATTGGTTAGAGGAGCAATTGCCTTTTCCCGTTCACAGAGTTACTAACGGAAGTTTGCGTAATGATGCCATTGCAAACGAACCCGTCCGTGGTCGGGGAACCAAGAAATTCTCTTCAATACCTTGGTTTACTGATGCGGGGGGCATGGGTCGCAGACAATGCACGTTTGACTACAAGATAGTTCCTTTAAACAAGAAGCTCAGATCTTTATGCGGATACCGACCCCGACAACGTATACCAGTTGGCAGTGTTGAATTGTGGATTGGGATTTCTACAGATGAGGCTACCCGAATGAAACCCTCAAGAGAACGTTGGATTGAGAATACTTGGCCTTTGATTGACAAAAATATGTCCCGTCAACACTGTTTGAAATGGTTCGAGGATCACTATTCAGGGAGAAAATTAGGAAAATCTTCTTGTTTGGGTTGTCCTTTTCATAACAATGCGGCTTGGAGAGAGCTTAAAATAGGAGATCCCGAAGAATGGGCGGATACCATACTTGTAGACTCTTTAATTAGAGATGGTGGAAAGAACAAAGACTCAAAACAATATATGCACCGTTCCTTAAAACCAATAGACGAAGTAGACTTTAGGAATCTTGAGGATAAAGGACAGCTTAATATGTTTGAGAACGAATGCGAAGGAATGTGTGGCGTATGATTGAAGCAGCGGTCATTTGTTTAGCTTTGAATATCTACCATGAAGCAAGAAACCAGCCTGTAGTTGGGCAAATAGCCGTGTCAGAGGTTGTTTTAAATCGTGTTACTGACGATAGATACCCGAATACTGTGTGCAAAGTAGTAAGACAGGCCGAATATTCAAGAGGATCCCGACATCCTGTGCGGTGGAGATGCCAGTTTTCTTGGTTCTGTGATGGCAAATCTGACCGACCTGAAGATGTTGATGCTTACAGGTGGGCGTTAAGTTTATCTAAAAGAATTTTAAACGGTGAATTTGCTCCTCTGGTTGAAGGAGCCACTCACTACCATACTGTATTTGTCAACCCAGAATGGAACATAAAGAAAGAAAAAGTAGCAAAAATAGGAGATCACATATTTTATAGGTGGAAAAAATAATGGCAAAACAAAACAAAATTTACATAGCAAAGAAAAGGAAAAAAAGAGGCAGTAAATTGCGGCCTTTAAACATGAGAAAAAGATTAGGGCCTAAATCTGGATGGAAAAATATGAAAAAACGAAAGAGAGGACAAGGTGGAAGTTAAAGAATGCAGATGGTGCGGTGAGAAAGTTGATCCCGAACTTTGTTTTGCGGATTTAGTTGAACCCGAACCTATCGTTGGCGGTGAAAAAACGTTATGGATGTGCTACTGTGGTAAATTAGTAGACGAACTCAACGCATCGAGGTCGTAACCCATACACAAAAGAAGCTGTTCTACTTTATATATAGACGGTTCTTTTATTTTTTTTCTTTCATAATTTTCAATGGTGCTTGTGCCGACACCGGACAAAGCAGAAAGTTCCGGTCTTGTTAAACCAGATTCCTTTCTTATGGACATCAAGATTGAAGCCCAATGGTCAGGTTTCTTTTCCCAACTTTCCAACGACATCTCCCATCAAAGACCTACTCGTACAGTATCCCCCACGCACGGGATGCAAAAAGAATATACTATAAGTGCCTTTTCCTACAAAGAAAAAATAAATAATTTGGTTGAAAGATATTCCTTGAAATACAAAAATCTCTTCTCTGTAAGCCATAAGCACGGCAATATCGGGTAAGGTTTCGACACAAGTTAACGTTCCAGGGACTGATTTTTCAAGATCTTTGAAAAAACTTTCTGCGTTACCGTCTACTTTTTCCATCTGTTTAGGAAATAAATATTTATCATCTCCGTCAAAAGCTTTTAGAGGTGGAGAAAAGAAAAGAATGAAAAAAACAAATAACTTAATGCATTGTCTCATAATCAAAACCTTCCATCAAATCTTCAAAAGAAGAGGATTCGTCACCAGCCATGATGCCTAGTGTAATAGATAGAAGCTTTGACATCATATATACAGTGCTGTTAACGCCCATGGACTCACATCCATGCTCGAGTGCTACTCTAATCATAACAACAGATGCTTCAGGAGGAGTGAGTTCTTTTGAACTTTCGTTAACAAACTCTTTTAATTGTTTATAAAAATCATCGTACATTACGTTAGACATTTATTTCTTCTCCTCTTTTAGAAAAATGATCCCACATCTCTTTATCGCTAGGCATATCTTCAACAAGATCTACCAAAAAAGATATCTGTTGTGCAGGAGAACGTTGATTCTTTTCTGCTAAGTCCCAAAGTTTTTCCCAAGTAGGAACGGGGACAGCTACACTTTTGTATTTTCTTATATCAGGCATTTAATAACTCCTTTTGAGTTGGTTTAAGTTAAGTAATTTAGTTTATTCATAAGCCTCGTTAATATCTTTGGTTTTAGGATTATCAGCCTTGTACCTACCCTTCTTAGTTCTGGAACGTTTTTTCTTAGGTATCCCAAAAACAGCATTGAGGCCGGGTTCTAACTCTTTTATAAGTTGTGCTCTATCTTTTGTCTTGCGTTCAGGTTCAAATTCCAGCACAAAAAAACTAGCGCACAAGTCACGAAATGTTTTAACGTCTGAAAGTTTCATAATTAATCTCCTCTATAAAAGCCACTGTTTAAAATCTTCGCCCATAACTTGGCTGGCAACATCCATTTTGCCTCTCAATGCTTTAACTATTTTTTCATCAATCGTACCTTCAGAAATCAGATCTACATAAGTGACCGTGTTCCGTTGTCCAATTCTATGCGCCCGATCTTCGCTTTGCATACGCACCGCTAAATCAAAACTATTAGAAAAGTAAATCACGTTCTGTGCTGCCGTTAAGGTCAAACCGTATCCACCTGTCTGAGGATTTCCTACAAAAAACTTAGCGTCACCATTTTGAAATCGCTCAACTGCCTCAACCCTTGCTTCATCAGAAGTGTCTCCAAAGTAGTCAACCGCTGACCCTAGACCGTAAGCCTTGTTTAATTCTTTCGTTATACGCTGAACATCATAACGAAACCTTGACCATATAATAGATTTACCGTCCATCTCCTCGAGGCATTGCATAAGTTCCTTTAAACGATTGTCTTCAATCTCAATCAGTTCTCCGTAATCTGATTTAGTATGTCCGGAAAGAACCTGTTGCATTCTTAATAGCTGAGTCATGATGTTGGGCGCGGTCATAAACTCAACGTCATTAATATTAGCCAAGGCAAATTCTTTTATTTCGGAATATATTCGTTTTTGTTCCGAAGTTAAGGTAACACTTCTCTGAGTATAAACTTTTTCCGGAAGGTCCAAACACTCATCTTTTGTTATTCTTGAAGAAAAAGTCTTCAGAAGAGCCGACAGATCCTCTAAATTTCTATACCCGACTACCAAATTAAAAGAATGGCTACCCACAGTTCTTTTTTTCATGATGCTATATCGGTATTGAAACTGAAAATAATTATTACCGCAGTCTCCCAATAAATTTTCATCCATAAAATTGCACTGCGCCCATAAATCTAAAGGCGATTGAGTAACAGGAAACCCCGTTAATATTCTACGGTACTTCGCAAACTTGCCTATTTTTATAAGAGCCTTAGTTCTTCGAGCTTTAGGGCTTTTAATAGCCGTTGACTCATCTACCGCTAGGAGGGCTTTAGAAGCCTTTAGAAGGCTTTCTAAATATCTCTTACCTTTGTCAGTGGACAGTGCTTCAACGTTCATTAGAAACACTCTAAGGTCTTCTGAGGGCTTTAAAATCTCATTTAATATAAGTTTGTTGCTTTTAGTCTTCGCCGGATTCCAAACTACAACATTATTCTTAATCCGATCTGGAAGATGAGCCGGAATTTCCTGGTTAGCCCAATTCCTGTAAACCCCTTTGGGGGCTATAACTATTAATGTATCTATCTCGCCCTTCTCATAAAGAATAGCAGCGTTGTCGATACAAACTTTTGATTTACCAGTTCCCATTTCCATCAAGAAGGCCCAGTTGACTTTGTTCCAACATCGTTTAAGAACATCGTCTTGGTGTTGGTATGGTTTTGTTTTATATTCATATGCCATGATCGATGGATAGTATAGTCCATGATTTAATATTTGCAATCTTTAATTTACATGTTATAGTGACGTCAGAAAGGAGAGAACACATGGCTGTATATGTTACGCAAGAAAACCCTCGAGTTGACATCGTGTCAGCAAGTAAGTGGGGTGATCTGGTTCCCCTGGCATCTCCTTTCGATCAAATTCATTTAAATTCTGGACGTATAGTTTCGCAGTTAAGGCGCAAGCTAAAGGACTTTAATGATGACGATTGGTTGTTAGCCATGGGTGATCCAGCCATTATCGGTGTTGCATTTGCAATTGCCGCTGATGCTAACCGTGGACGAGTCGGCTTATTGAAGTGGGATAAAATAGAGAAAATATATTATCCCGTGAATGTAAGTGTTCGCGGTGGCATTACAGAACTTTAACCCTGAAGAGGAGATACTTTAATGACTGACGAAGACGTATGGAGTGCGATTGACGCTGATGCAAGTCTCTTTGAAGGTCTTACAACAGAGGGGGGTGGGGAACTAAGTGACCTCATTCGCCAAGTTGTAGGAGTGGAGAAGACAGTTGCAAAAGTTGAAGAAGAACTGAAGAGTCTAAAGAAAAGACGCGACAGTTATCTATTCGACCTAATTCCTGCAAAGATGCAAGAGGTCGGAATGGACAAGGTAGTTGTAGAGGGACACACTGTTAGTCTTTCTACATTTGTTTCTGGCACGTTGCCGAAAGACCCTATTCAAAGGGATGTAGCTTTTTCCCATCTTAGAGATATTGGTTGCTCTGATTTTATAAAGAACGAAGTGAAAGTTTCGTTTGGAGTAAAGGAAGACAACATGGCTAAGAGTGTTCAAGCTGATCTCGAAGAACAAGGTCACGACACAACAGCCAAGACATGGGTTGAACCTATGACGCTTAAAAAGTTGTTACGTGAGCGTGTAGAGAACAACGAAGAAATCGACCTTGAAATTTTTAACGCACATATTGGAACCGTAGCCAAGATAAAAGGAGCATAAAATCATGACTGCAACAAAAAAAGAAACGTTACCTGCCGAACTAGAGGCATTATTTGCGGAAGATTCTGGAAAAGGCTTTGAGGAAGTTACTTCTTCTGACATCCAGATACCTTTTTTAAGAATAATACAACAAATGTCACCACAGATTAACAAGAAAGAAGCGGGCTTTATTGAGGGCGCTTCTGGTGGTGATATCTTTAACACTGTGACCAACAAGTATTGGGACGGTGAAGAGGGTGTTGTAGTAATTCCTGTTTACTTCCAGATGAAATGTTTGGAGTTTGTACCAAGAGATCAAGGTGGTGGTTTCGTAGGCGAGTTGTCCGCTTCTTCAAAGGAAGTGGCAAACGCAGAACGTAATCAGGAAACAGGGATGGAAATGCTTTCCAGTGGGAACGAACTTGTTCGCACTGCTCAGTACTACATCAAGATTGTTCATGATGACGGAACGTTAGAAAATGCAATTGTGGACATGAAAAAGACACAATTGAAAAAGTCTCGACTTTGGATGTCTATGCAAATGATGCAGAAACGTAATGGTATAACTTTACCCTCTTACGCCTGTACTTATCGTTTGAAGACTGTTGAGGACGGGAATGATAAAGGAAGCTGGAATACTTGGTCGATAGCCCATGAAGGCATGATTCCAAGTGTAGAAGCTTATAACGATTGCAAAGAGCTACATGGAAGTATTTCCAGTGGTGCATTGCAGATAGCTCCTCCCCCAAGTGATGAGTTATTAGAGAGTCCAAAGACTTCTTCTGAAGACGATATTCCATTTTAAATAGGGGAACGCCCCCATCTTTGTGAGGTGGGGGCGTATTTTTGATGAATACAGCAGAGAGATTTTCAGCCCTATTTAGAGGCTATAGTGGAGCGCACGGGCAAACTACCGTCTTGGACACTCAACGCGAAGGCAAGAAAAAAGCAAAAAGTTTCTTGGTCAGGGAACCGTTGACCCTTGATCTTGTAGAACAGCACTTAGAGGGTAAGCGCGGAGTAGGGAGCGTTCCAATAGATGAGACTAATGGATGTTACTTTGGCGCATTAGACATTGACGATTATAATTTAGACTTGGTTGCCCTTTATAAGAAGGTTGAGCGTTTGAAGCTCCCTTTAGTAATGTGTCGATCTAAGTCGGGTGGAGCACATTTATTTTTATTCATGACGGAAAAGATACCAGCGTCAGAGATACGCGATAAATTATCAGAGTTTGCATCTGCCTTGGGGTGGGGAACTTGTGAGATATTTCCTAAACAAGAAGAAGTTATTGTGGAACGTGGCGATGTTGGTAACTTTATAAATCTTCCCTACTTTAACGCTAAGTATACAACTAGATACGCCTTAGATAAGAAAGGTGAAAGCCTTACACTTGAAGAGTTTTTAGAAAGAGCGGAATCTAGAAAAATTGACTTTAAGACTTTATCTGAGTGCAGAGCTAGTGCGGACGATAAGGTATTACCCTTGGGGCCTCCGTGCCTTCAGCAGATAGCTGAGTCTGGAATACCGGAAGGATGCCGTAACAATACTTTATTAAACATAGGCGTTTACTACAGAAAGGTTGATCCATCTAACTGGAAGCAGCTTTTAGAAAAGGCGAACCAGCAGTATTGCAGTCCGCCTGTTCCGGCGAGTGAGATTGTGACCATACAAAGCCAACTTGAAAAAAAAGAATATATGTATACCTGCAAGCAAGAGCCATTACACAGTCATTGCAACAAAGCGTTATGCAAGACTAGAAAGTATGGAATTGGCAGTGGTCAGGGAACCGCGACTATTGGTGGCTTGACCGTTGTGGAGTCAGAACCTCCCGTTTGGTTCGTAGACGTAGACGGCTCTAGGTTAGAGTTATCAACAAAGCAATTGCAGATGCAGGTAGAGTTTCAACGAGCGTGTATGGAACAGATGTACAAGATGCCAGCCAAGGTTAAAGATAGCGATTGGCGTGATTTAATAGACATTCTTTTAGGTAACGCGACCCATGTATCCGTGCCGGAAGAATTAACAAACAAGGGTCAGTTTCTTGAGCTTCTTGAGATGTATTGCACATCGAGGATTAAAGCCCAAAGCCCTGAAGAGATCATGACGGGCAAGCCATGGACAGAGGACGGTGTTACTTACTTTAAATTAACAGGTCTTCAGGAATTTTTAAAACGTCATAATTTTACCAGTTATACCAGAGGTCAGGTTACAGAAAGACTTAAAGAATTAAATAACGGAGATGATTCGACTAAAAGGTATTCTTTTGAAGACAGTAATAATAATCGTAAACAGGTAAGGGTTTGGTATATACCTGAAATGGATAAGGCTGAAGTAGAGTTACCTGACATTACCTTTGAAGAAGATCAGGATATTCCGTTTTGATTGAAGAGAAGACAATCCTTGGCCCACCGGGAACAGGGAAAACCCAAACCAACTCTAATCTTGTGCGCGATTGTATTAAGAATGGCATGGACCCTTTCAAGATTGCCTGTGTATCGTTTACCAGAAAGGCAGCGCAAGAAAGCAGAGAGCGTGTATGCTTGGATTTAGGTCTCGAAGAAGATAGCCTTCCTTATTTTCAAACGCTTCACTCAATGGCTTTTAGAGCGGGGGGCTATAAGGTTGACGATGTTGTTACAGCTAAAGATTTTGCCAAGATAGGGAAGTCCGTGGGCCTGAGTTTTACGAACTCTAATAAAACAGCCAGAGAAAGTGACTTCGATATTATTGGGTATTCTCAGGGAGATGCCTACATGTCTATCTACCAGACATCCAGGAGTTTGCAAAATTCTTTGGAGGATTGTTTTAGAGAAGCAGAAAACTACGATTTACACTGGACAGAACTAACCAGACTTGTTGATGCTTACGAAAGCTACAAAAAGGCAAAGAAGAAAATAGACTTTACGGACATGATCGAGGGTTTTGTAAAGCGTGACGATCCCCCCAATTTAGATGCTTTGTTTGTTGATGAAGCACAAGACTTGTCCACCCTACAATGGGCCATGGTCAATGTACTAAGAAAGACGCCTAAGTTTCAGATATTCACGGGCGATGACGATCAGGCCATAATGGGATTCCAAGGGGCTGATGTTAAGGCTTTCTTAACGGCTACAGAAAAAAAGGAAGTACTAACACAGTCTTATAGATTACCTAAACGGGTTTGGGATCAAGCTCAACGAATAGCTTTACAGATAGAAGACAGAGCGCC
>Ga0114932_10006329_pt1 | contig 10139 bp, 5 predicted proteins | sample 2SBtaG_2_FD_87286 | JGI IMG/M metagenome (GOLD analysis project Ga0114932, IMG submission 87286) | Deep subsurface microbial communities from Kolumbo volcano to uncover new lineages of life (NeLLi) - 2SBTROV12_ACTIVE470 metaG | ecosystem: Environmental > Aquatic > Marine > Volcanic ... | reverse complement strand
GGAGGATTCGCTTATGCTGGAGGAGAAAACTATTCCAAAGACAAAAAAACACAAAACAAAAATATGTACTCAGGTCCGAGCTGGTTCGTTGACAACATCAACGACGTGTACTAATTTGTGTATAATCTAATAACAATCCAATTACATTCCAAATGCTCAGTATGGTGATAAAAAATGACTGAAAACAATGACTTTATAACTTGGTCCGATGGTGATGACAGAGGTAAGGCAGAAGCCTTTTCTCAGTTTTCAGGAGTAAGCGATGCCTACTCAGGGATTGGCAAAGGCCATGCGTCCCATAGAGACTTTACAGACATTGAAACAAACATATCTGTCAGGAGTGGTTTTGGGTATCCAGACTACTACGCCTTCAGATCACACGAACAGATACCGCAGAGACAGAAGCGCATCATTAAGATGTGTATGAATGCTTACGATAAAGTTGGGATCATTAGAAATGTAATCGACCTAATGGGAGACTTTGGACAACAAGGAATCAACCTAGTACACCAAAACAAAAGTGTAGAAAAGTTCTACCGCAACTGGTTCAAGAAAGTCAACGGCAAGGAGAGATCTGAGAGATTTCTTAATATATTATACAGGACGGGCAATGTTATAATTTATAAGTCATTTGCTAACATGACTCCTGAATTAATCAAGTTCATGAAGACCGTTGCAAACGATATCAAAGTCGAGACTCCAGACATCGAAAACAATGTTATCCCTTGGAGATACAACTTCTTCAACCCAATGAGCGTCAACCTAAAAGACGGCGGTTTATCTCTATTCCTTGGTAAGAAAAACCTAACCATATCTTCATCAAGCCTGCTAGACAAATTCAAAGACAATAGCATTCCCCCACACGTACTAGACACATTACCTCCAAAGATAAAGCGGAGTATCGAGAGGGGCGAGAAAGAAATCCCATTAGACCCAGATAGAGTTTCCACGTTTTACTACAAGAAAGACGATTGGAGTCAATGGGCGAACCCCATGATCTATGCTATACTTGACGACGTTATGATGCTTGAGAAGATGAGGCTAGCAGATTTGTCAGCATTAGACGGCGCTATCTCTAATATAAGGCTGTGGACTATTGGTAACTTAGACCATAAGATTCTCCCCAATAAATCAGCAATCAACAAACTTAGAGAGATACTTTCCAACAATGTTGGTGGCGGCACAATGGAACTTGTTTGGGGGCCTGAACTTAGCTTTACTGAATCAAGTAGTGACGTTTATAAGTTTCTAGGTTCTGAAAAATATCAAGCAGTCCTAAATAGTATATACGCAGGACTTGGCGTTCCTCCAACACTAACAGGAATGGCTGGTCAAAGCGGAGGTTTCACTAACAACTTTATATCTCTCAAAACTTTAGTGGAAAGATTACAGTACGGAAGAGATATGCTTATCAAGTTCTGGCAACATGAGGTTGAGCTTGTTAGAAGAGCCATGGGCTTTAGGTACCCTGCTCAAATCCACTTTGATCAAATGTCACTATCAGACGAGGCTGCTGAAAAGAACCTTCTAATACAATTAGCAGATAGGGATATTATCAGTCACGAAACAGTACTTGAAAGATTTAAGGAAATACCAACAATCGAAAAAATTAGACTCAAGAGAGAATTACAGGACAGGGAAAGAGAAAGTTCGCCAGACAAGGCCGGACCATTTCATAATGCTCAACATCAAAACGATCTGGAAAAGATCGCCCTTCAACAAGGTATTGTTACCCCAGAAGACGTTGGTGTTGATAGCAGCCTTGACTCAAAGGATATGATAGATAGGAAGTTTCCTAAGCCTCAACCGGCTGGACCAAGCGGACCATCAGGGCCTCCAAAGAAAAAGAAATCAGAGAAGCCAGACGGTGGAAGGCCTAGGTTTTCAACAGATAAAGACCCTAGAAAGAAGAGGGTTGACAAGCCTAGATCTAAACCCGGCCTTGCTGAATTGATTGCATGGAGCCAAAACTCGTTAAGCGAGATCTCAGATATCGTAAACGAGGCGTTCCTGAGCGTCAAAGGAAAGAAGAATCTAAGACAGCTAACCAAGTCTGATGTGGCTGAATTAGAAAACCTAAAGCTTGACGTGCTTACAAATTCCGACGTTAACTCTGAGATAACGCCTGACATTGTATACCAAAGCATGGCAAGCAACCTACGAATGCCGCAAGATTTCAAGGAATTACTTGAGATCTCAGGTGTGAACACGGACAATATGAGTATTGATTCCTACAGACAACATGTCGTAGGGGTGTTTGTGGAATACAAACTAAGTAGGTAAAAATCCGTAGTTTACAATAATTTAAACAAGTTGTGTATATATTTTTAGAGGTTTCACATGAGCGAAATAAACATATACAAGCAAGAAATAGTCGATGGTCTTTCTGAGGCCATCGCTTCTCAGAATTCAATTGCGTACTGTTCACCGGCCACGATCTCAAAAGAGGAACGTGTCGATTCAGAACTACCTAATATATCAAGCCCGGACATAGACAAGCTTCTAGCTAATAGTAACCCGGATCAAATAGACTTGTATTATTTAGAGTCAGTTCTAGTTTCAACTGGATGGAACAAGAACGATGATGTATTTCAGCCCGGAATTACTTGGGCGGCTAGAACTACACCAGAAGATAAACAATTTAACTTTATGCACGACGAGAACGATATCATCGGGCATATAACAAGTAGTTACGTTATTGATAGAAACGGAAACAAAGTATCGGCTGATGCCGAGTGCCCCGAAAGCTTCGATATTATTACTGAAGCAGTTCTGTATAATAGCTGGACGGGACCAGAGAATAGAGAAAGGATGCAGCAAATAATTGCTGAAATAGAGGACGGGAAATGGTTCGTATCCATGGAGTGCCTTTTTGCAGGTTTTGATTATGCCCTTGTTGACCCCAAAGGAGAATCAAAGTTACTAGAAAGAAACGAGTCATCGGCGTTTCTTACTAAGCACTTAAGGTCTTATGGCGGAACCGGAGAGTACGAAGGATATAAGATAGGTAGAGCTTTACGGAGTATTTCTTTTTCTGGGAAGGGTTTAGTTTCTAAGCCAGCAAACCCAAGAAGTATTATCCTTAACTCAAGTAAAGCATTCCTAGTAGATGATGAAAATAAATTTACTGAGTTTTCAATAGGAGACAAAGAAATGTCCGATAATCAGAATCTGTTAGAGAAGCAGGTTGCCGACCTTCAGGCTGAGCTTAAGGCCGCTAAGGTTCAAAACGAAGCTATGAAGAAAGATATCGAAGGAGCAAAAGATAAAGAGTTTGCATCTACGATTGAAGCTTTTGAAGGCGATATTGCCGAAAAGGCTGAGGCTATTACTGCTCTCGAAGAAGCTGCTGAAGCTTCACAAACAAAGATCGCTGAGCTGGAAGAAGCTCTAGCACAAAAAGGCGAAGAATTAGCAGAAGCTCACAAAACCCTAGAAGACTGGAAACAAAAAGAACGTCAACAAAAACGTTTAGCCAGCCTTGTAGACGCAGGTTTTGATGCAGAAGAAGCTGAAGAATCTCTTGCTCTTTATGATGCTCTTGAAGACGAAGCATTTGATGCTATCGTTGCCAAGTGGTACGACAAGAAAAAGAAAAAGGAAGACGAAGAAAAAAAGAAGGATGCTGAAGCTGAAGCAGAAGTGGAAGTGGAAGCAGAAGCATCTGAAACTTCAGAAGCTGATGAATCAGAAGAAGCTGAAGCTACGGAAGAAATGTTTGACGAAGTAGAATCTTCAGAAGCAACATTAGTTGAAGCTGAAGAAGACGATCTACAAGACACCAGAGCTAGTCTAGCTGAGTGGCTTTCCGAAAACGTTTTGAGAACAAACACTAAGTAAAACTCTATAAAGGAGATCTAAAAATGGCTCTTAAAGCAGATAGAAATGAACTCCAGACTGACATTAGCTTCTTCTACGATGCCGCTGCTGCAACTCGTGGTGGAGTAGTTTGTCATGATGGTACTACCGCATCTGGTGCCGCTATGGACCAAGGTGTGAACAAAGTTCGCTACCAAGCGACAGTCACTACATCCCACGTTCCAGTGGGCATTTTGCTTAATGATGTAGTTAACAAAGACTTAACAAGAACCCACTTAAACCACTTCAAAGATGAAGTTCAACTAGGTGGAAAAGTTACAGTTCTCCGTAAGGGTTGGGTTGTAACCAATATGATTACCGGCACACCTGTTGCTGGCAATGTAGCATTTGTTACTGACAACGGTAATATTATTGCTGCATCTAATATTGGTGCATCTGGTAGCCTTGCTATTGGACGATTCTTGACCGGTAAGGACGAGGATGGTTACGCAAAGGTTGAAGTGAACCTACCTAACTTCGGACAAGATTCCTAAGCCAACCTAAACAAAGGAGATCTAAAAATGACTACTTTTAATAGACCTAGCGAAGATCATCTTGCCCTGCTTCGCAAAACAGGAGATACCGACGTGAATGTCGCAGTTGCCGCTCAGCGGGAATTTGCTAAAGCGTTGGAGCTTCCATTAAGAAAGGGCGTACTTGTTGGTAATATCCTTGGCGACATTTTTGAAACCATTAATGTTGAACCGGGGAGTACCACTGAATTTCCGTTAGACCTGATTTCTCCGGGTATGGAAGGCGACCATGTTGCTTATACCAACCCCGGACACGGTAGAATTCCAGAACGAGCAGTCGAGAGTGACTACGTGACTATTCCTACGTATAGCATCACGTCCTCAATCGACTACCTCTTGCGATATGCTAGAGAAGCTCGCTGGGATATTGTATCACGAGCTATGCAAGTGATGGAAGCTGGATTCGTCAAGAAAATGAATGACGATGGCTGGCACACACTTCTTGCTGCTGGTGTTGACCGTAACATCTTGGTCTACGATGGCGATGCAACTGCCGGTATGTTTACGAAGAGAATTGTCTCTTTGATGCAGACTGTCATGCGTCGTAACTCTGGCGGTAACAGTGCTTCAGTTGGCCGTGGTCGTCTAACTGACTTGTACGTTAGCCCAGAAGCTCTTGAAGATGTTCGTAACTGGGGTATGGATCAGGTGGACGAAGTAACCCGCCGTGAAATCTACACCGCTGATGCAGAGGGTGCCCCAATCACCCGTATCTTTGGTGTTAACCTCCACTCCCTTGATGAGCTTGGCGAAGGCCAAGAGTATCAGAGCTTCTTCACCAATGAGCTTGGTGGTGCAGTCCAATCCGCAGACTCTGAGCTTGTCGTTGGACTAGACCTGTCAAACCGCGACAGCTTTGTTATGCCTGTTAAGCAGCAGCTAGAAGTCTTTGAAGATCCTACTCTTCATCGTCAACAGCGCGCTGGCTTCTACGGCTGGGCAGAGATTGGTTTTGGTGTACTTGACAACAGAAGGGTTATCCTAGGCTCCTTCTAGGCCTAAAAGTACTCTTTTTTAACTGCACCCATGTTGAGCCGCCCCCAAATAAACGGGGGTGGCTCTTTTTTTATGTGTATATACTAATAGAACATGTTCTTTTAGGACGACTTTATAGGAGATTAAAATGGCAAACGCACTCTCTGATTATTTAGAATCAGGCCTACTAAACTACCTTTTTAGAGGGTATAGCTTTCCAAAACCTGAAAATATCTCTGTTGCCTTGACTAGCGGAGTGCCACAAGACGCGCATACAGGAGCCGGTCAACTTTACACAGGAGTAACAAACTCCCTTCCTGAACTATGTAGCGGTATTGATTATCTAGGCAAACCTACTCTAGGCGCTCAATCTTCAGGTACTGGATATTCCAGAGTAACACTAGGAGCACCCTCAAACGAGAGGTGGTCATATGTATCAGATGACTGGGACGCGGGAAGTGGCGTCATCAGAAATAGTGGGCAAATTATTTTTAATACAGCCCTTACAGACTGGGGATGGGTGTCAGGTGTAGCCTTAGTAGATAACTCCACAATTGGAACTGGAAATCTATTAATGTGGGCGGAACTGGACAATCCAAGACTAATTTATACAGGAGACAACGTTAAGTTTGATGTTGGTACCTTAGAAATTAGCTTCAAATAAACAAGGTAGTCTCCGATGATTCTGAATAAGCTAAAGCTTGTAGAAAATATAACAAGAGATATAGTCGATAACTCAACCGGCTTAGTATCTCCGCGAGATGTCAGGCAAAACATGCTTGACCTCGCTGATTCTGTACACTTACTTACCGCCGACCACAACCTATTTTCTAAAAACTTTGGTACGGTAGACACCAGAACAACACGGGCTGGCGATAAAGCTATTGGCAAGCTAGACTTGCCCGGATACAAAAGTATCGACAATACCGCCTTTGGCTATTCAGCCCTTATGGATATTTATACCGGGGCTAGAAACACAGCCGTTGGTTCACACGCACTAGGCTGTGCGCTATACGGGCACGACAACATTGGTATTGGTAACAGCGCTGTTGCAGGCGCTGTTTTTGGTTCTGGTAATGTAGGGGTTGGTAACTTCAGCTTGCATAGAGTTAAGGAAGGAAACCTTAACATTGCAATTGGTCACGGAGCTGGCTACTACATAAACCCAAATGACAGCTACAAGTTCTACCTCGGAAGTCACGACGTAAATAGTCAGTCTGTATGTGACAACCCTCTTGGTTCAGGACTGATACCCCTTCTTCACGGCGACTTGATCAGGCTGAAATTAGGGGTTGCTGTAAGCGGTCTAGACGACTACGGCAAGCTACAGGTTGGTGGAGATATAACACCTTCTGGTAGTGACCAGTTCAATTTGGGTCACTCAGACAGGCGGTGGAGACATATCCTAGCCTCCCGATCACTTAACTATCCTTCCGGCAACGACTTCACTATCTCTAGATCAACATCTGCCGGAAACAAAGATGTGCTATTCTTAGGAAGCGGCGGAGCCATAGGCGTTGGTAATAATACGCCATCTGGAAATCACGGCATCATTACTTCCAGTGGAAGCATTGTCCCCCTATGGAACGACAACTTTCAGCTTGGACACCCAGACCTAAGATGGGGAGCTGGCTTCTTTAAATCCCTCCACGTCAGCGGTGCTTTAGATGTAACTGAATATAACTACAAAGAAATCAATAGTTGTATATACGAATGTAAGACTCTTTATTTAGCGTCAAGTGGAGACCCGTGCTATTCAGGTGGTCCACCATGCGGATACCTCACAGACCAAGAGCTTGAGGGTGGAGGGTTAGTACTACAATCTAGCGGAACAGACGGTTCTGAGCAAGGGTTCTTCAGGAGAAACTACGAGTGGGTTTACAGATCTCCAGACCCAACCCTGAAATGCTTAGAGACCGACTCTCCTTATTCCAGATCATCTTGGAATAGTAACATCAGCATTCACGTTGCTTCAGGTTCACACGTAAGAACTGACAGGGTGATGGGATATGACACACTAGCCCTCATTAACCAAAACGGTTGTTACGGCTGGTTCATCCAGAGAGATGATGATATCATTAGGACTGGCGATCTTGGCCAGAATGAGATACAGAAGATTGCAATCAACGCTACGGGTGGCACGTTTACGCTAACATATAGTGGGCAAACTACATCTGCTATCGCTTTTGATGCCTCTTCATCTGACGTACAGTCAGCGCTAGAAGCCCTGTCAAACCTAGAAGTTGGTGATATTGCAGTTACCGGAAATAACGGCGGGCCTTGGACTGTCACGTTTACTGGTACATTAGCGAAGACTAATGTTGCTCAGATTACCTGCAATGGCTCAAGCCTATCTTTGGGCGGCACGGTAAGTGAAAACGAAAGAACGTTCTTTGCTCACCGTTTCTACAGCAGGGCCATTAATATCCAAGGTGGATTTCCATTCACTCGACACAGGACTGACTATTTCCGCATACGAAGAACACAGATCGCCAGCAGGGGAAGCTGTAGGCTTCGCATTAAAAGAGAAGATACTGGCGAGATATTTACAACTGACCCAATCCCCTTTGATGCTACATCAGCCGATCTCTGCGACTATTTCAACAACGCCGTGAAAGCACAGGGTATCACAGGGGTTACGCTAACTACCTACCCATATGACACTAGCACCTCTTGGCCGACCCAGCCGCGAGTGCCCACACAATTCGATACGATAACAAAGATCAAAAACAGTAGCAGCGCCTCTCCTGATATTATTCCATTTGCCAATACACGTTATCAATACACGTGGTTCTACCTTATAACTGGACACCCAGACCGTGTTGGGCAGCCGCAGAACGGAAACCCGAAAATCACCCTCTATGGGGTCACTCAAGACCTGCATGCTGACGGCATGGATGGGACTTTCTCCGTATATGTCAGTAATTACCCGTCGTCAGAGAAGCAGATGAAAGACGCGGCTTTTTATGCCGGTAATGGGGAGTATGACACTGATGCCGAACCAAATGACATAGGACTTAAGCTTGTGTGGCGTCAGCCAGTAACAGCCGGTTCTGACAAAGAGGTTGAGTTCTTTACCAGCGATACAGTGGCCATGGCCCAGCCTAAATTCGACGCCGTGTTTGGAGCTGGAGCGGTTGAGATATCATCTAACGGTACAGGTACGGCCCACCACTCAGTTGGCTACTGGCCCGAAGGATCTGCCGCTGACGATTTTGCTCAAGCCGGTTGGTTTATTAAGTATAAAAGCGCGGAACTTCTGGCTAACGACATCACACCCTACATCTACTACGCTGGTCACGACGGTGGTCTCGCCTACCGTGGCTCTCAAGGCCTGACAGCGAAAACTGGGGAGAGCATGATTATAGCGAGGTATTATGATGCACCCCGCTTTGCCGCCTATCTCCACCGGGCTGATGGTGGGGGCGTTTCCATTGGAACATGCTCTACCGAAACGACACAAGAAGGGATGGCTGATATATCAGCGATCACTAAAGTTGATAACGTTGTCTACCTAACCAAAGAAGACCACATCACACCAAACCCAATTAGTCCCGAAGGCAAGATTGGTAATGTTACAGACGTAAACTTCATAGCTTCTGGTGTTGATACAGATTATCACGTCAGCTACTCCCACCTAAATTCTGGTGTTACAGTTGGTCAACGCCTCGTCACCAGAACAATGGCCAAACGAACAGATTCAGCTATCCCTCCAAGAGAGAAGGTTACTGGATTTAGCATTGACTATATAGACGAGAAAGATGAAGTTGGCTACACTGGCCAACGCCAAGATCGCCTAGTGGTTGCTGCATACGACGACACCGTAGCCCCGCTTAACGCGCTGACGATTATGAGGTCTGATAGTCCGGGCTTGGTTGGCATTAGCGATATCGAAAACGCTGCCCACGTTATCCTCCCTGAGACCATCTTCAATATTCAGAGCACGGGTGAAACCATAGCTCGCAATACCACTTGGGGCACAACGGAGAAGACCTCTCTCCAGCTACTTGGGGCGCAGAACAATCCGCTTGACACGGAGTCGGAAGGTGTTGAACTTGAATACACCGTAACAAACAGAAGAGCCGACATGTCCCTATGGGATGATGGCGGAAGCAAGGTTGTCATTTCGCTTGACAATGACAGTAAGTTTGTCGGCATTCATAAGCTTGATCCTAACGAAATGCTAACTCTAGGCAGCGGTCTTGATGGAAGCGATCCTGCCATCAGCATGAGAGAAAGATCTGAAAAACCTAGCTCCACAGCAGATTACGGAAAGATCTACATAAAGTCAAAGAGTATCACCAACCAGACGCAATCAGCATATCTACTTGACGATGCGGGTAATGAATTTGATCTTACCCTTAACAAGTACGACATGAACGACGCGAGAGCAGTCTATACAGACGATTGGTGCAATACGCTTGCCGGTAAACTCTCCAATAAAGATAGGAGCACAATCAGCTCCTCAGAACAGTCCAATACTGGGTACGGTTGCCACGCGCTTTATGATATCAATGGTGGCGATAACAATGTAGCTATCGGTGCTTATGCGGGAGATGAAATAACTACCGGCTCACGTAACATTACTATTGGCGACAATTCAGCAACCTCACTTAAGACGGGCAATGACAACATTATCATTGGACGTTTAGCTGGTGAGAACTCTCCACAGAATATGAGTAACAACATATTCATAGGAAACGATATTGGTAAGAACCTATCAAGCCCAAGCGACTACAAACTATTAATTGGGCACTCAGACAAAGTTCTCCT
>Ga0114932_10006325_pt1 | contig 10141 bp, 10 predicted proteins | sample 2SBtaG_2_FD_87286 | JGI IMG/M metagenome (GOLD analysis project Ga0114932, IMG submission 87286) | Deep subsurface microbial communities from Kolumbo volcano to uncover new lineages of life (NeLLi) - 2SBTROV12_ACTIVE470 metaG | ecosystem: Environmental > Aquatic > Marine > Volcanic ... | reverse complement strand
TGGCGAGGTCACTGCGACCCAGGAAGGCACGGCGGAGGGGGCGGGCGAGGGGCTGGACACCTGGACCGTGCCGGCCGATGTGCCGGTGGATCTGCTGTTCGCAGTGGACCGTTCGGGTTCGATGGAAGACGATGCCCAGTCCCTGGCGGACAACTTCGAGGGCTTCATCGCTGCGCTGGAGACCTTTGCCACCGACTGGCAGGTGGGGGTCGTGACCCTGGACGAGGGGTGCCTGAACGAGGGGGTCCTGACCCCGGACACCTTGGAGCTCGGCAGCCGCTTCGAGACGGCGGTCACGACCGGCGAGGACCGCGACATCGTCAACGACGAGGCCCTGTTCCAGCTTGTCGACGCCGCTCTGGCCCGCGCCGACGTCGGTCGCTGCAACGCCGGCTTCACCCGCCCGGCGACCCCGCTCCACGTGGTGGTCATCAGCGATGAGCCAGAGCGGTCCACAGAGCACGCCGCTGCTTGGACCTGGGACTACTGGCTCACGAGCTTCCAGGCCCGACTTCCCGCTGGCAGCACGCTCACGCTGAGCGGCGTGGTGGACACAGACGGGTGCAACGAAGGAGCAGCGGGCTACAGCGAGGCGATCGGAGCGACGGGGGGCGTGGCCCTGTCCATCTGTACCGATGCCTGGGCGGACCATGTCGCGGACCTGGCGGCGGCCACCCAGGCGACGGTGTTCACGTTCCAGCTGTCGGCCGACCCTCAGCCCGACACGATCCAGGTCGCCGTGGATGGTGCAGAGCACACCGCTTGGGCCTACGACGCTGCCGCCAAGGCCGTGGTCGTGCAGGAACTGGGCGCGGGCCAGTCGATCGAGGCCCGGTATGCCTTGTACGCGAGCTGCGACTGATCAGGGCCCCGGGTCCCGGACCAGCAACACGACGTTGGCGCCGCCGAAGCCGTCGGAGCGGAGCAGGTCAGCGTTCGGGGGCACATAGGGCTCGCCGTCGACCAGGTAGAGGTACTCGTGCTCCCCGGGGGGCACGGCCAGCGTCACGGCCCAGCGGCCGGGCGAGACCTGGACCAGTGGCACCGGGGTCCAGCTGTTGAAGGACGCGACGAGCAGGACCTCGTTGACCCCGGCCAGCTGGATCTCGAAGGCCACAGCGGCCGGATCGTGCACGGTGGGGCCTGGGCCCCTCAGGCGACCGAGCTGCCCGGAGACACCGGCCAGCGCTCGGACCCGGGTCCCGCCGGGCTGGCCCACAGGATGCTCCACCCGCAGGTCGACGGTGAGCCTGAGATCGCGCCAGACCTGGAACCCGGCGCTGGCCAGCATGCGTGCGTAGTGGCCGCCGCCGCCGGGCAGGCCGGCCCAGGGTTCGGTGTCGGCTGTGCCCCCCACACGACTCCAGCCCACGTCGGCCCAGGTGGACCACCGCGGCAGCGGCGTCCACCAGGCCGACAGGTCGGCCTCGGTCACGGAGGGCACGAGCTCCGTGCCGCGCCAGGTCCTCGCGTCCAGCCGGGCGGAGACGCCGAGACGAGGGGTGACCAGCCGCGAGGCTACGGCGGTCGCCGAGACGCCGAGCCCCGCGCGGTCGGACTCGCCGCGGACCGAGGGCCCGCCTTGGAGCCGCAGGTGTACATGGCCGGGCAAGCTCAGGCTCGCGCTCAGTCCGAGAGCTGCGTCTGCCCAGCCCTGGGACAGGCTGGCCCGGATCTCGCCGGTCCCGCCGGGCTGGGCTTGGCCCGGGGTGCTCGCGCCGAGCTGCAGCACGTGGGCATCGGCCACGAACGCCGGCGACCACCCCTGGAGCAGCAGGCTGTAGCTGGCGCGCCAGGTCGCGGTGCCGAGGGAGCGTCGGGTGCCTACGCCGGCGCGAAGTTCGCCAGTCGGGATGCTCAGCGCTTGTTGGTGGTCTACGCCACCTGCGACCGTGACGGCGACCTGATCGTCGGAGACGGTGTCGGCGGACTGAGCCGAGGGTCCGCCGGGCAGCAGCAGGGTGCTGGCGACGGCGGCGGTGGCCGGGGCTCCCAAGGGCGCTCAGATCTCCAGGATGGCGTTCCTGTTGCCGAAGCCATCATCTACCGCGAGGGCGGCGGTGGGATCGGTGACCCAGCGCTGGCCGTCGAGCACGAACATGTACTCGTGCCGACCGTGCGGCAGGTGGATCACGGCGTGGAACAGACCGTCTTCGGTCCGCTCGAGGCGCACGTCGCCAGCGTCCCAGCCGTTGAAGGACCCGGCGACGGCGACCTCGCTGGCGTCGGGGGCGTAGAGCACCAGCCTCACGGGGACCGGGTCGTCGGTGGTGCCCATGGGCAGGGTCGCCTGGGCGAGCACCTGCGGCGCGCTTGCGGGGGTGGCAGGGGCAGGGGCCTGGCGCTGTTGGCCCACGCCAATGCCCAGCAGGAATGCCGCCGCTAGGGCGAGGGGGCCTCTCCACCTGGGCGCGTGGGCGGGAACCGACGATGGGGCCGTACCAACCGGGACGAGACCATCGGGGGCTCGATGGGTGATCAGGTGGTCGCCGTAGTCCAGGGGCATCGGGTCGCCTACTTGTCCAGCCCGTAGGCGTTGCCGTTGCCGTTGCCGCCTGCGTTGCTGTGCTCGGGCGGTCCGTTGCTCTTGCCCCGGCCAGCCGCCGGGTTCTCGCCCAGCTCGATGATGGCTTGGGTTGGCGACATACCCGACGCGACCAAGGATGCGGCCGATGTGGAGAGGCCCGAGAGGTACAGCCCGGGATCCGGGCCGCGGGTGGCCCCGTTCACGAGGCCCAGGGCCTGGGGCTCGGTGAAGCCGTGGGCCAACAGGTCCGCATAGGTCCGGGTGGCCAGGACCAGGTGCTCGGGCGCCTGGTCTGCGAGGGCCCGCAGGGCAGCGTCGGATGAGCCGCCGGACAGAGCCGCCCCGCCGGCGGCCAGGTGCGCTGCCGGATCGACGGTGGAGAGTCGGTCGCCGAGTGCCGTCATGGTGGCGAGCATCGACGCCTCGAGCTGCTCCAGGGCGCCTGCGATTCGCACGGGGGGGACGCCCTTGGCCAGCCCTTCTTGGGCCTTGGCTTCCAGGGGTCCCAGGGGCAGGCCTTGCTCGTCCGCGTGGTCCAGGACGGCCTGGACCTCGGGTGGCAGCGGGTCTGCGGCCCACGACGGCGGCGCCAGGAGCTGGAGTGCGAGCAGGGCGGTGACGAGATTCAAGGCAGAGACCTGGGTTCGTCAGCCTATACGATCGGCCAGGAGCTGCGGATACATCCGTTCCATGGCCTTCTTGAGCATGCGTCCGCCACGGCGGACGCGCTGCTTGAGTGCTGCCACCGATGTGCCGGTGATCTCGCTCATCTCGTTGTAGCTCATGTCCTCCAGGTGAAACAAGGCCAAAGCCTCTCGGTAGGCGACCGGCAGGGTGGCCAGTGCCGAGCGCACGAGCGCGTCCCGTTCCTTGGCCGCAAGATCGTCGAAGGTGTCGGCGCTCGGATCCACCGGCGGACGAATCAGGACCACCACCCGCTTCAGCCAGGCCGAGCGCTGGCGATCTCGACAGGTGTTGCGAGCGATCGTGAGGAGCCAGGGCCGAAAGGGTCGGGCGGGGTCGTAGCGGGCGCTGTTGGCGAGGGCCTTGATCAGCGCGTCCTGGGAGATGTCCTCGGCGGCCTCTTTGCTGCCGGTGAGCCGCAGGCACAGGGTGTAGAGGGTGTCCAGGTGTGGCCCCACCAGGTCGTCGAAGGCGTCCGTGTCACCGCGCTGGAAGCGCTCGCGGAGATCGCGCTCGATGGGTCGTGCCAGTTCCACGCTTGCCCTTCTTGGGGACGGTCCCCCCGGGACTCCGCCAGTCTACCGGAGGATGTGGCGGTCTCAGAAACGCGTTTCGCCCCGGTCACTGCCAGCTGGGGCTGGGCTGGCTACGGGACGTGCCTGTCGATCCTTGGGGCCACGGCTGTCCATGATGGTGACTCTCTTGCCTCTGTTGTCCGGCTGCGCCCCGGCCCAGGTGACCCTGTCTGGGGTGGCCTTCGAATTCGCCGGCCAGGGTGCGCCTGTGGCTGACGCGACGGTCTGGATCGACGAGGACCCCGAGCTGTGCACGGTCACCGATGGCGACGGCTTCTGGTCCCTGTCCGTGCTCGATGGAGAGCCGGCCACGCCGATGGTCCGGCACACGGACTTCCGTGAGATGGCGGTCGAGACCTTCACTCCGGCTGGAGAGGACCTGGACCACGTGAACCTGCAGCTGATCGCGCCGGCATTTGTCGAGCTGTACGGACTGCTGCTAGGCATCGCCGAGGACCCGCTGGCCTGTCAGGTCGCCAGCACGGTCAACACGTCGGAGATCTTCGGGCTGTCCCTGGACGAGTTCTACGCCTATGGGCCCCATGGGGTCGAAGGCGCTGTGGTCTCGGTCGAACCGGCGGCGGGCGAGCTGCTGTACATGGCCGAGAACGGTGTGCCGGAGCGCGAGCTGGACGCCACCACGTCGGACGGCGGCGTGGTGTTGCCCAACCTGGCGCCGGGGTCCTACACCTTGCGGGCCGAGCGCGACGAGGCGGCCTTCGCGGCCGTCTCGATCTCCTGTGTGGCCGGGCGCTTCATCAACGCTTCTCCGCCGCGGGGGCTGCGGGAGCTCTGAGGGTGTGGCGGCCACCTGCGCCTCGGTCTATGACATGCCCCATGACGGTTCCTGCACTCCTCCTCGCCCTCATCAGCTGCACCGACGCCACCACGGGCGGCACGACGGACACGGCGCCCCTGCGCACGCCGGGTGCCGACGCCACCGTCGTGGCCTTCGACGGGGAGCACGTGTACTACGGCGACGAGAATCGCCGGACCGTCGACCTGCCGGTGTCGCTGCCCGGAGCTTCGTCCACGTACACCAGCATCCTGGGGCGCTTCCAGCTGAGCTGTCCCGACGACGGCTGCGATCACTGGGACCGCTACGGCACCTTTGGCATCGTGGTCGATCCGGGGACTGACGACGAGCAGTACATCGAGCTGGATCGATTCATCACGGCGTACCGGGTGGGCTTCTCGTGGGACGCAGACCTGACCGACGTGCGGCCGCTGCTGTCGGGGGACGTCACGCTGCGGGTGTTCATCGACACCTGGGTCGGGCCGGGCCACTCCGACGGCGCCGGTTGGTTGTTCGACGCCGAGCTGGACTTCGTGGGTGGTGAGCCCCCTTCACCCGAGCCGGTGGAGGTGATCCCGGTCTGGCCCCATCAGTCCTTCCACGCCGGTCTGGCGGACAACCCGCCCGAGGCCCAGGTCGCACCGGTCGACGTTGGCGTGACCGACGCCGCCCAGGTCACGCTGCGGTCCTTCATCACCGGCCACGGCTGGAACAACAGCCAGAACTGCGCGGAGTTCTGCGCCAAGGACCACACCTACACCGTCGGTTCCGAGAGCTGGACCCGCGAGGTCTGGCGGGACGACTGCGAGGACACGGTCACCGACGGCACCCAGGCCGGGACCTGGACGTACGACCGGGCCGGCTGGTGTCCCGGGGACCAGGTCTTCCCCTGGGACATGGACGCCAGTGACGCTTGGACCGGCGACCGCGTCACCGTGGGCTATGCCCTCCAGGACTACACCTGGTCCGGCGACGGCGACCAGCCCTACTACTACCTGTCGGGGAACCTGATCCGGTACGAGTAGTCCCCCCAGTAGGGACCAGAAGGGGTCGGATGTCCGGTCTCTGGGACCAGACGGGGTTCGGTGTCCGCTGCGACACAGGATCGGGGCCACGCGGGGCGGTTTTGGGTCTGCCAGGCACTGCTTTGGCCCCGATCCCGGCAGATCCCGGACACTGAACCCCAACTGGTCCCAGAGATCGGACATTCGACCCCTTCTGGTCGTTGCTTCAGCCGCCCCGGCGCTTCTCGACGGTCAACTCGCCGTCTTCGGACACCGTGATGATGCGGTTGCGGCTGACCTTGTGGATGCGGTCGCAGGGCTCTTCGTTCAGATCCTTGAGCTGGATGGCGTTCCGGATCTCGAACTCCCACCCGGCCTCTTTGACGTCCTCTGCGATGACGACCTCGAGGTTCTTGAACTCGCCGCACTGCTGCTCGTCGGTGAAGCGCTCGTCGCCGGTGGCGATGATGCCGTAGAGCGGCAGCGGGTCGCCCTCGCCAAATACGCTGCCCACGGTCTTGACGGTGTAGCTGTCAGGTCCCGTTCGGGTGCGGTGGGTGGTGCCTTCCACGAAGAAGCCCACGTCGTTGAGCACGAATTCCCACTCGCCACTCAGGTCCGGGTGCAGGTCCGCTGGCGGTGCCGGCTGTGCCGGGGGCTCCGGCACCGGCGCCGCGGTCGCCGCCGGGGCGGTCGCGGCGGGTGTGAGGGCCTGGCCCGAGTCGCAGCCCAGGAGCAGGGTCGCTGAGAAGAGCATCATCATCATGGCCGGGTCCTAACTGGAGGGATCCTCGAGGGAACGGGGCCAGGACAGCGATCCCCTCGATGCCACGCCCATGCAGCGCGGGCCCGAGCCGCCGGGTGGGACTTGACGAAACGAACGGTCGTTCTATTATGGGGTCATGGGAAAGGGTGAGCAGACGCGAGCGGACATCCTGAGCCTGGCGCTGGGCCAGGCCAGCCAGCTGGGGTTGGAGGGGTTGTCCATCGGCAACCTGGCCCGTGAGCTGGGCATGTCCAAGAGCGGGCTGTTCGCGCACTTCGGGTCCAAGGCCGGGCTGCAGCAGCAGGTCCTGGCGCTGGCCGCCCAGCGCTTCGGCCGGGAGATCGTGCTGCCGGCCCTCAGCCTGGCCCGGGGCGAGCCGCGGGTCGTCGCGCTCTTCGAGAATTGGCTGTCCTGGAACGCCAGCAAGGACCTGCCTGGGGGGTGCCTCTTCGTGTCCACCGCGATGGAACTGGACGCCAGGCCCGGCCCGGTCCGCGATCTGCTCGAGGCTCGTCTGGGCCAGTGGCTCCAGACCCTGGAGCGCGCCGCCGGGATCGCCGTCGAAGAGGGTCACTTCCGGGCCGATCTGGACCCCCGCCTGTTCGCCTTTCAGCTCCACAGCCTGACCCTGGGCTTTCACGTCCAGGCCGGCCTGTTCGAGACCCCCGATGCGCTCTCGCTGGCCCGTCGGGCCTTTGCAGAGCTGCTCACCGCTTCCCGTGTCGCCTGAAGGAGGGCCCATGGCCGCCCCGATCCCACGTCCTAGTAAAAGCACGAACGTTCGGCCTGTGAGGTTGCCGGCGCTCCTGCGTGTTGTGCTCGGCGCCCTCCACGGCTTGAGCGTGGTGGCGCCGCGGCTGGCGGTGCATCTGGCCGAGGTCCTGTGGACCAGTCCGCGGCGCCACGAGCGCCCCAGGTGGGAGTCGGACCTGCTGGCGCGGGGGGAGCCGTTGGTGGTGCCCTTTGGCTTGGGAGGACTGAGGGCCTGGTCGTGGGGGCAGGGGCCCGTGGTCTTGTTGGTGCATGGCTGGGAGGGGCGAGGCGCCCAGCTTGGGGCGCTGGTCGATCCGCTCGTGGCCGCGGGCTACCGGGTCGTGGCCTATGACGCGCCCGGGCACGGCGACTCGCCGGGAAGACGGGCGTCGATCGTGAGCTTCTCGGACGCACTGCTCGCAGCTGCCCGTACGGTGGGGCCCGTGGACACAATCGTTTCCCACAGCCTGGGGGCCGCGGCCACCACCTTGGCCCTGGCCGGCGGTCTCCAGGCCCGGCGGGTCGCCTACGTGGCGCCGGTCGACGGAGGCAAGGGCGCGCGGCGCTTTGCGGCCTTCATGGGCATGAGCGCAACGGCCCAGGATCGCCTGCTGGCCCGGGTCGAGCAGCGGTTCGGGCTTCCCCTGGAAGACTTCACGGCCCAAGAGCTCGGGCCGCGACTCCAGGTGCCGTTGTTGGTGGTGCACGACCGCTGGGACCGGGTCGTGCCCTTTGCCGATGGCGAGGGGTTGGCTCGGTGGTCGCCCCGAGCGGAGTTGGAGCCCGTCGAGGGGCTGGGGCACATGCGGATCTTGCGCGACCCCCAGGTGGTGGCCAGGGTGGTCGACCACGTGGGCCCGAATGCGGGTGCGTGACCTATCGCCTGGAGACCCCGACGAGCGCGAACCAGGCTGTCAGCGCCTCTCGCTCGCCAGGCAGCTCTCGGTGGGTCACGTTGGCGATCCTGGGGGGCTGGCTGTCGTCCAAGGTCAGGTATTGCTCGCAGCGGTAGGTGTGCTGGTTCGGCCCTAGCAGCAGGTGATCGGTGAACGTGATCACGGCCCTACCGCGAGCCAGGTGCACAGCGCTCTCGTAGCCGACCGAGTCCAAGTTGGCGGCGCCCCAAGCGGCGCTCTCGGCGTAGCTGGCGACCACCGCCTCGGGCCCGCGCAGGACCCGGTCGCCAAGGTGGTAGGCGACGTCAGGCGCCAGGAGGGAGGCGGTGGTGGCGAAGTCGTCGGCGTCGAGGGCGGCGGCGAAGGCGTGGGCGGGGTGGGGTGGAGGGGGAGTCAACCCGGGGCTCCGATGCGGCGTTCAGTATCCACTCCCCATGATGACGTGCACCGTCCCGAAGAGGGCGGTCTCCCCGCCCGACGGATGGGTGACCCCGAGCGCCAGATCTGCGAGCCCATCTCGGTCCAGATCGTCAGCGAAGAGATCGAAGCCAGCCAGGCCGCCTTCCACGGTCCCGTGGAGCCAGATCGGGCAGTCCGCAAGACTGTTGGCGCCCGAGAACCCGTCCAGGTAGACGCAGGCGCCTCCGGCATCGGTGACGAGAGCGTCGCTGGCCGGAGCGCCCACGACGACATCGGGCCTTCTGTCGCCATTGAAGTCGCCAATGCCCGAAATAACCCCGATCAGGTCGTCGGTGCTCTCCCCGGAGACGATCGCACTGGCGGTCGAGATGGAAGACTCTGAAACCAGGGCGAAGTCGTCTACGAGGTAGAGCGATCCGCCGTCTGTCCCCACTCGGTCGTTGAGGGGAGCACCGATGAGGACCTCCCCGACGCCGTCACCGTCGAGGTCGTGCGTCGGGGTCAATCCAGTTCCGCAGCCGTCGCCCGACGCCTCGCCGAGTCGGATGCCGTTGGCGTCCCCGAGGGAGGTGGCGGGAGCGGGGCCGAGAAAGAGGAAGACAGCTCCGGCATCCTGGAAGGGTGCGTCCCATCCAGTCGCGCTCACTATTACGTCGTCGAAGCCATCACCGTTCACGTCTGCGCCGGCCACGTACTCTCCGAGTTCGTCCCCCGCGTTGTCTCCCAGCCACGTCGCCGCCGGCGAGGCATCGTCCACATTCCCATCTTCGTCCCGGTGGAACAATCGGGCGGCTCCATGCCGGTCGACCCCGTCGGAAGAAGCCGCTGAGTGGCCCAGGATCAAGTCGGGGTTCAAGTCGTTGTTGATGTCGCCGGGGGCGAAGACGCTGTTGGCGAATTCTGTGGCGCCGTCCAGGTAGATGTCGTCTGCGTCGCCGACGTCCAGGCCCCCAATCAATGGGGCCCGAAATGACGCGGCCTGTCCGCTCGTCGTCACCACCACCAACTCAGCCGGGGCCAACCCCAAGGACTTGATCGTCACGATGTCCAGGCCAAGTGCCACCGAGTTCTCGTCGGCAGGGGCCGTGAGGGTGGCTGCGGCGTCGGCCACGGAGAGGCTCGCGCTGATCGGCCCCGCGAACACGTAGACCGCGCCCTGGAGGGAGCCCCCGTCATCCAGCCCGGGGGCGGACACGACCAGGTCGGCCACACTGTCCCCCGTCAGGTCGATGCCGCCCTGGATGACCCGTCCGAAGTGGTCGCCCGCTTCGGAGCCCGAGATCACAACGTCGGCTTCGTCCAGGTCGGTCTCGGGCGGCCAGCCACACGGTGCATGGGTGCCGTCGCAGTCGTTGTCCACCAGGTCGTTGCACACCTCCTGGGCATCGGGACTCACCGCCGCGTCGCCGTCGTCGCAGTCGCCCCCCTGGAACACCGCCCCAGCGTCCGGGGAGCAGGACACGATGCCCCCCTCGGCATCGCTGCCGAAGCCGTCGCCGTCGGCGTCGACCCACCAGGTGTCGACCCCTTCGTCGACCCGATCGTCGCAGTCGTTGTCGGCGGCATCGCAGACCTCCTGGGCCCCCGGGAACGCCTGGGGATCCTGGTCGTCGCACTCCTGGTCCAGGTCATAGCCATCGCCGTCCTGGTCGTCGTCGTTGGTCGGGTCGCAGTCCTGGTCGATGCCGTCGTAGTAGACCTCGACGTTGCCCTCGAAGAC
>Ga0114932_10006324_pt1 | contig 10144 bp, 8 predicted proteins | sample 2SBtaG_2_FD_87286 | JGI IMG/M metagenome (GOLD analysis project Ga0114932, IMG submission 87286) | Deep subsurface microbial communities from Kolumbo volcano to uncover new lineages of life (NeLLi) - 2SBTROV12_ACTIVE470 metaG | ecosystem: Environmental > Aquatic > Marine > Volcanic ... | reverse complement strand
TTTCAATCTGTTTGGGTCAACAAATCCCGGAAAATTTAAGGATACCGATGAAACCCCTTGTTCAGGGTGATGATTATGGGGCATGAAGGTATTTTCATCCAGAACATTTTTTAAGTTGAAACCCCCAATATTAAGTATTTGATCTAATTCTATTTCCGCATGGGAGGTGTGAAAGATTATGGCCGTGGGGTTGATCTGTCGAACCTTTTTTTCAAGGTCTGTAATCTCATTTTTTGAAACTAAATCTGCCTTGTTGAGCAAAATAACATTAGCAAATGCAATTTGTTCCCAGGTGACTTCCTGTTCATTGAGGTTGTTCCAAATATGTTTTGAGTCTACGAGGGTTATGATACCATCCAGCATCAATGATTTAGAAATATCATCTTCAACGAGAAAAGCCTGAGCGAGCGGCCCGGAACTAGCTAACCCGGTACTTTCAATAATTATTGAATCGAACGCTTGTTGTTTTTCTAGCAGCCTATTTAAGGTTTCAATCAAATCCCCGCGGATGGAGCAGCATATACATCCATTGTTCATTTCAAAAATGTCTTCATCAGCACCAACTACAAATTCAGAGTCGACACCTATTTCTCCGAACTCGTTTTCGATAACGGCTATACGCTTGCCATGATTTTGCTTTAAGATATAGTTTAATAGTGTTGTTTTGCCAGAACCCAGAAAGCCAGATAAAAGCGTCACAGGTACAATTTTATTTTTTTTATCGATATTCATTAATTTTTGAATTTGAATGGATTTAATATGAGCGATCAAATACCGAGAAGAAATAGATACTTGAACTAGCCGGTGTTACTTTTTTCATGAGGTCACAATTGTGAGATCATGAATCACATCCCTTAGTTTTAAAAAAATCACCACCTTTTAAATTTTCGTCGTCAGTTCCCCAGTGGATAATTTTATCTTGTTTTTTTAGTTTAGGGATGTGCTTGGAGCAATGGATATAGGCTTCTTCAATTTTTACTTTTATCCATAATTTTGTTTTATGTTGCCCGTCTTTTTCTGCTTTGGCCTTGTCAATCGGATTGACAAGCTTGCTTGCTTCTTTTTCTGTAATTATTTCTGCTTTTCCATTTACATGGAGTCCGATAGAAGAGCTAAAAAAATCGATAAACATTAACCCAATTTGTGGATTTTCATATATATTACCCAAACTTGCCATAACACCGTTTCCCTTGAATTCTGGGAATATCAGGGTGTGATTGTCCAATATTTTAATAAAACTTTTTGGTCCTGCCCGAAAAGAGGAATCGCATTGGCCTTGTGAATCGGAGGTCGCAAGAAATACCATTTCCTGTTCTGAAATGAATTTCTGCATTTCAGTATTTAAATAATCTAAGACTTGGGAATTATAAAACGAACTTGCACTTTTTATGGTGTTATGCTTTTTTTGCAGTTCGTGCTCGCCTTTTGATCCTGATGCAGTCATGTTTTTATTTATAGGTTTGGATTGTGGGGAAGGGCTAGATTTAAATATTTTCCTCGTTCACAATAGATGAGTCCCTTTTCTTCTAATAATTTAATCGCGTCTTCGGCGGCTTCCGAAATATTTTCTTTTTTCAAATGTTCTTTGAATTGGTTTAATGTCTTAGACGCTTCGTTGCAATATAAGAATATCTTTGCTGCAGCTCCTTCTAATCGGACTTGAGTGGATTGCAACGATCTATCATCGTAAACCTTAACAAAGTCCATGGATTTGGTAAACAGTAGGAAAGGTAGTTGCTCCGATTGATGGCGTTTTTTCCATTCTGCAGCTATATCATAAAGTTCTTGTTTCAATTTAGGATCGATTTGGACAGATGATTCAAATTCAAAATCGTAGGCTATTTTGAAATGATCGATTTCAGGGTCGTCATAAACATAAGGATAAGCTTCACCCGGTGCTTTGATAGTTATTCCATATTCTTCCGGTCTCATAAAATAGGGACTGAACCGTTCCAGCCATAAATCGCCGACACATTCCGGAGGGGGTAAGTGAAATAAGAGTTTTATTAAATCGATTTGCTGCCTATAGTCCTCGTCTGTTTCTCCAGGAAAACCGATTAGGATGTTCCAATTGACTTCAATTCCATAATACATAGACCATTTCATGCAAAGGATGTTCTGAATGGGCCGAACTCCTTTATCCATTTCCTGTAACTGATTAATACTAAAACTTTCTATGCCCGGCTGAATAACTTTTGCACCGCCATGAGCTAAGGTCTTTATTTGTTTTTTAGTCAGGTTACTTTTTACTTCAATGAAAAACTGGAGATCAAAACTCTTTTCAGCTAGATCGCCAAATACTCCATCAATGTATTTCATTTCTAAAATATTGTCGACTAACCTAAATCTGAAAGAGTCATGCTTTTGGGAAAGTTCTGCAAGATCAGAATGTACTTGTTCCATCGATTTAGACCGGAATTTCATAGTGTTTGCATTCAAACCGCAAAAGGTACAGTGATGTTTCTCTCCCCACCAACACCCTCTGGCAGTTTCATATAGGATGACTGGATTTTCTAGAAGGGAAGATTCAGGATCGATTTCCCTTAATTGATCGAAGAAGTCTTGATAATCAGGTGCTGCATATTCAGTAAAATTACCAAACATGGCATCGGGTTTTTCGTAGAGCACTTCTCCCTCGCATCGATGAACAACCCCTTTAGGAACAGGACCTCGTTTTTCGAGATAGTGCACTAAGTTAGGCAAAATATCTTCGGCTTCACCGGGTATTACATAATCGATCCAAGGTGATACACGGAAATACTCTAGGCCCATTTCAGACTCGAAGTTAGAGCCGCCAAACAGAATTTTTATGTGTGGAAATTTTTCTTTGATCATTTTTGCCAAGGTTAAACTGGCAATATTTTGATTGAAAGTCGATGAAAACCCGACTACATCAAAGTCCCCCCAGTTTCCAGCATCCCGGCACCATTCTAGGAATTCGGGAACCATTTTGGTTTTTACGTCCAACAAATAATCCAAGGGTCGTTCGATCGATTGGCAAATGTCTTGAATATGGGGTGCAAAATTATTTGGGTAGTCTAAATTTTTTGGATTTTCACCAAACAGAATGTGTGAGAATAACCATTCTCCAACAAGAAATCTTTTTTCACAAAGTTGATTATAAACTGGCAAACCCAGTTGATGGGCAAAGTATAGATTTAAATAATGGCATTTAACCTCGCAACCTTTGGACTTTAACAAAGTTGAAAGTGTCCCCAACTGAATTGAAGGATATATATGAAACCCGAAAGGCATATTTATGAGTGCAAATTTCAAAGGCATACGGTGATTGTAGCAATTTAAAGGGTTGTTGCCCAATAAAATCAAGATACTAACTATTTATTTTTAATAAAATTTATTGCATTAGGTATAGTGCCCAAGTTAAGGTTTGAATATCTGTTTTTTCAAAATTTGCTAAAAAACCCATATCTTTCAAAAATTTTCTGGCGCAGTAAAAATTAATACCCCAAACCAAACATTTAAAACCAAAGTAGGAAGGCAACTAGAGCCTCCCCAAAGCCGTCAACCTTTTGTAAGGCATTTGTCTTATCCATTGACAATGGTTTTGATACGGACACCCATTACCCCTAATCAAATCACTACCTTGGGGATGATTTTTGGTATGGCAGCGGGTGTTATGTGTCTCAAGGGAGATTATTCCTCAATTCTAATTGGGGCCTTTTTATTTCTTATCTGTTATATCCTCGATAATTGCGATGGTGAAATAGCCCGTATCAAGGATATGCGGAGTATTTTTGGAATGCGTTACGACACGTTTGTAGATTGGATAGTGCACGCTATTTTTTTTGTTTGTCTTGGATGGGGAGCCAGCGCTGTAACAGGGCAAGAGATATGGTTTTGGTCAGGAATAGCTGCAGGTTCTGGTGGCACCATAAACTATGCTATTGAACTTTATCAAAATAGGACTAAACCCCACTCCACTCAACTGTCCGAAGAAGAAGTAGCTATCAAAGATGATGATACCAAGATGGATCGATTTGTCCTCAGTGCTCGTGTAATTCGTAGTGATTTTTGTTTTATTGTACTGGTCCTTAGTTTGCTAGGGATAACTTGGTATCTGCTACCTCCCGCAGCATTAGGTGCTCAAGTCTATTGGTGTCTTCAGTTCACCCGTAGTGCTCGTCGTTGGCATGTCTGAAAAGGATTTCATTCAGTATGAATAAATTTAAAACTTTTTATCTAATTATTGGGGTTGCTCTGCTGTTTTATGTTTTTTCAGAGACCGACCTTAAATTACTTTGGTCAAATCTTGTTGTAACCGGTTACGGGATATTTTTTGTTTTAGCTATTTATGGGATTGCATTTTGGGTTGATACGATAGCTTGGCAGTTTACTTTGCCTAGCACACGGTTTAATTGGATTTACAATCTTTGGAAAGTGAGAATGGTAGGAGCAGCATTCGGAAAGTTGTTGCCCTTTAGTGCTTTTGGCGGCGCTCCTATAAAAGGTTACCTTCTCAAAAAGCATTATGGTATTGGATACAGGGAGGGAGCTGCCTCGATTATCCTTGTTGAGTCGACTCATATGCTTTCCATGGTTTTTTTTATGGCATCAGGTGTTTGTCTCATTTCTTTTTCTTCAGATTTTCCAAATAGTTATTATACTTTTTTAAAAATAAGTTTAGGTGTGCTTTCTGTTGGAATCCTCGGGTTTTATTTAATACAAAGATTTAGACTCACTTCGTTCGTGGGGAGATGGGTTAGTAAAAGGTCTATGGGGCGTAAATTAGAAAAATTTATCTACCATCTCCAGGAATTTGATGAACGACTGGTACAGTTTTATACACAAAAACGTTCTTTATTTTATGGGGCAATGGGATTGAACCTGTTGAACTGGTATCTTGGTGCTTTAGAGATATATATTATTTTATATTTTTTGGGGCACCCAATCTCTATAGCGGATTCTATCATCCTGGAAACTTTTGTAGAGATTGTCCGAGCCGGAACATTTTTTATTCCTGGTACACTTGGGAGTCAGGAAGCAGCTTTTTTATTGGCTACGGGTGCTATTACCGGAGATCCTGCTTTAGGTGTGGCGACTGCTTTGATTCGACGGGTTCGAGAAATCGTATGGCTAATCCTTGGTTTTTCTCTAGGATGGAAATACTCTAAGAGTCCATCGGAACTAGCCCAGGCCGCACAACAAGAAATGAAAAAAGAAGCTGTTTAAATACAAAAACAAAGAGTTGAAGAGAGTTTTTCCATATGTAAAAATGATTGCCAATTAAGCCAACCTTATTCTAATTAATAAACCAGTATTTATGAAATGTCTTATCATTGCAGCCGGGAAAGGTAGTAGGTTGCGGTCTCTTTCTGAAGTAAAACCGTTGATTTCCCTTAAAAGTAAGTCCCTAATTGAAAGAGTGATTGGTTCTGCCGTGGAAGCCGGAGCGGATGATTTTTATGTTGTTGTTGGTTACAAGGCTTCCTTTGTACGCGCGCATTTAGAAGAATTGAGCCGATTAAAAAAAGTTTCCATAACAGTTATTGAAAATGAGGAATGGGAACGGGCCAATGGTATTTCAGTTCTAAAGGCGAAGCCTTACTTAAATGGACCTTTTTTGCTTATGATGGGGGATCATATTTTTGATGCAGAAATTGCGCGCCTTTTGATTTGTAAATCCCTTGATAATGATGGAGTCTTATTAGCTGTGGACGAAGACTTGGGAAATTCTTTTATCGATATGGAAGACGTCACACGAGTTTTGGTTCAAGAAAACCGAATACAAAAAATTGGTAAAGGAATAAAAGATTATAATTGTTTTGATACCGGAATTTTTCTATGTGGATCAGAGTTATTTACAGCCATTGAGCATTCTTCAATAAATGGGGACGATTCCCTTTCAGGTGGGATACGTTTTTTAGCCAAACAGGGACAGGCTAGGACTATTTCAATTAATGGGCTTTTTTGGTGCGATATCGATGACCCCAAAAACTTCAAACAAGCCCAAGATTACTTATCTAACCTTACAGAAAATTGAATTTATTCCTAGGTTGCTTTCGATTTGATTGTTCTAGAATATAACAAGTAGCCCGCAAATATATTGGACCCTATGGCTGCGATCATAATAAAAACTTTCAGTTGATCTATTAAGGCAACCAGTAAAAGAAAATGGATAAAATCTCTATTAGCGAATTTTTCTGCTAGTTCGGGTTCACTAATATGGAATAATTGTTTTCCTGGTGATCGCTTTTCAAGAAGTACAGGGCTGAGTAAGAAGAAAGACAATAAGCTACCGAGCCCAGCCAAGGTACCAAGATATAAAAAAATGACTTCGCCTGTTTTAAGATAAATTCCGCAACCGATTGCGGTAAATACCAAAAAATGAATGATATTGTCGCAATAAATGTCCAATTTTTTTCCGATATCTGTTTCCATAAACTTTACACGTGCTATTTCGCCATCTACTCCATCTATCCAGGTTGAAACTACTAAAAGGATTGCCGCAATCACGCTATTTGCATAACCCACTTGCGAAAAAAGGAATGCGGAGATCAATCCAACAAAAAAGCTTATTAGAGTAATCTGATTTGGAGTAACAGGTGTATTTACGAGTATACGGGTTAAAAAACGTGATACCGGTCTGGAAAGCATTCGAGTAATGGGGCTGTCGTGGCTGAGGCCTGATTTTCTTAGCTGTGCTTCGTGTAAAGCTTTAAAATCTTCTAGTTTTTGTATTTGAAGTTCATGAGAGCCAGGTACGTATAAAGGAAAACCGGATGGTGCTTCAGGTTTTAGATTACTGGGTTCGCTTGCAGTTTTTATAAGAAGATTTTCTAAACTATCAGGATTAATGGGAATTACTGCTTCATTTATATTGTTTGGCTCTGAATGAATAATTGTAAATAACTTTTTTTTGTCATAAAGAAAGGAGCCATTAAAGATATATAGAGGAGAAGGCTTGTTTTGAATCCATTCTTTAAGTTTAAGAATATTGGGTAACCAAACTATTTTTTCCGATAGCCGGCTGTCCATTAAAATTTTATCGAATGACTTTTGTAAATCCGCATTAGAGTCTTCATAAAATACGGCCAGCGTTTTTATACCAACCCTTTGCAAAGTCAAAAGGTTTCTAAGTATAAAAGGTACCCCAGCAATTTTGGACGAATACCAATGCAAAGGATTTTCCTCTTTCCCTGGTTTTTTTAACAAAAGAATTCCAGTTAGGTTTTTTTCAGGCAAAGAAGAATCGGACTTTGGATGACTTTGGCTCATATAGTTTGAAAATTATTGAATTTTCTATTGGGAATTCAATGGTTTAAATCACGCCATGTTGAATGCATGCGATTAAAATTGCAAAACTTTTATTCTATGTCTTTAATTAAGGCATTGTAATGTATATTATGATTGCCCAATTGAGGTTTGCTAAAATTTCTATGGAACATTTTAGCAAATTATTTTTTCATGAAAAATCTCTAAGGTTAAAGGCAGTTAAATTATGAATGAGAATTTAGATAAATATGATGGTTTGGCTCGAAATATTCAACCGCCAAAAGGCAAACTGGGTGTTTTGCTGCCAGGGATGGGCGCTGTTAGCTCGACATTGATTGCTGGGGTGCAATTAGTCAATGCGGGTTATAGTCAACCTATTGGTTCGGTAACGCAAATGTCGCGTATTCGTCTGGGTAAAAGGGATAATCCACAATACCCGTATATTAAAGATTTTGTTCCGCTTTCCCCGTTGAAAGATCTGGTATTTGGAGGCTGGGATATTTATGACGATAATTGTTATCAGGCGGCCTTAGCCTGCGGTGTGATAGACAAAAACGAGTTGGAGCCGATACGTAAACAACTCGAAGAAATAAAACCCTGGCCAGCTGTTTTTGATCCTGCCTTTGTAAAAAATCTTTCCGGACCTAATGTAAAAAAAGCTTCCAATAAAATGGAATTAGCGGAAATGCTGATGCAGGATATGGAAAAATTTAAAAAACAACATGGTATAGATAGACTGGTAATGTGTTGGTGTGGTTCTACAGAAGTTTATCAGGAAGATATGAATCATGAGGCTTTTAATACGATAGATGGATTTGAAAAAGCCTTAAAAAATAATCTCGCAATAATTCCACCTTCGATGATCTATGCTTATGCAGGAATAAAAATGGGCGTTCCTTTTGCCAATGGTTCCCCAAGTCTTACTGTTGATACTCCAGCTATGGTGGAACTGGCTTTAAGACATAATGTTGCTATTGCGGGAAAAGATTTTAAGACCGGTCAAACTTTAATGAAAACCATTATCGCACCTGGACTAAAAGCAAGAATGCTGGGCTTGGAAGGTTGGTTTTCTAGCAATATTTTGGGAAATCGCGATGGGGAGGTATTAGATGACCCAGATTCTTTTCGCTCTAAGGAAGTGAGTAAGGGCTCTGTTCTTGACAGCATCTTTCAGGATGATCTCTATCCGGAACTTTATGGAGATTATTATCATAAAATTCGTATCGAGTATTATCCACCTAGAGGAGATGCTAAAGAAGGCTGGGATAACATCGATATTCAAGGTTGGTTGGGGCAAAAAATGCAATTGAAAGTGAATTTCCTCTGTCGCGATTCCATTCTTGCTGCACCGGTTGTATTGGATCTGGTCTTATTTTTGGATATGGCCAGCCGTGCAGGGATGCGAGGTATTCAGGAATGGCTTTCATTTTATTTTAAGTCACCTCAATGTCGACCCGATTTAAAACCAGTAAACTCACTATTTGACCAAGATGAAAAAATGAGAAATACCCTAAGAATTTTAATGGGAGAAAAGGTCATTGACCATTCGGGTCTGGATTATTACGAGCCTAAGGGTTGAATCTGGCTAGGATTGGTTCAAAGGGCAATCAGTTACGATTGAATTACCTTTGTTTGGAGGGAAATGGAAATTGAGCCAGCACTTTAAGTACTGGCTCTTATTATTTTCCGCCTTCTTGAACGAACGGTTTCACTTTTCTACCTTTTTTATTATAAAAAGAGGGTGAATTAATTTGTTTTTCCGTTCTTTTGTTCAAGCTTTTAACCGAAATTACTTTTTTGAGATTTCCTGAAGAATCAAAAACCTTCACTTCATGCATTGCATTTCCTTCCTAGCGTAAAACGTTAAACAATTTCACGTATAAGCATCCGCTGAAAGTTGAACTTTCCCGGAATAATTACTTAGGGACTACTTTAGAGGCTTGGGGTCCTTTTTGGCCCATTGTTTTTTCAAATTCTACTGCTTGACCTTCATGGAGGGTTTTGAAGCCTTCTGTTTGAATTTCTGAAAAATGTACGAAGCAGTCTTCTCCATCGTCTGATTCAATAAAACCATAACCTTTGCTTTCATTGAACCACTTTACTTTACCTTGAGCCATTTTAAATTTACTCCCAAAAATTTGCGGGCCGACTTTGCATCTAACAAGTAAACAGAGCCCCCCATTGAATTAGTTAAGACCTATTTGGAAAAACCAAGGCAAAAAAAAACCATCCACGTAATTCAGGACGGTTATTAATTTTCAATCAAAATTACCTTGCCCATGCCACCAATGATGTTCCCAATCGTCTTAGTAAGAAAGGCTGATATTAGCATACCAAGCTTAAAAACCCAAGCTAATAACAGATTTCTAATGTAAAAATGTTCAATAACTATGCAAAAACCTAAACAATTGCAGCAGGGTTTTACACAACCCCAGATTTATCAATAATATAGTGATTTTAATAAAGAGACATTGTTTGTAAGGTTAAGACTCTTTATGTATTGGTTGGGCTATACACTAGAAACTAACTAGACAACTTTTAGATGACATGGCTTAGAAAAAAAAGCTTTGGGGGTTAATAACTCCCAAAGCCTTTTTATAATAGCTTAACTAATTGCGACCATAAAATATTCTGATCATCGATTTACTTGCTTTCCCATCCTCATCTGCTACTTTCTCATTGTCCGCCTGTTTTTTTGGCGCGAGTCTGCGGCGTTTTTTGACCTTTGTTGCATCCGCATCCTCTGACCTGTCTTATTTCGCATTTTATTTCTCATCTTCTTACGAAATTTCGGGCTGCGCCTAGAACCGGGTTCGACTTGACCCATACTTTGGTCTGATTGTATCTCGCTAACCCCTGTCGCGCTTTCACCCATAGGTGCTTGGCTACCATTCTCGCCCATTTGCTGTTT
>Ga0114932_10006323_pt1 | contig 10144 bp, 3 predicted proteins | sample 2SBtaG_2_FD_87286 | JGI IMG/M metagenome (GOLD analysis project Ga0114932, IMG submission 87286) | Deep subsurface microbial communities from Kolumbo volcano to uncover new lineages of life (NeLLi) - 2SBTROV12_ACTIVE470 metaG | ecosystem: Environmental > Aquatic > Marine > Volcanic ... | reverse complement strand
TTCTTTAATGTTACATAGGGCTCGCTGCCTTCAACCTGTAGAGAAGTCCCAGGCGAGGCAGTGCCAATACCGACATTGCCAGTGTCGCCCTTAACGGCAAGTTTGTCTGTAGCGACCTTGAAGTCGTCACCTGAATCGGTGCCAAGGTTGAGGCTAACGCTGGTGTCGTCATCAGATACGATGGTCTTGAGCTGAATCTCTTGTACGTTAGTTATAGTCTGATCGCTAAAATCGGTCTTCGGCGGATATCTTTTATGAGTTGCTGCCATGACTATCGGCCCTTGCTGCGGAACTCGATTTCAATCGAAGTTACATCACCATGAGTATCTGGCAAAAAACCCACCTTTCCGTGGCCAATAGGATAATCGAACTCCTCTACCAGTGGCGTGGATAGCCCATCTGTGCAGATTTCAGAAGTAAGCTCTACTACGTTCCCGGTTCCTCTCATGATTTTGTAAACCTTGAGAACTCCGCTAGTTCCCACCACGGAGCATGTGATGACTGTGCCGGTGGCAGATTTGGCGTCTGCAAACTCTGCCCCTATTGTTTCGCCTGCTACCATGCTGGTGGCTTGTAGCAGGGTTCCTGCTCCGATGAATTGAATAGCCATGATAATCCTCCTATCGTCACTTGCCCGCGTCATTCCGAGGGAAAGGTTGGCTTGTATCTAACAAGAATCTATCATAGGCGAAGGTAGAAGGGGAAACAGAGGAAGATCTTGATAAGCTATCGTTTTTCTTTTCTTTTTCTTTCAAGATTTATAATGAGCCGCTGAATGGCGGTGTAAAGCTCGCGGAAATATTTTGCTGACTGCTCCAGGGCTTCTTCTTGGTCTTGGGACTGGTGGGCGATTGCTTTGCCGGGACTAATAGCTTTACCGCTTATGCCCATTAATGAGGCAACCCGCTGTTTAGCTACATCGTCTATCGGATCTCTTGAGACTGAGGATATTCTTCTCCCCCCAAGAACAGCCGCAGGGCCGCCCTCATAAGGCTCAGCAACCTTTACACCAAAAAACTTCCCTGTCTGATTCGCCGCATTTATTTCATTAATAAAAATAGGGCTAAACAAGGGGCCGATATAGGGAATAGCGCTGAAATGAGAAGTGTAATGTCTTGCAAGCCAGGCCTGCTGACCCGCCTCGGCCTGCATACCCTCAGGAACAAACCTAGTCCCAAACGCAAAAGGCTTCGAAAACTGCGGACCCCCGATCTCTTGGCCCGTTAAAACCGTTTTCTCTGACAGTGTCTCCACCGCAAGTTTGGCGGTCGGGCTAAGGTGCATCGCCCAGGGAGCTAGCGACGAAGGCCCGCGCCCCTTCAGCGCGTATTCGGCTGTTGCTGCGATCGGACTCCAGGCGTCGATATAAGGTATCCTCGACCTCAAGAAGAACTGCTGGGGCTCGCTAAGCCTTGAGCCGCCCCCGAACTGCCTTGCTGTGCTATACGCTTCTTTGCCTGAGGTGGGCACCCGGTAATAACCTCCCGCCTCTACCATCCAAGGAGGCTTAGCAAAAGTCGGCCCCTCTCTGCGCTCTGCTCCTGCCTCTAGAGACTCAAACCAGCGAATAGGGAGAGTCACAGCACCGGGGCGATTAACGAAGGCCTTGGCCGCCATAGCCGGAGCCTTAGCCGCCCAGGTCGCAAAGGGCGCGAAGAACCTTAAGACATTAAGGGTCATGTCTCTATCGCTGTAATCTATCAGCGCATCGAAGGTTCTTTTGGCTGCCATTGAAGCCGTGTCTCCGTGCTTAATCCGGTACATATACCCAGCCATCTGAGCATGATCGGTCCACCAAGCAGCAAAGACTTCGCCCTCTTTGATTCCCCAGTTTTTTGCTTTCTTGTTCCACTTCTGCCAGTTCAAGCCTTTTCCGGAGTGGCGGATTGATTCTAGCTCGAGCCTGTCAGCTAGGTTGATAGCATCTCCACCAAAAACGTCTATTCTTGCGGAGGTGTGAGAAACCAGCCCTTGCTCTCTGGCGCTCTTAAGCAAAGAAACACCGTCTACAGTTTTCCCATTTGAAAGTTTTAGCTTGTATCCCTCGGGGTTCTTTATCAGCTTTCTAGCTTCCGTGACCCAGTGGGCAGGCCTATTCATTCCCATGGTGAGGAGCTGAAGGCTGTCATTCATCATGTTGATTGCGTGATACTGAGGTCGCCCCACAAGCACTGACCTCTTAAAGGCGTTGCTCATTGTAGCGCCGAGCTTCAGAACCTCCATCATTCCGCGACCACCGGGGGTCGTGGAGAGTGTTTCTCTGTAACCCTGAAACAGGCCAAGCCCTTCTTTATTGAATTCCTGCACCCATCTGTAGGCCTCTGCTGGGACGGCGACCTCTACGCCTTCTTCGTTTTTAAGGATCTTAATCTTGCCCTTGCCCGCCTCTGCCTCATGAACAAAAGCCTCCCAAACATCATCACCTATGGCCTCGGTGTAGTATCCTTGCTCGAGATCGGACGGATCGTCTATGATTCTGCCTTCTGCGTCCTTTGTTACAACCTTCAGCCTAGAGGCCTTGGTCACTCCAAACAGCTCCATAACCCCAAGCTCCAGGTTTCTTGCTGCGATTCGGCGAGATGCTGCTCGAGCATAAGCAGGGAGAACTCGCTTCGGATCCATCGCCGACTGTCTCCACCGATCATCTGTTCGTTTGTATATTCCAGTGAGAAGGTCTTCAATGAAGCGATAACTAAAAGCGCCGTCGTGAGCCTTCCACGCGGCTAGCGCGTCGTCTTTTATTCTCTCAAGAGTAGAGAGAGCACCTACTGGCATTATTTCTTTTTCAGCTCCAAACGGGCGACCAAAGGCCTCCCCTCTTTTCTTCTCTAACCGAGTCTTTCCTCCAGCCATTCCCTTGGAGAAGATTGCATCCTCGAAAAAGTGAAAGCCGCCAATGTTATTTCTAGGAAAGTAAACACCACTAAGCGGATTATATCCAAGCTGGTCGGCCTCTAAGATGCCCTGACGAACAAGGTCGCCATGGAAATCATTCATAACTGAATTGTATTCTGCCAACCATTCAGCCTGGGGATCGCTCAACCTAACGGGGGCTCCTGTCCACTCCGCATCACCTTCGCGCACAGCTCTCACCGCATACCTGACTCCGGTGTTGTCGTACTGAATTCCGGCCTCGGCTCCGATTTGACCAAATTCACCAAAGCCCTTTGTTATGTTTCTCTCGAAATAGGTTGTCCGTATCCCTATGTCTTCGGGATCTATTTCTCTAAAAAAGAGTTCCTCGAAATCGTCTATATTTAGTTTTGTCTCTTTGAGCAGGCCTTGACCGTCAGCTCCCATGTGACGCAGCGTTATGTATCCACGCTTGCCTGGAGAAACAAGTTCCGGAGTAAAAGGCTTTCTCGGGTCTTTTCGGTAAGCCGCTTCCCGCATCTGCCTTGTTCTTTCTCTGCTTGTCTTTTGTTCTTCGCCTTTCTTCTTTCTGATAAAATTGATGTGTTTTTTAAGGTCGTCAACGGTCTTAACCTTTCCGCCGTCATCGAGGCCAGGTTCACCCACAACTCTGACTATTTTTCTTCCACCAAAAACAGAGTCCAGCGTCTTCATGGTTATATTGGTTGGGCGGCTAACGGTTCTTTTTTCTACGGTCACTTCCCTGATCTTGTCGTAAAGAAGCTCGGCCCGCTTTTTGCCGACACCCTTTACCTTAGCCAGCTCGTCCTTCGTTGCGGAGAGGATTGCTTTTTCTGACCCAAAAGCATCCATCAGCTTTCGATAAGAAAACCCAATACCCCCGGATTCTAGTTCTGCTTTTTTTAGGCTTGTCTCTATTATTTCTTCGTATATCTCTGGAAGCCGTGACGCTTGAGGCCTCTCTAGCCCTGGTGTGGTTGCAATCTGCTTTTCATCAAAAAGCTGCCGCTGTTTTCCGGGTTCCCAGACCGTAGAGCGCCACGGACCAGGACCAGGGTGCTCCCAAACCGTGTTCTCATAATTGTTCTTCAGGGTCTTTATTGCGTCTTTTATTTCGTCCGTGTGACCAAGCTGTAGCAGATAGTCGTCTTCAAGTGAGTCCAGTGTTTTCTTTAGAGCTTCTTCGGACACATTCTCTAGGTCTAAAAACTTAACCACGTCATCGGGAAGCCTTTCGGAATAACGAGCAACAGCCTCCTCAGGCCTTAAGACGGGCGCGGGCTCTGGCTCTGGTGGCGGCGCGGGCGCTGGTTCGGGCTTGGGCTCTGCCGCCTTAGCGGGGCGTTTCTTTTTGGCGGAAGGCGCGGGTGCTTCCAGCTTTCCCTTCTTGAACGAATCAAGAAGACGAAGTTCTTCGTCCATGTTGCCTAAGATTTCTGCTATTTTTCCGGTAGGCTTTTTAGATGCAAGTTTTGCTCTGCGCTTAAGGATTCCTTTTATTATTACATCGGCTTCTTTGTTGGTTAGTGTGCCGGAGTAAACAATTTGTTTGATCGACGAGTTAGCAAGCTCCGTTCCTGAAAAATCAAGGAAGTCGCCAATCAGCCTTTCTTTTACTTTCGCCTTTACGCCTGCTGGCGCTTCTTTCTCGAAGGCCTTTAACTCCCAGATTCGCTGCCTAACGGTTCGCGGGGCGTTGTTTACGTCGGCAACAAGGTTGTCTACTTTGTTTATTGTTTTCCACTGAATTGCGCCTCTTTCGGCTGTTTGATCTAGTTTTTTTTGAAGAACACCTAGCTCATAATCCAGTTTGTTTTTAGATAGCTTCCTTTTCCTGGCTAGCTGTCTTAGATTTTTAATGTACTCGTAAGACTGCTTATAACCTTCTGCGGGGTCAGCTATAAGGCCCGGACCCTGGTCAGGAATAAGAGGGTGCGCCCCCGGAGGAAGCTCCTCGAGGTAAGAAGGCAAAAGACGTCTAGCTGTTTCATCCGGGCCTCCCTTAACTGAGGACACCATAACACCCTCTGCGTTTACTAGAACATACTGAGGGTCTTGGTGGTCTTTTAGGATTGCCAGTCTAAAGGCTTCATCCTCGCTCCAGCCTTCCTTGACCATCAAATTAAGAATTCTTTCCTCAAACTCGCGCATCGTTGTGCTGCTTAGTCCTCGAGTAAGCCTTAGGGCTCGACCGTTTGAGGCCAAAGGAACCTTGCTGGGTCCGAGTTGGAATTTGGGATTAAACCACTTCGCTTCTTCCTCGGGAGCCTTAGCTGCCCAGGGGTTAACTTTTCTTGTGGCTTCTGCTGCTGGATCGAGTAACGTAGCAGCTCTAGCGGCCTCACCAGCCACCCTTCTTAGTGGGTCTTTAAATCTCGGACCAAACCGCTGAAGCATTTTCCGGCCCGCGTAGGGATCTATCCCCGGAATAGAGAGGGGAAAGGAAAGGCTTATCTTCTTCCCGCCGACATTCATCTCCTGAAAAAAGGAAGTCGCCGGATGAACCATAAGTTTTCTTGCACCGAAGAAATTGCCGTGGGTTCCGAACTGTCTATGTATTTCATCGGCCGGAACACCCGAATCAACAAGCGCCCTAAAGGTGGCCGGATACCCAGAGTGATAAACAGGGCCGCCCGGAACATGCTGCTCTAAGTCTGCTCTGGCGACAAGCCCCGCAACATCGTCAACGGTATCGTCTAAAAGCATCTGCGCCAAAGTCATGTCTTTGTGAGCAATAGCGGCCTGGACTTGATACGGATTACTCCTCAACACTAGGTCTTGGAGCTTTGTTATTGGCCCCTGAACTCCTTTTTCTTTTTGAGCTAAGAGGGTTTGCTGAATAGCTACTCTTGCCTCTTGGAGCTGCTCGGAAGCCTTAAGGGTCGACGCATACCTCGAGTATGAATTCATCTGCGCTTCCATGTAGGCGAATTTGTCAGAAAAGAATCCCGCTTGATTATCGATATGCTTTATTTTTCTGGCGATTTCTGAAGCTACAGACATAGCAGCTTCATCGCCCGTCAAGGCTATTGGCCTCCAGTGGTCTAGTGCCTTGCTTAGTTTCGCCCTTCTTTCAGGCAAAGCGTTTGTTGCTCTAAGGGCTGCGTCGAGGACGCTTTCGCCTTCCTCCATAAGCCCTCTTTTGGCCATCTGTCGGCCCAGCCTCTCATGGATCTCGGCAAGAGGGAGGTCGGTCTGCGCCCCAGTCAGCTCGTCAATAGGGGCCAAGGGGTGAGGCTTTACTGCTGCACGCCCGGTCGCGATAGGGATCTTTTTGCCCGTAGCGTGCTGCGTTTGCACGAAGTCTGCAAACTCCATAACTTGGTCCACAGCTTCTTTGGGGTAAGTTGTTTCTCCGATTTGTTTCGGGAAGTCGCCAGCTCCGTATTTTTCGACATACGGAGCTGGCGCTAACTCTTGACTGCCCCTTTGAAGACCAAATCTACTTGGGCCGGCGAGTGCTGGCTCCTGCCTCAAGACTCGGCCCGATGTTGTGCCTACCTCCTGAGCTATATCCAGGGTTCGGACAGGGAGCTTTGCTTTCATCAAAGCAGCTTTTGCTCCGTTTCTTATCGCCGATGCTGCGGTCCCGAAAAAAGAGAGATAAGTGAGGGGGTCTGTCAGCATCAACATAGCCATATCGCCACCATCGCGGTGGGCCTCGGCTACGGTTATAATTGCGTTTTCCCACATGTCAGCAAGACCTATGGGTGCCTTGAACGGCTTTTCTCCTTTTTTAGGAAAGAAGAAACCGGAAACCTCGGAAGGCTCGGGCCTTAGGATTGAGCCCGAAGCAGCAGGATCAATCCCCATCGGGTATCTAACATTTAAAGGTCGAGCCTTAAATTGGAGGTCTTCCATCCCTGGAGCTTGCTCGAATTCACCCTTAAGAAACTTAACGTCTGTAATGTCTTCAGTTAGATAGTGAAGCGCAGAGGCGGCCACTACCGCGCCTGCGCCAATAGTGAAAAGGCCTCCGCCAACAAGATCGGACATAAACTCTACAAAATTAGCAGCGGCACCTCTGGTGGACCAGGTTTTAGAGTCGCCAATTCTGAAGCCTAAAGCCTCGTCCCTTATGTGGGTTACTCGGTTTTCCGGGGTAGCCTCAACCCCTTCGGGCAACCAAGCCTTAGACAAAGCCATGCCAGCAAGATCGAAAGGCCTAAACGCGATCTCAAGAGCGCCCAGCCCCATCTCGGTCATGCTTTTCGGTCCCGTGTGTTTAGCTTTATAGGCTTCCTCGTAAAGAGCTCTCGCGCTCTTGTATTCAGGAACATATCGATACTTAAGGTCCATCGATAAATCGAACCTGTATTTGCTTCTTTCTTTTCTTGCTTTTTCTGCTTCCGCGAATCCCTTTTGGCTTTCAAACTGGCCAGCCTTTAATTTTATTGTTTCATACGTTTTGTTAACAAGCCCTTCAATGAGTTTTCTTATTTCTGGGTCAACCGTTTCGTCTTCTAAGACAAGTAAGGCTGCGCCTAGAGCTTGTTCTGCGTGACGCAGTCCGCTATCAGTGTGCTTTACGCCCGCCTTTATTGACGCAATATCCTTTATTAGGTCTGCTTTGTTTTCAGTGGACGCGACAAGCAAGTATCCTTTTTCTCCGAGGGGGTCGGCTTCTATTGCTTTTTGAGAAAAAGCTAACGCCTTAGCTATAAGCTGAATATTGTGCCCTCTCCCCATCGCACTTCTTAGGATTTCTCGATCTGTTCTGTTGCTGAATTGCTTCTTCCGCTGAATGCTCATTTCTTGATTCAGCTCGAGCTGTGCTTGGTGTCCTTTAGCGGCATCTCCGCGATCATAATAAAGAGGAACGGTTTCTTGTTTTTCGCCGACAGTAGAGGTTTGCGTTGAAGTTAAAGACCCAAGGCCGCCGAGTTCACCGAAAAGATCCTCGAGCGACCGATCTTTGGCTGGGGCCTTTGCTGGAGCTTCTGCCGGCTTGCCTCCCGTTCTCTCTAAAATACGCTTAAGGTAGGCTTTGGTTTCGTCATAAGGAACCTGGCCCTTGTATTTCTTAACCTTCTTGTATCCCGCATTGTACCCCTGAAGGACCATTTCCCACTGCTGTTTTTCCGAGCTATTTGGAAAGTCTCTTTTTGCCCACCTCTTTAGATCGGTGATGTATCTCATTGCGGCGGGAACGGCTTTGTACGGATCTGTCCTTTCGTCTATGTCTCCCTCGATTACAAGACCGTATTGCCTCCCTGTCGAAGGTATAAACTGCGCGATTCCTCTTGCGTTTGCCTTGCTTAAGGCAAGGGGGTTAAAGGAGCTTTCGGTGTAAAGCTGGGCGAGAGCGAGGTTTTCAGGGATGTTTTTGGCTTTCGCTTCTTTTCTTATTAGATCGATATACTTTGCGCGATTCGGCAGGTTCTTTCTAATGTAATCTTCCCGAGTAAAATTAGGGAACAGATTTTCTTCCTCGGGCTTCTCCAGCCCTTCAGGTTTGCCGAGCCCACCAAGCTCGCTAAAAAGACCTTCCAGTTCGCCCGACATGGTTTACTGACCGCTGCTTCTTTCTTTCGCTTGAGCCTGACCCTTGAGCCAGTTTGAATCGAGCATACCGGTCAGGCCTGTGTCTACCGGGGTTTGATACGTCGTTCTTCCGTCACTCATTTTCGACCACCGGCGCTTTGCTTCTTTCTCAATTAGATTAGAGGGAAGCTGAAGGGCCATAAGGATACTAATATACTCATTAGTGACCTCAGGAGACTCCCAGAGATCGGCGACCTTAGTCGAATCGGCTCCGTATATTCTGCTGTGAAGATTCCCAAAAACAAGTTTTGTCTGACCAAAGACTCCGGCGATCTTTGCGCCGTATCTTTTTCCGACTGCATCGTCTTTTGCGAATACTGCAAACTGCGGCATGTTGGAGGGGGTGATCTTGGTTCCCACCCATGCGGTGTCATACCCCACAGCGCTTATCTGCTCTGCAAGAGCCTTTAGCTGGCCAGCGGTCGCATTATGCGCCATCTGCCTCTTTTCCTGCGGAAGGCCGCCTTTTCCCAGCAAATTCAAAAGAGGTTTATTTTTGTCTATGTCTTTGCTCATTGCAGTAAGGGTCGATATCGCCCTTTTCGAGTCGGCTTCATTTTTCTTTAGGGCCTGGCTTAACTCTTTGTCGGCCCTTTTAGAGCCTGATTTAGCCGAAGCCTTTAGGCCATGTAACTTTAGTCCGTACTCTCTTTGTTCTCGAGCCCAGTCAGCTCCGTCAGCATTGGCTTTTCTGACTCGCTCCTTAAGCCAGTCTTTTGTGACGTTTAATTCGGCTTGCGGCACATCATCCCCCGTTTCAAGATAGGCCCTCAATTTCTCTATAACGACTCTTTCGGCGTGAGCAATAAATCGTTTGCCGTCAGGAGTAAGAGCCCTTAGTTCGTCCGCAAAAGTCTGAAAATAAGCCGACTGGGTTTCTGCGCCAACCTGCGCTTTCTTTCGTTCATCTTCCGCCGCCGTCAGCGATGACTCTCCGGCTCTGCGTCTAATATCTGCCTCCTGCCCCTCGATGGTAGGCACCACCTCGCCGGTATCAGGGTGTTCAACGGTTCCCATGGCTCCAAATCTTTTGGCCCTCGAGGAAGCCTCTTGTAGCTTGCTTAAGGGTCGGCCCCTTATGAGTCCTTCCTGATAACCCACCAGGTCTTTTTGGTTAGCCAAGGAGCGATCCATTCTTGCTAGATGGTCTTCTTGCTGCTCTCTGTCTCTTTGAGCCAAAAGAGCCTCTTTGCGGGCCTGCTCCATTCCCTGGTTGAACCTGCTGCCAAAGGAAACAAGGCCCTGGCCAACAGCGTCCCACGGATCTTTGTCCGGAAGACCGCGCTTTAGCCTTTCTATATTTGGAACACTTAATGGTTTAAAAGCCATGACTCAATCTCCTACACTGTAAATGTCGTGTTTGCTGACTGGGCCTTTCTCCACTCAGCAGCAGCGGTAGAAGGGTCTTCATCCGAAAAAGCGTCAAAGCCTGCGCCGAATGTAGCCTCACCGCCTTTTCTGCCTTCTTGCATAGCTTTCGGATTCCCTTTGCTGAAGTAAGCAGCGATTCCTTCGCCGACAAGACCAAAGAGTTGTGGACCCCATTTCTCCCACCAGCCCGGCTTATTTGCTTCTTTGAGCAAGGCGTCAATTTCCATCATGTGAGAGTTGTGCGCGGACTGCCTTTGGAGGATTTGCTCTTTTTCGGCCGACACTCTGCGCCTAACTTCGTCATCTCTTATAAAGCGTACTTGCTCGTTAATGTTTTGAAGCTCCATATCAATCA
>Ga0114932_10006321_pt1 | contig 10144 bp, 5 predicted proteins | sample 2SBtaG_2_FD_87286 | JGI IMG/M metagenome (GOLD analysis project Ga0114932, IMG submission 87286) | Deep subsurface microbial communities from Kolumbo volcano to uncover new lineages of life (NeLLi) - 2SBTROV12_ACTIVE470 metaG | ecosystem: Environmental > Aquatic > Marine > Volcanic ... | reverse complement strand
TCTGCGCCTGTGGCAGTTGTCCGTATGTAGACTTGTAGCTCAGCCGAAGCGAAGATTTTAAAAGTATAATTAAAAGCCGTCGCGCTGCCATTAGCCGAATAGCTGTTTTTTATGGTGGTCGTTGATACGGTCATCTTACTACCTCTTTCAACTCTTTCATGGTCTGTCTCAATTCTTCCTGTCTTAATTCAAAAAGTTCTTTTAATCCTTCTGAGTAAGGCGAACTTAATACCAACTCTGCTGCTGCCACTTTTCGTGCATCATTAACTCTTTTGCGAATTTGATTTCTTGCTGTATCTGATGCGATTTTTACGCCTTTGATACTTCCAGCCTTCAACTTTTGGTATAAATCTGAAGCTATTAAGGTTTGCAAATTTTCAAACGCCAATGTCCCTGCACGTTTGTGATACCAGTGTTTTTCCTTGGGCGTTAATTCCTCGCCCATAACGTCATCTGGATGAGCTGCCAAACCTAACCCCAATCGCACAAGCTCCTGATCAACAGGGTTGGGTTCGTAAGGTGTCATCCATCTGGAGGCGACGGGCATCACACGGCCCCATAGATCAAGACGAGGCGGTAATGTTTTAGAAAGACCGGGAAGCCTTTCCATAAATTCCTCGCGCAAGGTTGTACGCATTCTCTGCGTTTCATCCAATGCTCTACGAATTTCTCTTAAAGCCGCACTACCCGGTATCGCTGTTCTTAGATAATTCTTAATAAATGTTTCGCCATACCGACCCGGATTACGGGTGGCATCCATAAACGCAGATATACCCGTCATAAAAGTTTTGTTGGTCAGGTTATAACCCAGCACAGAGGCGACAGCTAAACTGACGTGATCCCGGTCTTTCTCGTCTGTGTCAGGATGGTGAATGATCTCCATTGCGTCTGTAACCAAACCAATAATTGTGGACAGAGGTTCAAGCATTCCATAATTGTAATAAGTTCCATTAAAACGAGCGTGGTATGGACGAATGCCTTGTCGCTCGTAGGCACGACGCAGTTTAGGATCTCTTGTTAAACCACCTGTAAAATCACCTGCCTCCCACTGATTATAAAGCAAGAACATAAGTCCTGTTCCCATCATAATCCGTGAATTTGCAATAGCGAGTTGGCGACCCCCCGCCGCTTTTGCATTTTGATAACGGGTATAAAAAGAAAATTTGGCAAACGGTGTTCGATCAACAGTCCATAACAACCCGTTAGTCGGTGTTTTGTAAAAAGGAACAAGCATTCGTGTAAACCGATTGCCGCCAAGAAAACTTCCTAGCTGCTTTAATGATCCCTCCATTTCTGATTGCAGGAGGTTATACTTGGCAGTATCAAGAGCTATTTCACGCGCCTCTCGTGGCGGGTTAAAAACAAATTCAGCAATAGCTTCGCTAAGCTCTTCTCCTTGCAAACCTTTCTGCCGTGCCGCTACATAACCTTGTTCATAAAGTGACCCTCTAAACATGACCACTTTTCCAAACGAGTCTTCGGCCATTAATGCTCTCATTGGGCCACGGCCTAATGTTGCGCCATGTCCCATCATGTCTACAAATTTTGCCCAATTACCTGAGCGTGTACCAAAAGCTTCTGCTGAAAAAGCGTCTGCCCGTTTAAGAGGATTACCGCCGCCCGTGACTTCTTTCATTGTTGCATCTTTAAAGGCTTCTTCGCGCAACCAGAACGCACGGCCCCCAGCTATAAAGGCTTCTTTCATTGCCATTGTTTGCCCAAAAATTTTTGCACCAACGTCGCCAAATTGGACATTTTTTACTTTGCCCATCATTGGATAAGGAAGTTGCCTCGTCGCTGTGAGAGTTAACTCGCTAATTTCCATAACGTTTGCAGCAACAACGCCAACGGTATTCTTAACGTGCGTCCACCAACCGCTTAACAAACTGTTAAGCCAAACCTCGTGACCTGCATCTAAAGATCTCCCCAACCGTGATGACTTAGTAGCCAATTGAAGCCGTTGGTTTGCATCCGGCAGGTTACGGTAATTATCAATAAAAGCGTCAATGCCGTCTGTTCCGCCCATATCATCGAGCATCTTGGCGTAGTCAACATTTACCCGTGCCATGTCGCCATCAACTGGAATACGCATTGCCGATAGTGCTCGCGCAATATCTGTCTTCTGGCCCATGAAATGACGTCGTAAATTTGTGACCAGTTCCACTTGTTGTTGCACTGCAAAACGGGCTTTGTCGCTTCCCTCTTCCGCAGCAATATCAACAAGCCCATCAAGTTTCCGTATTTCTGCAACAAGCAGATTTTTGCTTGCCACCATTCTAGCCGCAAGCTCGCCTGGATTGCTGGGGCCAATCCTAACATAACCACCAAATATTTGGTCCTTCAGTTTTTCTGGATTTACCCCAAGCAGATTTGCCATTTGCTCAGTTTGTTCTAGAGAAATAACTTTTAATTCGTCAGGGCTTTTGTTCTTTAACTGACTTTTTACGACATCGCCGGAACTTTGTAAGATGTTATAGATGTGGCCTTCGTCTGGTACTTTTGTCTCCATCCCTGGTAATGGGGTCGTACCGTCTGCTGATTGGACACGAATCCCAGCAATCATGCCATCATCAATGCGCGGGTCTTTTAAAGCACCCTTTATTACGGTGTCTAAATCGTCATCACCTAACGTCAGCCATTTTTTATATCCGTCAGTCGCATTGCTTTCAGCCACAATCCCAGTTTGTGGCACTGTTGTCTGTGGGGGAGGCGTTGTCGGTGTTGGCGGTTGTCCTTGCCCTACCGTTGGTGCAACGTCCGGGGGCCGTGCTGATGAGTCAAAACGTGGACGTGGTTCAATGACCTGCCCAGGTTGTTTAGGTTTTAATAAATCGACAGCTTCCTTTGTAGGAATTTTTCCACCCAAACGCGCAGCTTCAGCTTGTTCAGTTTTTTGTTCAAGTCTGGAATATGCACCACCAAGAGTATTATGCTTGCTCGTGGGAAATAATATTCGACCCAGAAAATTTGCAGCTTTGGCTCCGGCACTGCCAAACGCAATTTTCATTTCGTTGGGGTCCATATTGGTAGCAATATTTGGATCAAGTGGTACTAACCTGTTGCCACGATTAACAGGAAACAGGGCATCACCTTGGTTGTCGTCAGGACCGTAGACTGCTTCGTTGGTGTCTGGTGTCAGCATATTTTTTCCATAAAAAAACCCGCTCGAAAGCGGGTCGTTTCAAAACTTAGGTGTTATTTGTCGGGCGGCTTTATTTGTCCGTCACCGCTTTTGGCTTTGGTGCCGCCTTCGGCTTTTCCAACATCGACTACTTCGTCGGATTGTTTTCGGTAGTTGGCGTTGATGGCGTCGTTGATTGTCCAGCCATACTGTCTGGCGAAACTTTGGTCGACTTCGTCGACTTTTGGTTGGTACTCTTCGATGAGATCACGTACGAGCCTTTGTAAATCGGATCGTCCGGCCCCAGAGATTGCCTTGAGATAACCTTCACCATTTTTACCTACCTTCCAATCATTCGCACTGTAGCCGTTGTAAGAATGAAAATATCCTAATTTCGCAGTAACTTCATCGTCTAATTTTAGCTTATCTAATGCATTGTCGACAAGTTTTTTTAACTCGTCATTTGTCAGTAGTTTGTCATGATCTATCCAGGTGTCAGCTTGCGCTGGTTTAAAGCCCCCTTTGCGGTCCGGCACTCTACGGGTGAAATCAAAGTTAATTAACCGCACCACGTCTCCAGAGGCAATTGGATTAAAATCTTCGTGCCCAGAAAGCTCCCGTAAAATATTACCTAAACGTGTAGTTTCTTCTCTGGAAAATGGACGCCCTATATTAATTGAGATACCGTTCTCGTCCATCTTACGCGCTTTGTGAAACGGCCTGTGCCAGCCGACGCCATCTTGGTTCAACAAAATGCCGCGCACCGCTGCATACGCCGCAATTAAATTGTTATTAGCCTTTTCAATGCTGCCGGTGCTCTTACCTTTATACTGACGGGGCATAAGAGCAATTGTTTGCGTACCAGGGCTGGTCACCCCTTCAAAAAAACCGGGAGCCTCAAAATCACGGGGAGACAAAATACCCAATCGTTTCGCAATTATGTCGTCGCCTTTCTCGTCTAAGAATACTTTAGATATTGCGACGTGGTATTCCGACTGCTGTTTCCAAGGCGCGTCAAACAGTTCCGGCATATTATTGCTGGTACGACCTTTTTTGCTCTCCCAAGATATTTGACCGCTATTGTCGGCAATAGCGTCTGCGTAATCAAACTTTGCCCGATCAATGTCAGCTTCTGTCAGGTTGTGCTTCATGGCGTGTTTTAACCAGTTCTTCATGTGGTTTTCTTGGTCGATCACCACACGCTCTTTTTTACCCGTGCGCTCGTTTACCTCAAACTTAATCCATCCTTTTTTTAAGCTAGATGCTTCGGTTGCTTTTTTTACCCCTGGATTTTCAGCACGGCCTTTCATCGTAACCCAGATAGCAGCTTGCACTTGATGCGGCTCCCAACCAAAATCGTTAGCTATTTTCTGGGTTTCTTTAGTAATAAAGTCATACTGACGAGGACTTGGCATTTCATTTGGTTTAGTAAAGCCAAACGCACGAAGCATCCAAATGTCACCCGTAACCGGGCCAGTGCGATTAGGGTCAATGTGTATCATAAGGTTGTTATAGAAATCGTCTGTCTTTCGCCCGTCCCATTGCTGCCCGTTAAATATCTCTTCTAGTTTTTTGCTCATAGCTGTTGGAAACCGACCTGTTTTAATTGGCTCTCCGGCTTTCCATTGCGAGTATGCTTGCAAGGCGTAATCAAAATTATTTTTCACTGGCGTACCGGGCGACGTAACAGCGACTGCTTGAATTAGTTTGTCGGCCTCGTCAACGTCACCGCCGACCGCTTCTAGTATTTCTCTAGAACTGCGCTCATACCATAAGCGGCCTTCGGCTCCCTCTTGGGCCAGATTACGAACCCGGTTTCGGAGCGCACCTAACATTTGCTGGCTTTTAACTCCTGGCGGCGCACCAATGTATTGCCCAGTAGTTCCAATGCGTGTTCTGTCCCCCGTTGGGCCAATACCAGAACGCAAGACACCTGGTTGCGTTGTGTCTTTAAATAACTTTGCTGCTGCTTGTGCGCCTTTGACTACGCCCGGTATTGCAGCAGTTGCACCCGCACCAAACGTGAAGCCCATTCCCGTAGAAATAGCATTGCGTAGCCAATTAATGTCGTAGGGTTTACCACCTGCTTGGACGTGTTGTGTCATCAGATCGTGAGCACTGGAGTATGCTGCAACTTCACCACCAATGATTGATGACCCCTTCATCAAGTCAGTAAATCTTTTCATCAGTAGTTTTTTTGTTCCCTCTTTGGTGGCAGCTTTAAGAAGATTTTTAACCAAAGTTGTTGAGCCCAACGTCGCATAGGTTATGGGGTCACTCAAAATACCTTTAGCAGCTCGTTTAATTCCTGCCATGGTGCCATTCGGAAGATGCTGGTCATACAGCGCAAGCATATCTTTGTAGGCAGATGCTATTTCAGGAGGATGATCTTTTGCAGCGGTTTCAATTAATGTTGGCGTGTTCCAGACAATCTGCGCGGCTTTATTAATTCCCCATCTTGCAATGTCCGGCTTTTCCGTTTTAGCAGCTTTATCTCTGCGCCCTTCCAGAACTTTGCGTGAAAAAGAATCTGTGCCGAATAACATTCTTTTTTCAAACTGGTCTGCATAAGCCCCCACACCGTTTTCGTAGTCATGCACCATCTGACTTGCGGTATAAAATCGAACAGCCGGATCTTTGCTATAATCGTCTGCACTTGGGTTTTCGGGTATTCCATTAACAAGATACCACTCGCCCATTTGTTTGCCGAACTCAATAGCATCGTCATCTTCTATAGCTGTATCGGCAAGTTTTTGATCTGCTTCTGATAAAGGTATTTCCGCATCAGCGTTGTACATTGCTTTAGCATCAAAACCGCGACTTTCTAGTATTTGTCCTGTACGCGAATTTCCAAAATCATTAGCGTCGTCGTTGGCATGATGACTTCCAATCCAATCAACTTGATTTGATAAAACGCTTGTTGGAATTATTGTTGCCATTATTACTGCCCTTCCGCCCGACTTGCGGCGTCTGTTTTCTTGTCACCTTTTTTTGCCTCAGAAGCACGGATTTTTCTTTCTTTGACAAGTTCCCTAATTACGTCGAGTTCCACCTCCATCTGGTAAAGTTTTCGGACGCTGATGCGCTGCCGTTTGGTGATCCGTTTGTCTTCTTCGACACCAAATTGCTGCTTGGTTAATTCTTCCGTTGTTAACTGATCGCTAGGACCAACACGAAAATCTTTTTTTAACACCACACTTGGAACCTGCATTGTTCCATAAGCCATTTTATCTAATTCTTCTTGTGCGGATTTGACGTTGTTATCCGTTAATTTTTTGATAAAATTTTCGTCTATTTGACTCGTACCATTCCAACCTAGGGATTTAAGTAATCTGGAATCCATTTTTTTTGCGACGTTAAGAACAATTTTTTCTTTATCTACTCCGTAATTAGATAACGCTCTTAAAAATGCTTCCTGTGGCCGTACCCCTCGACCAACCATCTCATCGTAAAATGACACCGCCATTATTTCTGGCGTGTTTTTCAAAGAGGAGTCCGTAAACGAACCCATTAATCCTGTAGGCGGTGATAACGCATCCTTGAGGTTTTTCCTGTTGGTTTTAATATCCTCAATTTCAGGCACCTTTGTACGGTATTGAAAAATCTTTTTGTTTAACTGCTCATAGGCTTTTTGCCCAATAGTGCCGTTATCTCGCGCTAACCTTATTTGTTCCTGGTGAAAATCAAGGTCTACTTCTGTAAAAGAGTTTTCAATGTCATCGCTTTTCTCATTAACATAAGCAAGATTTGTAACGACATCCTGACCCGTGAGCTTTTTGCGTAATGTGTCAAATTGAGCTGGATTAATTTTTCGTTCTTTTTTTAATGTTTGTAATTCCTTGAGCGAAATTCTATCCACATCATCATCAGGGCTAGCCGACCGCATTGTCTCAATCTGTGAATTGTAAAGATCAAAATTATTTTCTTGCTTTCGCTTGCGTTGCGTAACCAGTCGTTTGTCGTTCTTCTCTTCACGTTCTAATATTTTATCGTTCAGCTCCACAGATTTTTCATATAATTTTGTTTTTAATGACTGTACTTTTTCTGGGCCAAGTCGCTTTGACAATGCTGTTAATGTGCCGCTTTCATTAATTAGCTCGTCTAATTGTTCACTAGAATTTGGTGGGTTTATGCTGTTTTCTATTAAATTAGTTAACCTGTCTTTAAATATTCTTTCTTCTGCCACACTTTTATAGTTTTTAATTTGTTTGGGCGTAAAAAGAGTTGTCATGTCAGTGCTCTTAAAAACACCTGGATAAGTTTCACTTCCAAGAAGTTCATTTAGAGCTTGAAGTCGCATAACTGCACTAGAGTTAGGGTCGCTTGCTTTTAATGTAAGGCTGCTAATATTTTCGGTTATTCTGTTTTGATTGAATTTTAAAATTCGTGCATCATTTTTTGTTCTAAAACCTGATAATGCCGTTCTGAATGTTGTGTCAGCGGTGGACCGCAAAAGTGTTCGCGCCCTAGTAGACAAGTTTTTATTATTCAGAACATTTGTGTAAATTCTTCTTAAATCACGTTCTGCGGTTTTATCTGCCTCCCCAGGATCATTACTTTTTAACAATGCGCGACTTTTTGTCGTCAACTGATCGTTAAGATTATTTAATGCGTTGTATGCGTCAGTCTTTGCTGCAAGCTCCGCTTTCTCATAAGCCCATTTTTGGACAGCATCGCCAACCTGCGCTACGGCCTGACCAGGAGCCATCCATGCAGCGGTATTCACACTGAGATTGCTTACGCCTCCAGGGACAGCGGTAGACCGCTCAATCCGGCGTTTATAAAGAGGAATTTTCATGGAGACTTTCCATACCCTGATGCTTGGTTAAGCCCAGATATCAACGAGCTGCCAGCTTTAAGATAAGAAGCACTCGCCTGTGCACGGCCCTCATAAGCATAAAGCTTACCTTGAAGCCGCATTTGCGTAGCCTTTTCATCAAGTGTGCGCTGACCCAACTCAGCATTGTAAAATGCCGTGGCTATGTCCTCGTCGGCCTTCTGTGCATTCTCCATAAGGATACGAAGGCCCGTGCCTGTGTCTGTTCGCACACCACTTTTCGACAGTGCCATACGGGTTGTGCCTTCGGTCGCCGCAAACTGTTCACGAAAGCGAACAATATCAACGCCCGTTTGATGGTGCCTAACGAGCTTTTCTTGTTCCACAACTTTAGCATTACGCTCTTGAACTTGCTGACGATAACGCCCGGCTGATTTTGCGGCTGACCCCGCTGCCACTTGCCCGGCAGCAGACATGACCGCACTAATTACCATTAATTCTGGTCCTGCCATTAGATCACCTTTGCATAGCGAAAATAGTCTTCGCCATCCTTGCTGTATTTTTTCATTAAGCCCTCGTTTTCCCAGCCTAAATATTCAATAAACTTTTGAGCCTCGCTCCAATCCGCTTTGACCACACACTGAAGACGATGAATGTTGTTATCTTCAATCATTTGATCTAATTCACGGCGTACAGAGCGGATAGCGGCAAACCTGTTGTTGTGCAAACGCCAGCCGCCCAAAAACCAGCCCTCAAAAACCCCATCCCAGATTTTGACCAGGCCAGCCGATCCGACTAGGTGACCATTCTCAACACCGCTAAAGCCAAGACCTTTTTTGGTGAATGACCTCGCCCAATCTTTCCAGGTAGTGTCATTATATTCGGGCGCGTTTTTGTTTAGCCCCTCTGCAATCAGCTCGTCAGCGTGTGCAACCTGGAATGGTATCAACCTCATTCGTCGAAGGTGATTAACCTTGGATAGATAGCCAGGACTGTCATGGGCAAAACTTGATCTTGCTGTACAACAACAAAACCATCGGTATCGAAGGCACCATCAAATTCAACCGACTTGTCACCTGTATATAGAGGCACAGGCTGGTTCATTTCATCGGCTGATGATCTAAATGGAATGACATCCGTTTGTGTTGTTGCACTGCCAACCTTAGCTCCAACGCTACGATAGAACCTGACCGTGACATCATGGATACGTTTGATCTTGCCCTGCGCTGTACCATCCTGCGCTCCTTTTTCCACCCGCATCGTTTTCAGCGTAGATGTAAAACCAAGCCCCACATGCGCGTAGGTGGTTGGCCTATCGAGCGTTATGGCAGCAGAGCTAACCGTCTTGTCAGGATGGGTCGAACCATCAGTCATAATCTTGACCGTTTGTCCCTCAAGGTGTGTCAAACCAGACAGTGATATTGCCGCTTGTGTCACCACTGAACCACTGGTGCTGGCAAGGGCTGCTGTACCATGAGCCCCGCGAGTTGCCCCGGTCAGCGTATTTGTACTTTTGCCCGTGTAGGTAATGAACTCAGCACCAATTTTAATAATACCGCTTGAGCTAAATGAACTGCCATCTGCCAGCACGATACTGGTCGCACTGTTGCTGTGATCTTGTGCCGTCGTAGATGCAACACCTGTATAGCTCAGCCCACTATCAACAAAGAAAGCATCTTGAACATTTGAACCAAAGTCCATCAGATTTAAATATTCTATGTAGCGTTTGGTCGCACCACCTATGGTACGCTTGACCACTATGTATGTTTGATCCTCGTCCAGATCCCCCGGCACTGTCGCAACATTTTCAACAATGCCATAGTTATAAGTGCCTGTGGCAAAGGTTGAATGGACGCCTGTGAACGTGCCGCCTAATTTATGACGGTGCCACGCAATTACCTCTTCTTCCCGGCGGTACGTCATGCCGCAGAATGTGCCATCATCGAGCACAGCCCAGATAATATTGTCCGGCTCTTGCATTGCGGCGATTTCGTTTATTCCTGTTTCGGTAATGTGCTCTGCGAGTATCGTCAGGTCAGGCGCTTGATAACTGTCACTGTCAAAGTTGTATGTCAGCTCGCGGAGTTTCCGCTTTGCGCGTTGTACAAACAACGTAGCATTGCCAGATTGTATGGGCTGAATGTCGGCAGACCCATAGCTTGCCTGTCGTTTAATTTGAATATTTGTAGGGGTTAACGCTTGGTCAGACGCACCAGCGCGAACAGCAAATTCACCGCCGGATGTGC
>Ga0114932_10006320_pt1 | contig 10145 bp, 9 predicted proteins | sample 2SBtaG_2_FD_87286 | JGI IMG/M metagenome (GOLD analysis project Ga0114932, IMG submission 87286) | Deep subsurface microbial communities from Kolumbo volcano to uncover new lineages of life (NeLLi) - 2SBTROV12_ACTIVE470 metaG | ecosystem: Environmental > Aquatic > Marine > Volcanic ... | reverse complement strand
GTCCCTACCCCTGCCCCGGTTCGGTCTCGGGTGTTGACCACACCGCTTTGTCCTTGGCTCCGGAGCCCGTTCGGAAGCTTGGGCGGACGCTCATAGACCGAAAAGGAAACGGAAGTTCGCCACCAGTGGCGGACGATACGCCGAAAGACGAGCCATCCTTGATGTAGATCAAGGCCCCGGCCATCGCGGCCGCCTAAGCTTAACCCATGGATAACAGACGTTAAGGCCGGCTCAGCGGTGTTCGACCCGGCTCGTGGCCACCCGCAAAGGCACCGGGAACCCCACAATCGGATCGCCGGCAATGTTCGCGGCAAGAGGAGATGTTGGATGTCGAAAATCATTTCGAAACTGCGTGAAGACCACGGCAACATGACGACGTTGCTGGCCCTGATCGCACGCGAGGTCGATTTCTTTCGCGCCGGGAAGGACCCCGATTATTATCTGATCGAAAGCATCATCACCTACATGCAGGAATTCCCCGACCGGGTTCATCACCCGCTTGAGGATATGATCTGCGCGAAACTGCAGGACCGGGATCCGGCCGCCATGGTGGAGATCGGTGATCTGGCCAAGAGCCACGAGACGCTGGAGGCCCTGGCCGATCAACTGCGCACGGCGTTGGATCGGGTGCTCAGCGAAGAGACACTGCCCCGCGATATGTTCGTCGACGCGGTCGCCGAGTATCGCGACAGCCTGCTTGGCCACATTAACATGGAGGAGGCCAATTTCTTCCCGCCGGCCCTGCGCGCCCTCAGCGATGACGATTGGAACGAAATCGAACGCAATATGAGTGCCGTCGACGATCCCCTGTTCGGCGGCAAGACCGATGACAAGTACCGGGCGCTGCACCAGGAAATCGTCGATTGGAGCCGGATGCTGGAGGAGGCCAGTTAGGGTGGTGACCCGGCAATCTGATTAATCGACCTTCGGCTTTCTTCGCATCAGCGGCGCCGAGCCGGGCAGCGCCTCAGCACCGGCGCGCGGGCGCTGTTTGTCGGACCTGGGTGCCGCGGCCCGGGATTTCGGCTTCTTGGGTTTCTTACGCTTGGGTTTTTTCGCGGTCTTTTCCCAGGGTTTCGTCCGACCTCCCTGTCCGTCCGCCTTCGATGCGAACTTGCGCTTGGGTTTACCATGGGGCTTGCCGCGCGGCTTGCCCCGGCCGCGAACGACGTGGCCGACATCGGGCGGCGTCTCCAGGCGCGTCACGGTAATGGTTTTCTCGATCTTCCGGCTGGGGCCCAAGGCTTCGAGAAATTTGTCGACACATTCGGGCGCCAATTCGACAAAGGTTTCGCTGGGTTGAATGCGGATGCCGCCGACATCGTGTTTGGTGATGTGACCGGCCCGGCACAGCATGGGCAACAGCCAGCGGGGTTCGGCCTTGTGTTCGCGGCCGACGGAAAGCGAAAACCAGACGCCGCCCTTGAAGTCATCGCGCGGTTTTTTCGGGCGGTCCGCCGGCCCCGCATCGAGCAATTCCTCGGGCGCCGCCTTTTCGCCAAAATGCTGACGGACGAAGGCGGCGGCGATCTGTTCGGCGCTGTGGCGGGCCAGCAATTCGTGGGCGAAGTTCTGTTCGGTCTCATTCAAGGGGTCGCTCAAGGACGGATCGGACAGCAGGCGTTCGCGGTCTTGGGCCATGACGTCATCGGCGGACGGCGGACGCTCCCAGGTGGCTTCGATGTTGGCGCTGGACAGCAAGCGCTCGGTCCGCTTGCGCCAATTGTGGGCGACCACCAAAGCGCAGATGCCCTTGCGCCCGGCCCGGCCGGTGCGGCCGCTTCGGTGCAGCAGGGTTTCCGGGCTTTTCGGAATGTCGGCGTGGACCACCAATTCCAGATTGGGCAGATCGATACCGCGAGCCGCCACGTCGGTGGCGACACAGACCCGGGCGCGGCCGTCGCGCATGGCCTGCAAGGCGTGGGTGCGTTCGTTCTGGCTCAATTCACCGGACAGCGCGACAACGGAAAATCCCCGGTTGTTAAGACGGCTGGTCATGTGGTTGACGGTGGCCCGGGTAGCACAAAAGACCAGGGCATTTTTGGCCTCGAAATACCGCAGCACATTGACGATGGCGTTTTCCCGGTCGTTGGGGGCAACGCTCAGGGCGCGGTAATCGATGTCCAGGTGCTGGGTCTGCTCGGCCGTGGTCACGACCCGCACCGCATCGCGCTGATAGCGTTTCGCCAAAGACGTGATGGAGCGCGGCACGGTGGCCGAAAACATCAGCGTGCGGCGCTCTTTCGGCGCCGCGTCGAGGATGTACTCCAGGTCTTCGCGGAACCCCAGATCGAGCATTTCGTCGGCTTCGTCCAAGACCACGGATTTTAGCCCCGTGGTATCCAAAGACCCGCGTTCGATGTGATCGCGCAACCGGCCCGGCGTGCCGACAACGATCTGCGCGCCGCGCTGCAAGGCCCGGCGTTCGGTGCGCATATCCATGCCGCCGACACAGGACGCCAGGCGGGCCTCGGTCATCTCAAAAAGCCATTCCAATTCACCACGGACCTGTAGCGCCAGTTCCCGGGTCGGCGCAACGACCAACACCAGGGGCACATCCAGATAGGCCGCCGTGCTTAACAGGGCCGGCGCCACGGCCATGCCGAAGGCAATGGTCTTGCCCGATCCGGTCTGAGCCGAAACCAGCGCATCGGCGTCGGCAAGCTCAGGCGCTAGCATGGCCTCCTGTACCGGGGTCAAAACGGAATAGCCGCGCTTGTTCAACGCTTGCCCAAGCGCCGGAACAACGCCCTCGAAATCTGTCATGTTTTTTCTTTCGGAGTATCGGTTCGTGCGCCCGGCGGGGGCGCACGGGTTCGCAGAGGCGGTGTTGTACGTGCTGTGGGCGGAAGGGTAAAGGACCAAGGGAAATTGATGAATTGTAGTGTCGCCGTTACGTCCTAAAAATAACTTTACGCCGGCGTTTGCGGCGCCCGCCATTTATGTTCGCCCCTCAATCGCCGGGCGTTCGCTCCGCTCACTTGGCTTACGCGCTAACGCGCGGCGCTCAGTCGCGCTAGGCGGCGCAAGTGCGCCGAACGGAGGTTGAGATGTGGTGGACAGCCTGCCAATGGGTGGGACTTCCAGCCAACGGGCCTTTGGCCCGTCGGACGTTCCCATACCAATGAGAGCAAGCGAGAACCAAGCGCCGACCATGGTATGGAACGTCTATCGGGTCGCTAGGCCCGAAGGCCGTCGTCTCACATCTCGCAATTTTCGTTTCGATGCCGGCCACGATGTTCGGCGCTCTTGCGCCGCCTAGCGCGACTGAGCGCCGGGCCGCGAGGCCCGAAAGCCAAGCGAACGGCGTGAGCGCCCGGCGACTGAGGGGCTAAACAATAAACCATGAGCGCTGCGCGCTCATGGCCATGCCGTATCCGGCGGTAGGGACATCAAGATGGCTTCCGTGTTGCCGCCGGTCTTCAGACCGAACAGTGTCCCCCGGTCGTACAAAAGATTGAACTCCACGTAACGGCCACGCTTGACCCGCTGGGCCTGGCGCTGTTCATCGGTCCAGTTCAAATCCATCTTGGCCCGGGCCAATACCGGATAGGTTTCGACAAAGGCCCGGCCGACATCTTGGGTGAAGGCGAAATCTTCGTCCCAGTCGCCGGTGTTGACCTGATCGTAGAAAATACCGCCGACGCCGCGGGCTTCACCGCGGTGCGGCAGGTAGAAATAGTCGTCGCACCACTTCTTGAATTTGTCATAATAGGCCGGGTCGTGGGCATCACAGGCGTGGCGGTAGGCCCGATGAAAACGCGTGGTTTCCTCATCATCGGGAAACACCGGCGTCAAATCACCGCCGCCGCCGAACCAACCGCGCGTCGTGACGATCATCCGGGTATTCATATGCGCCGCCGGCAGCAGCGGTGAGCAAGGGTGGACGACCACGGAAATGCCGGACGCCCAAAAGCGCGGGTCTTCCTCGGCGCCGGGAATGTTGTTGCGGAATTCCTCGGAAAATTCGCCCCACACGGTGGAGACGTTGACCCCGGCCTTTTCAAACACCCGGCCGCGCAGGATCGACATGACGCCGCCGCCGCCCTGTCCCGGGGCGCCTTCCGAGCCGTCTGCCGGACGGTCCCAGGATTTGCGCTCAAATCTGCCGGGCACATTGCCGGACGTGGGGTTGGGACCCACGACATCTTGCTCGGCGGCCTCCAGGGCGGCACAGAGATCGTCGCGAAGTTGTGCGAACCAGGCGGTTGCGCGCTGTTTGCGGTCGTCGGTTCCGTAAATCTCGGTCATGGCGCTGGGTTCTCCGATTTTGGAAACGCCTCCAACTGGCGCAGCGCCTCCGCCGCTACCATCGCCGCCGCGGCGGCCAGATTCAAGGACCGCATGCCGGGCGCCATGGGGATCGTCAGGCGCGCATCGGCGGCCGCATGCACATGGTCCGGCACCCCGGCCGATTCGCGGCCCAAGATAAGGATATCACCGTGTTGGAAGGAAAATTCCGTGTAAGAGTCGGCACCGCGGGTCGTCAACAGGACGCGTCGGCTGCCGGGATGACTGTCCTGAAAGGCCGCCCAGTCGACATGACGGCTAAGCCTCACATGGTCCAGATAGTCCATGCCGGCGCGGCGCATATGTTGTCCGCCGAAGACGAACCCGCAGGGCTCAACGATCTCGGCGGCAATGCCAAGGCACGCGCAGGTGCGCAGCACGGCCGCGGTATTCTGCGGAATATCGGGCTCATAAAGGGCGAGGCGCAGGGGAAAACTTCGGGCAGCGCTCATCTGCGATTCCTGGGACGTTCCGGCGAAAGTGACGGCCTGCCAGGAAAGGCCCGGAAAGGCCCTTTATGTCAAGGGGCCTTGCGACTAATGGGGGACTGATGGGGGACTGATGGGGGACTGATGGGGCCAGATGGGAGACGATAATAGGAGTTATCTAAGATGCGGAAAAACGACCTAAAACCCTTGAACCAATGCCAGTATCCTTTATACCTGAACGTGGCCCCGCACCCGCTGGAATTGGGTGTGCGGCCGTCGATTTTGACCGCGCCGGCCGGCGCTTGGCCGCCGGCGCATGAGGAGTTCAGAGAGGGGAACCCCATATGAGCGACACTGCGGACCCGGCCGGCTCGGCCGAATTCGACGAACAGACACGGCGTGACTTCCTGTTCACGACCACCGGCGCCGTCGGCGCCGTTGGCGCGGCGGCCGCCGTGTGGCCGTTCATCGATCAAATGAACCCGGCCGCCGACACCCTGGCCCTGGCCTCGACGGAAGTCGATCTCGACGCCATCGAGGAAGGCCAAAGCATCACCGTCGTGTGGCGTGGCAAGCCGGTCTTCATCCGCCATCGTTCGGCCGCCGAGATCAAGGCCGCCACAGAAGGCGACAAGGTGGACCTGCCCGATCCGGCGACCGACGCGTCCCGGGTCAAGCAGGCCAAGTGGCTGATCCTGGTCGGGGTCTGTACGCACCTGGGCTGTATTCCGCTGGGCAATAAATCCGGTGAGGCGAGAGGTGATTTCGGCGGCTGGTTCTGCCCCTGTCACGGTTCGCACTACGACACGTCCGGGCGCATCCGCAAGGGCCCGGCGCCGCTTAATCTGAAGGTGCCGAGCTACGAATTTTTGTCCGACGCCAAAGTGAAGATCGGTTGAGGAGCGGATCATGAGCAACAAACAAATGCATCCCCTCATCCAGTGGATCGATTACCGGCTGCCCATATTCTCCTTCATGGAGCACGAGCTGCATGAGTATCCGACACCGAAGAACCTGAACTACTGGTGGAACTTCGGATCGCTGGCCGGAATCGTCTTGGTAATCATGCTGGTCACCGGCATCGTCTTGGCCATGCACTACACGGCGCACGTGGATTATGCCTTCGATTCGGTCGAACGCATCATGCGCGATGTCAACTACGGTTGGCTGATGCGTTATATCCACATGAACGGCGGTTCCATGTTCTTCATCGTCGTCTATATCCACATGTTCCGCGGCCTTTATTACGGCTCCTATCAGGCGCCACGGGAATTGTTGTGGATTCTCGGCGTGTTCATCCTGTTGGCGATGATGGCCACGGCGTTCATGGGCTACGTGTTGCCTTGGGGCCAGATGAGCTTCTGGGGCGCCACCGTGATCACCAACCTGTTCTCGGCGATCCCTTGGGTCGGCGACAGCATCGTGACGCTTTTGTGGGGCGGTTTCTCCGTCGACAACCCGACCCTGAACCGGTTCTTCTCGCTGCACTATCTGATGCCTTTCGTCATCGTCGGGCTGGTGTTCGTGCATCTCTGGGCTTTGCACATGCACAAGTCCAACAACCCGCTGGGCATCGACGCCAAGACGGATCAAGACTGCATCCCCTTCCATCCCTATTACACGGTGAAGGATATGTTCGGGTTGGGCGTGTTTTTGATCTTCTTCGCCTACTTCGTGTTCTTCGCACCCAACTTCTTCGGTGAGCCGGACAACTATATTCCGGCGAACCCCCTGCAGACGCCGCCGCACATCGTGCCGGAATGGTACTTCCTGCCCTACTACGCAATCCTCAGGGCCTTCACGGCGGACTTCTTCCTCTATTCCTATACGCCGATCGCCTGGATCATGACGGCGAAACTGGCCGGCGTGATCTCCATGTTCGCCTCCATCCTGCTTCTGCTGTTGATGCCCTGGCTGGACGGATCGAAGGTCAAAAGCTCGAAGTTCCGGCCCGTCTACAGGATGTTCTTCTGGATCTTCTTCATCGACTGCATCGTCCTTGGCGTGGTCGGCGGCAAGCCGCCGGAAGGCATGTGGATCTACATCGGTCAGGCGACGACAACGTATTATTTCATCCACTTGCTGATCGTCGTGCCCATCGTCAGCCGCCTGGAGCGGCCGAAGACCCCGCCGGAAAGTATTTCCGCGGCGGTCACCCAACAGGCCGAAGGTTGAGGAGGGCGCCATGAGGAACAATATGAAACGTCTCATGAAGACCACCATCGCCGCGCTGGCGCTTTTCGGCGCCGCGGCGTTCGCGTCAACTCCGGCCCAGGCCGCCGGCGACACGCCGAAGCCGCCCAAACAAAGCTGGTCCTTCAGCGGCATGTTCGGCACCTTCGACCGGGCCGCCGCGCAGCGCGGCCTGCAGGTCTATCGGGAAGTCTGTTCGGGCTGCCATTCGCTCAGGCTGGTCCATTTCCGCCAGCTCGCCGGGATCGGCTACAAGGAAGACCAGATCAAAGCCATTGCCGCCGAGGTCGACGTTCAGGACGGGCCCAACGATGAAGGCGAAATGTTTGAACGCAAGGGCCTGCCGGCGGACCGGTTCCCATCGCCTTTCGAGAACGACAAGGCGGCGGCGGCGGCCAACAACGGCAAGGCGCCGCCGGACCTGAGCTTGATGACCAAGGCGAGGTTCAACGGCCCCGATTACCTGCACGCGTTGATCACCGGATTCGCCGAGGCCCCGTCGGGCGTCGAGGTGCCGGATGGCGGCAACTACAATACCTACTTCCCGGGTCATATCATTGCCATGGCGCCGCCCCTGGCCGACGACGGCGTCGAATACCAGGACGGCACCAAGGCGACCGTCGGCCAGATGGCCAAGGACGTGACGACGTTCCTGTCGTGGGCCGCCGAGCCCGAATTGGAGGAACGCAAATCCATGGGCATCAAGGTCCTGCTGTTCCTGATCTTCTTCACCGGCCTGTTGTTCGCCGTGAAACGGAAGATTTGGGAGGACGTGCACTAAGCGGCACGATCCCAACGGATCAAGAAAACGGCCCCTCGGATTGGAAACCAGGGGCCGTTTTTTTGTTTCCTAAATCGACGCCCGTTATGAAGTTGAAAAGAAGAGTGGAATGCTTAGATGTGGACTGGAATAAAGATCGGCGTAATAAGGGCTGCAAAATCCGGGTTAGTTTTCAAGAGACAGCTGAACAAAGTGATTTCGACGGGCGAAATATTGCCCGGTTACGATTGTATTGTTGTTTCGCGTCACTGAGGTTTGAATATGAAACTGAGAGATGATCCAATATTCCATTACCCCTTCCAGGCCGTACCGTAAATGATACCCAGCATAAGTTCTCGGGCCCTGACCTATTGGATCGTCGGCATCGGTCTCTTCATTTCAGCTTTGCTGGGCCACAATCTCGAATGGCGTGGAAGTTCACAACTTCACACGATCATGGAAGTCATCGCGACGTTGCTGGCGGTGATCGTCGGTGCGATGGCGTTGGTACGTTATTATTCCAAGGAAAACACAGTTTTTCTGTTTGTCGGTGTTGGTTTTTTAGGCACGGCATTTCTGGACGGCTATCACGCCGTCGTAACATCTGCGTATTTCAGGCCGTTCATGCCATCTGATTTACCCCATCTTATCCCGTGGAGTTGGGTGGCATCACGTCAGTTCCTTGCGGTCCTGATGTTTCTGAGCTGGGTTGCATGGCGAAGAGAGGAACGGCTTGGTGTCGCGGGGCAAATACCGCGGCGTGTTGTGTATATCGGCACGGCGGTCTTTACCCTGACCAGCTTTATTTTCTTTACCTTTGCACCGCTGCCCCGTGCCTATTACCCCGAGATTTTCTTCCATCGTCCGGAGGAATTCGCCCCGGCCATATTCTATATGCTGGCCCTGTTTGGCTACCTAACGAAAGGACGTTGGCGAGACGACCACTTCGAGCATTGGTTGGTGTTGTCGCTGATCGTCGCGTTTACCAGCCAGGCCGTTTTCATGTCGCAATCAGGGGTGCTGTTCGATTACGAATTCGATGCGGCACATACCCTGAAGAAAGTCAGTTATATATGCGTTCTTGCCGGTTTGCTGATCAGCATGTTCGTGGTATTCCGCCGAGAGATCGAAGTCTCTCAAAACCTTCTGGCGAGTGAATTGCGCCTTCAAGAGTACTCCCGTAACCTGGAATCGGAAGTTGGGAAGCGGACCGAAGAGTTGCAGGAAAGCGAGGCAAACCTGCGAAAACTTCTCGATTCGGCGCCCACGGGAATCGGTGTCGTCGACCAAGAAACCAATGAGCGATTGTTCGTCAACCAGCGCCTGGTCGAAATGATGGGCGGCACATCAGCAGATCAGTTGACGACGGCCTCGCTGGCAGACAGCTACGTAAATCCGGATGATGTTCAAGAACTCCGCCGCACGCTTGTCGCGGGCGGCATCGTGGAAAATGTCGAAATTCATCGTCGTCGGATCGACGGATCGACCTTCTGGTCTCTGCAAAGCTCCCAGGCCCTCGGAACTTTTCACGGCAAAGACGCGCGGGTGGTTTGGATGGTTGATGTCAGCGCGTTGAAGGATACGGAGCGCGAATTGGAACATGCCTACGCGCAGATTTCGTCGTCCATTGACTATGCCAGCAATATTCAAAAATCACTGTTGCCAACCGAAGAAACACTACAGGGCGCCATTGGAAATCACTTCGTCGCCTGGGAACCCAAGGATGTTGTCGGCGGTGACTTCTATTGGATCCGTGAATGGGCCGGCGGACGTCTCCTGATTCTAGGCGACTGCACAGGACATGGCGTGCCGGGCGCATTCATGACGCTGATCGCCACAGCGACACTGAACCGATCGCTTCGCGAAACGCCGTCGGGGCAACTCGACGAGTTGATGAGTTGCATCAATGGACGCATCAAGACCGTGCTTGGCCAGGATTCAGATGACGCCACGTCGGATGACGGCATGGATGTCGGCATGGTCTACTTCAAGAATGATAGCGATACCGCGTGGTTCTGCGGTGCAGGGGTTTCGCTGTTCGCGACAGGCGCCGAAGATATAGCGGAATTCAAGGGTGCCCGTTTCGGCGTCGGTTTCAACACCATCTCAACGGACCAGGAATACCCCGTCGTCGAGATTACGACGACCGATTTCGACGCTTTCTATTTGGCCAGCGACGGTGTCTTTGATCAGACCGGCGGCGACCGCGGGCACGGCTATGGCAAGCGTCGCTTCAAGGAAGCGGTCGTGGCCGCGGCCGGTCAGGAATATTTGCAGCAGAGGGCAAGTTTGCTCGGCTCAATCGAAGATTATCAAGGCGATCACCCACGACGGGATGACCTGACGATTATCGGGTTTGAGACGGGCGGCGCGGAAAACTAGGAGCGAGTTATGAATCTTCAGAACATTCATAATGATATGTTGGGTAGCGGAATTTCATTCTGCTTCACGGGTTTTATGTCCGAGGACATGTT
>Ga0114932_10006319_pt1 | contig 10146 bp, 12 predicted proteins | sample 2SBtaG_2_FD_87286 | JGI IMG/M metagenome (GOLD analysis project Ga0114932, IMG submission 87286) | Deep subsurface microbial communities from Kolumbo volcano to uncover new lineages of life (NeLLi) - 2SBTROV12_ACTIVE470 metaG | ecosystem: Environmental > Aquatic > Marine > Volcanic ... | reverse complement strand
CCAACACGTCGCCCGATCGCCGCGCCGGGTTGGTGCTGCGGGTGATGCCGGCCACATCGCACTATAACCACGCCAAGGGCGCGGCCAGCGACAACCCGACCCACGACTATTCGAAACGCCCGCTTTATCTGTTGTCGGGCGAAGACCAATCGGGCCGCAACGATTTCACCATCGGCCACTGACGGGGCCTATCCAGCCTATTCGCCAATCATATGTGACAAACGCCAACGAGAGACCTACGTTTAAGATCATGAGCAACATCGAAAACCTGCCCCGCAAGGGCAATCGCCTGCGCCATCCGGAGAAAGCCAAGAACCCGGAGAACCCGGTGCTGCGCAAGCCCGCCTGGATCAGGGTCAAGGCGCCGACGTCGGCGGCCTATGCGGAAACCCGCAAGCTGATGCGCGAAAGCAACCTGCACACGGTCTGCGAGGAAGCGGCGTGTCCGAACATCGGCGAATGCTGGTCGGCGCGCCACGCCACGGTGATGATCCTGGGCGACATCTGCACCCGGGCTTGCGCGTTCTGTAATGTCGCCACCGGCAAGCCCAACATCGTCGATCCCCTGGAGCCGGAAAACCTGGCCATAAGTGTGTCCAAGATGGGCATGCGTCACGTGGTTATCACATCCGTGGATCGCGATGACCTGGACGACGGCGGCGCCGATCAGTTCGTCCAGTGCATTACCCGCATCCACGAGACGTCTCCGGGAACAACGGTCGAGGTGCTGACGCCCGATTTCCGCGACAAACCGGACAGCGCGCTGGAAGCCGTCATTGCCGCCAAGCCCGACGTCTTTAACCACAACCTGGAGACCGTGCCGCGCCTTTATCCGGCAATCCGGCCCGGCGCGCGCTATTTTCATTCGTTGAAGATCCTCAGCCGCGCCAAGGAACTGGACCCGGCCGTGTTCACCAAGTCGGGCATCATGGTCGGCCTGGGCGAGGAGAAGACCGAGGTGTTGCAGGTCATGGATGATTTGCGCTCGGCGGATGTGGATTTCCTGACCATCGGCCAATACCTGGCGCCGACACCGCGCCATGCGCCCATTGACCGCTTTGTTACGCCCGATGAGTTCGCCGAATACAAACGCATCGGCCTGGCCAAGGGCTTTCTGCATGTGGCCTCGACGCCGTTGACCCGGTCGAGCTACCACGCCGATGATGATTTCGAAGCACTTCGGGCGGCCCGCTTGGCGGCCTTGCAGGACGGCCCTGGGTGAGCGCCGGGCGCCCCGGCGTCCCGATCAACGAGCCCTGCGGCTGGACTGCGGCGGACTTCAATCATCGCGCGCGGCCGCACCATCATCTCAACGAAGCGATGATTGCCGAAATCGCTGCCTGCGCCGAGGCGGCCCTGAATTCCGGCCGCCCGCACTTTCAATGGCGCAAAGCGGACTTCCCGCTGCCGACCGCCGGCGGGCTTCTTGCCGAAGCGCACGCCGATGTCGAGGACGGCGCCGGGTTCACATTGATTACCGGTTGGCCGGTTGAGGCGCATACCTACGATGAGAACGTCGCCGCCTACGCGGTCATTGCCAGCCACCTGGGCGAGATTAAAATTCAGAACTACGAAGGCGAATGGGTGGTCGACGTGACCGACGATAACAAACCCTATTCGCACACGTCGCGCGGCTACCAAAGCAACGCCCTGTTGCCGTTCCATTCGGACGGCGCCGATATCTCCGGCCTTCTGGGCTTGGGCGAGGCGGCCAGGGGCGGCGAGACCATCTTGGTCAGCGCGCTCACCGTGTACAACGTGATCGCCGCCGAACGCCCCGATCTGCTGGAAATCCTGGAACGCGGCTTTTACCATCACCGCCGCCGCCAGCACCCGGAAGGCGAGAACCCGGTCTCGGCGCACCGCATCCCCGTTTTCGCCTTTCACGGCGGCCTCTTGCACAGTTGCTACAACCGCAATCCCATCGAGTGGGTCCGCCACGAGGGCATGGACCTGAACGACCACGAGATCGAGGCTCTGGACGTCGTCGACGCCATCGTCGCCCGCCCGGATTTACAATTGCCGGTGACCATCCGAAAGGGCGACATGCTGTTCTTCAACAACTTCACGGCGCTGCATTCGCGCACCGAATTCGAAGACGGCGCCGAACGCAAGCGTCACTTGGTTCGCCTGTGGCTGGAAGACCCCGCCAGCAAGCGCCTCGGCGAGAGCCTGCTGGACCTCTACGTGCCCGGCACGTCGCGATATGTCGCCAGCGATGAGGCCTGGTCATAGAACCCCGCTATGCGCCTGCCGGCCTGATCGCCTGCACCCGCGATCTGTTCGCCGCCGCAGGACTGGAGGTCGAGATTGCTCAGGCCGTCGCGGACATCCTCGTTGAGGCCGATCTGCTGGGTTACACCACCCACGGCCTGCAATTCGTGCCGGCCTATTTGAAAGCCTTGGAAGCCGGCAAGTGGACGACCAGCGGCACGCCCGAAATCGTCACGGATAATGGCGCCGCCCTGGTCATCGACGGCAACTGGCTGCCCGGCCAATGGGTCATGGTGAAAACCCTGGAGGCCTGCATGGCGCGCATGGCCGATCATCCCGTGGTCACGGCGACGGTCAAACGCAGCCACAACATTTCCTGCCTCGCCACCTATTGTAAACGCGCGGCGGAGGCGGGGTATCTGGCCATCTGCGCCACCTCGGCGCCGGGCAACGCGGCGGTCGCGCCGGCCGGCGGGCGCGCGCCGCGCCTCGCCACCAGCCCCTTCGCCGCCGGCATTCCGGCGCCTGACCATCCGATCCTGTTCGACACGGCAACGTCGGCCACCACCAATCGGGCGGTCGAACGGGCCAAGCGGGAAGGGGAGCGGCTAGCGTTTCCGGCCCTGGTCAATGCGGACGGCGATGTAACGGACGATCCCAATGCCCTCGACACGGACCCGCCGGGCGCCATGCTGCCCATGGGCGGCGTGGAGACGGGGCACAAGGGATATGCGCTGAGTATTCTCATTGAAGCCCTGACCTCGGGCCTCAGCGGCTTCGGCCGCGCGCCTGATGAGTTCCGGGGTGACGAGAAGGCCGGCGGCAACACGGTGTTTCTGCAGCTGATCAACCCGGCAGCCTTCGGCGGCACCGAGACGTTCACCCGTGAAACCGGCTTTTTGGCCGACTACTGCCGCGCGACGCCAGCGATGAACGACGATGCGCCGGTCCGCATGCCGGGCGACCGTGCCTATGAACTGTATCGAGACCAGATGGCGAACGGCGTCCATCTTCATCCGGAAATCCTTCCCCGCATGGCGCCGTTGCTGGAGAAGTACGGCATTGCCGCGCCTGAACCGCTTTAGGCGGATGCACCGCCGAACAGCCGCGCCATGACTTGATCACCTTGGCTCAGCCGCTTTAGCAGGAACGCCCGTGTCCGTTCGTGTCCGTCGCTGTCGTCGCGGCACCAGACACGCAGAGTGGCGAGGACCACCAGCGTGCCGCCCACTTCCTCGGCCAGACGCTGGCGGCCGCGGGACTCGATTTGGGCCGCATCCAGTATCCAATGCACCTGTCGGGAAAGGCTGAAGATCATCGGCAGCCAATGATGGACGTGCGACGCATAAAGCTTCTGGCCGATCATCTGGGCACTGACGGCGCGATGCGCCGCCAGGGCGTCGAGCCAGCGGGTGATGACGATATAGAGGCGCCCCTTCGCCGGTTTCTTCGCGAAACCGCGCGGCGGCGGCGCCAACATCGCCGCCTGGGCTTGCGTGAACCACGCATCGGCGATGGCATTCATGTCCCGGTAGCAGGCCGCCACATCGGCCAGGGAGACGCCCAGGTCATCCGCCACATGCATCATGCGGACGTTCCGCCAACCTCGACGCTCGGCCAGGCCCAGCGCCGTTTTCACAATCCGCTCAGGTGTCAGATTCGGCTTGCGCCGGGATTTCGGTTTCGCGGCCATGGGTGAGTATAGCACAGCACGATGGCGGCGTTACGGCCGCCGGAACAGGCCGACGATTTCCACATGTGCCGCGTATCGAAATTGATCGACAGGCGTCACCCGCTCCAGGACATAGCCGCCGGCGGTTAATATGGCGGCATCCCGGGCGAAGGTGCCGGGATCGCAGGAGACACCGACGATGATCGGCACGTCGCAATCCGACAGGGCTTCCGCCTGCGCCTTGGCGCCGGCGCGCGGCGGATCGAAAATTACCGCATCGAAGTCCTTCAGTTCCGGAACCAGCAGCGGATCGCGGAACAAGTCGCGGACCACCGCGTCGACGGGTTTCAGTTTTTGCGTGTGATTGACGGCATTGATCAACGCGGCGGCGGCCGCAGCGTCACTATCGGCGGCCAAAATCCGCGCCTTCGCCGCAAGCCGCAGGGCGAAGGGCCCGACGCCGCAGAACAGATCGGCAATGGCGCGGCAGCCCCGCACATGCGCCGCCACCATATCGCTCAAGGCATTCTCGCCGGCCGTGGTGGCCTGTAAAAAGGCGCCCGGCGGCGGCGACACCATTGCGTTGCCCATGCGCAACAGGGGTTGGCGGCGCTCAACGACAATATCGCCGTCCATGCTGACGCGGGCCAAATCCAGGGCCGCCGCCCGGTCGGCTATGGCCACCTGACGTTCGTAATCGACGCTGCCGCCACCGTGAATGTCGCAATCCAAGCCGCGCTCCGTCGCCGTCCACTGCAGGTGAAGGGTGCCGTTCCAGGCGGCAACAGCGCCGGCCAAATCGGCGCTCAGTTCGACGACATTTTCCAGGGCCGGCGTCAAGATGGGGCAGTGATCGATGGGATGGAGATGGTGTCGCCGGGCTTCCATGAACCCGATCCGGTGGGCGCCGTGATGACGCTCCACGTGCAGGGTTGCGCGGCGGCGTCCCTCGCCGTGGGCGATGACCATGTCATCGACGGTAACATCAATGTTTGAGCGCGCCAAAGCCGCCGCCACGAGGCCGTGTTTCCACACGCCGACATCGCCGTCCGCCAAATGCTGCACGGCACAGCCGCCGCAGGTGCCGAAATGAGGGCACGGTGGCACGACACGGTTTTCCGCCGGTGAGAGGATTGATGTCAGAACGCCGCGCTCGCCGCGAACCTCGGCCTCGACCTGTTCACCGGGCAGGGCGAAGGGGACATATATGGGCCGGCCGTCGATGCCGGCGATGCCATCACCGCGCCGGCCCAACTTATCTATTTTCAGCTGCTGTAATTCAGCCGGCTGGGCCTTCTTCCGGCGGTTACGGCGTCCCGATCGCGGTCTGCGCAAGGCTTCATTCCTTCCCGGTATCAGCGGCCGCGCATTGTTGACGGCGGACGCCGCGAAGTCCATAAGGCAGAATGCCAACCCACGCCGAGAAACGGGTCTTGCCGCATACGCCCGACCAGCTGTTCGCGCTGGTCGCCGACGTTGAGAGGTACTCCGAATTCCTCCCCTGGTGCGTCGCGGTCAGGGTGCGCAGACGCGAGCAGATGACACCCGAAGAGGGCGGCGGCGAGCTTCTGGTCGCCGACATGGCGATCGGCTTCAAGGTCTTCCGCGAACGCTTTACCTCACGGGTCATCTGCCGGCGCCCCGACCGCATCGATGTCGCCTATACGGATGGGCCGTTCCGGTATCTCAATAACCATTGGGTGTTTACGCCGGCGGAGGGCGGCGGCTGCGAAATCGATTTCTACGTGGACTTCGAATTCCGCTCGGTCCTTCTGCAAAAGGCAATCGGTTTGGTCTTCAACGAAGCCGTCCAGAAAATGGTCAACGCCTTCGAAGACCGTGCCCAGGTCCTTTATCCGCGGGGTCGAAAGAAATGACGGGCGACGCCGGCAAATATCGCCGAAATGGTTTGCCTTGACGAAGTGACTCTCTTGGCTTTGTCATGCAAAATGATCCGGGGTTTGACGCAGGGATGGGCGGAAATTTGTTGCAACGCCAGCCGATAAACTGGTCGAAGTTAAAGAAAGCCGAACTGGTCGCCGAGCTGAAGCGCCGTGACGCGGCGGCCGCCGAAAGCCCGGTTGCCGGCCATCACCACCTGGATATTTGGCAGACGCTTATCGACGCCATTCCCGCGCCGATTTTCTACAAGGACACCAACCATATTTATCGGGGCTGCAACCGGGCCTTCGAGGACTATATCGGCATTCCCCGCGAAAATATTTGGGGTGCCAGTGTCTACGACGTGGCGCCAAAGGAACTGGCCGACGTGTACCGCGAAGCCGATGACAAACTTTTCGCTGAACGCGGAACGCAGGTCTATCAGGCCCAGGTCAAGTACGCCGACGGCAGTCGGCACGATGTGATGTTCCACAAGGCCGTTTACGAAATTCCGGATGGCAGCCTCGGCGGCATGGTCGGCGTCATTTTGGACATCACCGAGCGGGTGCAGGCCGAAACGGCGCTCAGCGAAAGCCGGCTGATGTTCGTCAAGCTGGTCAAAACATGCCCGATCCGGTGTTCGTTCACGACGGCAACGGCCGTATCATCCAGGTCAATGAGCAGGCCTGCATCAGTCTGGGCTATGAGCGCAGCCAACTGCTGGCCATGAATGTCGCGGATATCGAAACCGGCGCCAACCTCGAAGACCTGAAAGCCGCGTGGTCCCGGCTTACGGATCAAGTCGAGTTTTTCAGCGGCCGCCACCGCCGCAAGGACGGCACCGTTTTTCCGGTCGAAGTGCATGTCAGCCGGGTCGCACCGGAGGCCGGTGACGCGGTCTTGTTCATTGCCTCCGTGCGTGACATTTCCGAACGCCAAGCCGCGGAAACCCGGCTCATGGCCGCGAAACAAGAAGCCGAGGAAGCCAGCCGCACGAAGACGGAATTTCTGGCCAACATGTCGCATGAATTACGCACGCCGTTGAACGCGATACTTGGTTTTTCAGACATCATCCGCGACGAAACATTGGGCCCGGTCGGCACGGACGCCTACCTGGAATACGCCGGCGACATTCATCGCTCGGGCGGCCATCTCCTGCAGATCATCAATGATCTGTTGGATCTGTCGCATCTTGAAATCGGCGATGTGGCGTTCCGCAGGGATGCCGTTTCCGTCGACGTCATGGTGGCGGACAGCCTCCGCCTGCTGGGCAACGCGGCCGAGAAAAACACCCTGGCCATCAGCACCGAAATCGCCGGGGATTTGCCGAAACTCATCTGCGATCCGCGCCGCATCACCCAGGTGTTGATCAATCTGATCGGCAACGCGGTTAAATTCACGCCCGCCGACGGCGCGATCCGGATCAGCGCCGACATCGATCCCAACGGCGCCATGGTTATCGCCGTGACCGACACCGGAATCGGAATCGCCACCAATGACCTTTCAAAGGTCCTGATGCCTTTCGAACAGCTGCAGAACCCGATGACACGCAAACATTCGGGGTCGGGCCTGGGCCTGGCGCTGTGCAAGTCATTTGTGGAAATCCACGACGGCCATCTGGCCATCGCAAGCGCCCTGGGTGAGGGCACGACGGTCTCGATAACGTTTCCGCCGAACCGCCTCGCCGGTTGAGGGCCTGGCTAGCTTTGCGCCACCCGGATCAGCATCGACAGGGCCGAGATGACGGTTTCGCGGCGCACCGCGTCGCGGTCGCCGTCAAAAACATGGCGTTCGTGTTCGGTGGCGCCACCGGCGCGTGCCGCCGCCATGTGCACCAGTCCCACCGGCTTGCCATCGGAGCCGCCGCCGGGACCGGCAATGCCGGTGACCGAGACGCCCAGATCGGCATCGGCGCGGCCGACGGCGCCTTCCGCCATGGCGCGGGCCACGTCCTCGCTGACCGCGCCGGCCGTGTCGAACAGCACCATCGGTACCCCCAGCATTTCGTGCTTCGCCTCGTTTGAATAGGTGACAAAGCCCCGGTCCACCACATCCGAGGAACCGGCGACCGCGGTCAGGGCGCCGGCGATAAGCCCGCCGGTACACGATTCGGCGGTCGCCAGACGCAATTCCTTCGACCGGCAGATATCGAGAAGTTTTTCCGCCTCGGAAATGATCGCCGCATCAAGCATCTCAAAGTCCCCTGTTGATCATCTGGTGCACGCCATAAAGCGCCGCCGCGGCGTAAATGCCGGCGAAGATATCATCAAGCATGATACCGATACCGCCTTTCAGCCGCCGGTCGGCCCAACTGGCTGGCCAGGGCTTGAAAATATCGGCAATCCTGAAAAACGCGAACCCCAGCATATAAAGCAATGGATCGGGCGCCACCACAAGCAGCGTCAGCCATTGCCCCGCAACCTCGTCAATGACCACCGGTCCCGGATCTTCACCACCGACCTCGCGGACATAGGCGTCGGCGGCCCAACACCCGACGCAAAACACCGCCAGCGTCGCCAATGCCAGCGCCAAGGCGCCGCCCCAATCGGCGATCACCCAGGCAAAGGGCAGAGCGGCCGCCGACCCCCAAGTGCCGGGTGCTTTCGGCAACAATCCGGCGCCGAACCAAGTCGCCAGCAGAATCGGTGGCCGGGAAAGGCGTGGATTCGGGTCGTGGGCCGGCATTTCAGACATAATATTCGGTATTTTCCGGGTCTCGCGGATGACGCTGATCAAACGAATCGGCAATTCCCCTGGTTTTCCCTCCGAAACCCCCATCAAGCAAGCAATATTGGCTTGCATGCCAATAACCTTGCCGATAGGTTTTTCGTGGTTCCTGACGGCAAGCTGACAACATAAATTGTTCAGCACCGGGGGGGATTGGGGAGCGCGCCACGAAATTCTGTCCCGATCTTAAAACGAGGATGGAAAACGTGGAGTTGGTGTTGGGATGTGTTGAGGGATACGGAATGGACTTCCAGCAAGAATCGCCGTCGTGGCGGAAAGCCACCAGAAGCCGTATCAAGAAATGGTTTCCCGAACGTCAGGTCCATATCCGCACGGAGGGACGTGTCGCCTTCTTCCGGATCACCACCTTGGCGCAAATCCTGTTTCTGGTGCTGTTTTTCGGGACCGGCGGATGGCTTGGATTCACGTCGCACAGTTACGTCGAGCACGACAAGGTCGTCGCCGCCAAGAACGGCCTGATCGCCAATGCGCGCCTTGCCTATGAAAGCCTGCTCGGCGAAGTCGCGGGGTATCAGAACAAATTCAATACCATCACCATGGACCTGGAACACAATCACGCCCTGATGCTGGGGCTGGTCGAACGCAACGCGTCCTTGCAGAATAATCTGCGATCCGTGTCCCGGGAGTTGGAATCCACCCAAGACGACCGCGAAAAGATCAGTTCGGCGCGCGCCGGGCTGAACCGCAAACTGGCGGCCATCGAAGACGAGATGCGCGCCCTCAGCGGCCGGAACTACACGCTCAAGGACAACCTCAGTACCGTCGAAAGCGATCTCCAGGCAGCGCTGTCGGAACGCAATCAGGCGCTGTTCGATGGCTCGCGCATGCGCCGCTATGTCACCGATCTGGAAACCCGCCTGGGCCGGCTTCAAGATACCCATGAGATTTCCGCGCAGCGCCTGACCGCACAGACCGTCGAACAGATCGCCGCCATGGAAAAAATTATCCATGTCGCCGGCCTGGACCCGAAAAAAATCAAGGTCCCGCATACCCAGAAACCGCTGGGACAGGGCGGGCCGTTCATTCCGGCGAACGCCAAGGATTTACTGCCGGCGGGCAAGTTGAAGGACAGCCTGACCAATCTGGAGAGCCATCTGGAGCGCCTGAATGACCTGAAAAAGGTGATGGAGCGCCTGCCCCTGACGGCGCCCGTCGATAACTATGCCATCACCAGCCGGTATGGGAAACGCCGCGACCCCATCAACAATCGGTGGAGCGCCCATTACGGGATCGACTTCGGCGGCGTCATCCGCCAATCCATTTTCGCGCCGGCGCCCGGCAAGGTACGCTTCGCCGGCTGGAAAACCAAATATGGGCGCTATATTGAAATCGACCATGGGTCCGGGGTTCGCACCCGCTATGCCCATCTCCATAAAATCTTTGTAAAACGTGGCCAAGAGATACGCTTCCGCGATAAAATCGGGCAACTGGGTAACTCCGGACGCTCCACCGGTGCGCATTTGCATTATGAAACCGTTTTCAACGGAAAGCTGGTCAACCCGATGAAGTTCCTCAAGGCGGGCAAGTATGTTTTCCAAGAACAGTAAGAATCAGTCGAAACAGGACGCCCAGGCCGCGGCGCCGCCGACACCGTCCAAACCGTCACCGCCGACGTTGATCAGCAAGGACCT
>Ga0114932_10006314_pt1 | contig 10149 bp, 8 predicted proteins | sample 2SBtaG_2_FD_87286 | JGI IMG/M metagenome (GOLD analysis project Ga0114932, IMG submission 87286) | Deep subsurface microbial communities from Kolumbo volcano to uncover new lineages of life (NeLLi) - 2SBTROV12_ACTIVE470 metaG | ecosystem: Environmental > Aquatic > Marine > Volcanic ... | reverse complement strand
TGTTTCCGTACAACCAATGAACTTACCATCTGGTCTGATTTTTTATCTTGATTTCAAATACGGAACAGCTCAAGCTGGATTCGGAACTGGTGAACAAGTATTTGGTGTAACATCTGGGTCTGGTGACCCAACTGGTGGTCTTTATGGTGCTGGTGCATTCGGATACTCAATCAATGACCATTCAGGTACTGCAGACGCTCAAACTGATATGACAGGCTCAACAACTTGGGCATCTGTTGATTTCGAACCTGATTTGTCTGCTTCAGCTGCATCTACAACAGTAGGTTCACAGTTGAAAACATTCGATTATCCTATTTCAAATATGACTAATCCTGACCTTGAAGGTGTTAGAGCATTCGAACCAACTGGTTCAACTGCGTTTACCGCTTACTATCCTGCTTACACAAAAGTAGTTGATAGTTCTGGTAATGAAGTAGCTCCTTCTGATTCAGCTGCATCATCTGTTCGCTTCGTGATTAAAGAAGCTGCAGAAACTGGTGGTGCTACAATATCAGTACAATATCACAAACAGCCTACAGACACCACACGTGGTGACTTTGAAGCTGATGCTGGTTCAGGTCCACCTGAAACTGATGTTGATATTCCTGAAATTGATATCGCGATGCGTTCAATCGCTATCGTTGCTAAAACACGTAAATTGAAAGCTGTTTGGACTCCTGAGCTTGCTCAAGACCTTAACGCTTATCATAGTGTTGATGCAGAAGCCGAACTTACTTCACTACTTAGTGAGTATGTAACAATGGAAATCGACCTTGAAATCCTTGATATGCTTCGTCTAAACACTCGCGCGAAAACAGAACGTTGGAGTGCAAGAGTTGGATATGAGTATGATTCAGCAAATACTACTTTTGCAGAGTCTTCAGGTACTTCTAACGCATACACTAAAGGTGATTGGTTCCAGACTCTTGGTAACAAGATACAGTCTGTTTCCAACGCTATTCATCAGAAAACCTTACGTGGTGGAGCTAACTTCATCGTAGTAAGTCCTGAAGTTGCTACAATCCTTGAATCTATTCCTGGATATGCAACATCTTCTGATGGTGATGCTACTAACAAATCCTATGCAATGGGTGTACAAAAAGCTGGTCTGTTAAATAACAGATTCACAGTATATAAGAACCCATACCAGTTCGAGAATACAATTCTTGTTGGTTTCAGAGGAAGTAACTTCCTAGAAACTGGTGCTGTGTATGCTCCTTATGTACCATTAATAATGACACCTCTTGTCTACGACCCAACTAACTTTACACCACGTAAAGGTGTGATGACACGATATGCGAAAGAAATCGTGCGTCCTGAATTTTACGGTAAAGTTATTGTTGCTGATATAGATAAAGTCTAATCATCAATAAATAAGTCGTACTAAGGTACAATTGTGAAAAAAGGGAGATTTCGGTCTCCCTTTTTTTGTTTATTCTAATTCTTTATATTTATTATTGAGTACTTATATTCAATTTAGGAGATTTTTATGGCAAACTTAAAAGTGACAATCAGAGAAGAATTAACCTTAAATGGTTATGACCAGGGTGCTAAAAATACTTTAACAATTTCAGATGTTGATGAAGTATTTAAAAGAATAGTTACGTGTCCTGCTAATAATGAAACTACTGTCGCAAGATTTAGAAGTTCAGTTGGTAATGCAAGTGGTACTGCTACATTTGATTCAGCTTTAGATGTTCAAGATGTAAAATACGTTAGATTAACTAATTTAGATAGTTCTAATAGTTTAAATTTAAGTTTACAAATAGAAGTTGGTGAAGATGATACAGGGGCTGATACTTCAGCTACTGTTTTAGTAGAAGCTGGTAAGAGCTTTATGTTGGGTTCACCACACGATGGTGTAGGTACAGTCGCATCTGGTTCTTATAACGCTAATTTAGTTACAGACCTTGTAGATTTAGATAGTTTAGTAGTTCAACCAGGTAGTAATTCAGTAGATGTTGAAGTGTATGTTGCTTCAGCATAAAAATATAGTTTAGGAGATTTTTATGGCACAAGAAGTAATTTGGCAAGGAAGTAGTTCATTTTCACCAGGCCAAACCCCGTGGGGGCTATATGATGAAGACAATACGTTTTCATCAGATGTAGATAAATTTGCAGATTGGTGTGCAAAAAGACTTGGATATCCAATTATGTCTGTTGAACTACAATCTGGTTCATTTTATGCTTGTTATGAAGAATCTATTAGTGAATATTCTGCACAAGTAAATCAATTTAATATTAAAGATAATTTATTACATTTAACTGGACAAGCAACTGGTTCAAACGTTACACACAAAAGAATTACACCAACTATGGGTAGAAGTGTATTTTTATCTAAACAATATGGTACAGAAGCAGGTGTAGGTGGTGATGTAACTTATAGTAAAGGTTCGATATCAATAACAAGTGGTTCACAAGAATATGATATAAATGAATTATTTACTGATGTTAGTGCAAGTGAAGCTATTGAAATTAAAAGAGTTTATTATGAAGGTACACCAGCAATGCAAAGATTTTTTGACCCATATGCAACAACTGGTTATGGTACAATAAATATGGTAGAGGGATTTGGATTTGGTAATTATTCACCAGCTGTATCTTTCACCTTAATGCCTTTATTTGAAGATTTATTAAGAGTTCAAGCCATAGAATTAAATGATTCTATACGAAAATCAGCTTATTCTTTTACTTTACAAAATAATAAAATTAGATTATTTCCTGACCCAGAATCAAATAGTACATTATATTTTGATTATGTTAAAGCGTCTGATAGGGATAATCCATTAATTACAGAATATAGTGGTTCCGCAGATGTAGTATCTGATTTTTCAAATGTACCATATGATAATATGGAGTATCAGTTTATTAATGATGTTGGTAAACAATGGATTAGAAAATATGGACTAGCATTAACTAAAGAACTATTAGGAACTATTAGAGGTAAGTATGGAACTATTCCAATACCAAACTCTGATACAACTTTGGATGGTGATACATTACGAGCAGAAGCTGCATCAGAAAAAGAAGTATTAGTTACTCAACTAAGAGAAATGTTAGAACAAATGAGTCGAAAAGCATTACTTGAAGCTGACAAAGACGAAGCAGAATTTCTACAAGAAAAATTAAGTAAAGTACCTTACCCAATTTACATAGGATAAAAAAATGGCAGGACGTTATTATCCTCAGAAAGACATTGACACATTCGATAAATTCAATAAAGAATTAGTGGGTGATTTGTATAGTGGACAAGATGGGGTTATAAATCAACAAGTAGTAATTTATAAACTATCCGTATATGATACAGAAACAAATATGTACGGTGAAACAGCTGATGGTAAAGTATATAAACCAGGAGTTCAAGTAACAGCTCTAATAGATGCTGAAGACCAAACTACAACTACAGATGAATTTGGACCAGATTTACAACAAAATGCTATATTTTCTTTTATAAGACAATCTTTAGTTGATATTAGTTATGTAGTAGAAATAGGTGATATAATTGATTGGAATAGTGGATATTGGGAAGTATCTTCAATAAGTGAAAATCAATTAATTGGTGGACAAACTGATTACAATCATTCAATTGTATGTAATACATTCTTAAATAGAATAGCTCATTTAAATATTGAGAGAGTGAGAAGTATATAATGGCAACAAATAAACCCTTACCAAGAAAACAAAGAGTATTAAATAGAGGGTATCTATATTCAAGGTCAAAAGAAGATACAAAAAGTCCATCTGTAACCTTGATGGATATAGATAGTGCCATTTTATTTTATTTTGAAAATGTAATTAATCCATCAGTAGAAGACAATGGTGAAAATGTAAAAGTACCTATTATGTATTCTTCACCTGAACGTTGGAAAGCAATTCTACGTGATGGTTTTATAAGAGATAAAAAAAGACAAATCATAACACCAGTTATTACATACCGTAGAACATCTATTGAAAAAGATGAGACGTTACCTCAAGATAAATTAGATGCTAATAATCCAAATCTTTTTTATACGTTTGAAAAAAAGTTTTCACAAGTAAACAAGTATGATAATTTTTCTCAACAAATTGGTTTATTACCACAAAGAGAATATTATAATGTAGCATTTCCTGATTATGTAACACTAACTTATGACTTTATTATTTGGACAACTTATATTGAACAAATGAATAAAATTGTTGAAAAAGTTGTCTACTCAGACGGAGCTTATTGGGGAGACCCAGATAAAATGAGATTTCGTAGTAGTGTAGATAGTTTTACTGATGCTACAGAAATATCTGATACAGAGAGATTAGTTAGAACTAATTTTTCGGTTACTTTAAGAGGTTATCTTTTACCAGAAGGTAATTTTGACCACCGTTCAACAACTCAAAAATTTTTAACACCAAAAAAAGTAATATTTGGTGTAGAGGTAGACACTAAAATTACTCCAGCTATTGGAAAAGCTGGTCAGTTTTTAGAAGATGTAGTTGATTCATCAACAACTTCAGTTGGTGCAGGTACAGCACCAGAAAATTTAGGAATAACACTTACATTTCCTTTAACTTTTTCACAAGGAACTGGTGTTACTTTAACCAATGATGGTGCAGAATATACTGGTGGTTCTCGTTTAGACCAAACAATTTCTATAGGACAAGATGTAGCTACAACATCGAATGTAACATTTAATCAAGTTTCAGCTAGTTCAATAGCAATAGATGATTTTTCTATCAATAGTACTTCAATAACTGGTGATTTAAATGTAACAGGTTCAGTTACAACAACTGGTGATTTAACAGTAAATGGTACAGCTACAATCACAGGGATTTTGACAGCTCAAGAATTTCATACAGAATTTGTATCATCATCTATAATTTTTACAAGTGGTTCTACAAAATTTGGTGATGATACTACTACAGATACACACGAATTTACAGGTAGTTTAGATATAACTGGTTCACTTTCTATGAATAGTTATAACGTAACAGAAATATCAAACGATACCACACTAGCTGATAGTAATGCTTTAGCTCTAGTTACAGAAAATGCAGTAAAAACTTATATAGATAATCAGACTGATGACCAACAAACATATTTAAGAAAACAATTTGTAAAAACATCTAATTCTATTACTGGAACAGGAACAGCTAGTTTCTCAGCTGTAACTGCATCAGCTCCAACTGGTATGACTGCTACTTCAGAAAATGACTTTATATTTTTTATCAATGGACAATATATGGAACACGATGCAATTCAAATACAACAAGAATCATCTACATTTAGATTAATAGTTGACAACGATAGTATTGGATATGATTTAGAATCTGATGATGAAATTTTAAGTATTGGTAAATTTAATTCGTAGTGAGATAAGTAATGGCTGATTTTATTTTAAAAGAACCATTAGTTTTTACAGACGGAACTGGGTTTGATATAAATCCAAATACGGAAATATTTGCAAAAACTAGTGGTATTGAGGTAGTTTTTTCTATAGGTCAAGACGTATCAACTTCATCTAATGTAGAATTTGCTGATTTAACATTAACAGATAAATTAACTTTAGACAATGATACTTTTATTATTAGAAAAAATATAATAACAGGTTCTTTTACACACACTGGTAATCTTATAACATCAATAGATGAAGCTTTTGTACACAATGGTAATATGACCGTTGGTAATATTTTAACAGCAGAAAAAATATTATCAGAAATAACACAATCAGCTACATTTTTTGAAAGTGGTAGTACACTATTTGGTAATTCGTTAGATGATATTCATAGTAGAACTGGAAGTTTATCAATTAGTGGTTCATCTATGGCTATTAATTATGGTTCTGTTACTGAAATATCAAATGATACAACTTTAGCTGATGAAGGTACAACAAGTGTTTTAACAGAAAATGCATTTAAAACTTATTTTTCAGACCAAACTACTAATTTTCAAAGATATCAACGTAAAAGTTTTGCTCATACAGGTAGTTTCATAAGTGTTAGTACAGCTAGTTTCGCTGCAGTTACAGCATCTGCACCAAGTGGATTTACATCTACAAGTGAAAATGATTTTATGTTTTTTATCAATGGACAAATTATGGAACACGATGCTATTACGATTGAACAAAGTGGTTCTGAGTTTTTAGTACAAGTAGATAATGATGGTATTGGATATGATTTAAAAAGTAGTGATGAAATAGTAGCTTTTGGAAAATTTGATAATACTTACTATCTTGATTTTGATGGTGCTAATGATGAAGTTACAACTAATTTTTCAGGTAGTAGTGTTAGACCTTTAAATAAAACTTATTCTTTTTGGTACAAATCAACTACAACTGGTAAAAATCGTTCTGTATTTGGTTATGGTGGAGAGAAAAAAGGAGCTTTCACTCCAAATTTTAATGCAGGTAGGCCTTTAATGTGGAATGGAAATAATTGGTATGTATATTGGGATGATACTTCTGCACAAGATGATGGTGAATGGCACCATTGGATGGTATTTAATGATGTAGAATCAATAGTAGATTCTAAATTATATGTAGATGGTACATTAATAGACATAAATCAAACCCGAACAACTGGAACAATATCAAATTTACAAAACCAAACACAACCATTAACTATTGGTTCTTTTAGAAATAATTCAACTAATGCAGGTTATCATTTTGAAGGTAGTATTAGAGAGTTTGCAGTATTTTCAGGAGATAAAACAAGTAATGCTAGTATATTTTATAATGGTGGTATTTCATATGATTTATCCGATGAAGCTGATTTACAAGGTTATTGGCAAATGAATGAAGGTTCAGGTACTACAGTAGCTGATTTAAGTGGTGAGGGTAATGATGGTACGATTGATGGAGCTACTTGGGATTATCTTGTTTAGTTTTATATTAAAAAAATATTTATGTACTTTCACTTTTCTTTTACCATTGTTTGATATTTATATGTATGAGAAAAAGAAGTTGGCCCAATAGAAAAAATCGCCCTTGTCCTGATTGTGGTAGAATGTTAACCTACACAAGAAAAGATACGTTTGATAGAGCGGTAGGTAATAATTCAGTATGTAAGTCTTGTGCTCAAATGGATAGAAAACTTACATTGGAAACTATTGAGAAGATGAAACAACCAAAAACGGTTGAACATAAAAAGAAAATTTCAAAATCTATCACTAATTGGTGGGAAGATAGAAAACAAAAAGAAGTAGAATATGGCTTTATTAGACAGCAAACAACTAAATCCTAAATTAACTGGTTCGTTTATATTGTCTGGTTCAACCCAGACATTTATAGGTCGTTCTGATTTTCAAGGAAGTATTACTGCTAGTGGTGACATTAGTGCAAGTGGTGTTATTATAGCCGATACATTTCAATCTACTGGTGGTGATGTAGATGGAATATCTTTTACCGATGACTTAAATCTATCAGGTAATTTAACGGCTAGTGGTGACATTAGTGGTAGTGGAAATATATTTGGTACAGGTAACCTTGATATTGATGGAACTTCAAATCTTCAAGGTAATGCTACTTTACAAGGTGATATAGATGTTGATGGCACAACTAATTTAGACAATACAGATATTGATGGAACATTAACTGTTGACGGCACAAACACCACCATAACATCTACTATAGTTAGTTTAGTTGGTGCTGTAACAGCGTCCTCTAATATAAGTGCTAGTGGTAATCTATCAGCAACTGGAAATCTTGATATAGATGGAACTTCTAATTTAGCTAGTGACTTGTATGTTGGTGGTAACATTACTGGTTCTAATGATATTAGTGGTTCTTATATTGGAACTGGTTCGTTTGGTAAATTATCGTTACAAGGAAATTTACAAGGGCCAGTTAATAATAATTTAGATATAAAATCCGATAAAGATATCAGATTATATTTAGACGAAGATGATGATGGTTCATTTCACAAATTTCAAGTATTTAATGAAGATGGTGATGTTAAATTTGCCGTTGCATCAGATGGGAAATCTTCAATAGGTGCAGCTGTTACATCAAATAGTTTAGATGGATTATCAGTAACGGGTGGTATAACTGCAACAGGTCATATAACAGCTAGTGGTGATATAAGTGCAAGTGGTAATATTTATGGAACTGGTAATTTAGATATTGATGGAACTTCAAACTTTGCTGGAAATGTTACAATGCAAAATGATTTAGTGGTCACAGGTAGACTTGACGCTGAAGAAATCCATACAACATTTATTAGTTCATCTATAACTCAAGCTACAGGTTCAAATATTTTTGGTGATAGTGTTGGTGATTCTCATCAATTCACTGGTTCACTTGATATCAGCGGTTCAGGAACTGCACTAAAGGTTAGTGACGGAAACGTTGTAGTGAGTGATACTCTTACTGCAACTAACATAGGTGCATTTACTTCTACTGGTGCAATAGATTTTGATAACCAAAATATGACTAATGTCGATATTGATAGTGGAAATATAGATGCTGTTACTTTTGGTTCAACCGCTCAATCTATGATTAGTGGTTCACGAGATGCGGCTTCAATTAGTGGTTCTGTTGCGGAACCGAGTGGAAACGTAAGTGGTTCATATACATCAACTGGTTCTTTTGGTAAAATTGAAACAGGTGGTGACATAAGTGTAGCTGGTAGTATTCGACACGCTGGAGACAATAATACTAGAATTTTATTTACTGATGACGATATAAATATCAACGTTGGTGGTGTCAATATGATTGACTTTACTGAGGATGACAGTCAAGATGAAGTAACTATTAATGAAAGTGGAGCGGACTTAGACTTTAGAGTTGAATCACAAAATGATACTAAAGCAATCTATCTTGACGCTAGTCAAAACTCCATTCAATTAGGAACTGCCGCAACAACCCACGTAACTGCTAGTGGTGACATTAGTGGTTCTTATATTGGAACTGGTTCGTTTGGTAGATTAGAAATTGCTGGAGACGCTGATATAAATGGTGATATAACCATTGGGGGTGGTATAACACTTGGTGATTCAGCAGGTGATAGTGTTTCGTTTGGAGCAGAAATTTCTTCATCATTAATACCAGATGCAGATAGTACATATGATATAGGAAGTTCAAGTAAAAATTGGAGATTTGGTTACATAGAACAATTATCTTCAACACATATAACAGCTAGTGGAAATTTCACTGGTTCATCAGCTTCAAGTGGTTCATTTGGTTATTTAACTGTTGATGGAATTGATGTATCATCGTTGGGTACAACTGATTTAAGTGCGTTTAGTTCTTCAATAGCAGAACAATTGAATACACTAAGTGCGGATGTAATTGCATTATCAATTGCATTAGGATAACAAAATTTTTAATATTTATAGAAAGACATATGAGGATATAAAATGGCAAATACGTTTAAATCAATAACAAGTGGAAGTATAGGAACAACTTTAACAAATGTTTATACTTGTCCTGATTCAACTACAGCTATTATTTTAGGAGCTTCAATGGCCAATACAGATAATAATCCTATTGGTGGTTCAATAAAACTAGCTAAAAGTGGTAGTAGTGCTGGAGCGGATGATGTTTTTATTGTAAAAGCCGCACCAGTTCCAGCTGGTGGAACAGTTGAGGTTATGTCAGGTAATAAAGTTGTTTTACAAGACGAAGATGTACTACAATTCCAAAGTGATACAGCTGGTTCATTAGATGCAATACTTAGTCTATTGGAGATTACTTAATGGCTTATTTAGGTAAAATACCTGCAACTCAAGGAAAAGATGCCGGGCCTGCATTAAAACTTGATGATATATCAAGTAATTTTGATGGTCTTACAACTGTTTTTGATTTAGCAGTTGATGGTACAGCTGTAGACCCACACGTAAATAATATTTCAGTTTATTTATCTGGTGTTTATCAAATTCCTGGTGGTTCTTATAGTCTGAGTGGTTCACAAATAGTATTTTCAGCTGCACCATCAGCTTCATTAGATTTTCACGGAGCTATATTAGGAAGTACAAGAATTATAAGTCCTGATAATAATACTGTTGAAACAGCCGCATTCACTGCTGGTACACGTTCAGCTATTAGTGGTTCATTTAGAACAGAATTATCAGGTAGTCACGTAAAACTTGTAGGTGGTGGTGTTAGTGGTTCATCTACCTCTCTTGGTTCATTTGGTAATGTAGTTTCAGCTACACATATAACCGCAAGTGGAAACATAAGT
>Ga0114932_10006313_pt1 | contig 10150 bp, 7 predicted proteins | sample 2SBtaG_2_FD_87286 | JGI IMG/M metagenome (GOLD analysis project Ga0114932, IMG submission 87286) | Deep subsurface microbial communities from Kolumbo volcano to uncover new lineages of life (NeLLi) - 2SBTROV12_ACTIVE470 metaG | ecosystem: Environmental > Aquatic > Marine > Volcanic ... | reverse complement strand
TACTTGTCACAATATAGACTCGTGACAGATGCTGTTAATATAAAAGATGCTTATGTTATAAACATTGCAGTTAATTTTGCTATATTAACAAAATCAGAATTTGCAAAGAATGATGTTCTACTTAGATGTGTAGCAGCTGTAAAAGATTTCTTTGACATTGATAGATGGCAAATAGGACAACCTATCGTATTATCAGATATAGCATATGAATTATCATTAGTAGATGGTGTAGCATCAGTTGTACCACCGATAGATTCTGATACAGTAATAAAGATTGAAAATAAATACAAAGCTGGTGAAGGTTACTCAGGTAATTTTTACGATATAAAAAATAGTTTGATTGACGGTGTTTTATACCCAGCATTAGACCCAAGTATTTTTGAAGTTAAATTTCCAAACGCAGACATCAAGGGTAAAGTTGTCGGTGATAACTTAGGTATAGTGGAGTAAGTAAATGCATTATTTTATATTCCCTGAAAAAGACACAACAATTTTTGAAGCAAGTTCAAGTTTAAACTCTGGTTTAGATGAAGTATTAGAGATTAGAAAAAATGTTAGTGATACTGGAGCAAGTGTAGATGTCTCAAGAATTTTAATAAAGTTTGATACAACGTTTTTTCAAGAAGCCTCTTCTTCAGGTTTAATACCTCAAACGGGTAGCAGAGCAGCAAAGTATTATTTAAATTTATATGATGCAAATCCAAAAGCATTAGCAGCTTCACAAAGTTTATACGCATACGCAATTAGTGGTTCTTGGGATATGGGTACTGGTCGTTCATATGATAATCCTCAGACCTCAGATGGTTGTAGTTGGAAATATAGATATAGTGAAACTAATGGTACACTATGGGCAAGTGGTAGTGGTGCTGAAGATGGAGCAGGAGGAGTTTGGTATAGTTCAAGTGTAGCACCAGCAGCATCCGCTTCACTTAATCACCAGTCAACAGATTTAAAAATAGATGTTACAGGCACAGTAAATAAGTGGTTAAATGGTAATGTTATTAACGATGGGTTTTTAGTTAAGCGAAGTGGTAGTGTTGGTAATAACCACCCATCAGCATCAGAAGGTAACACCGATAGACTTGGTAGTTTTTCATTTTTCTCATCAAACACCAACACTATATTTCCTCCAACATTAGAAGCAGTGTGGGATGATTCAAGTTGGACTACTGGTTCGTTAGATGCTTTAACATCTGCTAATTTAGAAGATAGTGTAGTTTATATGAAAGGTTTAAGACCAGAGTATAAAGAAAATTCAAGAGCTAGATTTAGAGTTGTTGGTAGAGAAAGATTTCCATCAACAACATATTCAACTACACCAGCTGGATTGACAATAAAATATTTACCAAGTGGTTCATCTTTTTATTCAATTACTGATGCTGAGACAGATGATGTTATAGTACCATTTGGTACAGGTTCTAAGTTAAGTTGTGATTCAACAGGTAACTATTTTAATTTAGATTTACAAGGTTATCAACCAGAAAGATATTACACATTACAATTTAGAGTAGTGACTGATGAAGGTACAGCTGATGAATTAGACCAATATTATGATGAAGGATTTACATTTAAGGTGAGTCAATAATGCCTTTTATAATTGCAGAGCCTTGTGTTGGTACATGCGATACAGCTTGTGTTGAGGTGTGTCCAGTAGATTGTATTCACGGACCGTATGACAAAGAAGGTATGGGTGAAGAAGCTAAGGCTCCAGGTTTTGTTCCAAAAGAAACTGATTCACTATATATAGACCCAGATGAATGTATTGATTGTGGAGCGTGTGAACCTGAATGTCCAGTAGAAGCAATCTTTGAAGAAAGTGAAGTACCATCAGAGTGGGAACATTATATTAAAAAGAATTATGACTTTTTTGGTAGGGAGATGCAATAATGCCATACACAAAAACAGAATTAGAAACTGTAGACTTTTATCAAGAATTTGTATCTAAACTTCGAACAAGTTATTTAGAAGATTTACAAGAGTTTGCATCAATAGGATTTAGAAGAAATAATATCTTATATTCTTTTGAAGATATAATATCATCAAACGGTATTGAAAATGTAGATATAGCTCCAGGTTCACAATATCATAACTATGTGACAAAAGAACAACAAGAGTTATCTAAAACAACGAATACACAATCTTACCCAAGATATATTAGAAATAATAGTTTAGAAAAAATAGTTAATAGAAGTATATCTGAATTAGCAACGGAAAGTTTTGCAGATGTATTACCAGGTAATGCTGAAAATGGTGACGTAGTTACAAATGAAGACCCTACAAATTATGATAGATGGTTAATTCAAAATAATCAAAAAAGAAAATTTGTTGACCTAGCAATATATTATGGTCAAGATTATGTTTTAGATACATTAGTAACATTAACTGATGGTGAAATAGCATCTATACCTGATGGAGAACCTATAGGATAATGAGCAGATTAAACGAAAAAGATTTAGAGCTTTTACAAACTGGACAAACAGTAAATTTATCTGCAGTAGAAAATGCTTACTACGGAGGTGAATTCACTACTAATCCAAATGATTGTGTAGAGGTTTTAATATACGATACGAATGAAAATTTATTAGAAACAGGTATTGCTGATGTTTCAGATTATTCATATGATTATGATACTGGTGTAAAATTAAACACTGGTACTATACTTAGAAAAATGGGTTACGATAGAGGTAAGTATGTTGTGAAATATAATTTTCTTAGAAAAGTAGCAGGTTCATATGAAACAGTATTAGTTGATTCAGATGGTAGAATATTTAATGGTAATAATTATCACATAATGGACAATGGTAAAATTATGACGGGTGAAACACATACAGATTTTTCCAGAGAGTTATTTTTGAGAGAATATAAATATTTTGTACACGAGATTTCACCGTCACGTACAGAAATTAGATTGGCTCCACAATCTATTGATGATGCACAATATAAAAATAGTTTTTTTGAATCACAAATAACATCAAAAAGATTTGATATTCCCCAAGGAAATTCTGTTTCTCTTTATGCTGACCCTCTTGGAGGTTCTTTAACAGGAGATAGTAAAACAATGAAATTATCAGGTGACACTTCTTTACTTTCAAAACAAATGATAGGTGGATATATTTCAGTTAATAATGCTTTTATAAAAGAATTTTTACCACCACCAGCAACTACAGATGGTAGTCAAGTACCAGGTGCAATTGAAGAATTAGAATCATCAGTAATACAAGCTCGATTCTTTATATCAAATGATAGTCTAGCCTCTTATGAAAAAGGTGATAGAAACCTTACAAAATTAGTTGAAGTGTTTACAGGTCTTAGTGATACTGAATATCCAACTAATGTAACAGAAAACCCACAAATCCTTTCACCTCGTAAAAATTATGATAATATAGTTTATCAACGAAAAGAAAAAAATATTGCAAATATTCAAGAGATACAATCAAATGTTCGTGTTCAGTACAAATGGCAAGGTGGTGACAATCCAAATACTATCACTCTAAAGAGTAATTCAAGTAAACCTAATGTAGCTACTAAATACACGTGGGAAGTAACAGGTTGGGATTGGGATTCTGACCCACGAGGTTGGAGTAGAATAACAGCATGGAGTCCATCTAATCAAGAAGGTGATGTTAGATTTGAACAACCAACAGCTGAATTATCATCACCTTTAAGAGTTGTAGAAGACTCTTCAACCGGTAGTGAAATAACAATAAGTCTACATAGTAAACATTTAAACGTTGGTATAAAACTAACAATCGAACCTAAAGACGGTCAACCAAGTACTTTACATATACCAGCATTCATAAGTACAGGGTGATAAGTAAATGATTAAATTAACAAATAATGGATTAGATAGTGGTAAAGTAGGTAAACTTGATAGTGCTATTGCATTTGAGACAACTACACTAGCTGACCAATATACGTGGACTTTAACTACACCGGATGGTAGATTGATTGATGTAGGAAGTGGTCAAGGTAAACAAGTTGTATTTACATTAACTAATTTTTTACAACCAGTAGCATCAAGTAATGGTGCCTATATAATAACAGTTGACCCAAAAGTAGAGAGAAACCAAGGTGGTGAAAATGACCCTACTATGCAATCACTAGGTATCGAAACAGAAACGTTTAGTATAAGTTCACCAACTGATGATAGAATAGCTATTTACACACCTTTTGTTTCGTCAATTACTGATATAAAAAATGATGAGATTAGTCTTAGTACTTCTTGGAATGAACTAAAAGATAAAATAAGTGGTCAAATTACAGAAGATTATAACTCACCAACAGATACATTTAGAAATGTCTCTATAACATATAATATAAATAATAAAAGAGATTTAAATACATTTTTACATTTCGGTGATGATAAGATGTTACTTACAACCAATGTAAAAACTGATAAAGAAACTTTTGAAGAATCACCGTATTCTGCTATATTCAAAATGTATGAACCTTTACCTGATGAGATTGAAGAAAAAGATAAAGTATATATAGTCAGAGAAATCTTACCACAAGTAACAGAAACAGTTGAGTTAAAACCTTATGACCAAGAAGATGAAGATGTATTGGTATTAAGAGTTCCTGATTCTGCACAAGTAGATTCACCAATAACTAAACGTTCAACTGAATTTAAAAATTATGATGATTTAATTACCGGTGATGAAAGATTAAAAAAAGAAATTGAAGATAAATATTTAACTGAAAAATCAACAGATTTAAATATAGATTATTCTAACTATGAAAATTTTATAAACTTTTCATCAGCTGAAAAAAGATTAAAGAACTTTAAATATAAAGTTGAATTACTTGAAACGTACACTGCCGAAAGTGCATCGTTAGTAAATATTTCAAATTCTCAAAGAGACTTAACTATTGTTGATAATAAAATAAGAAATGTTAAAAATAATTTTGATAGTTATGAAAATTATCTTTATAGTACAAAGTCATCTTATGTAACAAGTTCTATTGGAGAATTTAACAATGCATCTTGGCCTAAGGCTGGTAGTGGTTCTTATGAATTTCCATACACACCTATAACTTCATCACACGCAGAGTTTACAAATTGGTATGGTAGTATTGGTAGTAAAACAGGTCAATTATATAGTGCATCATTATATGATATAGATAACGCAAATAGATTAGTAAATTTATTACCAACACACGTTAAAGAAGATTTACAAAATAATCAGTTCTTTGATTTTCTTGATATGATAGGACAACAGTTTGATGATATATGGGCATACACTACTGCAATGTCTAAAATTACAGATAGGCAAAATGATTTAAGTGAAGGATTTTCAAAAGATTTAGTTTTTAATTTAGCAAAGTCTTTAGGTTGGACTCAGCGAGATGGTAAAGATTTATTAGATTTAAGTAGACTTGGGTTTGGACAAAAACTTAGTGGTACAACGTATTCACTTTATACATCAGGTTCATTAGATTCACCACCAGAAGGTGATATCTCTAAAGAGATAACAAAAAGATTAATTGCTAGTATGCCTTACTTGTTAAAAGCTAAAGGTACTATAGGGGCGTTAAAAGGTGTATTGAATTGTTATGGTATACCATCTTCTATTTTAAGAGTTAAAGAATATGGTGGATTACAAAAACCTAATCAAAAAGCTCAATTTGAAATAGCTAGAAAATTTACAAAAGCATTAAGATTTAAAGCTGCACAATATGTAGAAACTTCTTGGGATGATGATGGTGATAGTAATAGAAAACCAGAAACAGTTGAATTTAGATTTAGAGCTGTGTCAGGTTCAGACCAAATACTTGTTCAAAAAGATACTGATTGGGCTATAAAATTAAAAGACAATGGTTCAACTGATAATAAAGGTACAGTTGCATTTATGTTAACAGGTTCATTTGGTTTACAAGAAGTTAGTTCATCATTATTACCAGTTTTCGATGGTGAATATCATTCTGTTATGTTAAGAAAAACTAAAGTTGAAGAAAACCTTTTTCAATCATCATCATTTGAAATAACATCATTTAAAAATCCACCATTTATACAAGATGTTGAAAACGCAACGGGTGGTAATTTAACAATTGTCAGTAGTTCAAATGTAGCAAGAAGTGGAACTAAAAGTTTAAGTCTTAAAAATACATCTTCTAATAGTGCTGCGTTCTTTAAATTTTTTAGAAAACCTCACCCACAAGTAGCATCTGCGAGTATTTCAGTAGCACTAGCTAATCAAGGTGATAGTTTTCAACTTTCTGCATTTGCAAAAGTTTCATCAAGTGATGTTGACTCTGTAGGTAGATTAACTGTATTTGAATTAGATACAAATGAAGAAGTTGTAAATTGGGATGGAGAACAAAATTATAGTATAGTAGACGGTGGTATAAAATCTTCAGAAGGTGTTGGTTTAAATGAAACTGAGTGGAAACAAATTGTTGTTAATAAAACAATGAAATTTCCAAATACAAAAAAATTAGGTATAAGATTTGAGAATTTAAAACCAAAAACAACAGTATTTTTTGACGACTTTTCATTACATAAAATAAATCCTAATACTGATGCTATAACAGATAGTTTTAATTATGATTTATTTGTAAAAAAATATGAAAGTGGTTTAGATAGAATTATACAATCTTCAAAAACAACATTGAATATACCAGGTTCAACTTCAAGTTCTTATAACGCATCGTGGACAGGTAGTGGTGACTTATTTATTGGTGGTCATAACTCTGGTACATCTTCAGGGATATTTGATGCAGATAGATTTGGTGGTTCAATGATGGAGTTTAGATTATGGACTGAACCATTAGAAGAACAATCATTTAATCTTCACGTAGAAAATCCAAAATCATATGTTGGAAATACTCCGTCTTCATCTTATTATAATTTAGTTAGAAGATTTAGTTTTGATGATGATACAACATTATCAAATGGTGATAGTATTAGAGACACACGAGCTAATCAAACTACCACACAAACAGGTAGTGCTCAAGGGTTTGGTGGAGAAAATACGTTTGAATCAGTAGTAGATAAAACAAAAACTATTGTACCAAACTCAGGTCCAAGTCGTAGAATGGCTACAAAGATTAGACTTGAAAATAATGTTTTAAGTGGTAGTGGAGCATCATTAAGTATAAATAAAAGATATGATGTAAGTTCAAATGATTTTGCTCCTCTTGATTCACCAAAACTTGGTATTTACTTTTCACCAGTAGATGTTATTAATGAAGATATAATTTCATCATTTGCTAATTTAGATTTTAATCAATACTTAGGTGACCCAAGAGATGTATTTGAAGAAAGTTATACTGGATTAAGTGATGTTTCAAAACAGTATTTCCAAAAATATACATCTGGTAGTGCTACATTTTGGGATTACATGCATATCATAAAATACTATGACCAATCAGTATTTAAACAATTAAAAAAATTAGTACCTGCAAGAGCTAAATCTCAAATGGGAACTTTAATTGAAGGTAGTATATTTGAAAGACCTAAATCACCTGTTCAAAAAAATAATCCAACTGTTACACAACCTTTTTACGAAGACAATATTAATGTATCTCGTTTTGTAGATACAACAGCTTATGGTGAACAAGAACAAAGTGGTTCTACAATCACTATAGAAACTGAATATCCTAATTATACAGGTGAGATTGATAGTACGGCAACTTTCAGAACACCTTCATTATATACTTTAAATCAATCATTACATAAATACGTAAATGATGAAACTCTTTATATAAGTGGTTCTGCTAAATTTGGAGGACCAAACAAAGTATTTAGTGAACCAACAGGTTCAATTATATTAGATAATAGAAAATCAGAACTTAATCAACAATATAAATTTTACTATACAAGTTCAGCACATTATGCTCAGAGTCAATTAACATCACTCGATAGATATGTAAACTTGTACAGTTCAAAATCCTTAGTAGAAACTGATTTAGACCCAGAATATCAACACGTGACAGCTCTAAATAGAAGTTTTTATGAAGGTGTTAAAAACACAATATCAACAACAATTGATGGTGATTACCCTGTTGTTATCAGAGTAACATCACCAACAGTCGCAGTACCAACTGATTCTACTGATACAAACTTAAACATCATAGACTCGGAGTAATTAAATTGTTGAAAAACTTAGAACATATATATTTATTAACAGTAAAGTTATATCAAATTTTAAATCTCGGAGATAAAAAATGGGCTTTTTAGACAACTCAAGCATTACAGTAGATGCTATATTAACAAAAAGAGGTAGGGAAATCTTATCACAGGGTGGTAATTTTAATGTTACTAAGTTTGCACTTAGTGATGAAGAAATAGATTACACACTTTATGACGTAACACACCCAGATGGTACAGATTCTTATGGTGTAGCAATAGAGAATATGTCTTTATTAGAGGCAGCACCTAATAGAAAAGCATTCAATAGTTTTCTTGTAAATCAATCTTTGGCTGGTGTCAAAGTGAATGTAGCACAGTTAAGTTATTCAAATGTAGACCCATTCTCAGAGATAGCAATTTCACCAACAACTGTAGGTGGAGCAGCTGAAGAGTACACGTTTACAATCGAAAATACAAATATTGTGAAATTCAAAGGTGTACCATCCGCAAGAACAGTCACACAACCAAGTATTACATTAATCGCACAATCTATTAACCCAACTGCAACAACCACTGTTACAGTTCAAGGTGTAACTTCTGGAATATCAAACGTAATTACTGTATCTGTAAAAGCAGATGAAGGTAGTACAGTAGCTCCAGATGCACCACAAGACCCTAATGAAGGTAGTGGTGGAACAGGTGGTACGGGTGGAACAGGTGGTACAGGTGGTACTGGTGGATACCAAGAACCATTTTAATTTTAAATCATAAGGAATAAAAATATGTCAATGTTTAAACCATTAACAGAAGATGATAAAATATCAGACGTAGCAATTGTTACTTCTGGTGTATTTCAAGATGGAGCATCAAGTATAACTACGTTTCATACATCATCTACACAATACACAAATACTGGTGACTACAATGTAGATTTATACAGATATGACCCAGCAACTAATTCATCAGCATCTGTTCAATTTGGTGTTGCTTATGGTCATGCAGAGGGTAGTGCATCTCTTGGTTTACCTGGTACAGCAGGTGATAGAACAACTGCAGCAGTATTCGGTCAGTTCAACAATATGATAAACCCACCTCAAACACAAAGATTTAAGTTTAGTGGTTTAGACGATGTAAAACAATTTTATGCATTAACATTTAATAGAGCAAGAATTAGAGAATCATTAGAACCAGGTGGTTGGGAATTACATATCAATGACGGTTCACATACTGTTAAGTTGATTGATGATTCAAGTACTAATAAAGGTGGTAATACAGACCAAAGAAATTTCTCACCAGAGTATAACATTGTTAGTGGTACTCTCGTAGGTGGTACTACAATCAACACAACAGCTGCTGATGAAGGTACAACAATTGGTTCATATGGTTTATTTTATCCAAGCTTAGGTAGTATGGTATTTAATCCAGTAAGATTACAAAATGCTCCGTTGAATTTAATTACAAAAAGTGGTTCTAATAGTGATGATAGAAATGCTAGACTTTTTTCAAACGCAGTAAAAGAGGGAGCTTACTTCTCAGCAAAAAGACAAGAAGAAATAACATCTCGTCACTTCTTTGTAAGAGCTACAGCGAAAGAGTTTAATAGTACAACTAATGAAACTTTCTATACAGAGTCAGTATCAGGTGTTAAAAGAGTTGTACCTGGGTTACAAAAAGACCCTAAAACATTCATTACAACTGTTGGTATGTATAATAGTGATAATGAATTGTTGGCTATAGCAAAATTAAGTAAACCAATCATCAAATCAAAATCAAGAGAAGCTCTTATCAAAGTTAAACTTGATTTCTAAAAGGGGTAAAAAATGTCATTCAAGAAAAATCTTGAACCAGAAGATGTTTTAATATCCTCATTTGAAACACATAAAACATTCACTCTAACAGAAGCTGATAGTGGTAGTGGTGTTTACGCTGTAAACTTAGTTAAACCTACTGATTCAAATCTTCACGATTTCGATATTAGTTCAGCCACAACTAAAACAGTTTCTTCAAGTGTATTTTATAGTGTACCTACATATCAAACTATTTATAAATTATATTATAGAGATATAACACAAATGAGAG
>Ga0114932_10006312_pt1 | contig 10152 bp, 9 predicted proteins | sample 2SBtaG_2_FD_87286 | JGI IMG/M metagenome (GOLD analysis project Ga0114932, IMG submission 87286) | Deep subsurface microbial communities from Kolumbo volcano to uncover new lineages of life (NeLLi) - 2SBTROV12_ACTIVE470 metaG | ecosystem: Environmental > Aquatic > Marine > Volcanic ... | reverse complement strand
TGGGCGTCGGAAGCGGTAATGCCCCCACTCCCAACATCAATCCGATCTGGATCAAGAAGACCGACCAGTTCTGGAATGACAGTGGGTGGGACGACAACAGCGTGGCGAAGGTCGTCCGGGGTGACTCCTCCACCGAAATCTTCGTGTCGGCCGACAACAGAAAACTCGCCAAGGTCATGGCACGAGCACACAGGAAGGGCTTGCCGGTCGTCAATGCGGTGAAGGAATTCTACCTCGAACACGTCAGCTTTCACGCACTTCTCGAAGACCTGCACCGCACGTCTACGGCTGAGCAGGGGGCAGACATCGAAGTTGACGGTGAATCCGTCGAAGAGGTGACCGACGAGCGACGGACAGCCGCCGAACTCCGCCGTATCGGCGAGACCGTGTGCGGAGTCATCGAGTCGATGTTTGAGATGTTGGCAACTGGGGCCGTGTCGTCTGATGAGGGTTAGGCTGCATGGACAGTAAGAACATACGGATGCCGTGGGCCGAAGTGTCGCAGCGGTGGGGCCACCCGTGGCACTCGATGTGCTCGTACTTGGGGACGTTTCCTCCGGTCATGGCGCACGCCTTGATTCAAGTCCACACCGACGAAGGGGATCTTGTCTACGATCCTTTTTCCGGGCGGGGGACGACGGCTCTTGAGGCTCGCATCTTGAACCGGCGTGCAGCAGGGTCCGATCTGAATCCCCTCGCTGTGGCCCTGAGCCGGGCCAAGGCAGGAAACGTGGAAAAGGGCGCTGTGTTGGACAGGATTGACAGTCTGGAACGACGCTACGACAAGGTGCTCTACAAGGCGGAAGCCCAAGGCCAGCCTGACGACATTCAACTCATCTACAACCCGGCGACACTGGGACAGCTTTGCTATCTCCGGCGTCGATTGGGGCGGAAGCCCACAGACATCGACAGCTTTCTTGTCGGCGTGGTCCTCGGAGTCATGCACGGAGCGGAGCGGCAAGGGGGCGGCTCGGCCTACGCCTCCATCAGTATGCCGAACACTTTCAGCATGTCCCCGGAGTACGTCCGCAGGTTTGTTCAGGAGAAGCGACTCCAGCGAGTTCCTCGGGATGTCTTCCGCATCATGCGAGAGAAGGTGGAACGTCTCTTCAAAGTGACGCAACCCGTAGGAAACCCTGCATCGATTTGGCGAGCAGATGCGAAGCGGCTTATGACCACGCCCGAGGCGGCGGCGCTCCAAGGCGAGGTGGATTTGATTCTCACCTCGCCCCCGTACTTGAACATAGTGAACTACGCTCTCCAGAACTGGATTCGGCTTTGGTTTCTCGATGAAGCACCCACTGAGGTTGATTCCGACCTTGACGACAATCTGGCGATTGGTCCGTGGGTGGGCTTCATGGATGAAGTACTCGAACAGTCGAAGCTGTTGCTGAAACCCGGCGGTGTCATCGTCCTTGTGATTGGAGACGTGGCTCGGCCCTCAAGCAACGTCCTCTCGCCAGCGAGGGAGTTGATCCGACACGTCAAGCACAAGGGTTCGTTCGCCTACGTCGGGTGTGCCGTTGACCGCCTGAATACGGGCGAAAAAGTCAGCCGCATCTGGAAGAACACGAAGGGCAACGCCACCGCCATCGACCGAGTTGTCGTGCTCTCCGACGCCACCCCTCGTCTTCGGCAATTCGACGGGTCGCCGTTCGGCTTGGATGCTGACGAGCACGACGACCTCGACCCTGCACGGTTGGCCGAGTACGCAACTGAATATGCAGGGACGCAGCTAAGGCCATCCGCATAGTAAATCCGAGCGAGGAAGTTCGACATGTCCGACAATCAGATCAGCAACGCCACGAACAAGTCTGCGAAGACAAAGAAGTGCTTCGTAGTCGCTCGAATCGGCGCAGACAACTCCGCCGAGAGGCGTGAGACCGACGGTTTGCTTGAGGAGGTGCTCCGGCCCGTCCTCGAAGGGAAGGGCTACGAGGTTCGAGCCTCCCATGAGGTATCGACGTCGGGGTCCATCTCAAGGCACATAATGGAGAGTCTGCTGAATGACGATCTCGTAGTTTGCGACCTCACGGGGACGAACCCCAATGTGATGTACGAGCTTGCTGTTAGGCACGCCAGCGGCTTGCCGGTCGTCACGCTCATGCAGGAAGGAGGCAACATCCCCTTCGACATTGGACACGAAAGGACCGTGTTCTACGTCAACGACATGAAAGGGTGCGCTGAACTCAAGAAGACGCTGGGGGAGTTTGTCGATAAGGCAGTGTCCGCCAAGACGCCCGACAACCCGATCCATCGAGTCCGGCAGGACTTTGCGCTGAAGCAGGTCGAAGGAGCCAGCGACCCCCAAGAGGCGATCATGCGTCGGCTCGATGGTCTCGAAGGGAGAATCCAGAGCCTTGCAGAAATACGTCAGCCAGTTCGACTTGTAAGCCCATTCTCCGGCTCTAATCTTGAGCGGTCTGTCAACCAACTCTACGTTACGGGAAGCAGTGGGACAGGGAGTGCCCCGCTGTTCAATGCTGGTCTCGTCAGCCCCCTTGAGCACGCCAAACTCGACGCCAAGGGCGATTGACACCAAGCGGGGCCGCTGCACAACGGTCGGCCCATTCACTCGCACGCCAACACGTCCTCCTCACCACCCACCCGAAGGAAGAACTCCCCACAGGGGAGGTGTACGTCGGGGCCGAGGATTACATTGCTGGGCCACCGGCCACGCTTGGTGCCGCAATCGATCCGGCCGGTGTTCCCGCCGGACATCGACGTGTTCTCGGAGATGATCACGCCGTCAGAGCAGGTGACCCGCATCTCTTCATCGCCGACCCGGCTCCGGTCGATGTGCAACCCGCCCGTCCCCCACTTGAGGACGTTGGCGGCGACCGTCTTCTCTGACAGGGGCTTCCGCAGGATGTGGATGACCTTCATATCAAGCTCCCGGTTCTTCTTGGTCCAGTGACAATACCGCTCAGTCGTCCCAAGGGGTCCGACAGACGCCGCTGCCTGCCGCCAAGCGACCGAGGCGGGAACGAGGGTCGAGGTTCCGATGGAACCGCTCTGAGGCCGCCTCAGCGGCTCGCTGCCCCCGTCGGTCGGTGGCCCGGTCCACTGCAGTTTCAAGCCATCGAGCGTAGATGTCCGCCGGGTCGAACGGCTTGTTCCCCGCCTGCCGCTTGAAGTAGTCGATGACGTAACGGCGGGCCGCACGCCGCTGTTCGTTCTGCTTTGGGCCGATGCACATGACTCGATGGGCATCGTGGCACTTGACTTGGAGCACCCCGGTCCAGCGTTGAGTTCGTTCCCGTTCAAGGGCTTCCTCCTCGTCGTCGCCCTCCTCCGCAAGCTGGTCGGTCCAGAAGTCCCACTGCCGCTGCTCTTCCACCTCTTCCGGCGTCATGGGCGGCTCTGGAGCCAGTGCGACTGGGACGACCTTCCTCGGCTGCACGACGTGCCCGAGGAGCACCTCCAAGACCTCACCAGCCCGGTAGCCGTCCTGATGGGTCAAGGCAAAGGCCACGTCATCAGGAAGTAGAACGTCCAGTTCGTCGGGATCCCCGTAGGCAGCGGCTCCGATGTCCTTGGGCATGAAGAACCGTCCGTCATAGGTGTGCTCGCCCATCAGGTTGGTCACGCAGTCAGAGAGGGTCACCCCCGCCTCCTTGGCGAGCAGCTTGAGGATGCCCTTCTCGTAGCTCTCCATCTTGATGCGGACCCGCTGGCGGCCCCCAGTCTTCTTGGCTTCTCGGGCTTCCTGCTTCCTCTGACGGTCAGCCTTCTTCCGGGCTTCGGCCTTCAGCTTCTTGGCCTTCAACTTCTTGGCTTCCAGCTTCTTCTTTCTGGCTTCCAGAGCGGTCATCTTCACCTCGCTCATGGCCGTCCTCCTTGGGCTTCTCTGGCCCAGTTTTGCCATCTTCCGGTTTCGTTCTGGATCCCTCTGGAGTTATTGGGTTTTCCCGGATCACCCTGCGGACCCGCAACGTAGATACTTACTCCTTGTTCCTTCACCTTTTGCAAAGCGCCGCCGAGGGGCCGTTGCAAAGGGATCGGGGATTCAAGAAATAGATGTACGTTGCGGGTCCGCAGGGTGAACGCCGAAAACCAAAGAGATCCAAATAGTTCCAAGACAGAAACGGAAAGGCCCGAAACCACCGGGTCCAAGGTGGTCGTGATGTAGCTGAAAGAGGGCTGACGAAGGGTGCCCAGAAGGCCGGAGAACCGAGCCGGAAGAAACTGATGGTCGAGGACTACAGAGCCATCAAGCTGGATGTCGAACAAGAGGCCCGGGTCCAAGGAAACGGAGGAGACCCTCTGGTTGGCGATGAGCTTGGAGGCCGTGACCGAAGGCGACCCTGAGCGGAAGCTCGAACCCGAGTCGAGAGCCACTGGCTGGCGGGAAGATGAACGCCACCCTGTGGGTGAGTTCGAGCTTCCGCTGAGGGTCGTCTTGGTCGCCATGTTCATCTTCCTCGTCGGCGGCTCTCACCCCGCACACCTACTACTACCCGTCGGCGATGATCTTTCAGGCCCCCTTCAACTACGCTGGGAGATAGGCTCGAAATGGAGCCGGAGGACTTGTTCGAGTTCTCGGGAGGATGCTGCAAGTTTCTTGTGGCAACGAAGGAGCGTCGAGCGAGGACACGAAACATGAACACGCCCAGCCAAACGCCTCCCCGAAGCGCCGATCAGGTGGCAGCAGATGCACTGACCAAGGCGGGGTGGTTCTTCCCGGCTTATCTTAGCCGGGGCTACGTCATGGAGATCGCCCGCAAGGTCAGAGATGCGCCACCCGACGAACGGACGAAGGTGCTTGAGGTAGAGATCGCCGCCACATACTCGGAACCCAAGCATCTGGCGGTGATGGTCGAGGAGCGCTACCTGCGGTGGCCGTACATCGAAGACCACGCCGCCGTGGTTTCCGAGGTGTTCGAGGCTCATGCATTGGGCCTGCACCATGTGGCAACGACCGCACTGCTACCTGTCGTTGAAGGGACACTACGAGGACTGGCGACGACGCTGAATCTGCCGCCACAGCGGCGTGGAATGCCAGCCCTTGTCAAGCGGGTGTTGGTCGAGATCGAGAAGAGGCTCGAAGCAGTTGAGAACGAGCAGGTCCGGTCTGAGCGGCTGGTACTGATCCACTCGTTCCGCACGTTCGTTGAGGAGCGGTTCTGGCAGAACACCAAGAACCTTCCGTCAGGCGAGACGCTCAACCGCCACTCCATCTTGCACGGGCTGGCGGGTTCGACGGCTTTCGCAAGAGCGTTGAACTTCGGGCGGCTGGTTTCGGTCCTCGACATGCTGTGTTTTTGGATCGCCTTCTTCCCGCCGCACCCAGACCGCCATCTGTCTGCCCTTCCTCCGGACCCCACGATGCGGTCTATCGTTCGAGCACAACACTACGACGTCTCGGGCACCCTCGCCGCAGCGAGTCGAGCCGCTTCGGCCAAGGCAACCGCCCACATCGCTTCAGTGCAACCCGGCGGGACCGCTCTCCGCACCAAGGGAGATTGAAGGCACCGCTTCACAGTTCAACGACAGCCTGAACGCACCATCGCCCAATTTTACGGCCGGTACATTTGGGTTTCAGGAGTCGTAATCGACGATGGGCAGGTCGCCGAAGGCGAGTTCTGCTTGGATTCCATCCTTCTCTCCCCGGCGGTTCTCACCCCGCCTCGTAGATACGTCTACGCTTGGAGACATGATTTTCAGGCCCCCCACTGTTATCGAAGACCAACCAACGTCCATGCACGCTGGCTTGGACACTCAGGCAAGGAATCTTCCAAAGCCGAGGAACAACCGATGGTCAAACCGAGCTTTCTGAACGCCCAACGAGATCGGTCGCTGCGACAACGCCGCACAACTCCGTTCCTTCGTCGCCTCTGCCTCGGGGTTGCAGACAAGGCCCTTCGCATCCACTACGGCGACAACTACTCAGACAAGTGCCTACAGGCTACCTTGGCGGTGTTCGCCGTGCTGCAACGAGTCGGCCTGAAGGCGGAGGTGATCATCGGCGAGGTCTGCACTGTCGAAACCCGTGACATCGGCGACGGACGGTATGCAGCGAAGTGGTCGGGCTTCTGGGGCGAGCACCACCATCACTGGTGCCTGACGGAGTTCGGCGAAATAGCAGATTTGTCGATCAGTCAGCTTTCGCTTCATGCCAAATGCAGCGAGGACGGCTGGCGCTCGCCCCCACCCGTCTGGTGGCAGGTGGCTCCTCATGGTTTCTTCGGAGGACTGCTGTATGGACAGCAGGGCGTTGGCGGCGGGGTGCTTCTCCCTGATGCCGAACAGGCTGACCTTGAATCGCTGATGCAACTCGTAGGCTCGACTATCGAAGGCGTCATTGATGGCGAAGACGACCCTCCGCTGATGCAGGAGTTTCTGGTCGAGGATGTCGCATCCCTCGAAGGGTCCGCAAGGACGCTCGGGTCATGGGCGAACCAAGCGGCTCAGTTCATTCAGCACAACGAGGCCCCGTTGAAGGTGTAGCCGCCAGCCATCACTCCGCCGTCGTTGCCCCAACGTCGAGTCCAAGTAATTTGGCGGCGAAAGTGAGCCGCTGCTTCTTGATGTTGACCCATTCCTTGTCGAAGTTGCTGCCGGGAGTGCGGTTGAGCCTCTGGTGTTCTGCAAGGCCGTGGTCCAACAGACGTAAAAGTGCGGCGTCCGCTTGGTCTGCGAATAGCACGACCGCCCTTGGCGGGCGGCGTTGGGGATCTGCGGTTAACTGCACCTTGAGAACGGCCCTCACTTTTTTTCCCTCAAGTTCAGCACCAGCCACAAGCGGATTCGGCTCCTCAGTTCGACAGGCGAGCAGCCGACCGGGCATCTTGACGACCCCTGCCACGACTTCCTCGAAGACGGTCAACTCCTCGGGGGTCACCTCGCACAAGAACCCCAGCCACCGCCTGTACTCAGCGTCGGGCCTCTTCAGGGTGTACTCCGCTATTAGCAGCCCGATGGGCTTCACCGCTTCAGCACACGGCGGCTGGTCGAGCATTTCTCTGGCGGCCTTCTTCGCCGCACGACGGAAGTTGTCGTTGTCTGCCAAGAGGTTGATACGGGCTTGAGCAACATCCTCGTCACCATCGCTGAGAGCGATGCCAGCTTCCCCTACCGCCGCCATGAAGATGCTGACCTCCTCGTCTCTTCCCCGCTGAACCAGTCGGTCCACGAGGGCGTGGCCGACCTTGTTCACGGCGGTCATGGCAACCGCAGCGAAGGGATTCACCGTTGCGACGGCGACGGCAGCCACGTCGATGCCACGCTCAAGGTTACTGCTCTTCTCGTCCTTCACGTCGTCCCCCTCGCTGATGTCGGTCCTTTCAAGATAATCCGCCGACAAACTGAAGCCACGGTTTCAAATCTGAGTACGAGCCAAACGCTTCACTGCTCGACCAACGACCAACTTCTACAGCCCATACATTTTAGTTTTCCGAAGTCGTGAGTAGACAGCGGGCAGGAAGGGATGTCGCTGACGTAGGCGGCTGACCCGGCCCACCCCACGGCCACCTGCATGTGCTCCGTCTCCCGTCGGGAACCGAGCCGCAGGTGTCCCATGTCCACGGCCGTCAGCAGCGACTTCAACAACCTCCTGAACAAGATCAACGGCCACGACGTTGCCCTCGAAAACGTCTCGCTCACCCAGATCCGGCGGTGGCACCGGACACAGGAGGAGCAGCGTGCCTACTCATTCGCCCGTGGCTACGTCATCGGGCGTGCCCTAAAGTTCCAGCGTGACAAGCTCAAGCACGGCGAGAAGTCCGCTTGGGCGAAGAAGCTCGGCATCTCCTCCCAGAGCATCAACACCTACATAAGGGGGTTCGAGGCCATCGTGGAGGCCGAGACGGAACAGGGCGGCTTTGACGTTCCAGACCTCGGCAGCTTCACCGGCTGGGTTCGGTCGTCGGCCAAGACCAACAGGCCCAAGGCTCCGAGGCCGCTGACCCGTGAGCAGTGGATTCGTCGGGTCGAGAGCACGCTTTTCGAGGCGTGGTGCAACGGCACTGACCCAGACACGGGCTGGAAGCTGGAGGTTCTCGTAGACGGGGCGATGGACATGCTTTCGACATGGAGGCAGCACCACCCGAACACGGAGAACGGTGACGACCACGGCCCCGACGACGTGGCGAGTTTGATGAATGCAGCCCAAGCGGCCCTCCCGCTGCCGGATATGGATGCTCTTGTTGATGAGCTTCTTGGCGAAGTGTCATTCAGCGTGCGGGCGAGCAGCGTGGACATCAGGCAGCCCATTGACGAGGCATTGATGCCGACCCTCATGGCACGGGCCGAGGCAGAAGCGGCGAGCTTCCCGGTGCCGTTCACGTCAACCGATCTCGGCCAGAGACTCGGGGTCAGCCGCCAGAAGGCGACGTCGCTTCTGAAGCAACTTGGCTGGCAGTCGAGGCCGAACGTCTATCTCGGGCGGGGCAAGCGTGGGCGGCGCTGGCTCCCGACGGTGGTTCCAGCAACAGCAATCAACGATGTCGATGTTGTCATGTCGTGGCATGACCTCCACGAAGACCACATGGACAACCTGTGGGATCAGTTCGGCTGGATGGTCACGTTGCCCGAAGAGCAAGAGTGACCATCCAGCCATTTAGTTTTGCGACCCCGAGAGTAGGCAACGTGATCGGGTGTGCCGCCGTCGGCGAAAACCCCAAGCAAAGCATGCTCTTTGAGGTGTTGCTTGATCTCAAAAAGCAAATGAAATAGATCAGTTATGCCACCTTCGGGCGGTGATGGACGGGAACAAATGACGGCGAAGACAGCCCGAAAGACGAGGTTCGCTCCGAGGCCAAAGCCCATGTTCGGCGCCCCGTCGCAGACCATCTGGAAGACACGGCCAGTTCCCGACGAGGTGATCGCCGCCCGAGAGATCACCGCCAAGGTCGAGAGCGGCGAGCTGGTGCCTGTTGGGGCCGTCGCCGCAGCGGTCAGGGCCGTGACCTCGCCATCGCCGTTGCCCTCGTCCCCAACGGCTCATCCGCCGGGGTGCCTACTCAAGACCGACGAGGCTGCACGCTACCTCCGGGTCGCCCCCGCAACGCTCCGCTCCGCAATCCACCGTGGCTGGCTCGCACCAGACGGAGCGACAGGACCGGGCGGAGCACATCTGTTCAGACGAGTGACTTTAGACGCCTACGCCAAAGCGTGGGTTGGGGGGAAAGAAGATGGCGGCGAATTGGAAGGCGACGAGGCACCCCGGCGTGCAGACGGCGGGCCGGGGCAAGTACAGGCTCAGGGTAGCCGTGCTGCGGGGCAACAAGCGGGTCTACCGCAAGAAGGTGATGCCCGAAGGAACCTCGCTGGCAGACGCCGTGGCCGCAGCACTCGAACTGCGACAGGAAGCCGAAGACGTGACCCTTGGGCACCACCACCCGGATACAGCCCTAAACGTCGGTGAGACGGTCGAGGGCTATGCCGAGAGGTGGTTGGCCTTGAAGAAGAAGCGGCTCAAGGAGTCGGCCTACGTCAGCTACGAAGGTCCGATGTACCGCAGGATCCTCCCTCGCATCGGCTACGTCCGCTGCGTCGATGTCCGCCGGGGCATGGTCGAGGCGTGGGTGGCGTGGGCCGAAGAACAGCGGAAGCCGAACGGGTCGGGGTTCGCCGACGGAACCCTGAAGACGTGGTGGCAACCGATGGCGACCATGCTGCGTGACCTTGCTGGCGACTATGACATCCCTGATCCGACCCGGCGTGTTCGCCCGCCGGAGGCCCCGGAAGTCCCAGCCGTGCGGGAGACGGCAACCCTGTCCATCGAGCAGGTCCAGCAGCTTCTCAAGGATGCCAAGGAACTGACGCCGGACCGCTACGCTGAGATCGTCACGCTCTCCACGACCGGGATGCGGGCGGGCGAACTCCACGCTCTGAAGTGGGACGCCATCGACTTCACCAAGGGCGAGATCACGATCCGCCGGAGCATCTCAATGGGGAAGTTGCGGGAGACGACCAAGACGAAGGCTTGGAGGTCCGTGCCAATGGCCCCGCTGCTCGCCGAAGTGCTTCGGCAACATCGCCGTCAGCAGCTTGAGCGTCAGGGACTCGGCCTTCGCAGTGGCCTGATCTTTCCGTCCTATCGAGGAACGCCCCGGACGCCGGGGAGCTTGGGGAAGGCGTTCAAGGCCCTGATGGCAGCGCATGACTACGACCAGCGGGTCGGCCCGCAGGTCTTGCGGCGCACGTTCA
>Ga0114932_10006311_pt1 | contig 10153 bp, 11 predicted proteins | sample 2SBtaG_2_FD_87286 | JGI IMG/M metagenome (GOLD analysis project Ga0114932, IMG submission 87286) | Deep subsurface microbial communities from Kolumbo volcano to uncover new lineages of life (NeLLi) - 2SBTROV12_ACTIVE470 metaG | ecosystem: Environmental > Aquatic > Marine > Volcanic ... | reverse complement strand
GAACTATCTGACGAACTATCTGACGAACTATCTGACGAACTATCTACACCTTCATAGTGCGTATCATAGTAGTCTCCAATATCTGGTCCTGTATCAGCAGGACTATCATCTACACTAGAAAAATCTTGTTCATCATATCCCCCAAATGAATAAGATAATCCTGAAGCAAATACAAAAGCCGCAAGTAATAGTAAATTGATTTTCAATCTCTTCACAACCTCTCCTTACAATTATTAAAGGTTTTTATTTTACTAATCTTAAACTGAACTTATAATTCACTAGATTCTACTTCAAAACTTCAAAAAAAATCAAGTAAATTTAAAAAAAGAATAAAAAAAAGCAAGTATTTTTTTAATACTTGCTTTCTTATTTTAAAACTTTTCAGCTTACTTTGCTGACTTTTCTTTCGTAAATGACTGATTGATTTGTTTTGCCAATCGACTTATTTTACGAGCAGCTTTATTTGCATGGATTGTTCCCTTGCTCTTTGCTCGAGCAAATTGAGATTGAACATCTTGAAATAATCCTTGCACTTCTTCTTTCTTTTTTCCATCGTGTAATGCCGTAACAACTTTTTTAACAGCTGTTTTAATCGCAGACTTTCTTGCTGTATTAATTACACGACGCTTTTTATTCTGTAAAACTCTCTTTTTTGCTGATTTTTTATTTGCCATAAAACAAAAACCTTTTAACTCTTAAATCACTTTTTGGATTTTTCCAGCTTTCACACACTTTGTGCATACCTTGCCAGATTCAACTTTAACTTTTTTCTTATGCGTCTGATTTACCCTAATAAAACGCATGCTATGAACATTTGGATAAACCCAACGCTTTGTTTTATTATTTGCGTGACTTACCAAATTTCCAACCTGAGGTCGTTTATCACACACAGAACAGATTCTTGACATAATAACCTTTGTTTTCAACTATTGCTTGCTTGATTTTTCTTTTATTTTACCTCATTTATCTTTTTTTTTCAAATCTATCTTATTATTTCATAGACCTGAAATAATCATTTTGCAGATCTCGTCATGCCCCGCTATTAAAGATTTTAACTCTCTATTAATCATAGTTCCATCATATTGACCAACAAATCCTCCTGCTTCTTGAACCAAGAGCACTCCTGCTGCAGCATCCCACCATCCAAGATTCTCAAATAAAACCGCATCAAATGCACCTATTGCAGCATAAGCCAAATCTAATGCAGCAGCTCCATAAAGACGGAACCTTACATAAGTCCCTGCTAATTTCGACTGCTTTTTTATAGTAGCAAGAAACTCAGACTGCCGAATACGAAAGTCAGAAACAACCACTAAAGCCCCTTTTTCTTTCCACTTTGGCTGATCAAGCCTTACTTGCTTACCATTAAGCCAACATCCAAAACCCTTTTGAGCATAAAACCATTCATTCATTGCCGGATAATAAATTACTGCGGCAATAATTTCTTGCCCTTCCATGAGAGCAACACTAATGCAAAAATATGGAATTCCTCGAGAAAAGTTTTTTGTGCCATCAACTGGATCAATAACCCAGATAAAATCATTACCATCTTGACTACCAGATTCTTCTGCTATAAACCCTGACCCAGGAATTATAGCCTCTAACTCATGCTTTAATAACTTTTCACAAGCAAGATCTGCATCTGTAGCAAAGCTATGATCTTTTTTTCGATGGATAGTCATATCACTACGAAAATGCGACATAACTAAATCACCAGCTTTTTGGACAATAGGCTTTATTTTTTCAATATACTCCATACCTTACCCTCTTCATAAAATAGGGCCCCTTAGAGCCCTATTTTCAGTTTTAAACTAATCTTAAATCTTCTCGAGGCTCAATACCAAGCAACTCATAAATCTCTGCTGCATACATTGTTTCTTTATCAAGAAGCGCTTCTGATAACTTATCAAGTTTATCTCGATGCTCTTTAAGCAATACCATTACACGATCATATTGCTCATCTAAAATCCGAGTAATTTCATTATCAATCTTTTCAAATGTTTTTTGAGAGTAGCCACCTTTTGCATCATATGTATCAAGATACACGCGCTTACCCAACGCATCAGTCATACCATACTGACACACCATCGCACGAGCAGTTTCTGTTGCCGCTTGAAAGTCACTATAAGCCCCAGTTGAAAGCTCATTAAATACAAGCTCTTCTGCAGCGCGACCACCTAATGCAGCAGCAATGTTTGCAAGTAGTTCTTCTTTTACTCTATTATACTTTTCTCTCTCTGGCATAAAATGCGTTACACCAAGAGCTCTTCCTCGAGGAATAATTGTTACTTTATGCAAAGGATCTGTTTCATTTGGCATAAGCAAACGAGCTAACGCATGTCCAGATTCATGATATGCAGTAATTTTCTTATCTTTATCAGTTAACACAATTGTTTTAAGTTCTTTTCCAAGCATAATTTTATCACGAGCATCTTCAAACTCATACATGCTCACTTCTGTCAAATTCTTCTTTGAAGCAATAATTGTTGCCTCATTAACAAGATTTGCAAGATCTGCACCTGAAAATCCTGCTGTACCGCGAGCAATTCGCCTTACATCTAGATCCGTTACTGCTTTTACCTTTTTCAAGTGTACTTTTAAAATTTCTTCACGACTCTTCTGATCTGGCATCGGAACTTCTACTCGACGATCAAATCGTCCAGGACGAAGTAATGCTTTATCTAGAACATCTGGTCTGTTTGTTGCAGCAAGAACAATTACAGGCTCTTTACTGCTTTCAAATCCATCCATTTCTGTCAGAAGTTGATTTAATGTTTGCTCTCGCTCCTCATTGCCACCTCCAGAAGCAACTCCTCTTTGACGACCAATCGCATCAATCTCATCAATAAAAACAATACATGGAGCATTTTTCTTCGCCTGTGCAAATAAATCTCTTACACGAGATGCACCAACACCAACAAACACTTCAATAAAATCAGAACCACTTGCTGTAAAGAAAGGACAATTTGCCTCACCTGCAACAGCACGGGCTAAAAGAGTTTTTCCTGTTCCAGGTTCACCTACAAGCAATGCTCCCTTAGTAATCTGAGCACCAAGTCTTCGATATTTTCCTGGATCTTTTAAAAAGTCGACAATATCCATTAACTCTTCTTTTGCTTCAGGAGCACCTGCTACTGATGAAAATCGCTCTTTAATGGTAGCTGGCAAAAACATTTTTGCACGACTTTTACCAATATTGAAAATACCCCCACCAGTTCCTCGACCTCCTCCATTTTTCATCTGTCTCATTAAGTACCATGCAGAGAAAAGACCTAAAAGCATAAGAACTGCTATCACCATAAAGACATGCCATGCGCCTGTTGACACAGAAGGAGGAGAAACAGCAAAATTCACATCATGCTTTTCAAACAGATCAAAATCTTGAGGTCGTTCTGCTACAACTGTTTGGAAATGTTTATTATCTTTAGTAACACCTTCGACAAACTGTCCTGATACATTGACCTCTTTAATATGATCATTGCGAACTTTATCCAAAAACTCTTTATAAGAAATTGTACCCATTCCCTGAGCATACTCTGTTAACTTGGCAAGAGAACCAATAAGGAAAAATGTTACAATAATACCAATTAACAGACCTTTTGGACCAACTGAATTAAATGGTTTTTTCGGTTTCATAGTATTTTTAGACCTTTATATGTGCATTATGTTTCACAGATGATTCTAATTATTTTACACAACTTTATAGCCGATATTCCGACTTTTCATGTAGCTATATAACAAATATTTTAAATATTCTAATAAAAATACACTACTCTGTCGATTATTTCTGTTAATTTTTACAACTTTCTTATTTTAGATCTTTACAAAAAACAGAGAAAATGAGAAAATATTAATGTATAATTTATTTCAACACTGCTTTGTAATAAATTTCAAGATACTTACCGTCCAAGAAGACAGTCTGTCTTGACATTAAATCAAATCAGTAAATTTTTAAAAAGGTCTCATAATATGGACAATGCTCAACAAACTGTTTTCATAGGCAACTTGCCTTTCAACACAAATCAAAGTGAATTGCAAACTGCTTTTGAAAAGTTTGGAACCATTCTTGAAATCAATATCCCAACGAACAGAGAAACTGGACGTCCTCGTGGATTTGCTTTCGTAAAATTTGAAACAGAAGATGCTGCAAAAGAAGCTCTTTCAATGGATGGTCAAGACTTCAATGGTAGAAATATCAAAGTAAATATTGCTCTTGGTAAAAAAGAATCTTTCAAGCCTCGCAATGGTAATGGTGGCGGAAATAGATTCGGTGGTGGAAATGATCGTCGTGGTGGCGGTGGTGGAAGCTTCGGACGTTCTCGATTCTAATATACCAATTAAGTTGACAATGAAAAAAAGCTGCTTTTGCAAAAAAGCAGCTTTTTCTTTTTAAGGATTTCTATGACAAAAGTATTCAGTTTTTTAATGTTTTTTGGACTTGTTTTCAATTACTCAATACATACTCAAAACTCTGGAAGAAGTGAAAACCGTAAAACAATGCTCTATCATCTTCAACAACAATTTGAATCTCTCAAACAAAATCCCAATAAACAAGATCTTAATGCTCTTTGGTGGGCAGTCTTTAAAAAAGAAAGTACCCTTGAATTAGAACTGGGAGCAAGTTTACTTGGAACTATATCTGGTATTTTTGGAATATTATTTTCTCAAATAGCCAACGATTTCAAAAGCTATACCAGTTTTCTATTTGCTAGTACAATCATTACATACCTCAGTTACAAATCATATAATGAGCGATATCTTCAAGATTTCACACTCCTAAAACAAGAAATAAATCAGCGCCTCAAAACCTTATCTGACACTGAACAATTAAGCTAAAATACCAATATGCTCTTGATATACAGGTGAACAGGACGGATATGTACAATGATCACCAGAAGGCGTTATGTATCTCATTTTGCCAGTTAATATGTTTAACTGAGCAATACGACTTTGAAGACCTTCATTCATACCAAAAATAATATAATTGCCACATGCTGACCAACTTGGCTCTTCCTTGCTACCATATCCCTGCGTAAGTTGACGATGATAACGTGTTGAACAATTATACTCAAACAGCTGCATTGCCCCATCAACCATCTTAGAATATGCGAGTTTATTGTTAATTGGACAATATGCTGGACATGCACAGTAACCACCATCTGTAATCTTTTTCATTGATCGAGTCGCAATATTCATAATATAGATTTGAGGTCTTCTAGTCTGAGCATCACAAACAAATGCCACATGATCCTGATCAATAAAGCAAGGAGCTATATTATTGCCATCATTATGTGTTAAACGTTCACATTTCCTCTTTTTGCTCAATGCATCAACATATGAATGATACAACTGACTTGATCCATCTTTTGACAAACAAAAAACAACTTCTTTACCATCTGCTGAAAATGTTGGCTGCATATTAAGCCCATCAAAACAACACATCACCTGTCGCTTATGAAACATATTACTCATAACCAATTGAACATTTGATAATGTATTTTCAGAGTAAAACAACAAAGGGCATGATTCATTATTACCCCAACGAGGTGCAAGACTAACTGTTGGAATATCAATAAACAACTTTGGATTTGAACCATCAAAGTCCGCAATCCAAATTTGTTTATACGGCTTTTCATGATTAAACTTCCTTTTCCAAATCTGTTTACAATAAGCAACTTTTGAACAAAATGATCCTTGTGTCCCCATCAAAGCTGGCCATACTTGATCTGCTAATCTATGAGCAATAAGCTGATTACTTTGATTCTTTTTTGCAACTTTTCCAGCCTGTATCATGTCAATCATAAGTAAATCATATAAACGCCACACATATTGACTATCTTCTGAAGATATAAAAATCGCCAAATTTACTTCATCTGAAAATAATTTTTTTAATTCTGATGTTTTTTTTATTGAACTAACATATCGAACCGCAACCTGACATTGCCCACTGTACTGAATATCTTTTTGCAGCCGTTCAATTATTCCTTTGCCTGCTGAGTTCTTTTTGCCTACATATACAATACCAATTGGTATTTTTTGAGTTTGTTGAGCCTGTATTGCAACCTGCAAGTCTGAAGTCGTTATAACACTTATCCATACGAAACAAACATATAGGCAACTTTTTATTATTTTCATTACTGTCCTAATACAATCGAAATAGTCTTATTCCATACTTCTTTGGGAAATTCTGTTTTATAAAGAGCTGCACGAGCAGAAGTATCATATGCAACAATCCCTGACGACCGAACAACTTTTGCTAAAGATGCTCGTCCATCTTTACTAACATCAACTAATACTTCACAAGAAATATCTTTTGCTATTCCAACTGGAGGTTTAAAGAATGTTTGCACTGCCTGTTGAATTAACCGTTCAATCATTAACGAATCCAGTTGTTCATATCCTACAAATTCAACATCTTGCAAGTTCATTTGATTTTGCAAAACTTCCTCTGCAGCTTTTTCTTCTACAAGCTCTTTTTTAACTACTTCTTCTTTCTTTGACTCTGGCACCTTTTTTGCTGCTTGTGCTGGCAAATTCTGAGCTTGTACTTCTTTTTTTGATGCGACTTCTACATCAACGATTTTCAATTCAGGCTTTTGCTTATTTTTTATGACAGGTTCTTTTTTTATATCTTTTTTTGTTTGAGCTTTTACAATCTTTTGCTCTGCGCTTTTTACTTCACTCTTTTTAGCTAGTAACTTCTCTTTTTGCTCAGCTAACTGTTTTTGATATGCTTGATAATCAATAACTTTTGAATCTTTTATAGCTGTTTGCTTTTGGTTTTTTTGATTCAAATTAATACGCTTTTTTAACGGACACAGCACAAGTGTCGCGCTCTGATACTTTGAAGATACCATAAACTTTTCATGATCATGATATCCTTGATATAAACAAGAAAATAGTATTGCTACAATAAAATGACCAAACAAAACAAAAACACAAAGTTGTAAAAAAAACTGTTGTCTTTTATTTAAGCGAAATAGAGATTTAAGCTGATCGCTTTGTAGCCAACGCAACATACTTGATGCCTCCAGAAACTTTGATGGTATCAACCAAGTCTATAACTTTGCCATAAGGAACTGCTTGATCTGCTTTTACAAAGACAACTTCATCTGTATCTTTTTTCATGATTTTCTTTAAATGTTCAAGCAATAATGGCAATGCAAACACCTTGCCATTCAGGTACATTTTTTGATCCTTATCAATATACACAATTAACTCCTGTTGCTCATGAGATTCTGTTTCGTCAATCCTACTTGATGGCAACTCAACCTTGATTACATTATTCATCATCGGCGTAGTAATCATAAAAATAATAAGTAAAGTGAGCGCTGTATCAATTAATGGCGTCATAGATATTTCTTGAATTTCTGTAGTCCTATTTTTAAATCGTCTTGAACGTCTCATACTATTACTCCCCGTTTATTACGATAATGGTTGCTGATCTTGAATTGTACTACCTCCAACAGAATCTGTTGTATCCTTGTGAGCTGGCTTAATCATAGAAATACGTGCAAAGTTCATTACCTTATCGCTCAGCACAACTAATTGATATTCTAAAGCCTTTGCATTCACATTAACATAATGTAAAAACACCAATGCTGGTACAGCAACAATCAATCCTGCAACCGTTGTAATTAATGCCTCTGCAATACCTGGAGCAACAGTTACAATATCTGCAGACTGCTTTTCACTAATACGAATAAAGGCATGCACCAAACCCCATACTGTTCCAAAAAGACCAAGCAATGTTCCTACAGCTGCAGAAACTGATAATATCGGAGTATATGTTTCTTCTTGATACATAATCTCATCAAGCAATTGATCATTATACGTTTGCAATAAATCTACAGATCCAACTTCTTTTGCTTGTTTTGCATGCGCAAGCAATTGCACAAGCACATAACCAGGTAATGTTTTCTGATATTTTTGCGCTACTAACATCGTATCTTGCAAATTAGTACATGCTTGCATATCATGCAAAGCACTTTTCATCTGCATTTTTTTAATTCGAAATAAAATAATTTTATATAGTGCAACAGCCCATGACAATACAGACATTGCAAATAAAATAAACAATACGACTTTTGAAACAAAGTCACTTTGAACAACAAGACCCCAAACTCCATTGCTTCCAATAGCTGCATCCATAGACCATTCCTTTATATCATTGATTTATCAAACTGATCTCAAGTGTAACACAAAACAATAGATATTTTTCAAATAAATTTCATTTTTTTTTTATAAAGAAAAATCCACCCATTTACATGAGTGGATTTCATAGTCAAAATTACAATGTGTAGATTAAATCACACCAGCTTCTTTAGCCTTGATAATATATTTTTGTGACAGATCATGAAGTTACATCAATTTCAAAACGTTTTTTTAAGCTTTTTTTAATTTTTGTAATGCGACTATCTATACTTGGATGATACGGACAACATAGCCATTCTAATATACAGAATGGAATTTTACTTAACAAAGCAGAATCTTTTCTAGACAATTTATCTTCAATAACCCCTTTACAATACTTTAGTGCATCTATCCCACCCAATAAAGCTGTCTTATCTGCATGTTCATTAGCCCAACTATCTGCTCTTCTTTCTTCAGCTTTTATCAGCTCAGAACCAACGATAATTCCAGCAGTCATTCCAGCAAATGCTTTAGATAATAATTTGCTTACTGAATTTTTATATGGTTCAGTTTTATGCATCCCCCAATAATAAGCAACAATCAGTGGCACTGCTAGAAGAAGTCCTCCAATTACCTTATTTTCTACTTGTTTTTGAGCATGTCCAGCTTCATGCAAAATAATCCACTCAACTTCTACAGAGCTTAAGTTACTAATTGTATCTCCTCGTAATACTATATAGTTCACTTCACAGAAGTAACAGCACCCTGGATCCAAATGCTCTCCTGTCAATACTAAATCTACACTTTGTGCTACTATTATCTGAGGAATATTTAAATCTTTATATTTATTTCTGATTCTATTTTCCAATGTTGAAAAATATACATAATCTGAGGTACGAGTTTGACTCTTAACTCTTCCTTGATCTTCGTAATATGTTGCTTGTGCCAATAAACCATCATTGAGATATATTTCTTGCGAAAAAAACATAAAACATATTAAAACTATTATTCTTTTCATAATCAATTCAACCTCAATTTTTATGCTATTTTAAAATATACAAAACCAACTTTTTTTATAAACATAGATCAAATGGTACTTAGATTATACCAGCTTCTTCTAAATATTGCAGAGCTTCTTTCTCATCTTGCTCTGATGTATATCCATACTTTATCAATGCTTCAGAGAAATGATCTAAAATGACAGATTTATCAGTCTCTTGTGTCTTGACAATATACTTTTGTACAAGATCATGAAGTGATGGTTTTTTCATTAATTTATATGATCCAAACCCAAGTCCTGCAAGCGTAGATGCTACGAAAGCTTTTTGCTTAGAATTATATTTTGCTAATGTTTGTTTTGTAGTATCCATCAACGCATAAGCCTTATCTTTGAACGAAACTGGCTCTTTACTTTCAACTGTCTTCTGAGTGTTTTCAGTAACCAGAGCTTGCTCTGGCTGTACTTCATCAACTGGATTCATTACTGAATCAACTGATTTTTCAGGAAGTGTCCAGTAATAATAAGCTACTGTTCCAGCTATACAAGCAAGTGCTGTACCTGCAAACAACACTGCAGGGTTGCCCATAAAACTTCCTGCTGAAGAAGCAACTCTTGCATGTGCAACATCTACTGGTGCTGAACTACCATCAATAATTCCTTTTTCTTGCTTATACTTTGGAAGTAACTTATCAACCAATTGTGAAAGTCCTGTAGGCTGGCTATCCAATCCATCAAGACAAATACCTTTAGCATCGTCAAAATACATTGGTCTAAAATTTCCACTATCTTTTGTAAAAAGCTCAGGCTTTACATCTAAACCACGAAATATTCCAAGTCCACCTTCAATTTCTGGAGCAATACTTGCAAGATCATTTTTATCTTGTTTTGATACCCATGACCAAAAATCTGCTAGATTAACACCTTGATAAAAGGAATATTGCTTTAATAAAGTAGGAACTTGTCTAAACATTGAATACGTCGAGTTAGTAGACAATGCAAGCATTCCTATACAAAATGTAT
>Ga0114932_10006310_pt1 | contig 10153 bp, 2 predicted proteins | sample 2SBtaG_2_FD_87286 | JGI IMG/M metagenome (GOLD analysis project Ga0114932, IMG submission 87286) | Deep subsurface microbial communities from Kolumbo volcano to uncover new lineages of life (NeLLi) - 2SBTROV12_ACTIVE470 metaG | ecosystem: Environmental > Aquatic > Marine > Volcanic ... | reverse complement strand
TTGCTTGTAGCAACGAGTTCTCCATCTGGAGAAAAATACTCACTAGCAGCTACATCGACATTATAGCCTTCTTGTAGTGCTAGGTAAGTGTAATGTATATTGCCACTGCTTAGCATCCACTCTGCTAAGGGATCATATCCGTACGGTTCGGATAACCTTTGAGCAAGCCCAGCATTAAAGGACAATTTGTCATTAACTTTATATCTATATCTTTCTGACGTTTCAACATATTTAACATCAGCAAAACCATCTTCTAAATATTCACCTTTTAATATATACTTGTTATCTACAAATCTTATAAAGTGATGCTGATCTAAATACTCATTACCTTGTTGTCTTGTATAATCTACTTCAAATAAAAATTCTAAGCCAGATACTTTACCTATATTAGCACCGTCTGACCATGAGTTTTCAGTACCATCGTAAAAAGTTTGTGCTCTGTTTTCATAACCAAACCTAGCGATCTTACGTATACCTAATGCCAAGTTGTAATCATATGGAGTTTGTATTGTAGCTGTTTCAAGGCCGTTTATAACTGAAAATGTTTCTACATCTGATATAGACGTACCGCCATTAGCAGCCGCGTAAAATGTAGAAAATTTAAATATCTTTTTTAAATCTTGACCACAACATTTTTTTGGTGCTGCACAAGAGCTTAGTATAAGTAATAATATAATTAGTTTTTTCATTCTTTTATTTTAATTGTTATATCATGTGGCGCATATTCGTTGCCACCAAAATATGGGTATAAGTAATATCTACGTATTAAACCCCAATTACCTTCAGGTCTTCTACGCACAAGTGTAGTATCGTTATCTATTACTATTACATAATAAAATGTTTTTATATCTATTGTAGCGTTATAAATTACGTCTGGCTCTATAGTTCTTATTGTAGCTGAACTATGTCTACCTTCCTCATGTCTTAACCAGCATAACTGCAGTTCGTTATTTATATACCGCCAGCCTAATCGTATAGAGTGTTTTTGATGTCTTACACCAAAGTCACTCATGCCGTATATTTTATTTACATCGTACTGGTTTTCTGGTATTTCAGTTTCGTAATAAGCAGACTCGTCTAATACAAACTGAAAACTTATTCTTGAGTTATCAGGGTGATTTAAAAAACTACCTGAACTATGCTCACCAGCTGGTATTGTATAAACTCTGAAGCCAAAATCATCAACTTCTTTTGAGCAAGACACTAGTAAAAAAAGCATCAAAAGTTTTCTCATTATCTAGTTCTGTTTCTGCCTTTACGCCTGCTAGAACTTGATTTGCTTTTTGTTGATCTAATATATTTGTTTCTTGTTTTTATTCTTCTTTTTGCGTCTTCTACTTCGTTGTTTTCAACACCAATATCCCAAGTGTTCCAACCCATCATTAAAGCAATACGCTGCCAGTTTTCATGCTCTTCGTTAAATGCTTGGCGCATGTTATTGATTTTTTGTATTGCTCTACCTGTAGGTACGTTTGTAAAAGCTTCTATACCTTGGCCAATAGCTGGAACCATAGGATTATCAAATGTAACACCCATCTCGTCCATAACAGCTTTGTTAAACTTTCTAGTCTGTGTAGCACTATAAAGCTTTCTCATTTTAGAACCTATTGGTGGTGATATGTTAGCAAACTGTAACAGTGTGTAAGCGTGATCACCTCTTGATCCTTTTAAATCTTGCTTGTAAAACTCTAGTGCTATATTTTTAGCTGTAGCTACAACCGCACCATATATACCAGTACCTCTTAACAACGAATCAATAACAGTGTTTGTTAATCTATCTACTTTTTTCTTTTCTAACTCTTCATCTTCATCACCACTAAAAGCTAAAGCAAACATTGCTGATTGTAAGCTAGCAAATATTATATTTTGTATTGCGCCGTAATATAATATTCTTGAAACATTTGTTTTCCAGTCGCCTCTACCTTTTATTAAATCTATACCTGCTTTTTTCATTAACCTAGCATACTGCATCGGCGTATTTTGAAAAGCTAATATAAACCTACCTAATATACTAGCTTGCTGCTTAGATATTAAAGAAGGATCAGATGACTGCTGAGCTTCGTTTGATCTTGCTGTAAAATCTTCAAAAGCCTGAGCTTCAGCCTCTGTTCTTGACATACCTTGCTTAAGATATGTGTTTATTCTATTCCTTAAAAATGTAGCACCACCTGCTGCAATTGCAAAACTATCAGCTATTTGTGTAGGTTTGAAACCTAGTTTTAATAAATAAGCTAAAGCAGCTTTTGCTTTATTTTTCTTACCAGCTACAGCGCTTGCTAATGCAGCTTCATTTACGTCCATAGCCAAACCAGATCTTCTTTGTTTTAAAAAGTCAGAATTAAATATTCTTAAAAAGTCAGACCAATATTGTTTTTGATTAGCAAAAGCCATAGCAGCTTTTACAGGATTATTGTCTGACCAGTTTATAAAGTTTACTGTAGATAAAGTTTGTAGTATTGCTGATCTCATGTTAAGGAACATAATAGCACCAATAGAATTTGTAATCCACTCAGTCCATCTGTTAACTTGTCTGTCTTGAGCACCAATAGTTCTGTTTCTACCAGTAGTCATTCTGTGTAACATGTCTTCTACAGCTTCTCTATAATCAAGTCCATATACAGCTTCAATTTTATTTAAGTTTTCATCTGAAAATATTATGTTTGCATTTTCAATAAACTCAGCTAAAAATTCTTTTCTAGCAATTTTACTAGTAGCGTTGTCTAAATCTGCTAGTATAGTTTCTGCAACCCAGTCTTCTTCTGGTTTTACATAACCTTCTGGCCTTCTTGATATTTCACCTACACCATCTGCGAAAGCTTGTAGTTCAGCGTCATTTTTAACAGTGTCAACTAATCTTTTTTGTACGGCTTGAGAAATATCAGGTATTTTAAAACCAGCTTTGTCCCATAAGTAAACTCTAATAGCAGCATCGTATGTAAATGTTGTGCCAGGTATTATGTCGTTTAATTTATTTGTAACGTTTGGAAAAGCTTTACGCAAGTCTTTAAAGTTTTCTAAAACAGCTTGTCTTGCTTTGTTTAAATTATTTACACCTTCTTGATACGGCTTTAATATATTATCTCTAAAAAACTTTAATTGAGCTTCACCAAGCTTACCTTTACCGGTTGCTATTCTATACATAAGCCCCATAAAATCTTCAGCGCCAGGTGGGATCCAAAACTTAAACCTACCTTTGTCAACGCCTCTAGCTTTAGCCTGAGCTCTTTTAAAACGTTTTTGATATTCAACGCCTTCGTTTTGCTCAATGATTTGATTTATTTCAAGATCCATATCAGCACTTCTTTTTATTCTTGCTTGTACAGACTTTGATTTAACGTCAAATTGACTTAATAAATTATCTACAGCTTTTACATTTGGTAAAGCATCATCAACAAAATAAAAGTCATTATAACCTTCAGCTAGTTTATCTATGAACCAATCAGCTTTAGCGGCTGCAGTGCTATTACCTAAGCCAGTTATATTTTCTATAGGTATGTCAACGCCTTCGCTTAATAAGTAATCATGTATTGCTTTTTGACTTTGTGGTGCTCTAGCAGTTAATATAAATACATCTTTTCTACCGTATTTTTTTATTTGGTTTTTTAGCTTTTGCATTAAAGGTCCTGGTCTACCGTTTGTAACTTTGTTAAAATCAGTAAAGTCCATTTCCCAACCTTCATTAATCATTGACTCACCCATATTAGGCCAGTCTGCAGAAGATATTTCTATTGTAACACCACCTCTTCTAGCTATTACAACGTTTTCACTTATACCAGCTGTTTCATCAAAATCAAAAACACTAATACCTTTTGGATCTCTATTTTGAGGTGCTTTGTCTATTACTTGTTGTATATCTTTAGACTGCTTAATAGTTTTTACATCTAAGTCTTTTGCGGCTTTTGAATAGTGTTGAGATTTAGGTACTGGCTTATTTGTTTTAGCATCTATTAAAACTAAATCTATTTCACCATAAGTTTTCATGTTAAAGTATCTATCTAAAACATTTATAATACCAGGTGGCAAAGAAGATTTATAATACTTACCAACTATATCATCTTGCGTTTTATCTATAATAGCAACATGAAAATCATCTAGCGCTGTTTGAAAATCTGCTTTAGATATTTCACCACCTATATAACCAGCCATAATCATTTGTATAACTTTTCTTGGCGTTAAATGCTCATACCTATGTTGACCTGCAGTTTTATTTAAACCATCGTCTTGTATATACCTTACGTTTGCAGCTGCAGCTAAAGGTGTTTTCATGTCAGCATTTAAAGACATTAATATATAGCCAATATCTAAACTTGTTATTCCATCAGGAGCATCTCTAAGTTCCATCATAATGTCAGATAGTTCAACTAAAATAGCTCTATTTCTTTCAGCTGACTCTAAATCTTTTTCATAAGTCCAGTCTGGTTTGTTAACTTTTCCAACATTTTGAGCTATGTTAGAAGATATGTTTTGCGTTTCACCTGGTATGTCTTTAACTATAGCCTCTAACTCAGCAGCATTTTTTAATATACCGTAAGGGTGTTTTGTTGGTTCTTTTCCAGATTCTAATTGCTCTTGATAACCTAATATTTGTTTTTCAAGCTTAGCTATTTTTTTAACGTCTTCTTTTGGCGTTGCCGCAAGATCCTTGATAACTCTTTGTATTCTTTTAGGATAAAACTCAGGATCAAACTCTAACTTACCTGTTTCTGGGTTTCTAATAGCAGATGTACCACCAACTTTACCAGTGCTATGCAAGAAGTATAAAAACCTTCTAGCTTTTGCTGGACCTAGTTTTTCCGCAATTTTAATTACAGCTTTATAAACATTGTCAAGTTTGTCTAAATCTTTAGTATCAATATCACCTTTTGTAAGACCAAGTTGAGCTTCTAAAGTGGTTTTGTTTTCCTCCATTGCCACTTCGTTTCTAATAACTTCTACAATACTTTTTGGCGCTTTTTTACCAGTTTTAACATACTTTTCTCGCTCAACCTTGTATGTTTCCATGTAATTTAAAATATCTTTTTTAATATTTTTTCTATACTTACCAAAAAGTGGTTCTGGAAAAACATTTTCAAAAGCACTGTCAAAAGATCCTTTTGCAATAAAAGCTTTACCAAGTTTAGGCAAACCTTTGTACATTATTTGTTTTTCATCAGGACTAAGCTCTGCTATATCTTTAGATAATTTTATTTTATCAAACTTTCTTCCTTCACCTTTTTTCTTATCTAAATTATCACCAATGTTTTTAATTTCATTTTCTATACCTACAACAGAAGAAAAACCTTGTAAGCCTTGCATTTCTTCTATTTGTTTTAAAACATCTTTATCTTTTAATATTTCGTATACAGCTTCTGCAGCTAATGCTTGAGCAACTTCTGTTGCTAATGAAGCTTGTTTGTTTTTTAACGTTGTGTATTTACCTTTAATAAAAAAGTTGATAAACTCTGCTTTAGGCTTTGATAATTTAATATCATATATAGCGTTACCTTGAGGCGTTAACTCTCTACCAAGTTTTGTTAAATCAAACAAAGTGTTGTATTTTCTTTTTATAGTTTTTATTGGCAAGCCTTTAACTATAATGTCATGTTGTAAATCGTGAAAAGCTTTATATTCTTCACTTATAACTAGTAATTTACTTTTACCATACTGATGTATACCACCCATCTCTTTTTTAATAAGCTTAAAGTATTCTTTCTTTATCTTATTTTCTATAGCGTCAATTGTTTCTTGAGCTGTCTGAGTAGGATTAACTAAAGCTCTTTTTACAATTTCTTTTACTTCACCTCTTATAGCCTTAACAGCCTCTTTTTTTACAACTGATAAATCTTTTAAATCTCTTTTGTCTCTTTGATATTCTACTTCTTTATCAACTAGCATGTCAGCTGTTTCTTCAGCTTCCATATTTTTTAAAGCCGTAACGTCTTTTGCATAGTACATATCAAGATTAGGTATTGCTTTAATAGCAAACTCAATCATACGTTGAGGTAACAAACCGTTTAAGTATTTAGCAGGCTTATTGTTTTGCATAACACCGTCGATTTCAACCTGTACATTTTCATCAAACACTTTTCTTGGATTTAAAGGATCATAAATTAAAGCGCCTCTTATACCTCTATCACCATATATAGCTTCAAACTTAAAAGTATCTATTTCTAGTTGACCAAACTTAATATTGTTTTCGTCTTCAAATTGTTTTATAGCTTTATTAAGCATATCATCATACGCTTGACCCATTTCAGCTAAAGCATCAAAAGAGCTTATGTTTTTATTTTTAAATTTACCATAAGCATTGTTTACATTAGCAGCTGCAATTTTTCTTGCGTTTTGTACGGCTTCTGTAAGTATACCTTTTGCAGCGCTACTAAGATTATCCATAGACTTTTTAAACTTAGCATTAGCTCTTTTTTGTTGTATAACGTTTAGCTCTTCTGAAACTTGAACATCACCACCAGCCATTTTCATTATATCAAAATCAACCTCACCAGTTTTTAAACTATTGCTATATTTAGATATTAAATTAAGCATATCTTGAGCATCGTTTATCAACAGTGGACCAGCGTCTGGCGTGCCTTTAAATACAGACTTTATACCTTTCATTAAAGAAGATTGTACTTGTGCTTGAGTATCAGCGTTGTTTATAATACGACCAGCTCTAATACCATCTGCAATAGCCATTATAACTTCTTCATAATAATCATTGTCAAGCTTACCACTTTTGTTTTTATAATCCTTCATTCTGTTTTTTAACCACTTAGCACCTACCTCGTCTTGACTTTCTATTAGCTTTTCCATACCTTTAGCCATAGTCTTAAAACCTACGCCTGAAGCTTTAAAAGCTTTCCACACAAGAGCATGTAATATTTCATGTCCTCTAGCTGCAAAGTTTTTGTTTAAAGCTGATTTTTTAGAATTAACAATTATAATTTGATGTTTATCAAACTTTCCAGTTTTATTATTAACTGTTTTACCTTTAACTTGTGGTTGTATTATACCAGCAGTTGCAGTGTTCCAAGTATCTTCTAGTTCTTTAACTGTTTTGTTAATCTCTCTTGTAGACAAACCTTTTTGTTCTAAGTTATTTCTTAGCCATTTTTTTGCCTCGTCAAGTGTTTGTGCTTCTAGCTTTTCTATAGGTGCTTCAGTGTCGATGTCATTTAGTTTGTTTATAAGCACATCAGACTCAAATCTTTTTACTTGATCTACAACAACGTTTCTAGCTCTGTCAACAGCCGTGTCTCTTGTTTTGTTTTCTTCGTTCCACATTTTTTGAGCTTGTTGTTGAACTTGCTCTAAGCTAGGATTTGTTTTTCTTTTTTCATTTAAAACTGCTCTAGCTCTTTTTTCTAAGTCTTTAACAACTCTACCGTCTTCTAGTTGATAGGATTTGTCGTTATTTATTAATTGTTTCTTTTGTTCTTCAATAGCATTAAACTGCTCTTCTAAGCCTTTTAATTTAGCTTTTTTCTCTCTTCTTGATAATTCAGAATATTCACCTTCTCCATTTTTTACTTTTCTAGCCTCAACTCTTAATTTACCAGATTCTTTACCTAAATTTCTAAGTATGTTAACCCCTCTTTTGTTAAGGCCGTTATACCTGTCCATTATGCCTAAAATGTTTTGCTCACCTTCTTTTTTTGTTTGAGCAAGTTCAGCTTGAAGCTGTCTAAGCTCTTCTTCTTTTCTTCTTTTTAAACCAGGAGACGCGTTGTTTACGCCTTCATTTTCAATACCTAATAAATCTTTTTTTACTAGTTGTATTTTAGCCTCAAGATTAACTAATTTAGCACCAACTTTATTCATTGTTACATTGTCAGCTTCTAATAACTGACCGCCAAGAATTGACATAGCGCCTTGTAAAGCCCTAGGACCTACATGGAAAGCACCTGTTGATCCCATTGTTTTTATAAAAAAGTCAGCATCTAAACCGTCTGAAAGTTCTACATCATCTTTACCTAATAAATATTTGTCTGTTGCATTTTGACCTATTTGAGTAAATACTTCTTGACTTATTTCACTAACTTGTGATTTGCTAAAACCTAAAACAGCTCTACCAGCATTGTTCATAAATTTTGCAACTCGTCCTGGAGGAAGTATTTTTTCTGCTACTTCACCAAAAACTTTACTTTTTGTAGCACCACCAAAAGCACCTTTCATCATAAAATACTCAGGCACCATTGTAAGTGCTTCAAAAGCACCGTAACCTATAGGTGCCATAATAAGCTGATCTGTTGTATAAGCCGCTTTACCTGCTTCTACATCTTTTACCATTTCTCTATGCTTGTCAGCACCACCAGAAAGACCAAATACAGCCATGTTAGCAGTTAAACTACCACCGCCTGAAACATACGCAAGCGCAAGGTTTGGTAAATTTTCAAAAACACCAAGCAGTCCTTTTTCTACAGTGCTTCCAAGACTAGCAAAACCTACAGGTTGTTTCTTTTTAAATCTTTCACCGTCTTCTGCTATTTTATAAAAGTAATCAGCACCATCTCTCATACCTTGAGCCATTACTCTTGTACCACTAACTTGTTCTTTTAAAGTATTGTCTTCGTAAGTATTGTCATTATCAACACTGTTTTCTAAAGCATTACCAAAACCATCTACTATGTTACCACCAAGCCACATTGCTTGTCCAGCTAGTTTTACAGTTCCAGTCGCTAAAGTATAAGCAAAATTACCAGTAACGCTGTTTATATTATCTAAATAATCTAATGATTCTTTTTGAGTGTCATAATCATCAGATAAATACTGATGTTTCATTTTAGCTTTATTGATAATACCAACAGTGTTTCTGTATTTTTCTTCTCTTATTCTAAAATTTTCAATATCTTTTCTAGTTAATTTTTCTCCTTTTTCAACTCTTGCATTTAAAATATCCATTTGTTTTACAAGATCGTCACGTTCTAACACAGCAGCTTCTGTTAATACTTTTACCCTGTTTATTTTTACTTTATTATCTTTAGTTCTAGCTTCAAGTAATTCTACTTCTTTAGCAGATCTTTTCATAAGATAATCTTCTCGCTCGCTATCAGTAGCTCCTAAATGGTCGTTTATTCTTTCAATTTTATCATTTTCAGCTAACTCGTCTGCTCTAAACTCTATCGCTTTACTTCTAATAAAATCTTCTCTGCTTAACTCTCCAATTTGCTCTTTAAATTGCTCTGGATATTTTTTTAATTCGTCATAATAATCTTCAGCATTGTCAAGGTGTTTGTTTGTATTTTCATTTATTACATCACCAACAATTTTTAAAGCTTGTGTACCACCTTGACCAATATAAGACTTACCAAGATCAATACCTTTTGAAAGTTTTTCACCAAACTTACTCAGCCAACCACCTTCTACATCTTCAGTGGCTTTCATTAAATAAGCTTCTTTGGTTAGCCTACCATCAGTTTTTAAATCTGCTGTACCTCCGCTTTCTGGCAAAGGCTCACTAATCATATCATTTATTCTTGCTAGTTCATGTGGTAAAGCGTGCGAATTTTTGATTTGTTCAGATGTAGGTTTTGCATATTTAGCAAAAAATTCATTTAACTGATCTGCGGCCTTTTGATTACCTTTTTTTGTAAAATTATCAGTTGATATTTTAATACCTTCTGGAGCATCAGGGTGTGTTACTCTAATGTAATCACCTATACCAAGAACAATACCAGACTCGTCAAACTCAAAGCCCATACCTTTGTATCTTTCATTAAGCTCTTTAACAACATTTTCATCGTCCATGTCTATTAAAGCCGCATCAACTTTTCTTAATTCTTTAGTATAGTTAAATTCGTTAGGATCATTACCCAAACCCTTTTCCATATCACCACCAGTAGTTGGTATTATGTCTTCTTCTTTATATTTTTTATCATTGTGAAAAACACTACCATCATCAAAAAACTCTAAACTATGAGGCCTATATTTAATATGAAAACTATCTTTATTATAACTATATTCACCAGACTGCGACACGCTCTCAAATACTTGGTCTCTATAAGATTCGTCTCGCATATTCTCAACAAAATCTTGATAGTTACCAGTATATCGGCCATCGCCCTTTACGTTAGCATAAAGTTGATCTATAGGTTTGTTACTCATATTTTATTAGTCTGTTTTGTCTAAACTTCCTTTTCCTCCTGACATAAACTTTAATCCAAATCTATCATATTTA
>Ga0114932_10006307_pt1 | contig 10162 bp, 9 predicted proteins | sample 2SBtaG_2_FD_87286 | JGI IMG/M metagenome (GOLD analysis project Ga0114932, IMG submission 87286) | Deep subsurface microbial communities from Kolumbo volcano to uncover new lineages of life (NeLLi) - 2SBTROV12_ACTIVE470 metaG | ecosystem: Environmental > Aquatic > Marine > Volcanic ... | reverse complement strand
GGAAATATCTTAATGAAGAGATCATTTGAAGCAGTAGGTTCATGGCATGTAAAGGGCTTATTCTTAGGAATGATGCACTTCCAAGACAAATACAATGAAGATTTAGAAAGATTACAAAGATGTGATATTCACTATGTTACACCAGACCTTAGAATTATCCCATTCTGTGCATTCAATGTAATTCCAGAATGGTACAGAGACAGAATTCAAAAGAAATATTCTATCACTGTTGAAGAATGGGAGCAACGTGAAGGTGTAAAACTCGAAGACGGTCTTTACAGAGGTCTTATGAGAAGAGGTGCAGGTGACGAACTTGCAGCAGGATGTGCTAAGAGTGAAATGTTCCACCAAGCAGAACAAGCAATGGGCGCTCAATAATTAATTTTCAAAATCATCATTCATTAATTAATCCAAGTCCTTAAAAACTCACTAGATAAGAAATTTCAAAATGGATATCTTGTTTATTTCTCCAACATATTCTGGCGCAGGAGGAATTGGCCCTCATGCATTTCGTGTTGCTGAAAAATTACGTGAACATGGATATAATGTAGAATTAATGCATGTTCCTCACATACCAGTAAAAAATTTAAAAAATCTTAGTTTTTCTTTTTTTGGAACTCTAAAAGCTATCAGTAATTCAAAAATATATGACGCTGTTCATGCATGGAATGTGCCCTCCGCATTTATCATGAAAAAAATAAAAGCAAAAAAGAAAATTCTTTCAGTTCATGGTGTTTATTCTAAACAAGTTGGTATGTTACACTCTAAAATAACAAGTAGTATAATTAATTCAAAAGAAAGTCAAGTTTTAGATTGGGCTGACACATTAACTACTGATTCAAAATTTGTTCAATCTGAATACGCAAAACTAGGTAAAATTTTTGAATATATCCCTGCCCCTCTTGATTCTAATAAATTCAAAGATATTTCATCATCAGAAAAAAAGAATCAAATTGTTTTTGTTGGTCGTGATTCTTTTGAAAAAGGAATTGATATCTTACGTGATATTGAATCAAAGATTAATGCATCAGTAAAATACTGTACAAATCTTGATTGGAGAGATGCAATGAAGATTGTTACTGAATCTAAAATCCTTATCGTTCCCTCACGAACTGAAAGTATACCTCAAGTAATTAAAGAAGCATTTTTTCTAAAAATCCCTGTAATCGCTACAAATGTAGGTGGGATTCCAGAGTTAATATCTGACAACGTTACGGGTCTATTAATTCCACCAGAAAGTCCTGAACAAATGATCGATACAATTAACACGTTATTAGAGAATAATGAAACACAAGAAAAACTAGCAAAAAATGCTTTTGAATTCATTAATACGAATTTTAGTTGGGATGCGTTAATAGACAAATACAAAAATCTATACAAATCATAACTGTGATTTTATAAAACGGCAAAAATTAGAGTAAACATGAAAATATCCATTTTAGAACATTTAGTTTGCCCTTCATGTCGTTCTGAATTAAAACTTAAAACAAAAAAACGAACCAAAAATGAAATTAATGAAGGAACTTTAATTTGCACAAAATGTAATGATAAATTCAAAATCTCCAGAGGAATTCCTCGATTTGTAGTTGATATAACAAAAGATTTTGTTCGTACAGAAATGGCATTCTCTGAAAAATGGAAAACAAATCATACCAATCATCATGCTAAAGATTGGATCGAATGGCAAAAAAAATGGTTTCTAGATAGATTTGATTGGAAATCTATAAATTTTTTCAATACATTTCTTAAATCCAAAGAATTTATTCTTGATGCTGGAACTGGAATTGGAAATAGTGCAAAAATGTTATCTGCCAACAATTCTTCAACAGTCTTTGCATTAGATGCTAGCGATAGTATTGATTTTGCATATAAAAAATATGGAAAAATACCAAACATACACTTCATACAAGCCGACATTAGACAACTCCCATTCAAGAAATCATTCTTTGATTATATTTTTTCTGATCAGGTTTTACATCATACAAAAAATACAGCAACATCTTTCAAGTATTTGGCAAAATTCCTACAAAAGAATGGTCATATCTCAATATACGTATACAATAAGAAAGCACCTGTACGTGAATATGTTGATGATTATATCCGGCAAAGAACAATCAAAATGTCTGTTGCAGAATGTACAGAATTCTCTAAAGATATGGCTCAACTAGGAAAGGCTTTAACAAAATTAAACAAGAAGATAACTATCCCAAAAGACATACAATTGTTAGGTGTAAAAGCTGGCACCTATGATGTACAGAGATTCATTTATTGGCATTTTCTAAAATGTTTTTGGGATGAATCTGATAATTTTGCTAGAAGTGTAGGTGTAAATTTTGATTGGTATTATCCTAAATTTGCATACAGACATACCCCAACTGAAGTGAAAAAATGGTATAGGGATTTAAAAATAAAAATTATAACTTTCAAAGAAATTGAAAGTGGAATTAGTGTAACTGGTCAAAAGAAGTAATAATTATAATAATTCCTTTACATCCTTGATAAATTTCTTAACAATAATTTCCCATGAAAAATTGTCAATGACGTATCTATTTCCTAATTCGCCCATCTTTCTCGCTTTTTGTGAATCATTAAAAATAATTTGCAAGTATTCAATTAGTTTATTGGAATCTCCTTTTTCAATTAAGAAACCATTTTCTTTATCTCTCATTAACTCTGGAATCCCACCTACATTTGTTGCAATAACTGGTTTTTTCATTAATTGTGCTTCAAGTAATGTTAATGGTGACATGTCAATTCCACTTAACAAAGCATAAACATCAATCTCAGTGAGAAAATCTCTTATTTTTTCTGGATAGTCTAAAGCACCTAGCCATTTGAAATTATCAAATTTTTCTAATTTTGGTAATACTGAATCTCGGTATGGTCCATCTCCAACCCAATAAAATGTGGTTTCGGGCATCTTTTCAAGAGCCTTAGTTAAAGTAAGTAGTTCTTGAGTCTTTTCAAAAATAACTGCACCCTGAACTAATCCTACACATGGATGTTTTAATTTCATTTGTTTTCCTTCAAACCAATTTTCTGGATTAATTCCCTGATACATCACTGTAGTATTTTTATTTGGATAATGATCTTTCACAACATTTTCCAAGTGTTTACAGATTGGAAGAATTTTCTCTGCTCCATCAAAACATTTCATTCCTATTTCATTCCATTTGTTTATGGCAATTTTTTTTGGTGCAGAACTGTAAATCGTTTTTCTTGCCATTTCCATCTCTTTCCAATAATTGCCTCTAAGATGAACTAATAATGGAATATTTATTTTTGATGCTTCCAAACCAAAATGACGTTGCCTATCAACCAAAATCAAATCCGGTTTAAATTCACCTATTAATTTTTTAAATTTATTATTAGTCCCAAACCATTTACTCATTTTTCTACTAGGAAACCCATCTGCATAATCTGCATCAAAAACCAATTTTGTTTCAACTTCAAATCTACCTAACATTTCTGAAAATTCCTTTAGATGAAACATCTTAGAACTGGAACCTCCTATTAGTAATTTCATTTTATTCAATTATCTTATTAACATACTCGGAAATTATCTTAGCTTGTTCATCAGTTAATCTTGGATATGACGGTAATGATAAAATCTGCTCTGAAAATTTTTCACTGTTTGGAAGATTATAATTATAATCCCTGTAAATTGGCTGTAAGTGGATAGGTTTTTCATAATATATTGCAGAACCTATCTCATTATCGGTCAGTTCTTTACGTATCTCATCTCTTTTTTCATGTTTTAATACAATTTGATGAAAAACTGATTTACCATGTTTATTTTCAGGTAAAATGCAATCAACATTCAAATTTTTTCTATAAATTGATACAATTTCTCTTCTTCTATTATTTTTTTCATCAAGATGTTTCAGTTGAACTCTACCAATAGCTGCATTTACAGTGTTTAATCTCATTGTAAATCCTAGTCTATCAAATTCATTTTTTGTTTTTCTTCCATTATCTCTTATGGATGTAATTTTTTTTGCAGTTTCTTCGTTGTCAGTTGTGGTCATTCCTCCATCTCCACCAACTGTCATATTTTTTGTTGGATAAAAAGAAAAACATCCAACATCTGAAATACTTCCAACTTTCTTATTTTTATAAATCGCTCCATGGGCTTGACATGCATCTTCTACAATTGGAATTCTTTCTTCTTCTGCTCTTGATTTTACTGAATCAAAGTCACATGGATTGCCATAAATATGGACGGGAATTATTGCATCTGCTTTTTCATTAACACTTTTGATATCTATTCCACCATCAATTGGATTAATGTCTGTTAAAATTGGTTTTGAATTATTCATTCGTATACAATTTGCTGAAGCTATGAATGAATTGGTAGGTGTTATAACTTTGGAATTATCCGAAATTCCTAATGCCATTAGTGAAATTTGTAATGCACTATTTCCGGAACTAACCGATACGGCATACTTTGTTCCAATGTATCTTGCGAACTCTTCCTCAAATTTTATAACACTCTCGCCTCCAACAAATGATTCATTTCTCAATGCATGAACTGCAGCTTCTTCCATCTCTTTTGTAAAATCTTGTATAAAAAATGGAATTTTCATTTTTAACTATAAACTCTTGATTTTTTTAACTATAATATCTACTCGTATAATTTCTACCTCATTCTCGTCAATTTTGTTCAAAAAACGTTTTTTTTAACCAATCTTCTAATCTTGATTCTGCTTTCCATTTGAAAAGATTGTTTAGCATACTTGTGTTTGCTTGACTTTTAGTTACATCTCCTTCTAAAGATTTCTCCATTATTGGTTTAAAGTCTAACCCTGCAATCTTAATCATCATATTTGCTAATTCTAAAATTGATATTGATATTCCTGTTCCAACATTTATCAATAAATTTGATTTATTACTATTCATCGCCAATAAATTAAATTCTGCAATATCGCCTACATAGATAAAATCTCGAATCTGTTTACCATCACCAAAAATTATAGGTGGTTTATTTGCTTGAATCCTATCGATAAATTTTGTAATTACACCTGCATAGTCTATTGTTTGACCTTCACCAAAAATATTGAAATACCTCAAACCTATTATCTCTACACCTAACTCTGAATATTTTTCCATTAGAATTTCATCATCTAATTTTGTCTTTCCATATGGATTGATAGGATTTTTTTTTGCATTCTCGGAAATCGGAACATCTTTTTGATGTCCATATACGCTTGAACTACTAGCAAAAACTACCTTTATCTGATTTTTCTGAGCAATTTTAAAAATATTTTCTGTTCCATTTACATTTACATCATTATACTCTTCAGGATTGCTAAATGAATCTTGAACTACTGTTAAAGCTGCTTGATGAAATATACCATCAACATCCTCTAAATATTTTTCAATAGACTTGGAATCCCGTATGTCTTCTTCAACAAATTCAATATTATTCATAACACTAGATAGATTTTCTCTTTTCCCTGAATGTAGATTATCAATAACTATGACATTATGACCTTCTTTGACTAGAAGTTTCACCAAATGACTTCCAACAAAACCTGCTCCTCCCGTTACTGCAAATCTCATATTTGAGCTAACGTCAATTGATGTTTAAGTTTTAAGCAGGAAGGAATAAATCCAAAACTACAAAAACAACATTCCTTCGAATTACAATATGAGAAAAAATTTAATCTCATTAGACAAGTCTCAAATGAATGAATCTATTATTAAGAAATCACTGAAAATTGGAGTTGTAGGAATTGGTAGAATTGGTCTCCCTACTGCATTATGTTTTGCAAATGCTAGTTTTCAGACAATAGGAATCGACATTAATGAAAAATTAGTTGATATGATAAATTCTGGAAATTATCCCTTAAAAGATGAACCTGAATTTGATAAGATCTTTGAAAATGTTATATCTAAAAAAATGTTCTCAGCAACAACAGATATCTCTGAAGCGATTCCTAATTGTGATATTATTCTTTTATCTTTACCTACCCCGATGGATCATCAAAATGTTCCTGATTACACTGCGTTGTTAACAGTTGGTAAAACTCTAAACGGTCTATTGGCTGATGGTCAAATTGTTATCGTTGAAAGCACTGTTGAACCAGGATTTATTGAAAATGAATTATTAAATACAATAGAAGGTCCTGAAAAAAATCTAATTTCAGGTAAAGATTTTCATCTAGCTGTTTGTCCTGAAACAGCAAATCCTGGAGAAATAATGAATGACTTCAAGAAATTACCTCGATTAGTTGGAGCAATAGATGAAAAAATCTCTCCACTTGTTTCTTCTCTTTACACCGACGTTTTTGGTGTTGAATTAATCCCTATGCCAAATTGTAAAACAGCAAATGCTGTAAAATTAACAACTAATGTTTTTCGTGATATTAATATTGCATTTGTAAATGAACTAGCCATATTATTTGAGAAATTAGGTATTGATACATACACCGTAATTGATGCAGCGAAAAGAAAGTATAATTTCCAACCTCATATTCCTGGTCCAGGTGTTGGTGGTCCATGTTTACCTGTTAACTCATATCAATATCTAAATTCATCCAAAAAAATTGATTCAAATTTTCTAAAAATTGTCCAAGATGCAAGAAAAATTAATGAGAGTATGCCAAATCATGTTATTAATCTATTAAATGATGCATTTTTCGAATCAAAAAAACCACTAGAAAACTCAACTGTTACTTTGTTAGGCGTCTCATACAAACCAAACGTTCATGACATACAAATTGCTCCTTCCGAAGAAATTGCAAAACTATTAGATAAAAAAAATATTCAATTAAAAATATTTGATCCATTTTTTATTAATGAAACGGTATTTGGTTATAAGGTTGAAAAATCAATCACTGATGCATTAATTGGTACCGATGCGATGATACTTATCACAGCTCATAATGAATTTAAAAAGCTAAATCTTACCTCAATATTCAGCTCTTTGAATAAGCCTATACTAATTGATTGTACTGGAATAATTGATCCTAAAAATGCTAAATCAAATGGAATAATTTTTAGAGGAATTGGACGTGGTGATAATTTCTAAATTAACTACAATTCAACTAGAAAATATAAAACAAATTCTTACTCTTCGTTATTCAACAAATCTAGAAAATTCGTCTCCAGAAATAATGCCTGAGCAATTCAAAATTAAAAAAATTGATAATCCTGAAACCTTAGTTGAAACATCAATTAGGAACTCTTTTCACACTAAACTTGGAAAAAATCCTGAAAAAATAGGCATTTCCTTGAGTTCTGGAGTTGACTCTACTCTGGTGTTGGCATTATTGCGAGATGAATATCCATCTAGTAAAATTGAATCTATCTCTGTAAAATTCAGTAATAGTGATGATGAAACTAAAAATTCTGAAAAAATATCTGAAAAATTCAATACAACACATCATGTTCTAGAAATTGATAATTTTCTAGAAGAATTGCCTGCAGCCATTAGTATTGTAAAACAACCATTTTGGGATCTACATTGGTATTATCTAGTCAAAAAAATCAAAAAATATACAAATGTATTTTTTTCAGGTGATGGTGGTGATGAATTATTTGGTGGTTACACTTTTCGATATAGAAAATTCTTAGAACTAACAACCTCTACATCTACACCTGAAGAAAAAATTACTGCATATCTGAAATGTCATGAACGAGATTGGGTTTCTGATCAACAAGATATTTTTCATCCAAATATTAGATTCACCTGGAATGAAATACACAACATACTAAAACCATATTTTAATAATTCATTACCTAGACTTTCACAGGTTTTCTTAGCTGATTATAACGGAAAGCTAACTCATAATATGCAGCCCCTATATTCTGCTATTCATCAGTATTTTGCTGTAAAAAACTTCACACCCTTACTTAGTGAAGAATTGATTCACATTTCCTGCAATCTCTCAAATAATTTCAAATTTGATATTAATACAAACTTAGGAAAAATTGTTCTTCAGAATATTCTTGACAAATTTAACGTGAGTCATTTAATATCTCCTAAAAAGCAAGGATTTTCTGTCAATACGGTGAATATGTGGTATAATTATGCACAGAAAATATTCTGTAATTATTTTGATAAATCACGATTGATTGAAGATAATATCATTAATCCTGATTGGATCAAAAAACATATCTCAAAAAATAATTTAGATGTAACATATGTAAACAAATTTTTAGGATTATTAGCATTAGAAATCTGGTATCGACTATTTATTGTAAAAGATCTAAAAAGTAATGAAAAACTAGATGTCTAACAGAGTGGAAATATTTTTAATGATGTGAATCAGTTAATTTTTTATGAATGAGTTTTTCCTTTACATTGATCCTGGCACAACAAGTGCGATGTTTGCAGCAATTCTTGGAGCGGTAGCAGGTGGTGTAATGTTCCTTAAAACAAAATGGCATTCTATAAGATATAGAAATAAAAACTGATCTCGTTCTAAATAGAAAATGAAATTTCCGAGTCTGTCGTTTGGCGAAGAGTGGGATAACTTAAAAAAGTTCAATTCACTAACAGATACTCAACGAACAATTGTATTTTATGCAGAAAATAAGGCATCTATGAATCATTTTAGAACATTAATTTCAGAATTAACCAAAGAAATGAACTATCAAATTTGTTATATAACTTCTGTAAAAAATGATCAGATTTTATCTACAAAAAATAAAAATATACTCTCATTCTATATTGGAGATGGAACTGCAAGAACCAAATTTTTTCTTACATTAAAATCAAAAATTCTAATAATGGATATGCCAGATCTTGATACATTTCATATAAAAAGATCTAAATTATTTCCAGTTCATTACATTTACATTTTTCATTCTATGTTTAGTGTACATTCGTATCTTAGAAAAAAGGCTATAGATAATTTCGATACAATTTTTTGTGTTGGACCACATCATGTGAAGGAAATACAAGCAGCAGAAAAATTGTATAATTTAAAACCAAAAACATTGGTTGAATATGGATTTGGTCGACTAGATACTCTATTGAATGAAAAAGAAACTTTTGGGACAAATAATTTAGAAAATCAAAAAACTATTCTAATCACACCTTCCTATGGTGACAATAATCTTCTTGAAATGTGTGGAATAGAACTAATTGATATTTTACTAAAATCTGATTATAAAATATTCCTTCGGCCTCATTTTAGAATTCTTCAAGAATCCAAAGGTTTGATTGATTCAATCAGAAAAAAATTCATTGATAATCCTAATTTCATACTACATGATGGTGTAATTCCAAAAGATATTTTTCATAATTCTCTATGTTTGATCTCTGATTGGTCTGGTATTTCAATGGAATATGCATTCGTTTTTGAACGTCAAGTAATATTTATGGATGTACCAAAAAAAATTCTAAACCCTGATGCAGATGAACTCTCTATAGAACCAATTGAAACCTCAATACGTGAAAAAATTGGTCATGTTATTTCCACTAATGATCTTGAAACAATCCCAAAAATTTTAAATAATCTAAATAAAAATCCTGAAAATTTTAAAAATGAATTAAAATCGGTTCGTCAAAATACAGTTTTTAACATATGCAATTCATCAAAAATTGGTGTAAAATATATACAGAAAATAATTAACGATGAGATATGATATTAATTTCACAAAATCTTGTAAACTATGATATCCCTATACCTGAAGATGCTGTTTTTAGGATTAATCTTGCATGGGTTAATTCCATTGAACAATTGAAAGAGTTACTAACATTGCATAAAGAACATAAAATATTTTTAGATCTTCCAATAAATCGTACAAAACCACCAAACAACAGGTATACTCTAAAAGATATCTCACACATGTTAGATGAATTTAGAAATGTAAAGTATCTAGCAGTTTCCAATGTAAACTCTAAAGAAAATCTAGATGAATATCTTGCAAATATTCCTGGGCATGTGTCTATTGTTCCTAAAATAGAGAGTCACATTGGTGTTGAAAATATAGAAAGTATAGTTAGTGTCTTAAACTCTGAAGAAAAAATGGTTATGCTTGATCACGATGATCTATTTAGTAATCTAATCAAGGCAAATATGCCTGTAGAAAAATTCTCTCAATACATTAATCAATTAATTGATTTTTGTAAAAGTAATAATATTTTATTATTGAGAACTATTGGAATTATTTTTGCAAATGAGAACAAAAACGTCTCTGATTATATTCG
>Ga0114932_10006305_pt1 | contig 10166 bp, 9 predicted proteins | sample 2SBtaG_2_FD_87286 | JGI IMG/M metagenome (GOLD analysis project Ga0114932, IMG submission 87286) | Deep subsurface microbial communities from Kolumbo volcano to uncover new lineages of life (NeLLi) - 2SBTROV12_ACTIVE470 metaG | ecosystem: Environmental > Aquatic > Marine > Volcanic ... | reverse complement strand
GGGCGTAAGCGCGTCCAGCAAAACCTCGATGTCGCCCAGGATGCCCTCGGCATCCCTGGCCCGGTTGCCGACCGTCAGATCGGGCAGATTTGGTACAATCTGATTAGCCAACTGACGGCTCCTTGAAGAGGAAAGACACGGGAATGACGGCAGAACTGGTTCTGCCAGTCTTAACTAATTGCCACGTTAAGCTGAAGTTGACGGTACCACTATCTGGGAACAACTCATAGTCCGCATCGGTAACCTTTATGCGGGGTTCCCACTTCTCAATTGCGTACAAAATGCGCGAGAGGACGACGGATATGGCGGCAGGCTGCAGTAAGTCAAACACGGACTGAACCAGGGTTGAGCCGTACTCCCGAAACAACACTCGCTGCCCGGCGATGGTCAGGACTAGGTGCCTAACTCGCTGCACAATGGCGGACTCGTAGTCTGAGGACACGTCGCCATCCAGAGGCACGGACCATTTCACTCGACCATCTTCAACGTCCAGAGGAAAAGCCACACCCCTGCCCACAACGTCTCGGTAATCCCGGTCTCTTCTAAGCGCCATCAATAAGCTCCTGGTACCGCAACCGCATAAACTTGAGCCTGTCTAACGCCAGTAAAGCTTCGTCTCTGGCAGACTTAGCCTTACACCAAGTAGACCTCAAAGATGAGACCCGCCTCACCTGATCAGTCCTGGCCAGAAGCATCAAGGCCACATCCTCGCTCTGGACGCCATTGCTGGCGAGCATCTCAAGGCGAACCTCGGCCTGCCTAAGCTCACCCTCTGTTGAACTGCACCGCAGCTTGCAGTCCTTGATTGACTGCACAATCCGCCGCTCCGTCTCGTTGGAGATCTGGGGACGCAATTCAAGTAGTTCGACGGTGGTCACGACGGCATCAGGTTCCCGGCCTCATCCAGCAGGTTCCCGGCCTCATCCCGCAGAGTGGCGTAAGCCTTCTCTACGTCAGCCCAACCGCCGAACTCAGTCAACGTCTTCCACTTCGACTGCAAGCTGCCGAGGGTGGAAGACACCGGCTCTCGCAGCAGCAGGACCTGGCCAATGATCAGGTTGTCCTCAGGAGCACCTGAAGCCTGCCCCACTCGCTGTAGGAAACGATCCATGCCCCCATACAACCCGGTCTCTGGCGGCGCTTCTGGGTCGATGAACAGGACGTAGAAGTTAACGTCCCGCAACGCCGCAAGCGCCTGGATCACAGCGATCGCCAGTTCTATGATGACAGACAGAAGAGAGAGGGCGTCCAGCAAGACCTCAAGCCACTCGTCGGCAACCTTCTGAACCTCAGCCATGGCCTTGCTGAACTTCCCAGCCAAGGCGTAGTTGCGGATGACGCCCACAAGGTACTCCACAGCGTCCCTAAACCCGGAAGGGGCAAGCCTCTCCCAGTTGGGGGGGACACCCTGGTAGGCTCTCGCACGATCCATGCGTACCGAGAACTCGTTGAAGGACTCGGACTCTCCGTCGTAGTCAGCAAACGCAGCAAACTTTTCGCTTATGCTTCCCAGCCCGGTGCTGAGGGCCTGCTCGGCCGTACTCCAAAGCTCGTTCCACCGCTTCATGGCTACCAAGACACTCGGGTTCGGTACATTGACCCCGAAGGCTAGAACAATCCCGCACATATTGGACCCTTCGGAGAACAGGGGCCTGTCGGGATCTGTCGTATCCGACATAGAAGCTTCAAGCTGCTGCAGGGCGTGGCCCCAGCCAAACGACTCCATGACGAACTGCCCGTCCGGTGCTGGTCCTATCTCCACGCCAAAGGCGGTCTTAAACCCGCTCGCTGTTTGTCTGCCCCGGTATCCCGGGTCCCGACCAGCGGGGGCTAAGTCTGACGTGTGCAGGTCAGCCAGAGCTTCAGCGAGGGCCAACTGCTCGTACAGCTTGGCGTTTACCTTGAGCGGGGAGGGATACATCGTAAACATATAGAGGTCTAAGCCGTTTAAAAAGTCGATGGCTAAGTTCTCTACTGTTTTGATCGCCTCCTCTAACAGAGTGGCGTATAGCGCTGACTGGGTTTTCGCCGTAGTCAGCAGCAGCCGTGCCTGGCGTATAACGCTGAGGGTGTCCACGAGGATGGCGTATGGCTGCTTTAGCTCGCCATTCTCGTCCATAGTCTCGTCAGTAATTTTCTTGAGGTTTTTACCTACGTTTGTCTGGCCGAATCCCTTGCCTGCCTCAAACTGTACCCACTGGTTCGGATTATCCCTGGGTAACTTAGCTACGTCTTTGTAGTTTGCCATCAGTTCGCCCTCACCACTTTAGTGTGCATGGCAAGGTTGGGTATATTTATCCTTTCTGCCAAAGCCTCTATGGGGTTGTCCCCGAGCAGAATCTCGGGCATCGCCGCCACTAACGCTAAAACGTCTACAGCGTCGGGGCTCGCAGCCAGCGTTACGTTGGCTATAGCAAGCTGCTCTAACACGGTGGCTGCCAGCGTAAACCCAGCCCCCGACGCCCCGAGAGGGCCGGCACCCATCCTGAACAGGCTAGCAATGGTCGTCAGTACGTTTGTATTGAGCAGCGGCATCTTCGTCATATTCAGGTCCGGTCGAACCAACGATGAAGACCCCAGATAAAATACGGGCTGTACGCCAAGTGGGTCTAGGAACTCTAGGCTGGCCCCGACATCGACCAAGCCGGTGCCCGCTACCGACAGCTTGATGGAGTTGGCTGCCACTAAACCCAGGTCGCCAGAGCACGCCATGATCTGGATGTCATCCGCAGCGGTAAGGCCGATCTGAGTGCTGACCAGATCCATAGGAGAGGTGCTCTTAAGCAACAAACTCCCACGAACCTTCTGCTCAGCGTCGCCACGAATCTGCACGTCGTACTTGCCGCGAGTTATCTGGGTGTAGCCCCCGCTCGTGTGCAGGGTCATGCGGCCACAGTCTGTGACGTAATCGCCGGAAACAGACTCCCGCTTCTTGCCCCGAACCTCCCTTATGATGGAGCCGCTCCTCTTGTTGTCGGGCCCATCGATGATCCTGAACTCTGCGGAAGACCTACTGCTCTTCTGGCCGCCAGGACCAACCTCCTCAAAGGCTCCTGCCGGGTGGAACCATGCGCGACGCTCATGGCCCGGCGTGTCATCAAGCTCTTCTCTGTGACCCGCAAGGGTGAACTTGACCTTGTTGTGGGGGTAAGGATCCGAGGAGGCGAAGGACTGAGGCTGAGACAGGCTTACCGAGCTATACTCAAGGGCCTCAGTAGGGCGGCCCAGGATCGTGTCGAAGATGCCCTGCCCAAAGTTCACGCCCCTTAACTCGGGGCACGCTATCTTGGAAATGCCCTTGTAAGCCAGGTGAGCGGAGGCGGCGTTTGCTCCGTAAGCCTCTGACGGAATGCTGGCAGGGGTAGGGGTGCCCTGAGATTCCGTGACATAAAACCTGAGAACATCTCGGGAGTAGGTCTGAGAATCCCTGGCCCACGTTGATGGATCTGGGCCTTTGGCGTTCCCCCACCCGGAGTGGAACGCTGCGGCTGTCTGCCTAACGTTGTGCCCACTCCGATCCCAGAAGATACGGAGTAGTTTGGCAGCGAGCGCGCAGTTGGTGGCGGGGTCGTACAGGTCTTCGGCGTTGGCCCCGAAAGCAAAACCTCGATCTATGGCGGTAACCAGCATCACCTGGCACATGCCGTAAGCACCCCACTTCGTGCTGTCTTCAGCTAGGGCATGCGTGTTTAAGGCTGTTCCGCGGACTGACCTCCCACCCGCCACGTACTTTTTCCACTGCTGTCGAGACGCCCGCCTGTTGTAGGCGGTCTCGTTCCAAGCACTCTCCCTGTCAATGATAGCCCTAAGCAGCGCAGGAGGTATGCCCGCAGCATTCGCAGCGGCATCAGCGATCGCAACCTTTTCCGCAGTCCGACCTAGAAAGTTCTGCTGCGCCTCTTCGACCGCCACAGGCCAGGTTCCGTGGTAGTACAGCGGCCCATCGCAGGCGTCTTCCAGCTTCTGGATGACGATCTGCGCCCCGGGCTCTGGGACTGAGAGGTTCCCACCCGTGAGTATCGGCCAAGCCCACTCAGAGCAGATGTGGTCGCCCCACAAAGAAGGCACCGACACCAGCACCCGACCCAGCTTATCCGGGTCGTCGGCACTGACTACCTCACCGCGGTGGATTCCAGACATGGCTACGGCCCAGACGCCGGGCTGATGAAGACCTCGGAAGGAGCGCCAGTCGCCCCCACCAGAAGAGTGGTGCCGGTTTTCTTGTCCGACTCACCAGCCTGGCCCGACATCCAGTCAGCGGAGCGCAGTTCCAGAGTTTGCGTGTACCCGGATGCACCCCACTTGTCCTGCACGGACGTGAGTAACGCCCGGCCCGAGAACGGCCCCAAGCCCAGAAGCTGAACAATGTATCCCGGGTAGAGGTACGGTACTGCGGGGCTGAGGGTCGCGGTTATCTTAAGCTTGAAGTCGAGCCACAGATCAATAGCCTCTCGGAACTGAGACAGGGATAGCGGACCTACCGGCAGGTCAACCTTACGCTCACCCCCTACGCCGGATACGGTGGAGGACTCGTCGCCAGCAATGCCTTCGCCACCGGGCTTGGTCAAGAAAATCTCGGAAGGAGCGCCCCCCGCTCCCACCAAGAGAGTCTGCCCGCCGTCACCCTTGCTGGACCCAGCAAACTGGTCGGCCTTCAAGCCTTGCATCGACACCTTGGCAGAGGCCAGGTGCAGGTCGGCTCTGTAGTCCCGGTAGCCCATGGTAAGCGTCTTACCGTTATCCTGTATAAGGTCTGTTGCTGCGGTAAAGGGCTGAACCTTAAGGACATGGCGCTTCCCAGACCCAGACTCGGGGGGGCTGGTGTCTACGTACATAAAGCCTGTGCTAGTTGTCTTAAGGATGCGCTCTAGGAAATCCCAGTCCGTCTCCCCGCGCATCTTGCACGTATTAAAAAGCTGCAGCTTTCCGATGGACTCCTCTACCTCGTGATCCATGCCGTAGGAATTGGCGATCGTCTTAACAACCTCGTCGAGACCGGCGACTGAGCTAGGGTTGGCCGGGTCTCCGAATGTCCGCACCAAGGCATCGTTACCCAGCATCTCAGCAGCGTAGTCCTCGGCCTTGAGGCTGATGCTTGAAGCCGCCGCATTGGGCCACGTAACGCTGGGCTGAACTACGAGGAAGGAACCCCGGTGGTACATATCCGACCCGTACCCGAGCCAAATCTCCAGGTCTTCCTTGATAGCCATCTGGTCTACGATCTGGTTGTCAGGGTTCTGCAGCGTGATCGATGCGCTGCTTCGCTTAGCCCTGCCCTTGGGCTTGTCTGACGTAGGCTCGGTACGGTCCAAAACCCTGGATACGCTGACAGACGTAAGGAATCTGCGGAGACCCCAGTGCTCCAAGCTCTTGCCGCCCAACCAGACGGATACCCTGGGATGCAGCGTGTCCACTAAAGAGTGTTCCTTCTACCCGACACAAACTTCTCGTTGGGGATGATCAGCTTGGTGCCCACCGGAATACGCAGGGCGTCCTCCGTCTGCAGGACGTCCTTGTTCAGATCAGCGATTACCCACCAGTAACGAGTGTCGCCCAAGAATATGTAGGACAACCAGTCCAGTTGATCCCCCGACTTACTGTGGTAAATCTGGTAGTCCACGCCAAGCATGGACTTGTCCAACTCATCCCGAACCTCATCCACAATGCGGGTGACCTCCCTAACCTGATCGTCAATCTCAACCACGTTGCGAGTGTGGTACCGACTTGTAGGAAGCCTGCGGCTATCGCTGTTGAGTAGCGGCATTAGAGCCCAGCCGCCCTTCCACCCGCAACCACCGGGCCAGCCAGAGCTACCTCTTTCCTAAACTCACGAATAGCTTCCGGCGTAACTGCGGGGGAGTCGCTAGGCCGCCGCACAGCGTCCGCAGCCAGGTGTGCGGGCAACCTGTTGACGAATCCAGTGATGTCCCTAACCTCGACCAAGTTAAGTGAGTAAGTGTTGGATCGCTTCCACCTGCTGGTATAGATCAAGGGCTCAAACTCAACAGTCTCCAACTCAGCTTCAAGTCGGAGCGGCTCTCCGTCAGGCGAGTAGTGGGCGATCTTTCCCTTAACCGAGCGAATCAACACCTGATACGAAGGCCCCGCCTCCTTCTCGCCAAATAGAGACACGGTAAACACGCCGTTATGCGTGGACTCAAACGCAGCGTCAACGTGAGTGGAAGGGTCGTTCGCCGGCACGTTACGGTCAAACCAAGCGATGGCCTCGCCTGGGCTGTGGCTGAACCAGTTACGCTTCTCCACTCGATCAAACATAAGCTTGAAGTTAAACGGCTTGGCCCCACCGCCGACGTATTGATACGCCTTCGATCGCCTTCCGGGGATCGTCATCTCAGCCCACTGGGTTGCCCAACTCAGGTTGATCTCCTCGGGGAAATACCGGGAGTAGAGCTTCTCCTTCGGGTTTCCAGAGGGGAAGATCACAAACTGTGTGGCAACCGACCTAGTGTGTATCTGTGTAGGCGGCATGCAGAAAGACTCCTACGGGCTCATTATGCGCGTGAGCGGCACGTTTATTCGCGACGGGTCAACCCCAGCTTTTCTGGCTTCCTCCGACATGGACTCTCTGAATAGCTCAAGGGCCTGGTGCCTAATCTTCTCGTTGTCTACCTCAATGTTCAGGGTAACGGTCTTGTCCGACAGAACCTTCTGAAGTGTCTGTGCGACCTTGTCCAACCCCGGACCTTCCGAAACCATGGTCGCAGTCAGGGTGGCCATCTGCTTGGGGGTCATAAACTGGGCTGACACCCCACCCTGTGTGTTGACGGCCTCAGTAAGCTTCAACCCCGGCGTACCAAGCCTAGCTACCGAAGTAACCTCTCCGGTTTCCTCGTCCGTCAGAGTCATTGTCTTGCTGCGCGCACCCCTAACACCGGACTGCACAGCCCGACCACGGGCATACGCCTTCTCCATGGCTGGGCGTAAGCGCAGCAACTCGGCAGCCGTCTCCTTCCCAGTCAGGTTGGCTCCCATGCCGATGTCCATAAGGTCCTGTGCGTAGGACGCCTTACCTGACGCAGTACTGATCCTTTTGGTGAGAGCGGCCCTGCCTTCGTCGGTCAGCGGCGACATGAGTTTTTCGGCAAACCGATGAAATTCGCCTACGTTCGTCACAGCAAAGGAGGCTGTCTTGCCCGATTTCCGCGCTTCCTCTGCCGCATCCATAGCCTGCTGGCTAGCGAACTGTGCGACCGCAGCCCTGATTTTTTTGATCTGCACCTGCTTGGCTTCGTCGGATATGTCCATCCGAAGAATCTGCCTCTCGTACTGGGCAGCCGCCATACCCGCAGCTTGGGTAGGGGTAATCTGCTTCGACGCCAACCTGTCGGCAAAGTTGGCCGCCATCTGCCCCAACCCTGCAGCGTTCAAGCGCCCAATAACCTCTGCAGGGGTACCCTTGCCCTCCTTGCCACCGTGCTGCCCCGCAAAGAACGTAAGGACAGAACCAAACTTCTCAGCCTGATCCTTCATGCGATCAATGCGCTTCTGCTCTGTGTCGTCCAACTCCTCGACAGTTTTCTGGTAGGACCCCACAGCAAGCGAGATAGACTCAAACGCAACAAAAGCCACGCCCAGGGGGCCAAGGAAGCTCGTGACTCCAGCGGTCATCTTACCGAGCCCTGCAGCAGCCTTGCCGGCCGCCACCTTTGTGCTGCCCCAAACGGCTGCTGCACGCTGCTTCGCAATAGCGGCTTGTGCCGTGTTTAGTTGCCTTCGCTGTCCTACGGTGGCTGGGGAGAACAGGTCCGACGTAGCGGCAGCTTGAGCCTGACCTAACGGCATTGCTCCGTAGCGAGCACCCAGGGCGTCAAACCCCCTGTGATGCTTTGCTGTGGCAGCGCCAAACCCGGGGTGCTGCCCCATTACGTCGGAACGCCAGCGTGACCGCATGCCGCCGAGGCGGGACCGCATGCCGCCGAGCGTGCCACGCGCCCTCGCCAAGCCGCCCCGCATGCTCATACGTCGGCTGTGCCAGGGCACCCCACCCTGCGCTTGAGTCAGGGGACCTATGAAACCAGCCTGCCCAGCCACTGGCGCCCTACGGGGACCTATAAAACCAGTCCCGGCGACTGCTGCGGTGGCATGGCCTGCCGCCACAGCGGTGCGCTCCAAGGACTGGGCCAGCAAAACCTGGGCGTTCCGCAGAGACATCGTGATGTCTTTGAAGAACCTGAAGGTTATCATTGCGCCCTTGACCGCCGTACCGATCAAAGCCACAGCGATGGGGGTACCCCCCAGCACTTCGTTGCCCTTGAGGAATGTCTCAAAAAGCTCACGCATCTGGTCGGTCACAAACTTCGCCGCAGGCGTAAGCTGCTTACCGATCTCTATAGAAAGCTCGTCAACGGTGGCCCCGAACTTCGCCAGCGACTTGAGGTATGTCTCTCTCAGGCCCTGGGCGAACTGGCCGGTAGTCCCGTTTGCCGACCCGATCTGCTTACGCAACTCACGGATGGCTCCCGCACCCCGTAAGGTTACGCCCTCCAGGGCCCCTGTACCCTTGACCTGAGCGTTAAGCACCGCGCTGTATAGCTGCATACCCCGGATACCAAACAGCCGGGCTAGAAACGCCTGCCGCTCAGCCTGGGGAATCTGCGTCTTAGTTGCGAGAGCTACGTCTTGAATGACCTCGATCAAGTCTCGGGCGTTACCGGCAGAATCTACGCTGGCCACGCCCAAACGCTTCAACGCCTTGACACCCTGCGGCCTGAACATCGCCTGAAGCGCAGCACGGAAAGCCGTACCAGCCTTGGACGCCGTCTTGGTAATCGGCTTCAAGATACCGAGGGCGATGATCGTGCTGTCCAAGTTCTGGTTGAACGCCGAGGCAGAGGCAGAGGCAAACCCCAAGGAGGTGGACACCTCCTCCATCGCCAGAGGCGTTAACTGGGTAATGCGGGTCAGTTTGTCGAGGGACCCGCGTAGGTCGTGAACTGGGACCTTAAACCCACGCATCACGTTGATGGTTAGCTCAGTGGCTTCCTTCATGCCGAGCATGCCAGCGGTGGCCACCTCGGTCATGCTGACCATCGCCTCGCGGACCTCCCCCGCGGAAAGACCGGCCTGACCCAGAATGCGTATGCCCTCAGCAAGCTCTGTCGGCTTGAACTCTGTCGAGCCCGCCATGCTCTTAATCTGGCGACCCAAGCGGTCCATCTCGTTAGTGCTTGAGGCTGTAACCAACTGAGTGGCTTTCATCGCCAACTGGAACTCGCCAAACCGCATGGTTGCTTTGCTGACGACGTGGCCAAGGCCGAACAGGGCGGCTGACGCCGCCATAGCCCGCATGCCCATGACGCGAGTCTCAGCGCCCATCTTGGCGACGCTAGCGCCCGCCGCAACAGAGGCGGCGTCGGCTTTGTCTACGTTCTTAGTGAATCGCTGGACGCCAACAGAGGCGCCCTGATCGACAACCCTGATAACGAACGACATGGATTGTGCGAGTCCAGCCATCGTTACGTACCCTTACGTTCGTAAGCCTTCTGCATGTTATCAATTAATTCGGAAAGTCGCTTCGTGTATTCGACCCTCTCTGACTCGTCCATTGACAGCAGTTCTTCGTAAGACCACCCGAGCGACGGCTTGTGCTCGGACGACACCGCTATGTAGAAGATTTCGTCGCGTAAGGCGGCGATACCTTCGGGGGAGACCAGTCCCCTAATAAAGCTAAAGGGCTGACCACCATCACTGTGTCCTCAGCGCAGTGGGGACAGGTTGTAATCACCCGCTGGCTGGAGCCAATGTCCAACGAACCTGCAGCCGCCTGAATCCACTCGATCTGGTCTTCGGGTAGATCTAGGAACTCGTCGTAAGACACCTCGTTTCCGCCGAAAGAAACCAACGCTGCGAAGAGGTCCTTCAGGCCACCCTCTTCAGCGTTTACCTGCCGGAACGCAGCGTTGTTCTCTTCGTCGGTACCGTTGAGCATACGGAGCACCAACTCTCCGTGAGGCCCGTCGAACTTAAACGTGTAGTAGTTGCCCTTGTGCGCTACGAAATCCTCGTCCTCCAGCACATTGACCTGCAACTCATCGACACCGATCTGGTATCAATCATCTGGTTGCAGTGGTTGCACACCTCGGTTAGCTCGATCGAGTCGGACTTCAAGCGCCTAAGCATGTGGATCCAACCGAGGAACTCTCGGT
>Ga0114932_10006303_pt1 | contig 10170 bp, 7 predicted proteins | sample 2SBtaG_2_FD_87286 | JGI IMG/M metagenome (GOLD analysis project Ga0114932, IMG submission 87286) | Deep subsurface microbial communities from Kolumbo volcano to uncover new lineages of life (NeLLi) - 2SBTROV12_ACTIVE470 metaG | ecosystem: Environmental > Aquatic > Marine > Volcanic ... | reverse complement strand
TAGGTCCCGTTGTGCTGGCTGATGCAATACAGCTTGCCGTCGGCAAAGAGCATCGACGAGTAGACCAGTCCCGGTCGGGGAGCCAATCGGGCCTCGTAGACGATGTCGCCCGACTTGGCATCCAGGCAGTAGGCGGTGCCGCGGCGTTCGTGGAACCAGTACAGACGTCCATCGGCGACGACCGGGCTGGAGACATTCGATCCGCGGTTCTTCGTCCACAACAGATGCGTCGACGTCACATCACCACGACCACCGAGCTTGATGGCCAGGGCAGTGTTCTGTCTCCCGCCGATCGCGTAGACGACACCCTTGTCGGCCACAACACTCGGGCAGACATACCCACGATCGGGAATCCCCTGACACGTCCACAGCTGTTTTCCGGTCGCTGGATCGAGACCGCGGACCTGCTGGGGCACACTGATAACCAGTTCGGTCCCGCCCCCGGGCACCTCGGCACGCAGCGGCGTGTTCCAGGACCCCCGAATGCCACCGACCGTCCAGGCCTCCTTCCCGGTCGCCTTGTCCAGGGCCAGCAACCGACCGCTTTCGACACTCGCGTTGATGATCACCAGGTTCTTGTGGAGCACCGGAGAGTTCGACGAGCCCCAGCCTCTTGTTCTGCTGCCGACATCGGCGGTCCAGACGGTTTTGCCATTGAGATCGAAGCAAAAGACTCCGGATTTTCCGAAGAAGACGTAGATGTGCTTGCCGTCGGTTGTGGGTGTGGCGGAGGCGAATCCGTGACGGGCATTGTTGCCTCCGGAGTACCTCGATTCGGGCAGCTTGGCGGCAAACTCCTTCCGCCAGATCTGCTTGCCACTGGCACGATCCAGGCACAGGACCTGCCGTTTCAGGTTGGCCTGTTCCCCCTGGTTGGGGACCAGCCCATAGCCGGTGTAGGACGTCAGGTAGATCCGTTCACCCAACACGATCGGGCTCGACGTCCCCGGTCCGGGCATCTTGGCCTTCCAGACCACGTTCTGGCTCGACGACCATGTCACCGGCAGACCGGTTTCCTTGCTGTGGGCCAGGCCACCCGAATCGCGGAAGCCGGTCACATCGGCAGCCTGGACCCCCACAGGGCCCAGCGTCGCGGCCAATGCCGCGGTCAACATCAGCGAGAAGGTCGTGCGTCGTGTCGATGGCATGATGGTCTCCTGGTCAATCCGGTCCGGACCTGTCCCAGCAACCGGAAATACGTCACAAAATCTCTTTGATCTCTGGAGTCACTGTACCGGTCTCGCGCCGGAGAGGGAATCATCGGCAACGGTCCGATCACTTTCCCGGCTTTCCCCGTGATGGGGGCAACACCTTCCGCAGCGTCACGAGGTACTCGACCACATCGACGAGGTCTGCGGCAGTCATCAGTTTCTGCAAGTCGGCTGGCATCAGCGAAGTCGTCTGCTTCTTCAGTTCCTCAATATCGCCGGTGGCCATCTTGCGGTCGATCGCCTCGACGTTACGGATCGTCACGCTGTCAGGAGTGCGACTGATCAGCAGGCCGGTCACCACGGTCCCGTCAGCGAGTGCCACGACCCAGGACTCGTAGTTGTGACTGATCCCGGCACTGGGAAACAGCACCGATTCGTAGAGCGCCGTGCGACTGAGTTTCCGACCGATTCCCGAGAGATCCGGACCGACCTCCTTGCCCTTCCCATTGACCTTGTGACACTTGGCACACGTGGCCGTGGTCGTGAACAGTTTCAGACCCCGGGCGGCGTTGCCCTTCCGCCTGGACAGTTCGGCGATCGGGGGCAGCGGCTTCTTGTCTTTCGACGGAAGCGGCGGAAACAGCGAGATGGCCTGCTTGCGGATATTGGGGTCCGGGTGGGTCACCAGGGCCGCACCGGCGGCCTGACGCAGATCAACCGACAGTGTCTTCTGCCGCACCCGGGCCAGCACCTGGCTGGCGGATTTCTTGGAACCGCGGACGACTCCGCGGACCGCTTCACGCCGAATCGACAGAGGCCGTTTGGCGTTGTCGACAACCGGCCGCAGGACCGCCACGGCACGCGCATCGGACGCGTTGGCCAGAGCCCGGGCCAATGACGTGGCATCGACCGCCGACTTGGCCGCCAGCCCTCGGTTCAACAGCCCGCGCTGCCCTTTGGCCAGAAGCGTCCGCACCGCATCGACTCCCAGTTGCTCGTCGGCATTCCGGTACGCCAACCGCAACAACTCGGGGTAATGGTCGGTCAGGCCGAAACGTCCCACCAGGCTGACAAACCCGGTGGTTCCCCGCTGACGTTCGACGACGCGGTTGATCGCCCGGCGAGCCCCGACGTTGCGGCCAAGATCAAGGGTCCCAACCCGCGCCAGGGCTTCCCGGATCACCAGTCCCGATCGGTCGGCGTTCTTGCCATGGTCGCCGGTCACAAGTGCCAGAGCCGCATCCTGGCGAGCGCGGGTCGACTGGTAATCCAGTGCCCGGAAAAAACGCGGCAACGTGTCGGTGGGCGTCTCGGGATCGGAGATGATCGCAGCCAATTTCGAAGCTGTTTCGGCACCACGGCTCCGCCAGGTGATGTTCCTACCGGCCGGAGTGTCGGCCGCATCCGGAGACCGCTTGTGCCAGGCGGCCAGACAGGCATCCCAACGCCCGTCGGCGGCGATGCCCAGTGCCTCGAGATACCAGCGGTCACGACCGTCGTAACCAGCAGCCAGCCGGGCCCACAACTCGGGCACCCGATCGGATTTCGTCGGCTTCAATGCCACCAGGCATTCGCGGCGAACCCGAGGCGAGGGGTCTTCGACGAGCCGGCCAACCGCCTGAACCACGTCAGATTCGATTTGGCGTGCCAACCTCAGGCCCACGATTCGCAGGTCCGGATGCTCAAAACCCATCGCCCGCTTCGCCACGTCAGCCGCCCGGACCGGAGCCCCGCTCTTGCCCAGTACCCACAACGCGCGAGCCCGGTGACGCGGGTTGGCGTCGGTGTCCTCGGCCAACTTCAACAACGCCGCCCGAGCTTCGGCACCACCGGCCTGCAACGTGGTGAAGGCCAGGTAGCGTACTGAGAAGGCCGGGTTTTTCAACGCGGCGACTGCGCCTCCGACGGTCGAGACGTCAATCTTCGGCGGACGGTACTTGTGACCGGGAGGAGCGATTCGGAACAACCGGCCACGGTCCAGGTCCCGCTGGTTGTGACCGCCGACCCCCGGATCGTACCAGTCGGTGATGAAGACCGATCCGTCGGGAGCCACGCAGACGTCGGCCGGGCGGAACCAGTTGTCGCGGGTCCCTTTGACCAGGTTGACGATTCGGGCCTTGTAGCCGGCTCCGTCAACGGTCGCCGGGTAGGCGCGAACCACGTTGGGACCCGCGTCGCAGTGGATCACCTGGTCGTGGAACACCTCGGGCAACAGCCGCCCCTCGTAGATCGTGATTCCTGTCGGCGATCCGGCTCCGGTCTGCACCAGGTTGGGCATCACGCCGGGGTCGTTCTGGTGCCAGTGCCGGATGGGAATCTCGGCGTGCATGCCGGTTCGGGCCGCCCGCCAGCCGGCTCCGGTCAACTCGTCCCGGTAACCGTAGTTGCCGAACTCCATCACGAAGTTGATCCGCACACCCCGGTTGCCATCGTCGTCATTGTCGCTTTGCCACAGGGACCCGTAACTGTCGACGGTGATCTCGTAGTTGTTGCGAAAGTTGTGAGCCAGCACCTCGAAACGACCACCATCAAGATCACAGCGGAAAGGCATGCCGCCGTAGTAGGGTCGCCCGTTGTCGACAACGGGCCGACCGGCCAGATCGACCACCGGCTGCCCCTTGTAGTCATGGACGGCGCGACCGGTGTTGCCGAAATTCCAGTACATCTTCCCATCAGGGCCGAAGAGGAACGAGTGTGCCGAGTGGTCGTGCTGAGGCTGGCCGGTCTTGGAGAACAGGATCTCCTTGCGGTCCGGCTTGTCGTCACCGTCGATGTCAGTGAAAACCAACACGTTGGGTGAACACGAGACGATGACACGGTTGCCGAGCACGCAGATGCCCATCGCACTGTCGACGTCACGGCCCTGGTAGAAGACCTTTTGGCGATCGCTGCGGCCGTCCCCGTCGGTGTCCTCGAGGATCAGGATCCTGTCTCCCGCCTTCCGGCGGCCGAGGTTCTTGCGGTAATTGACGACCTCGCAGACCCACACCCGACCACGAGCGTCGATATCGAGATTGGTCAAACTGGTGATGTCCGGCTCGGAGGCGAACAGCGTCGCCTCCAGCCCCTTGGCCACGTCCAGACCCGCGACGGCGTTCTTCGCGGCCCGCACGTCGCCGGGTTTTGCCTGGGCCCAAACAGGCCGGAAATCCGTTGCAACAAGGGAACAGATCAGGATGGTGAGAACACCGAGGTATCGAGTCGTCACGAGAGAATCTCCGGATGATCCCACTGGGTCAGCGGCTCATCTTACGAGCCCCTCCGTCCGCTTGCCAACTGGCTCACTCCGACGCCGCGCCGTTCCATTGGCCCAGCATCCGCTTGATCCGCAACGGGTTGTAATTTGCCGGTTTCTTGTAGTCCTGGTTCGCTTCGAGGTCCTGAACCGTCAGGGACGTGGACCGCACGCCCCGGCTGGGCACGTCGATCTTCGCCGTCCAGACAATCGCGTTGAGTACCAGTTTGCGGAACTGATCATGGCCCCAGTTCCAGTGATCGTGGCCACCGGTGAACCCGAAGCCCCGACCACCATCCCGACGAACGCGAGCCCAGGCCATGTGCTGAGGCTGTTTTTTGGCGATCGCGGCGCGAGCAAACTTGTTGCCGCTGTGTGGACCGTCGGGACGCTTGAGCGTCGAATCGGGTGGAAGGTCAGTCAGGATCGGGGTCACGCCCTTCAGTTTCGTGACAAAACGCATGTGGTAGTACCATTCGTCGTGAACCGAAAACGGCTTCACGCCACGAGTGATCGGGTGTTTGGGGAACACCCTGTACCTGGCCGTCCAGTGTGGGTTGACCGACCAGTGCGTCTCGAAGTATCCGCCGGTCCAGTCCAGGAACGCATCACCCGACTTGCCCTTGGGCACTTCGACGCCGTAATGAATGCAGACCAGCCCGACGCCTGCAGACATACGTTTGCGGAAGTCGTCGATATGGGCATTCAACGGATGACGGCCACCTCCGTCGGCATAGACGACGATCGTGGCCGCTCCGTCAAGGACGCTGGGATCCTTGGGGAACCCATTGGAGATCACCACGGCTTCCACCGGCAGGCCGCTGGCATTGAGCGCCTTGGCCATCAGCATGCAGCCGGCGCGATGCTCATGAGCCCCGTAGCCGTGACTACGGACGCCCGCGATCAACGCGATCTTTTTTTTTTGCAGTCTCGACAGCTTCCTCCGCCGCCACGATCGCCGAACGCAATGGAGTCGCCAGGAATCGCAACCCGCGAGCTCGTGTCGAACGGACCTTGCGGATCAACTTCCCGCCCTCGGATGTCGGAGGCAGTTTCCGCTTCTCGGGAGTCGACACCACCGCATCACGGACGTCTCCGGGCAGTCCCAGGAACGCACGGACCGCCTCGGTCGCCACACCACCGGTCTCCTCAGCCACCCGATCGGCCACCTCATTGGGTGACGGCAGATCGCTGAAACTGACCTGGGGCAGATCCGGCAGAGACAGTTGTCGAGCCGACACCTTCTTGCCCAGTCGCTTGACCCGGATCTTGCGGAACTGAACGGTCATTGGAGGTCCGGCGTGCAACTGCAACGCCAGCAGTCCCGTGGCACGTCGTTGCTTCGCATCGTTGTCGGTGCAGTCGGCCGTCACCACCCCGTTGATCCGATGAACCAGGTGGAAGCCCTTGGCGGTGATGTGGTAGTCGTTCCAGTCTTCCTTCTTGATCTTTGCCTGGATCGCCTTGCTGTCACCCAGTCGCTTGATTGTCTTGACCTGGAACTTGCCTCCCGTGCGAACCAACTCGGTCTTCAAACCCCGGTTGCACAGGATCCCGCGGAACGCCTCCCCGTAGACGATCCCCGAGTAAGTATTGCCGGCCTCGAAATCGGCCTGGTAACCACCAATTCGCCAGCCGTCGTTCTTGCCGGGCAACTTGAAACTGCGGTACTGGATTCCCGAATTTCCACCGACGATCTTGTACTGCAACTTCAATTCGAAGTCACCCAGATCCGCGCCCTTCCAGATGATGAACGTGTTGCCCCGGGTGGGGTTGGCCTTGGTCGTCTGACCGGTGATCGCACCGTCCTTGACCGACCAGAACTTGGGATTGCCGTTCCAGTTCTTCAATGTCTTGCCGTCAAAAATTGACTCGAATCCATCGTCGGCTGCAGCGGCCGACCCGGAACTCGCGACGCCGATCAGCCCACAGGCCAACACGGCCACAATCGCCACGCGGATGTTCTTCAGCATGTGTTTGCCCATCATTGTCGTCTCTCCTGAATCCCAACCGGACTTCCACCGGATCAAGTCAGCGTCTTCCCGCGGTTTTCACCGACCGGCAGTGGAGCAGCTAGCCGTTTTGCCCCAACTGCCTACTCTATCAAGATAGCCTCCGATACCCCGGCCTGGCCACCAGCAGACTGCCAATTTGGCCAACCCGGCCCCTCGTATAGCCTCGGCGATTCCGGCTGGATAAACTGCGTTGAGAGTGCGGCCGGTCCGATACGAGATCTCCGGTTCACCCCAACTGTTGCCTCATCCGCAAACCTTGCCCACCCCGAAATGGCGGACAACATGATTTCCGAATCACTTCGACGCCTGTCCCTGCTGGCGATCGTCACACTGGTCTTCGGAGACATTGGTTGCTCGGGTCCGGATATCGCCGACACCACCAACACCAAGGCAAAAACGCCGCGAAAGAGCATCTTCAAGCAACGGACACAGGACGTCGGAGAGTTCGATGCGACCGACGGAAAGACGGTCAGCGACTCCAAGATCAAGATCACCTCGCCCCTGCTGGGTGGCCTGGAGGCCTATGGCCCCCTGGCTGAAAAAGTGACCAAGCTGTCCATCGATCACCACCTGAACATCTTCAACGCCACCCAGGGGCGATTCCCGAAGGACCACGATGAGTTCATGCGGGAGATCATCAAGAAGAACAACCTTCAGTTGCCAAAGTTGCCCGGCGGATCGAAGTACGAGTACGACGTGGCCAACCACAAACTGGTGGTGGTCAAGGGCAACTGACCCCCCCCCGTCGCTTACAACTCGAGATCACCGCTCCGCCACAGGTACAGGCAGGCGACCGAGCGGAAGGGGGCCCAGGTCTGGGCCATCTGTTCGCAGGCGGCGACATCGGGCATCTGCCCGAGTCGATACTCCCGCTGGATCCCAGCCCGGATTCCCAGGTCAAGTGGAGCGAACACGTCGAGTCGGCCAAGACAGAAGATCAGGAACATCTGAGCCGTCCAGCGTCCGATGCCACGGACCTGGATCAGTTCTTCGATCACGGCCTCATCGTCGAGCCGATGGAGTCGGTCGAGTCTCACGCGTCTTGAGGTGACCGCCTCGGCCAGATCGCGAAGATAGCCGATCTTCTGGGGAGAGACACCCAGGCTGCGGAGACCGGCATCGTCGATTTCTCCAAGACTCTCGGGCGTGATCCATCGTGGTGAGACCGCCCGGCGGATCCGCTCGTTGATCGCCCGGGCAGCGGATGTGGAGATCTGCTGGCCGATGATCGAGCGGACCAGCGTCAGGAATCGTCCCCGGCGAAGCACCATCTCGATCTTCCCGACACGGCCAATGACGTCTTGCATCACCGGATCGGCCCCACGGAGATGCCTGACCGCCCTCCGCATGTCCCTGGCTGGGACCGTCTTCATCTCAGGGTCCCCGCCGGAGTCGCCTCGGCCAGGTCGGCGATCATCTGTACCGTGGCCGCCTGGACCGCATCCTCCCACCGCGTCTCCCCGAACTCCTCGGCAAACGGTTCACGGCGATACGCGAAGTTGATTCCGCGGGAACTGTTGACAACCGCCCCGAGTCCGTCGGGGTTGAACGCGGCGGCGACATCGGCAGCCCCTGCCCCCTGGCTGCCATATCCGGGAACCAGCAACGACACACTGGGCATCACCTCACGGAGTTCGGCCAGTTCTCGCGGGTAGGTCGCTCCGACAACCGCTCCGACGGCCCCCCAACCCGATTGTCCCGCCGACGCCGATGCCAGTTCCTCAACCATCCGGGCCGTGTGCCGGTAGATCGGCCTCTCGTCGGCAACCAGGTCCTGCAGTGTCCCGGCTCCCGGGTTGCTGGTTCTGACCAGGACATAAAGACCGGCTCCACGTCGGGAGGCGACTTCGACAAACGGCTCGAGCGTGTCCTTTCCGAGATACGGATTCACGGTCAACGCATCGGCAGCCCACGATGCCGCATCGGGATCCGCACCGGCCAGGTAGGCCTGGGCATAGGCCTCGGCTGTCGACCCGATGTCTCCGCGTTTCGCGTCGCAGATGACGATCAACCCCGCATCGCGGGCCCGACGAATCACCCGTGCCAGGACCGCAGTTCCCGCCGGACCGTACTGTTCAAAGAACGCCGCCTGGGGCTTGACCGCAGGCACCAGCCCGGACACGACGTCAATCAATCGTCCGCAGAATTCGTCAAAGGCCGCCGCCGCCACCTCGTCCCGACTCCCACCAGCCCGTTCGGCCCTCTCCAGGATCTCGGCTGGCAGTTGGTCCAGCCGGGGATCGATTCCGACTAGCGCCGGAGTTCGTTTCCGGCGGATCGCTTCGTCAAGCCTGTCGGCGTAATGAGACTGCATCGGGGCGTCGATTGTGCGGTCCGCAACCCGATTTGTGAAGCCGAAACCTCACCGACACACCGCGCCGAATTCAGGCCGCCCGACCGACCGGCTTCGCCGCCGACAACTCGGCACCCGGTACGTCCAGCAGCCAGAACGGCCACTTGCCGATCCGGCCGTAAGGGACCACTCGGAAATGATGCGAAGCGGCATCGAGGATCTTTGCCTCGGTGTACTCTGCCTGGTGGCTGATCTTCATCGCCTCCGCCTGGCAGGTCCGCTGAAGTTGCTTCAGTTCTGTCCGATTGCTGAACAACACACGGCCACTACAGACACGGCGGATCAATCCGAAAATCGTCTCGTGGTCCCGATAACAATCCGGTGAACGAGAACTCCCGAAGTAGAGATACTGGTAGCTGTTGACCAGCAACACGGTCTGGAACGGGCCACCAAATTCGTCGATCGAATCGGCCAACTCGTGCAGATTCAGTTTCTCGAACCGGCTCTCCCGACATCCCAGGAACCCACCCACCGAGCGGCACACCTCCAACTCACGCTGATCAATGTCGATTCCCAACGTTCTTTCGCAAGGCTCTCGGCTGGCCGCGTCGAGAACGAAGAAACCCTTCGAGCAACTCAGGTCCAACAAGCTCTCGAGCGGTTCGGGGTACGCCCCGGCGAGTTGTTCGAACCGCACCTTCAGCTTGTGCCGGGGCACCAGTCGGCCCTGGCGGACAATGTAGTTGTGATTCTGGGGGTAAGAACCCACCACGTAGCCAGCAACGTCTGGCGGCAACCCGGGATCACAGATGGGCGGCTGCACCACCCCACACCGCTCAGCCCACCGCTGCACACGTCTCCCTAACCACCGCACGCCACAGCCTCCGAATCGACACAAACCGTATCAATACGTCCACAGCTGGGCGGCCTGGAACCCCAGCGGACCGGGGACACTAGGACCGAGGCCTCCGGGAGTCAATAGCAGTTGCCGACCCTCCCACATTGCTCATTCGCGGATTCCGACAGGCCTCAGACGCCCTTGTCGGACACGGGGGGATGCACTATCGTCCGCCCCCCGCCGACCGATCTCTCCCTCCTCAACTTCCGCGGTTTCGACTGCCGATGCCGGAAATCCGTCCACGTCCCAGCCGCACCGTCTCCCCGGCCGTGATCGGCCTGCTGCTGTTCCTGGCAGTGTCGAGTTCGGGATGCCGACTGAGCCGGGTGAATTCCGAGCTGACACCGTTGACCGACGATCTGGCCGAACGGTTGCAGGGACAGGTCAGCGGTGTCCTGGACCGTACCGGATACAAAGATTTCTACGGCACCCCGACACCAAATCCCGGCGAGGAGCCGGCGGTTGCCAGAATCGCGACTGGTGCCGACCGGACCATCGAACAGGTTGATGGAATTGACACGCTGATTCCCGGGGGTGGTTTCAGCCGCCAACCACTGGTCTCCGGGAATGCCGAAGAC
>Ga0114932_10006302_pt1 | contig 10170 bp, 17 predicted proteins | sample 2SBtaG_2_FD_87286 | JGI IMG/M metagenome (GOLD analysis project Ga0114932, IMG submission 87286) | Deep subsurface microbial communities from Kolumbo volcano to uncover new lineages of life (NeLLi) - 2SBTROV12_ACTIVE470 metaG | ecosystem: Environmental > Aquatic > Marine > Volcanic ... | reverse complement strand
CGATTTAGGTGAATTTGCTGAAGACCATAGCGGCGATTATACTGATGAGCCTCCAGATTTTAGTCAGTATTAAGGAGAGGGAATAATGAGTTGGAAAGAAGAAATAAAGAAAGAAGACGATTGGGAGCCTGATTGGAAGGATAAAGAGAATTATCAAAACTATTTGAACCAACAGCACAGAGAAATGTATGAAACGAAAGAGGAAGATGTAATATCAGATAATTCAAAACTACATGATGCATTGTCATCTGTTGAGTCTGTGGGTGAAGAAATATTATCCCTTATTACAAATTTACAGAATAAAGACGAAAGAATATATGATAGAGAAGGCATTCATCAACCATTCTTGATATCGCGGTTAAAGGCTATATTAGATGATTCGGATAAAGCACAGAAAATATTGGAAGAGGGGTTGAGAGCAAAATGAGTTGGAAAGATATAGTTAATAAGGCCGAATGCCGAGTAAGTGTTTGTAATGCAACTGCTTGTGGGCATAATATAAATTTAAAATGTTCTTTACCGGAAGTAACCATTAGTGAAAATGGGAGTTGTTTAATGTATACTCTTAATCCTTTAAGCCGTGCATTGCCCGATGCTAAATATGTTAGTAATTTTCCTAAACCAAAACAAAGTTTAATTGATAGAGCAACAAGAAATTTAAATGAAGAAAAAAGAAATAGGTGATTATTATGGGGTTATTGGATTGGAAAGGCATTCTTAAGGCCGACTCTAATAAAAATTGGCTTACAACAACAGAAGATGAATATAATGAGTATAATATTAATGACAAAATTCGATACCATAGAGGAATGATACGGCATTATTTAGGTCTATACAAAAGAGGCCAAAGAACGACAGCAGAAACAAAAGCCCATAGAACTGCTGCGGAATTTTTCCAAGAATTGGCCAAAAACCCTAAACTTGCATCTAATATTACATATGATATGAAAGGCTTGAAGGTTCAAGATACTTCTATACCTGAAGAAATGACTCTGGCTAAATATGTAACAATGACTAAAGAAGATAAAATTGAATATCATAGAAAAAGCGTAGGAATTAAAGTAAACCGCCCAAAAATACAGCCGAATATGTCTAAAGAAGGTAAGTTTCATAGAGAAATGTTGCAACGCTTGGCTAAAAAAGGCAGTTGGTTAAATGAAGTATATACATATCCTTCATTAGAAGAATTAGAAAAGAAGAAAGCCTACACTAAAGAAAAGCAATGGGAAGAGTTAGGTCTTAATTTAAAGTATGAGTGATAATATGACTTGGTTTGATATACTTAAGAAAAAGCCTGTTGATGAGGCTATAGATGAATTAGAAGAAATCGAAGAAGAGTTTGATTTATCAGAACATGATTGGAGTTCAGTCGATGATGCATCTGATTATCTATTTGAACATAAAGTATTGGAGGATAAAGAATGACTTGGTTTGATTTAGTTAAATCTTCAGAAATGAAGGAGTTTGAATTGCTTGCTGAAAAGTATGCAGAACCACGCGATATGACTCACTTAGATTATCTTAGAAAGAAACATGGTAAGAGAAGCAATGAGTTTTATGATACCTTAGATAAACAAGTTAAAGAAGTAATGCAAGAGAATAAATGGTATTCTATATCTGACTTAGCAAAAACAGTCAAAGACATAAATCCGGGCCTTAAGTATAGTTCTTCAAATTTAGAACAGGTAATTAAAAATAGAATAGATAACTATGGGTTAGTTACTAAACAAGAAACTTCTGTTGGAAGAACAGGCAAAACAACATTGTATAGGGTGTAAGTATGGTATTTAAGTGGATTCAGGGTGATGAAAGCACCGCACAAAAACTATTCTATAATTATGCAAAACAATTTGATGACAAATATACAATGAATAATTCGTTTCCACCAAATCATTTAGCGGAAACAGATAGAGGAGTAACTTATTTTCAACAAGTTTTCGCTCCCGATAAGAAAATAACTAATATTTATGTTTATGAAGGTGAAGGCAAAACGATTCCAATTTATGCTAGAACCTATGGATTGTATCAAAACAAACTTCTATTGTTTATGGGATTAAAATCAATGAGAGACACTTTACAATCAGGGCCGATAGATGAATTGAAAACATCTCATTCTATAGATAGACAACCCTATAAGAAAAGAGGAATAAAAGCATATATACAATGGGCAATTAGGGTAGAGAGAGACATTAGAATTCCAGAAGAAAGAATAGAAAAACCTGATTGGAATGGCGTAAACCCTAAATTAAAAGGAATTCCATGGCCTAGAGGGTTTATGGATTATGATGCAGAAACTTGGGAAATACAACAATACTTAGAAACAAACTACCCTGCTTACTATAGACAACTCAATGCCGCAGATGATAAAAAGTCATTTAAAACTACTCCTGAAAAGACCCAAGCAATAAAACAACTGAAAGAGAAATTAGAACCCGAAGCAATGCAAGGAAAAACAATATCTGAATTTGCCTATGCAAATGAACCAAAACTCAATGTTTACCATAAGTTAGCCCATGTTGTTAATCCGAGAATTGGAACAGTATTAGAACAACAAGGATTCAAAGAACTAGCATGGCCTAAAGACGACGAAGAGGCAATAGCATTACAAGATGATTATAGACACTCACCAATACTAGAAGAAGCACTAGAATTAATTTCCCAACATAAACCGAAAGGAACACTTATGTTACTAGATAACACAGTTAAAAAATCAGCGTGGAAAAACATAATAAAAGGAGAAAACAAAATGAATTGGAAAGACATATTAAAAGACATGGCTCTTTTAGTAGAAATAGAAAACATAATGAATAAACCAATACCCAACATACGAGTAATAGGTGTAAGCCTAGTAAAATTCCAAAGGTCTTATCCTAATATATTTAGAACAAATGAAAATCTAACTGACTTAAGAGGAATGGCAAATCAAATGGTTGATGAAGCAGAACAACATTATCATAGAACAAGACAATTAGAAGTATTAAGAATTAAAGAAATGTTATTAGGTATTTCAGATAAATTAGGAAGAATAGAGGAGTTAGAATGACTTGGGAGAAAATATTAAAGATTGAACCTTATGAAAGGGCAGTAGCAGAAGAATTTGCATCCAAAGATATGCAAGAAGATAAAGACCGAGAGATACAAAGGCAATATGAAGAAATGAAACCTTTATTAATGCATTTAGCGAAGACATATAGTTACACTAATTATATCGCTGGAAAGTCTGGTTATAATGATAATAGGTTAAATCAAGCAAGAGATGGAATATACTCGGCCATTAGAGGTGTATTGAAGAGTTTTCCAACAGCACCAAAATTAGCAGGTCATAATAAGGCTGAATTAAACTTAGAAAGAATTTATGAGTTTTTAGGCGAGGAAAAACCTCCAACTCAGCGAGTAAACCCTAGAGGAAAAACAGGCGGGGATGATTAAGATGAACTGGAAAGAAATACTAAAAGCAAACATTCAATCTAAAATATTGAGAATGCTTAAAGGAGCACTCAATGAAATGGATGGAGTTTCTGTAGATAGAGTAACTTTTACTAAGAAAGGACACTTGCGATTTTATTGCACCTATGATGGAGCAGACAGAGGACCGAAAGAAAGCGTTGAATTTATTGTTTCTACAGGCTATCCAGCAAAACATATTAGTGATGCTCAAGCAACTAAAGGCATGCAAACTAATGCTAGAAAGGCTTTAGCCAAGAAGAATGTATTTATTGGTGAATGGTAAAATGGAGGAAAAAGAATGAGAACACTTGAGGAAAGACATGATACTGCTTTAGAGATACTAAGAAGAGTTGCCCCTGATAAACGCACATTAGATTCTTGGTTTGAAGATATTGAATTTGGATTTTCTGAGTGGCCTGATGCTTCCACCGCCTACGGAACTGGTCTAAACAGAAATTCTGTGAATAAGATGAATTGGAAAAAGATATTAAAGACAGATAGACAATCAACCCTTGATGAGTTTAAAAGAGACTATCCTTCAATGGAAGAAATGATAAGAGAACTTTGGAGTAATTGGTTCTATAGTGATATGGATAGTTATGAAGAACATCATTTTGAGCAGGGAAGTTTGTATGATGAAAATTATGATTCTGAATTTGCAAGGTCATTTAGTAAGATACGAGCAGAATTAGCAAAACTAGACCCAATCAATGATTCAGGTAAGATAGAGGTGCTTTTACAAAAGTTAGAACGCCATCCCTCTCTACCAATGGAAACAATTACTTATCCAACAATAGGGCCATTATCTGAACTAGATGAAAATGAAGTTCGTGCAAAATATGATGAATATAGGTGAATTAAGATGAAGTGGTGGAATATAATCAAAGAAGGCGGTGCTGTGTCGTTCGGTAGTCATGGTGCTAATCCACTATTCAATATAAAATACGGTAATAATGTAGATAAGAAAAACATTTACGAAGATGAGGAGGATGAAGAAATTGCCAAAGACTAAGAAAGCCACAAGAACCGTCTCTTTTACTAATAATAAAGGAGAAATTATTGTAACACAATCCTTTAATCTATCAGATTTTGAAGCAGCATATAAAAAATTCAAAAATGAGACTAGTAAAGTTACTTCTGAACAAATGAAAATAAAGGGACTTAAGGAAAAGAATCTTTGGGGAGTAATATCCAAACATGGGATTGAATCACATCAAAGAGATGAAGCAAAAAATCCTGTTTCTTCAGATGATTCAATAGAGAAACAAGTATTAGATAAACTAAAGAAACTAATTAGTAGTAATAATGAAATTGTTACAGGTGATTTAGTCAAAAAAATAGAAAAATTAGTTGATAAACTTGATGATATTAGAAACTCAGATTCAGACCCTAGAAACATTCCTTTCACCGTTCCTGTATATAGGCGAGTAAATAAGAAAACCGCCCTATATGATAAAAAGAAACACACTAAGAGATGGTATGGACATTATAGAGTTGCCGACTACAAGAAGTATAGAGACTTAAAAGCAAAGGTATTCAAAAATAAAGAGTATGCTGAACAATTAAATTCTGTGCCAAAAGACTGGGCTACTACATCAGAAAATGCATCTAAGCCTCCTTTTTGGCAAGCAATATTTGGAACAACAGAAGATAACTCAGGCGAAGCATTAGTTAGTGAAGGACTATATTCATTGTTAGAAAAAGCAAAAACAATGATAGACGAGGTGGAAATAGAACACATCGTATTAAAATTACGAGGCGTTGCTAGAGGAGGATTAGCAAAAGACTTGTATAGTGTTCCAGATATTAAACAACAAATAGCACAACTATTGGGAACTAAAGATAATATAGGTGTTGGTGTTAATCCAAAGACAGGTAATATTAGAGACGACTATCTTCAAAGAATGTTCGCAACTAAATTTAGTTTTATTGCAGAAACTCCTGCTGAATCAAAAAATATAAAAGAAGTGTATGGAGTAGAGAATCTTCCGGGAACTGTTAAGGGTTATTCATTAAATCTAACTAGAGGTATGGTTAAAAGCATATTCATGGAAACAGGTCTTTGTGATAGAAGGTCAAGAAAAGGCCCGGTATATATTAAAGGATATGAACCACCTAACGAAAAGAAAGATAAAGGGGTGAAAAAGTCATGGACACAGATACTTGGAAGCACATATTAAAAAGCCCCTTTCCTAACCGTTGGGTTGGCAATAGAAAAGCCAGAGGCGGTAGAAAAATTATAGAGGGAACTGGCCCTATGAAGTCATTTAAGTATGATGAAGTAGAACAAATTCATAGAGCAGTAAAAAGACGAATAGACTTTAATTATAGAAATGCAACTCAAAAATTACTGGATAAGGAAGAAGATGAAAGTAAACATAATGAAATAAAACAAGAAATGGAAGAACAAAAAAAGAACAATGTTTACATTACTAATTATGGGAGTTATAAATTAAGTGGTTTTATGGGTCAATATGGGGCAGCACCCGACCCTAATACACATGATTGGTTTTCGGGTAGATTTAGAGGATTAGGATATGACCCTAACAATAAAGAGGATATGTCTGAACTTGGAACAGTTCTTTCTTTAACTGCTAAACACCCACAATTTTTTGAAGAATCTCGCGCAGCAACAGCAGCAGCAAGAAAAGATAAACTTACTGGTGAATTAGCAGACTTAAAAGAAGGAACATTAGATAATAAAACCCTAGCACAATTAAAGAGAAAATTAAAGGTTAAACAATTAACTCCAGATATATGGTTTAATAGTTTAAAGAAACCTGAATTAAGTGATGAATATGCTTTATTACCTCCTGAACAAACTAAGGGTCAAAACATAAGAGCGTTTACAAGAATGTATAAGGAAGGGCAAATTATGGCTAAACCTTTATCAGAATGGGTTATTAAAATAATACACAAACCTACTGCAATTGACAATCTAAGATATACAAATGCAGTATCAGCATCATTAATTTATGTTGTAATGCAAGGAGAAGCAGAAAGAACAACTTGGCTTGCAGATATTAATACAAGGGAAACGCATAGAAATAAAGGATTAGCAAATGCACTATTAGAAAATTTAATAGAATTAAGAGGCTCAAATCCTATTGATGGTTTAGTTAAATTATATGACGATAGCGGATTAGGTTTAGCAGAAGTAGAGGCTTTGTATAGAAAACATGGTTTTGAATTACAAGCAAATCAAGATACCACAGGACAAGCAGTAACATCATTTAGGAGGTCGCCATAATGGTCACTAGAAAAAGATGTAGATTATGCAATCATGAAAACCGTGATGATATAGAGGTGCAATTAGAAACATTAAACATTGCTCCTGATGATTTAGACAGAAGAATGGATTGGCCTAGTGGAACATCTGCTAGACATCAAAGAAACCACATGGGAGATTATGTTGACGCATCTAATCCTAGATGTAAATTATGTGTTCATGAATTAAGGTCATTAGTTGAAGAACAATTACAAGATGGACATATTACCCCTAGTGCCGTTGCTAATATGGCTGATTGCTCAGAAGAACAGGTTAAGAGGCACATGACTAAACATCTTCAGCCACTTGTCCAAAAGTCAGCAGCAAGCCTTATAGCGGTAAGAGAGGTAGACGAAGTAGAGTCATTATCGAAAAACATAACTAGATTAGAACAGAAAATTGATGTTCTATTCGACCAAGAGGAAATGCATCCTAAATATGTTGATAGTTTGACTAAACTAGCGAAAGAGATAAGAGAGAGTCTTAGATACCTTATGGAATTCAAAGGAAAATTGGTGCATAAAAGACAAGATACTATTATTGTAGCGCAAATGCAAATTGTTCAAGAGGTATTAGCACAGAATCATCCTCAAGTATGGTTAGATGTTAAGTCAAAGATGGAGGAGAAATTAGCATGAGTTGGAGAGATATTGTAAAGTCTACCAATACAGATTTGAATATGTATGAGAAACTAGAGCATCTACATAATCAAGTTCAGGAAATACAGAATGCCATCAACGAGAATGATTTACAAGAATACTTTGAGGAATTTGTTAATTTGGACGCAATGTTAGAATTTATAGAAGATATAAGAGAACCCTTCCTAAGAAGTCAAGAGTCAGGATTTGAACAAGAGAATAGATAGGAGAAGTCACAATGAGTTGGTTTAATTTAATTAAAATATCTAAAGTGGATTTATTTATAGAAAGATATATACAATTCAATGCTGATGTTAGAGGTCTTCATGGAACAATAGAAAATCCTGAAGGATTTTTACCACATCATGTTACTAGTGCTAATGAAGATAATGTAAATAATAGGATTAAGGAAGTAATTAAAAATTATAGGTCTATTCTTAAATTGGGAACAAGAGGACAAACTATTGGAGATGCTAACTTTGATAGGTCTAAACCTGCTGATTATCAAGTTAAAATTACACCGGAAGAAAGAAAACAATATGAAGAATTTATACAAGATTTAAAGGATTTGGTTAAAACAGAATCTAGTTATGAAAGTTGGAAAAGGGAGAATCAATAATATGAGTTGGTTTAATGTAGTTAAAAACCAAATAACTGGAAACACAGAATGGTGGGGCATTGGTGAAGATAAAGTTAAAAAGTTTGATACTATAGAAAAAGCCAAATATAGAATGAAAATATTAAATGCTGAATTATCAGGCAATGAACCTAAGTGGGAAGTTTATTCAACCTTTGGGAAACCAATGTTAAGAAGGGTGTGGAAAGAATGAAAGAAGAAATAAAGAAAAGAGACTATAGTGAAGAAGAAGAAGACATAATACAAGATTTAGAATTGTTAGGTGAAGAATCAATGGTTCATTGGCTTACAAGAAACCCTCCACAAAAACACAATAATCAATTACTAAGTATAGAATTAGCAACGCGTTTAAAAGAGGCTAAAGAATACGCTAAAAGCGAAATAGATTTAGTTACATTACCTACTATTAAAGGAAGTAAATATGCAAACTTAAGACAAGTGATAACTGGTTCACCGTGGCAAAATCAACTAAGAAGAGATGAATAATAATGTGGATGGAAGTAATTAAAGCACTTCCGCGTAAAGAAGATATTGAAAATTATCTTCTTAATGACGAAGGAGTGCAAGCCATAGAAGGTATGGCTAAGTTACCTGATAAAAAAGGAATTAAAGGTGCTATAGAAAGGACTAAAGAATTATCTGAAGGAAAGGGCATAAGTTCTGCTAATGTTGATAAAAGAAAAATCATCGTTGAAAACGCCAAAAAACTTCATAAAATACTTACTGATATATTGCGCGAATTTAGAGGCGACATTCATCCTGCAAAAATGAGAGGGCGGTTGGCTGAGATATTAGATGGTATTTTAGAAGAAGAAGATATGGAAGCATTTAAGTCATTTGTTGGAACAGCACCACTAAGAACCACTAAGAACCCTGAAGAAAGAAAGAAAGCACTAAAAGCAAGACAATCAGATATAGAGACTTTTATTATTGGAAAAGAAGATGAGTTCTATTGGATTGATACTAGCACTAAAAAACTACAAATCAAAGAGAAACCACCGGAGTATGTTAAAGGAAAAGTTACTTCATCAGACGAAGGTTATGTTTTAGATTTACCTGATAAAATGTCATTAGAAGATTTTCGCAAATTTAATTCATGGTTTAACGATAAGAAAAAAACTGGTAGTGGAGTATTAGGGGGTTGGAAAAGTTTGTCGGGGAGATATGAATTATCACCTTTAGTGGAGGCATTTGGGTTGCTAATTAGCAGAAAGGCCCAAGAAACATTGAATCCATATAAAGAGAAAAAAATAGATGTAAATATAAATACTGGTGAGGATGCATTAAAATACTTAGAATTATTAGTTAAACCAAGATGGAGAAAATCACATTTGTTTATGCCTAGCCCAAATTTAGATTCCACAGGTGCAATTAAATCTGCAAGAAAAAGGTTGTTGATGCCTCATGGGAAGATAATAATTCCTGAAGTATTAAAGGCAATCATAGGAGGAGCAAGCCTTGATATTAATGCATTATTAGAAGAAGGAACAAGACAAACTCATGTAAAATTAATTCCTAATCAAGTAAGAATGGTATTATTAGGCCAAACGCCTTTTGATTGGGAAGGAGAGGGTATTGAAACAATGACAAGCGAAGAAGGTAAATCTTCAGTAAAGGACAATTTAATAAGTCATTTTAAGGACTCAAAAGAAATTCCTAAATTTTATAAGAAAATTAATAGAATTGGCGGGCGAGAAAAACAGGCATTAGACATAATAATAAATTCATATCAATCGAAACAAAATCTATTTGGTGAAGAAGAAGCAAAGAAAATAGATTCCTTAATTTCTGAAGATGTAAGTTTAAGTGAACTAAAAGAAGCACTAAAAGAAATATATGGAATAGATGCAAAATCTGCGTTTTTAGAGGATTTAGCAGAATTATTAGAAAGCGGAGAAAAAAGTATCTTTACAAGGGCTGGTGAATCCTATAAATTAAATATGAATTTGGTAGAAATGGATGAAAAAGAGAAAGCGTTATTCGTTAATACATTCTCAAACATAAAAACAACAGAAGGCTCAATTAAAGTAAAAATAGAAAAAGACAATTGGTCTAAAATAGAAGAAGAATATAATGAAGATTATGAGTTATCTTCTGTTAGTGGTATGTCTAATTTAGATGCTTTTCATTTATTAGTATTATTAGACTGGTATTATGGTCAAACAGAATTTCACGATAAT
>Ga0114932_10006299_pt1 | contig 10174 bp, 6 predicted proteins | sample 2SBtaG_2_FD_87286 | JGI IMG/M metagenome (GOLD analysis project Ga0114932, IMG submission 87286) | Deep subsurface microbial communities from Kolumbo volcano to uncover new lineages of life (NeLLi) - 2SBTROV12_ACTIVE470 metaG | ecosystem: Environmental > Aquatic > Marine > Volcanic ... | reverse complement strand
GGCCCGCTTCGCGGCGTCCGGCTGGCACGTGCAGGCCGTCGACGGGCACGACCCTGCCGCCATCGCCGCCGCCATCGAAGCGGCAAAGGCCGACGGCCGGCCGTCGATGATTGCGTGCAAGACCCTGATCGGCCGCGGCGCGCCCAGCAAGGAAGGCACGTCGGCGACCCACGGGGCGCCGTTGGGTGATGATGAGATCGCGGCGGCCCGCGACGCCATGGGCTGGCCCCACGCGCCGTTTGAGGTGCCGGATGACGTGCTCGCCGCCTGGCGCGCCGCCAGCGCGCGCGGTGCCGAGGCGCGTGATGCGTGGATTAGCCACAACCTGGATTCGAGTGCCGAATTTCAACTGGCCTTGAGAGGTATGCTCAAGGATGGCTGGCAGTCGGCGCTGAACGCCCATAAGGCGAAGTGCGCCGCCGAGGCGCCGAAGTGGGCGACCCGCAAGGCTTCGGGCGAGGCCTTGGCGGTGCTGACCGAGGCCATCCCCGAGATGATCGGCGGTTCCGCCGACCTGACCGGGTCGGTGAATACCAAGACACCCAGTACCATGCCCGTGACCGCCGACGATTTCTCCGGGCGTTACATTCATTACGGGGTGCGCGAACATGCCATGGGTGCGGTGATGAACGGCATGGCCCTGCACGGCGGGTTCATTCCCTACGGCGGCACCTTCCTGGTGTTTGCCGACTATATGAAGGGGGCCATGCGGCTGTCGGCGTTGATGGGCCAGCGGGTGATCTACGTGCTGACCCACGATTCCATCGGTCTCGGCGAAGACGGCCCGACCCACCAGGCAGTGGAAACCCTGGCGATGTTGCGGGCCCTGCCGAATTTCAAGGTCTATCGGCCCTGCGACCCCGTGGAAACGGCGGAATGCTGGGAACTTGCCTTGCTGGACAGGGATGGGCCGTCGGGCATGGTGCTGACCCGCCAAGGCGTGCCGACGGTGCGGACGCTACATGTGGACGGCAATGCCTGCGCCAGCGGTGCCTACATTCTGTCGGAGGCGGACGGCACCCGCCAGGCGACCTTGTTGGCAACCGGATCGGAAGTCAGCATCGCGCTGGCGGCCCGCGACATCCTGCAGGCGGATGGCGTGCCGACGGCGGTGGTCTCCGTGCCCTGTTGGGAACGCTTCGACGAACAGGATGCCGGCTACCGCAAACAGGTGCTGGGTCAGGGCTCGGTGCGGGTCGCGGTCGAGGCCGGGGTGCGTATGGGCTGGGATAAGTACGTGCGCAGTCACGGCGGGTTTGTCGGCATGACCGGCTTTGGCGCCTCGGCACCGGCCGGACAGTTGTTCGAACACTTTGGTATTACGCCTGAAAAGGTGGTGGAAGAGGTCAAGGCGCGGCTGTAAAACTATCCGGACTATGGATTAAAGAGGCACTCCGGCGACCAGCGGGCCGGGATTTTCAGAGACGAGGGAGTTTCAATATGGCGTTGGTATCCTTGCGGCAGCTTTTGGATCACGGGGCGGAAAATGACTACGGCATGCCGGCCTTCAACATCAACAACATGGAACAGATGCTGGCCATCATGGCGGCGGCGGACAAGACCGATAGTCCCGTCATCATGCAGGCATCGCGCGGTGCCCGGAAGTACGCCAACGACACGGTGCTGCGGCATTTGATTATCGCCGCGACGGAGATGTATCCGGACATCCCGGTCTGCATGCATCAAGATCACGGCAACAATGCCGCAACCTGCATGTCGGCAATTTCCAACGGGTTTTCCTCGGTGATGATGGACGGCTCTCTGGAAGAGGACGCCAAGACGCCCGCGTCCTACGACTATAACGTCGAAGTCACCGCCAAGGTGACGGAAATGGCGCATCTGGTCGGTGTTTCCGTGGAAGGCGAACTGGGCTGCCTGGGATCCCTGGAAACCGGCGAAGGCGACAAGGAAGACGGGCACGGTTTCGAAGGCGCCTTGGACAAGGACATGCTGGTCACCGACCCGGACGAGGCCGCAGATTTCGTCTCCAAAACCAAATGCGATGCCCTGGCTGTCGCCATCGGCACCTCGCATGGCGCCTATAAATTCACCCGTGAGCCGACGGGCGACATCCTGGCCATGGATGTGGTCAAGGCGATCCACGCGAAGTTGCCGGACACGCATCTGGTCATGCACGGCTCATCGTCCGTACCCCAGGCGCTCCAGGACATCATCAATGAGTTTGGCGGCGAAATGCCGCAAACCTACGGCGTGCCCGTCGAAGAGATCGAAGTCGGCATCAAGAACGGTGTCCGCAAGGTCAATATCGATACCGACAACCGCATGGCGATCACCGGCGCGATCCGCAAGGTGCTGAGCGAAAAGAAGACGGAGTTTGATCCGCGCGCCTACCTGAAACCGGCCATCGCCGCCATGGAGGCGATTTGCGTCGACCGCTTTGAGCGCTTCAACTGTGCCGGCCAGGCCTCGAAGATCAAGTCGATCCCGCTGGCCGACATGGCGGCCCGTTATGCCGACGGATCCTTGGACCCGACGGTGCACTGAAGGGTTCTTCCTCCTCCCCCGCAAAGGGGGAGGGAACATCGGGGACACAGTTATGACGGCAAACATCAAGATCGCCCCTTCCATTCTGTCGGCCGACTTCGCCCGCCTGGGAGAAGAAGTCGAAGCCATTGATGCGGCCGGCTGTGACTACGTGCACATCGATGTCATGGACGGGCATTTCGTGCCCAACCTGACCTTCGGCCCGCCGATCATTCAATGCATCCGGCCGTGTACGAAGAAGGTTTTCGACGTGCACTTGATGATCAACCCGGCGCAGCCTTTCCTGCAGGACTATGCCGACGCCGGCGCCGATATCATTACCGTGCACGCGGAGGCCGACCCCCACGTTGACCGCAGCCTGCAATTCATCCGCTCGCTGGGCAAAAAGGCCGGCCTGTCCTTGAACCCGGGCACGTCGGAATCGGTGGTCGAGCACGTCTTGGATAAGGTCGATCTGATCTTGGTGATGTCGGTCAATCCGGGCTTCGGCGGACAGAGCTTTATTCCGGCCCAGCTTGAGAAGATCCGCCGACTGCGCCGGATGATCGGTGATCGGCCGATCGAGATCGAGGTCGACGGCGGCGTCAACACCGGCACCATCAAGGATGTTGTCGATGCCGGCGCCGATGTTTTGGTGGCCGGCAGCGCCGTATTCAATGGCGATGATTACTCGACAACCATTGGCGCACTGCGGGCCGCCGCAGCATAAAATCGACTTTTTACTTTATTTTTCCGTAGTTTGGGTGCACAACGCGCCTACCACGACAAGTAGGGGAAGTTCACCACCAAGGAATTTCGATACCGGGACAGGCGTATTCTTGAACGGATATGCGGGTGCCCGCCCTGCCTGCCGCGGACCATCCATGCGGTTACGAGACGAATAATGAGCATGAACGGCATTACCCCGAAGGCCTTGGCGCAGCACATTGGTGCGGCAGGGGTCAGAACGGGTATACGCCGTTTCGTCAATATCGGTAAACAGCTCAACTTCTACTACTTCTGGGAAAAGCGCTGGTTTTTCATCGCCATCGCGGTCGGCGCCGCGTTGCTCAGTTTGGATACGCCTACCGGTTTGACGCGCGAAGGCATGATCGTTCTGACCATGTCCGTGGTCGCCACCATCCTGTTCGTCACCGAGCCGGTGCCCTTGCCGACCGTGGCTTTGATGATCATCGTCGGGCAGGTGTTGTTGCTGGGCCTTGAATCGACAGCCGTGGCGAAAAGTTTGATGACCGATTCCGTGTTGTTCATCATGGGGTCATTGATGCTGGCCGTTGCCGTCGTGAAGCAGAAGTTGGACAAGCGCATTGCCTGGCTGATCGTGCGCATGACGGGCACCAAGACATCGCGCATTTGTTTCGGTATTTCCGCCGTATCCGGCATTCTGGCGTCCTTCGTTGGTGAACACACGGTGGCCGCGATGATGCTGCCGGTGGGCATTACCTTGATCACCTTGACTTCCGACGATCCGAAGAAAGTCCGCAATCTGGCCGCCGTATTGTTGTTTTCCATCTCCTACGGCTGTTCCGTGGCCGGCATCGGCACGCCGTCGGGCGGGGCCCGGAACGCCATCATGATCGGCTATTGGAAGGAATTCTTCTACGATCCGACAAATCCCGAAACCTACAAGTTCCTGATCGATTACGTGACCTGGATGGCCTACGCGTACCCCATGTTCCTGCTGCAACTGCCGCTGGTCACGGTCATTCTGTTGATGACGTTCCGCCCCGAATACCGGGACCTGTCGCGGGCCTTGGTCAAACTGCGCGCCGAGGTCGAAGTGCAGGGCCCCTTGATGCCCAGTGATTGGGTGGCGATCATCATCTTTGCGTTCATTCTGGCCGGTTGGATCACCATATCGGCGGACATCGGCATGGGTACCGTTGCCGTGCTCGGCGCCATCGGTTTCCTGGTCGCCGGCCTGGTCCGCTGGGAGGACGTCAATTCCGGCGTCAACTGGGGGGTAGTCCTGCTTTATGGTGCTGCCATTTCCCTGGGCGTGCAAATGAAGAACACCGGCGCCGCCGAATGGGTGGCGGAGAACTTCCTGGCCCTGTTGACGCCCTTGGGCATGGATCAGGGGATCGGCCTGTGGGGGGCGGTGTCCGTGTTGACCACGGCGGTCACCAATACCATGTCGAACGGTGCCGCCGTGGCGGTTCTGGGCCCGATCGTTCTGAAGCTGGCGACGGTGGCCGGCGAAAGCCCGGTCATCCTTGGTTTCATCACCGCCGTTTCTTCGGCATTTGCCTATCTGACCGTGGTCGGCACGCCGGCCTGCACGATCGTTTATGCGTCCGGGTATCTGAAAACCACCGATTTTCTGAAAGTCGGCTGGAAAATGTGCATCATGTCGATCATTGTCATGCTGGTCGCCGCCTATCTATACTGGCCCCTCATCGGGTCCTAGGGGCCCGGCCGAGGGATGGGGAGTGGGTCGTTGGTGTCAAACGACGACGTTCGGCGTGAGTTGGAGGAACAGCACGAGGCGCGGTTGAAGCGCTTTCGTATCCTGGTCTGCATCGACGGTGATGACGAATGCTACCGGGGTCTCCAATACGCGGCGCGCATGGGCGGCTCGCGCGATGACTGCGATATTATTCTTCTATATGTGCGACCCATCGACCAAGGGCTGGCGACCGGCGGCCTGCAAGTCCGGGTGGCCCGCGAGAACATGCTCAACTGGGGTCTGGAACTGCCTGGTATCCGCTATCTGAAGAAGGGCCTGAGCATGCTGGTCGAGGACCAGGAAATGGAGGCCGAATGGGCTTCCGTTACGACCCATACGGACGTCGAAGGCGATCCCCTGGGTGACAACAAGACCGAATACCGCCATGCCAGCGGGCGCTCCATCGTGTTGAAACTGAAGACCGCCCACGATGCGGCCAGCGGCATTCTCGATCAGTACGAATTAGGCCCCTATAACGTGATCATTATCGGTAGCGGTTCGTCTGGGCGCAGCCGGTTGCTGTCCGCCCTGGCGCCGACGACCGCTGAAAAGGTCGCCTTGCATGCGCCCTGCACCGTCTTCGTGGCGCGCGAATTGGTTGCCGGTCATGGCCACCTGGTCTGTGTGGACGGCACGGATAAAGCCACCGAGGCAGCCAAGGAAGAGGCCATCATCGCGGCCCGGTTCCCGGACCCGAAACTGTCGGCCGTTTGTGTCGCGGCGGATGACAGCAAGGTTGCGGAGGCTGAGGGCATCGTCAACAAAGTTGAGCAGACGTTGAAGGATGAATTGGGCTTTCAGTTGAAGGCGACGTATGTGCGGGTCGGTGATCCGGTCGAACAGATCATTGAGGCGGGTAAAGACTATTCCGCCATTGTTCTCGGCGGTTCAACGAAAAGCACCTTGCAACGCATGTTCGCCAGCAGTACGCCCCTGGATGTCGTCCGCCGCGCCCCCAATTCGGTGATGATCATCCGCTAAAGCCCGTGTGAGCTGCCCGGATGGCGGCGGCGGCGATCTTTCAGCGCGTTTCGTCATGTTTCCAAATGTTTACCCTACTTGTCGGCGTCCCCGGATTGCTTTCGAATACGGTCGCCACTTGTTTTTGGCGGGACATATTTCGAATTGGAGACGCGACGTGCATGCAGCAACATTGATGCAAGAGAGCGACCGCGCGGCGCCGCCAGGTAATTGGACGACGACGTTGATTGACGCCGCGCCGAACATGTTCTGTCTGTGCAGGCGCGGCGTCATTACCTTTCTCAACCCGGCCGGGCGACGCATTCTGGGTCTGTCCGGTGCGGCGCCCGCTGTTGGCCGGCGGTTTACGGATTTCGTCGACGTCGACTATGCGGACGTTTTGGATGATGAGTTAAGCCGCGATGATCTGGTCGAATTGGATCTGCCCATAAAGATCGCCACAGCAAAATCATCGGTCATCGATATGGCCATGACCGTGCGCCCCTATAGGGACATGAACGGCGATCCGGCTTGCATGATCTTGGGAATGGATATCACGGAACGCCTTCATGTCGCCGGCGCCCTCAGGATGGCCCGCGATGAATTGGCGTTGGAAGCGAAAAATCGCCAGAAAGCGGAAGGCGACTTGCTTCTGGCGGCCAAGGTCATCGGCAGCCTCAGCGAAGCCGTGGTCATCATCGATGAAGACGGATGCGTGAAGTCGGTAAACGGCGCCTTCAATTTTTTGACAGGTTATGACCCCGGCGATGTGCTGGGCAAGCCGCCGCACTTTGTCGACGTTCTGAACGTTGGCCCCGAAGGCCTGAGTGCTGTCTGGTCGACATTGGCGGACCGCGGTCACTGGGAGGGCGAGCATTGGAACCTGCGCAAGGACGGCACCGAGTATGCCGAGCGGGTATCCATTTCGGCGATCTCCGATGAAGATGGTGCCGTGCGCCAGTATGCGGCGGTGGTCAGTGATGTCACCCAGCGCAAACGCGATGAAGAGCGGATCCGCTATCAGGCCAATTATGATTCGTTGACCGGTTTGCCGAACCGCGCCCTGTTTCTGGATCGCCTGAGCCAGGCAACGGCCAATACCCAACGCCTGGGCTCCAAGCTGGGGCTTATGTTCATTGATCTGGACGGTTTTAAGTTGGTCAATGATACCTTGGGACACGATCTGGGCGATATGTTGCTGAAAGAAGCCGCGGCGCGGCTTGAAGACTGTATCCGATCCGGTGACACGGTGGCGCGCCTCGGCGGCGACGAATTTACCGTGGTGATGCCGAACCTGGAGGGGCCGAACCCCGTTGAAGGCGCCGCGCAACGCATTCTGGACGCCTTGGCCCGGCCGTTCGATCTGAACGGCCAGGAGACGTTCATATCCGGCAGCATCGGCCTGACCATCTACCCCGACGACGCCGAAGACATCAACGAACTGGTGAAAAATGCCGACTCGGCCATGTATCTGGCCAAGGATATGGGCAAGGCCAGCTACCAGTTCTACACCGGCTCCTTGAACGACGAGGTCGCCGAACGCCATGGCCTGAAAAACGGTTTGGTGAAAGCGCTGGAAAATAATCAGCTGCGGATGGTCTATCAGCCGAAGATGGATCTGGCCTCCGGGCGGATCGTCGGATGCGAGGCGCTCATGCGTTGGTCCCATCCCCGTCTTGGCGAGGTATCACCGGCCCGGTTTATCCCCATTCTCGAGGAAACCGGCCAGGTCGTGGAGGTTGGCGCCTGGTCCTTGAAAGTCGCCTTGGATCAGCACAAGGCCTGGATCGACGACGGCTTGCCGCCTATTCCCATCGCCGTCAATCTGTCGGCGCGGCAATTGCGGGAGATGGATTTCGTCCAGATGATGGTTGGCCTCCTGGATGCGGCGGCACTGTCGGCCGACAGTTTGGAGATCGAAATCACGGAAAGCATGCTGATGAAGGATACGGAACGCGCCGTCACCGCCTTGCGCGACCTGCACGATCTGGGCATCAGGGTCTCCATGGACGATTTCGGCACCGGCTATTCGTCGCTGAGCTATCTGAAGAAATTTCCCATCGACACCATCAAGATCGACCGTTCCTTCGTTTCCGACATCGCGCAAGGCAATGATGATGCGGAAATTATCCGCACCATCATTAATATGGGACAGACATTGAACCGGAAAATCGTCGCCGAAGGCGTCGAGACGGTTGAACAAATGGATCTTCTCAAGGACTATGAATGCGACCAGATACAGGGCTATTATCTTTCCAAGCCCCTGGCGGGCGACGATTTCGCCGCCTTCTATCGTTCGCTGACTTGAGAGGACCGCCCCCTTCGTGCACCAACCGGTTTCGTCACCCGCCGGATTCCCTCTGCTGCGCAGGTTGCTGCTCGCCTTTATGGCGGCGGCGGTGTTTGTCGTTGCGGCCGCCTTCGTCGGACCTTTGGTGCTGCCGCAGACCGCGACCCGTTCGCTGGCCGGCCACGCCATCGGCTGGGGGCTTGGCCATCCGGTGGTGATCGCCGGCGAGGCCCGGCTATCCATCCTGCCCAGGCTTTCCGTGGAGGCGTGGGATGTCAGCGCCGCCGCCGATGACGCCAAGGATACGCCGGTGATGTTCGATATCCCGCATCTGCTGGCGGAGGTTGATACCGTCGGCGTGGTGTTGAGCCGCATCCATATCCGTGCCCTGCATATGGAACGCCCGGTGGTGCGGCTGAGCATTGACCGCGCCGGCCGGCCCAGTTGGCGGCCGCCCGTCCCGGCGGCCAGGCCCGACGCTGTGCGGCCCGATCACGACTGGGGCATCTGGCGCGAGCTGCAGATCGGGTCGGTAAAAATCAGCGACGGCCGTCTGGTCTTCGACGACCGGCGGACCGGTCAACGGATCGTCGCCGAGAAGGTTGGTCTATCATCGTCGAACCCGGTCAACACCCAAGACGGTCCGGGGCTGTTGATCGGCGGGGGCGCGATCATCAACGGTGAGCGGTTCGCCATGAAGTTCGAAACCGGCCAGGCTTCAAAGTTCATTTCAGGCGACCGGCTGCCGGTTGTCATCGACATCGTCGGCGCGCCGCTTGCTTTCCGGTTCCAAGGCGGCGCCGCGCTCAGGCAGTTCTTTGTCAGTGAGGGCACGGCCGAATTGAAAATCGCCGATCTGGCCCACGTTGATGCCTGGCTTGGTGGTGTTTTCGCGGCCCCGGTGGACGGACCCTTGAAGGCGTCCGCGCACCTCAGCGCCAACGGCCCTCGCCTCAGCCTGGAAGGCATCAATATTGAAGCCGGCACGGCACGGGCCAAGGGTGAGCTCCGCCTGCAGCGCGACGGCGCCGGCAACCGCATCATCAATGGCGACATCCAAACCAATGTCTTGGATCTGACGCCTTGGGTGCCTTCGGGATCGGCGGCCGACGCGCCGTCCCGATTTGCCGCGATCCTCGATCCGCAGGCCGCCGCCGGCGCCGTCCGGGTGTCCTGGATCGATCTTCGCTACGGCCGGCTGCGCCTGGGGCCGGGGGCGGTGAAGGTACAGCTTGGGTTGCGCCAGCATTTCATCGATGCGGCCGTTACCCTGGACCGTCTCTACGGCGGCGCCGGAGATGCCCGGCTTCGGCTGGGTCACGCGGAAGGCATGACATCGCTGGATTTCCGTCTCACCGCGCGCCGCCTCGGTGCCCGGGGTTTCCTGCGCGACGCCGTCGGCGCCGCCGCCCTTTCCGGAACGGCGGATATGTCTCTGGAGTTGTTGTCCGTGGGCAGCACGCCATCACAAATCGTTGCGGCGCTCCGCGGCAAGGGGACCTTCAATATTCGCGACGGTGAAATTCTTGATGCCAATCTGGCCAGCCATCTTGCCGAGCCGGGCGCCACGGCCTTGGGTTTTCAGCAATTGATCGGCAGCTTTGCCGTCCGCCAGGGTATTGTTCGTGGTGACGATCTGTTGCTGCGGGCGCCGAAACTCAGCCTGGTCGGCGCCGGGACCATCGATCTGTTCGAGAACCGGGTGAATATGGATCTCAGGACTTTAAACACGGCGGTCACGGCCCGCAACGGTATCCGCCCGGTGAAACCTTTTCGGGTCGAAGGCACGCTGTCGGCGTTCGAAATTCAGCCGCAATAATCCCCGTCAATAGACCAGTTCGCTTTCATCATCGCCGCCGGCAATGACGATCTCCCCGGCGTCGGCCAGCGCCTTGGCGGTGCCGACGATGCCGGCCTGGGCTTCGTCAACGTCTTTCAGCCGCACCGCGCCCATGGCCTCCATGTCTTCC
>Ga0114932_10006295_pt1 | contig 10178 bp, 5 predicted proteins | sample 2SBtaG_2_FD_87286 | JGI IMG/M metagenome (GOLD analysis project Ga0114932, IMG submission 87286) | Deep subsurface microbial communities from Kolumbo volcano to uncover new lineages of life (NeLLi) - 2SBTROV12_ACTIVE470 metaG | ecosystem: Environmental > Aquatic > Marine > Volcanic ... | reverse complement strand
GGCGTGCCGACCCTGGATTACGGCAACAACATCCGACAGGTGGCCTTCGAAGAGGGGCTGGAGAACGCCTTCGACTTTCCCGGTTTCGTGCCGGCCTATATCAGGCCCCTGTTCTGCCGCGGCGTCGGGCCGTTCCGTTGGGCCGCCCTGTCGGGTGATCCCGAGGATATCTACAAGACCGACCAGAAAGTGAAGGAACTGATCCCCGACGACGCACATCTGCATAACTGGCTGGACATGGCCCGCGAACGGATCGCCTTTCAGGGCCTGCCGGCGCGCATCTGTTGGCTCGGATTGGGTCAGCGTCACCGCCTGGGATTGGCGTTCAACGAAATGGTTGCCTCTGGCGAATTAAAGGCGCCCGTCGTCATCGGCCGCGATCATCTGGATTCGGGCTCGGTGGCCAGCCCCAATCGGGAGACCGAAGCCATGAAGGACGGATCGGACGCGGTTTCCGATTGGCCGCTTCTCAACGCCTTGTTGAATTGTGCTTCCGGCGCCACCTGGGTCAGCCTGCATCACGGCGGCGGCGTCGGCATGGGCTTCTCCCAGCATTCGGGCATGGTGATCTGTTGCGACGGCACGCCGGAAGCGGCAAAACGTATTGAACGTGTGTTGTGGAACGATCCCGCCACCGGTGTCATGCGTCACGCCGACGCGGGTTATGATATCGCCCTGGACTGCGCCCGCGAACAGGGACTGAGACTGCCCGCCATGGGAATCGGCATGTAACTCGCAAAGCCACGAACGGGGCGGGCCCGCCTTCAATGACCCGACCGGCAAATGGCGCCGTCAATTTGCGACCCGGAGTCTATCCGCTCACCGGGTCCATTATACTGGCTCAACACTGCGCCGGAGAACGTTGGCACGCCACAAATCGCCGCGCGGTTCGCTCATGAACGTCGCATCGCCACGCGGTAGCGCAAGACGCGCTTGCGTGGGATAATCAACTTCCAGTGAGCATAACCGGACACCTGATTGGGAGCGGGCCATGGCCAACACCGCTGAGAAGCAGCCGAATTATCAGCGCATGAAGAAAGCCGATTTGATCGCCGCATTGGGCGAAAAAAATCGACACATCGAGACCTTGGAAGCGGCGGCCAAACGTTCACCTGATCAACCCCTCGACCTGGCCAATGCCCTTGAGCATATCGCCGACGGTTTCATTCTTTACGACGCTGATGAAAGACTGCTGCACTGCAATCAGAAATACCGCGATTTCTATCCTTGGATCACGGATGTCCTGGTTCCCGGCGCCAAACTGGAAGACGTCGCGCGGGCGGCGGCGGTGCGCGGTCAGGACGCCGACGACATTGACGATGTGGATACATGGGTCGCCGACCGGCTGAAGCAATTTCGCCACGGCTCCCACGGCTACGAACAACATCTTCAGGATGGCCGGTGGCTGCTGTGCAGCGACGGACCGACGGAAGATGGGGGGATTGTCGGCGTGCGGACCGATATCTCAGATCTGAAGCGGGTCGAAGGCGAATTTGAGAAATCTGAAGCCCTGATGACGGCCGCCATCGAAAACATTTCTGATGGCTTTGCCCTGTATGACGCGAACAACCGGCTGGTTGCCCACAACAAGACCTTCATCTCCATATTTGACCTTACGGAAGCCGAGGTGAAACCCGGCACGACCTGGGACGATTTGATTAAGCGAAACCGGGAACAGGGTATCTACGCCGGGATGACCGATCAGGATTTCGCCATTTCACCAAAGGATCATAAAAACCAGGATTTCATCCGCCATTTCGCCGACGGCCGGGTGATGGAACTGCACCGTCGGCCGACGGCGGACGGCGGCATTCTCAGCGTCTTCAGCGACGTCACGGACCGGCACCGCGCCGAAGCGGAAATTCTTGCCGCCAAGGATATGGTGGCGGCGGCGGAAGCGCGGATGACGGAAGCCATTGAGACGATGGCGGAAGGGTTTGCTTTGTTCGATCCCGATGATCGGCTGGTCATGTGCAACAGCCGTTACCGGGAGATGTACGGCTACAGCGACACCGACGCCGCACCGGGTGTCCATATCACGGACCTGCTTCGCCAGGATATTGACTGGATCACAGCCGCTGAGGTCGACGGCATCAACGTTATCGAGCGTCGGATGGAAACCTTCGGCAAAACAGAGGAAACCTTCGATTTGCCGGTGGCCGACGGCCGTTGGGTTCAGGTCCGCGACCGAAAAACGTCGAACGGCGGAACCGTCTGCATTCACACGGATATTTCCCGGCGAAAGAATGCCGAAGCGGCGCTGGAAGAAAGCGAGGCGCGCCTGAAAGCCATTTTGGACTACGCCAATTCAGTCATCATCATCAAGGATACGGACCTTCGCTATATCCTGGTCAACAAGGCATTCGTCCGGGAGCGGGGGAAATCCCCTGACGAGATCATCGGCAAAACTGTCCGCGAGGCGTTCCCATCCGATTCTGTTGATGCCGTCGAACGTTCGGACCGGCAGGTGCTCGAGACGGGCAAGCCCCTGGAAACGGAATTGGCCATGACCAATGCGGACGGCGAGGAACGGTCCTATTTCGTGATCAAATACCCGGTCTTTTCCGACGATGGCTCGATCATCGCCATCGGTTCGGTGGTGACCGATATATCCGAGCTTAAACGCGCCGAAGAGGCGCTGAGTAAAAGCGAAGCTCGGTTCAAGGATTTGGCCTCGGTTGCGTCGGATTGGTTCTGGGAGACCGATGAGAATGACTGCTTCAGCTTTATTACCGAGCGGTTCTACGAAGAAATGGATGTCCGGCCAGAGGACATCATCGGCAAAAGCCGCCGCGAACTCGGCGGCGATCAAGAGGACACGGCCAACTCAGAGAAATGGCGCAAGCACTTTGAAGATATCGATGCCCGCCGGCCGTTCCGCGGCCTGGAATATGCAATCACCGGTGCCGACGGCGTGATCCGTCATATTCGCGTCAATGGCGTCGCGATCTTCGACGATGATGGAAATTTTCAGGGTTACCGGGGCGCCGATACCAACATCACCGAACGCAAGAACGCGGAAGCGGAATTGGCGGAGAAAGAGACCCAATTACGCGTGGCCCTGGACAACATGCCCGGCGGCATCCGGTTGGTCGACAAGGACCGGCGCAACGTTTTGTTCAACTCCCGATACGGTGAGTTGTTCGAGTTTCCGGACGAGCTCATGAAAGTCGGTGAGTCTGTTCTGACCGAGAATATTTTCCAGGCCGAGCGCGGCGAATTCGGCGAAGGCGATCCGGAGACGATAGCCCGCGAATGGATCGACTCGCATCCGTCCTTCGCCGAGCCGACAAATTGGCAGCGCAGGACCGAGAGCGGCCGGATTCTGGACTGCCGCACCCAACCCTCGGAACAAGGTGGCTACGTCAGCATTATCACCGACATCACGGAAAGCAAACGTGCCGAAGAAGCGCTGCGCGAGAACGAGGCCCTGCTGAAGGCATTTCTTGATAACGCGGCATCGCCGATGTTCGTCAAGGATCCGGAAGGGCGCTACCTGCTGGTCAACAAGGCCTATGCGGACAACCGAGGCCTTTCGGCGGACGACATGATCGGCATGACATCCCATGATCTGTTCACCGCAGAGCAAGCGGCGGCCTTCGATCGTGCCGACTTGGAGGTTGTGCAGACCCGGCAACGCATCGAGGCCGAGGTCACGGTGACCCAGGCGGATGGAAGCGCCCACGATTTACTGGTCAGCCGTTTTCCTGTGATCGACGCCGACGACACACTCATTGCCATTGGCTCGGTCAGCGTCGATATCACCGAGCGCAAGCAGGCCGAAATCGCACTTCAGGAACGCGAGGCGCAGCTTCGTGTTGTCCTCGATGCCATGCCAGGCGGCATCCGGTATGTGGACAAGGACAAACGCTATGTGTTCTTCAACAAACAGTATTCCGACCTGTACGGGTTCCCCGATGGCCTTTTGAAGATTGGCGATACCAATCGCACCGAAAACGTGTTTCAAGCCGAACGCGGTGATTTCGGCGACGGCGACGCGGAGGAAATTACCGACCGGTGGCTTGCCGAACTTCCTGTCGAAAACGAACCGCAAAGTTGGGAACGGACCACCGTTCATGGAAAGACACTTCAGGTCAACACGGCACCAACCCCATCGGGCGGCGTCGTCAATATCGTTACCGACATCACCGAACGCAAACGCGCCGAAGGGGAACTGATCGAGCAGAAAGCGATTGTTGAAACGGTGCTGGAGAACGTCGATCAGGGAATTTCCATGTTCGACGACAATCTCAATTTGAGCGCCTGGAATCAGCAATATGTCAATCTGCTGAAGTTTCCGCCGGAATTATGCCAACCCGGCAGGCCGTTGGCCGACTTCTTCAAATATAATGCCGAACGGGGCGAATACGGCGACGGCGATATTGCTGAACAGGTCCGCGATCGCCTGGATCTGGCGAACAAGTTCGAAACCCATACCTTCGAACGCGACCGCGGCGACGGCACCGTCATCGAAGTCCATGGCACACCCGTGCCGACCGGCGGATTCGTCACCACCTATACGGACATCACCGAACGCAAACGCGCCGAACAGGCCATGCGCGAGGCGAAAGAGCAGGCGGAAGCCCTGGCCCAGGCAAAATCGGAATTCGTCGCTGTGGTCAGCCACGAGGTGCGCACCCCCATGAACGGCGTGCTTGGCATGTCGCGGCTGATGCTGGACACCGACCTTGACGCCGAACAAAAAGAGTTCGCCGAGACTATCGTCGCTTCCGGGGAAGCACTGCTGACAATCCTCAATGACCTGCTCGACATCTCAAAACTGGAGGCCGGCAAGCTGGATCTGGAGATCATTGCCTTCGCGCCGAACCGGGCCGCCGACGATGCTGTGGCAGTCATGGCGTCCCGCGCCGACGAGGAAGGCATCGAACTGCGGCAGCGAATTTCCGACGATCTGCCGGCGGCCGTCATGGGTGATCCGCACCGGTTGCGGCAAATCCTGCTCAACCTAGTCAGCAATGCCTTGAAGTTTACGTCCGAAGGCTCGGTGACGGTCGGCGCCGAGGTCATTGAGCGCTCCGACAGCACCGCCATCGTGGCCTTCGCCGTCGCCGACACAGGCACCGGCATTTCCGCCGATGCCCAGGCGAAATTATTCTCTCCCTATACCCAGGGGTCCGTGGAGGTGGCGCGAAAATATGGCGGCACGGGGCTCGGATTGGCGATCTGCCGGCGCTTGGCGGACTTGATGGGCGGCGCCATCGAATTGGAAAGCGAGCTTGGCCGCGGCAGCACGTTCCGTCTTGTTGTACCGTTTCCGATTGTCGATCCGACGGTTTTGGATACCGGCACCGACGGCCAAACCATGGCGGCCGTTGCAGCCTTGGAAAGCCCCCTCGACATCCTTCTGGTCGAAGACAACGAGATCAACCGCCGGGTCGCATTGGGCATGCTGGACAAGCAGGGCCATCGTGTCGAGGTTGCCGTCAACGGCACCGAGGCCTTGCAGCGCTTGAAGCCGGGGCGGTTCGACGTGATTCTCATGGACCGCCACATGCCGGTCATGGGCGGCATCGCAACGACCAAGAAGATCCGCGCCATGGACGGTGACCTGGCGTCGATCCCCATTGTCGGCGTCACCGCCGCGGCCAACACCCAGGAACTGGACGCCTGCCTGGCCGCCGGCATGGACGCCTGCGTCACCAAGCCCATCGACCCCGCCGTCCTGGCGGCGACCTTGGCCCGGGTCATGGCCGGGGGGGCAGACGCCGCCGCAGCGATGCCGGCGCAAGGGCCAGGCGCGCCGGCCGAAATCACAGCCTCGGCGGATATGGAACCGCCTGTATTCGAAGCCTCGGCCCTGGAGGCTTTGCGTGCCGATTATGGTGACGAGATGGTTGTCACCCTGGTCGCCGACTTCCAGCGCATTTGCACCCAAACGGCCGCCGATTTAAGCGCCGCCGCCGTCGACGGCGATCCCGAGACCCTGCAACGCACGGCCCATGACCTGAAATCAAATGCCCGCACCATGGGATTGATGAAATTGGCAAAATGCTGCCTGGAAATCGAAACCCACTGTATCGAAAACCGCTTTGACGACGCCGAAGGGCTTGCCGGCGCGGTCGGCGAATTGCTCGGCGAAGCACTCGCTCACCTTGAGGCGGCGATCAAGGTCGATTAATCTCACGGGACGCCGATTGCCGCGGCGAAGAATGCAAGGCGGGACCCGACATGGCCATTCGAGACGATTTCGGCCTCGACTTCTCGAAGATGCGCGTGCTTTTGGTGGAGGACAATCAGTTTGCTCTCAACCTCGCGCGATCGGCGCTTGCCGAGTTGGGTTTCGAAACAGTGATCGACGCCCGCGATGGCGGCGAAGCCATCCGGGCGATGGAAAACTTCCCGCATTTCCAGTTGATCATTTCCGATTGGAACATGCCCAACGTCACCGGTCTGGATCTTTTGAAGATGGCCCGTGAACGCTGGGCCGGCGTGCCCTTCGTCATGTTGACCAGCAACGACAGCAAGGCACATGTGGACGAGGCCCGCAAATCCGGTGTTTTCGCCTACATCGTCAAACCGTTCTCGCTGGCCGGCATGCGCAAGCAGATCGTCCTGGCCATCCGCAAGCGCCTCGCGCAGGGCGGCGAGTTTGCCGACGATGCGGACCAGGTATATCTGGCCGCCCTTTCCAATATTGAGGCCGTCGGCGGATTCTCCGACATCGGCGCGAAGGCCGCCCTCAAGCCGGAGACCGAACGTTTCGAACAAGCCATCGAAACGCTGGTTCTGTCGCCCACGGACCGGAGCAAACATTTGGCCCGTCTGGATGAGGTCACCCAGGACCTTGTCCGTTCGGTGGCCGCTGATGTTCACCTGCGGAACCTGGTCAGCGGCATTGCCGGGCAGCTGCGAATTTTCGTCGATTCGATCAATGCCCCGACATCCATGGAGCTTGAAATCATCAAGCTTCACGTGGAAACCATCCGGGCCCTGGTCACCGACGCCGAACGCAAGGTGACGTCCGGCGACGCCAAGCATCTGTTGGCCGCCCTGGCACTGGCGACCAGCAAGGCCGCGCAAGCGGCGTGATTGGCATGTCATGGTCCATGAGGCGAAACGCTTGAAAGTTCTCGTCATCGACGACAACGAGTTTGCGCTTCGGGTGATGACCATGGCCTTGAAGACCATTGAGATCGACGACGTCACCACAATGGATAACGCCACCCAGGCACTGGCCCATCTGGACAACCACCACGCGGATGCCGTGATATGTGATCTCAACATGCCGGGGATGGACGGCATGGCGTTCCTCGGCCATTTGTCGTCACGGCAGTTTTCCGGCGGTATCGTGGTTGTCAGCGGCGAAGATCCTGCTGGTCTGCAGGCCGCCGCCAAATGGGCCGGCGAAAACCGCCTGAGGGTTCTTGGCACCTTCGAAAAACCCGTCACGGCGGCTGATTTGAGCGTCGCGCTCGACGCCGGCGCGGCGGCGGCGAGTTCCGACAAGCGGCAATCTGACGACTTGGCGGCCATTGACATCGACCGGCTGGCCGAACAATTGGGGAGCAACGACAAATCCCGCATATCCGAGACCTTGGCCTTGTTCCTTGAGGCTTTGCCCGGCCTGTTGAGCGACGTGGAAGACGCCGTCCGGGCGCGCGATGCGCGATCCCTTCACGATTTGGCACACAAGGCGAAAGGCGCGGCGAACACAGCGGCGGCCGCTCCCCTCGCCCAACGACTTGGCGACCTGGAGAACGATGCGGTCAGTGAAAACTGGCGTGATTTCGAAGCCCGGCTGGGTAAGATACAATTGGAATATACGCGCATTGATGCGTTCTGCACCAAACAAGGTATACACTCGCCAAGTGGGCAAGGGTAAGACGGGCATGGCACTAAATCTGAAAGGAAAGACGATCCTTCTGGTTGACGATGAGATGTTCAGCCGGACCACGGTCGCCAGGTTGCTCGACGATATGGGCAAACCGACCATCATCCATGCCGTTGACGGGGACGAAGCCTTGGAGGCGCTCAGTTCCGGTAAATTCAAGATCGATATGGTCATTTCCGATTTTAACATGCCGGGGAAACACGGCCTCGATCTGCTCAGATCGGTGCGCATGGGCGAGGCCAACATCAACCGCACCATGCCGTTTGCCTTGCTGACCGGCTATGGCGACAAACACCTGGTCGATTTGGCCCTGGCCCTGGACGTCAGCGCTTTCCTGGTCAAGCCGGCGTCGAAAAATGCCTTGGAGGCACGGCTCGGAAAAATGCTCCGCCAGTTGCCGTCGGAAAGATCGATGAAGTCGGAAGACGACTACCAGGACATCGAAGTCGGGCCGGCCCTGGAAGAGATCATGGGGTTCCGCAAAGTGACGACCGGCAAGCCAAAGGCCCGCGGCGTGATCGTCATGAAGAAAGACAAACCCTTGATGCAAGGCCCCATGGGGCCGGACGTCAGCGGCACCGCCGAGCCGGAAGCCCCCGAACCGGAAGACGAAAGCTCATCCGCTGACACACCGACGCCTTCCGAAATGCCGGGAACCGAGGCGCCTGTGCCTGCGGAGACGGCAAACAAGACAGCTCAGACCGGCGGGGTCGAATGCCCGTTGGACGACGTGCCCAAAGGTGCCGTGCTGGCCCGCGACGTCCACACGGCGGATGGGCGGCTGTTCATGAACGCCGGCTATGCGGTTTCCCCCCGGATACTCTCGATCCTCCTTGACCTACAGAACCTCGGCCATCCGGTCGACAGCATTTGGATTGAGAACTAGAGCGCCGTGTCGGTGCCCGACCGTATGACATCCCCCTCTCAGCGCGCGCCGGAAGTCCTCCTTGTTGACGATGACGATCTCATTGACGCGACCTTCCGGGCGGCCTTTGAGAAGCTTGGATTGCCACCGGTCGTGCGGGTCGCCGACGCCACCGACGCGGTCGCCCTGCTGGCCGACGGCAAACACTTCGACGTCATCTTCACCGACCTCTACATGCCGGTCATGGACGGTATTGAACTTGTCCAGCATCTGGGCAAGATCGCCTATGGGGGCGCCGTCGTGATGATGACCGGCATCGACTTCATCCGCCTGCTCCGCGATAAGAACTTGGATGCCCCGGTACAGATCGACGCCGAAACGGAGGCATTGTCGTTGGACCTCGACGCCATCCTTGGCGACGGCGAGACGGTTAATCTGATCCGCGTCATGAGAAAGCCGTTCCGTCTGGAGGAACTGACCGAAGCACTTCGAGACGCCGGCGTCAGTCTGCCCTGAAACCAGGCAAGGCAACGGCGGCCCCGGTTATCCCGGAACCGCCGACGTTTTACCCTTCCTCTCGCTAACTATCCGTATGCGCCTATTTCGACCGGAACATCTGGGTCGGGTTTTTGTGACCGCATTGATACTGGTCGAAGACCGCACCATTATTCTTTCGCCCGTTGGCCATGTTCAGACACCGGCTGGAGTTGCGGTTTTGGATTAGGAACCAGCCGCCGCCGCGGTCGTGCTTGCGCCATTGCTGATTGGTGCCGCCATGGCATTGCCACTGTTGGACTTTGGCACCGTTGGTCTTCAAGGCGCTGGCCACGTCAAGGCATTTGTTGGAATGCCTGGCCCGCAACAGGAACCAGCCGCCGCCCTTGCTTTCCATGCGCCATTTCTGGTTGGGACCGCCGTGGCATCCCCACTGCTGGACCTTGGCACCGTCGGTCTTCAAGGCACTGGCCACGTCAAGGCACTTGTTCGAATTCTGGACCAGCAACCGCGATTCGCCGATGCTGTTGGCCGGCGGCAAGCCGCCGCCGGTCAGCCGCTTTCCGGGGCCGCGGGCGGGCAAGCCGCCGCCGGTTTGCGGTTTCGAAGCCGTGGTGATCCGGAACAACTGGGTCGGGTTTGTGGCGCCGCACTTGTACTGGTCAAATTTCGAGCCGTTCGGCTTTTTGCCGTAAGCCAGGTTCAGGCACTTTTGCGAGACCCTGTTGACGAACGAGAACCAGCCGCCACCCCGGTCGACCTTGCGCCACAAATGATCGCCCGCGTAGACGCAGGGCCATTGGACGATCTTTGCACCATCGTTCCTGCTGGCGCCGGCGACGCCGACGCACATCTTGTTGCGTTGATTGACCAGACTGAACCACTCACCGTCCTTGTAGACGACCTGGAAGCGCTGATTGTTATGGCGCGCGTTGCAGTCCCAGGATTGTGCCTGGGTGCCTTGCT
>Ga0114932_10006294_pt1 | contig 10178 bp, 5 predicted proteins | sample 2SBtaG_2_FD_87286 | JGI IMG/M metagenome (GOLD analysis project Ga0114932, IMG submission 87286) | Deep subsurface microbial communities from Kolumbo volcano to uncover new lineages of life (NeLLi) - 2SBTROV12_ACTIVE470 metaG | ecosystem: Environmental > Aquatic > Marine > Volcanic ... | reverse complement strand
GTGTGGTACAGGGTTAGGATATAAACCTGCAGCCACTAAACCGGCAACGTGAGCCATATCAACCATAAAGTAAGCACCTACTTTATCAGCAATTTCACGCATACGTGCCCAGTCAACAATACCTGAATAAGCAGAAAAACCACCGATAATCATTTCTGGTTTATGTTCTAAAGCTAAACGTTCTACTTCTTCATAATCAATTTCGCCCGTTTCTTCATTTAAACCATATTGAATTGCTTCGTATAATTTACCTGAAAAATTCACATGAGAACCATGAGTTAAATGACCGCCATGCGCTAAGCTCATGCCTAAAACTTTACCACCTGGAGAAACCAACGCTTGGAATACCGCGGCATTAGCTTGTGAACCAGCATGCGGTTGTACATTTGCGTAAGTAGCACCAAATAATTCTTTAGCACGGTCAATCGCTAACTGTTCTGCAACATCAACATACTCACAACCACCGTAATAACGTTTTCCAGGATATCCTTCGGCATATTTATTAGTTAATTGCGAACCTTGTGCTTCTAATACACGAGGGCTGGTATAGTTTTCAGACGCTATTAATTCAATATGCTGTTCTTGACGAGTCACTTCGTCAGTCATAGCTTTATATAACTCAGCATCGAAATCTGCGATATTCATAGAACGAGATAACATAGGTTTTCCTCAATTGGCAGCATCATAATTAAGCAATAAATTATTTAAAATGTGCTGTGAATAGTTAATAAAACGGGTAAAAAATATGCGGCATATTCTGCCTTAATTTAGTAATTTTGTACATTATAAAAATAGAATAATTAGCTTAATATGCTATCAATTAGAACTTAATTGATAGTCCTAAAATTTGCTAAATAGACCTAAAAGTTTTCACCATAACAAACATTACCGTAATAAAACAAAATATAGCTGAGAAAAAAGCAAAAAACAACAAATTAAAAACACAAAAAAACCATTTGAACAAAATTAAATTTTACCAAATAATAAAAACACAAAATAAAAAACAATCAATTAACAAAAAAGGCGTTATTCTACAATGGTAGAATAACGCCTTTTACTCGGTTTTTAATAAAGTCCGCTTAAGGTGAAAAATAGTTTATAGCGCAAGTACCACTTTTTCAGATTTAAGTTTATAAGCTAGCACCATCACCAAAGCAATGGTCATTGCAATGGTTACACCGCCAGTTGCAGCAACTTCTAACCAATTAATAGGCACATTTTTAAATAAATCTTCCATTAATAATGATTGCCCCGAAACAGGTAACCAATCAAGCCATTTGGGTTTATCGTCAATAAACATTAATGCAACGGGGATCATAGTTGGTAACATAATAATCATACTTACTGTTGATTGTGCTTCTTTAAAACTTTTTGCTTGAAAGGACACAAATAATTGTAAAGCCGAGGCAAAAAAGCCAATTGGAATAAGTAAAATCAAGAGTACCAAAATACTATATAAATCAAGACTAAAGGTTGCACCAATTTTACTTAAATCGACAAAACCGACTGAAAAGGAGGTTAACGTTAGGGTTAACACCACACCAATAACTGAAATGGTACTCGCAGTGCATAGTTTAGCTAAAACTATTTTCAGCGTACTTACCGGCTGACATAATAGTATTTCTAATACATTACGCTCTCGTTCGCCGGCGCTAGAGTCAATTGCCACAGATAACCCCGACATAAACGCTGCCATTAATAAATATAAACCTAACATCAAGGATATAAATGCAGCATTACTACTCGGTTGAGCGGTATCTTGTTCGTATATTTTGATCGGTTGTAACAACTTAACATCGATACCGCGCACTAGTAATCGTTTAAAACCAATAATACGCGCATAAGTTTGTATTTTATCTTTAATTCGACGAATTGGGGCGCGAATAGCTTTTTCGCTATAATCTGTTGATAGCACTAATTCAATCGTTTTTCCTTCAACCATATTTTTCGCAAAATCCTTAGGAATGGTTAAGGCAATATTCCGTTCATCCCAAAGCCTTTTTTCATCTTCGGGAACATCCTTAAACAATAAAATATTACCATCTTTAAACTGTTTCATAAGTTTTGGCGCAAATTCTGCGCCGGTAACTTTCACGTAAATAGGTGGTGTGGCAACCATTTCTTTGATCATTGTTTTAGATAACGCAAAAATCATTACTGGCGCTAAAAATGCCATCATCATTGCTACCATCAAGGCACGTTTATCGCGAAAAGCTTCTTTGTATTCTTTAGCTAACAAGGCTTTAAACTGGATCATGCTGCCACTCCTTCATCTGAACCAATAATTTTAACAAAGGCTTCTTCAAGTTGTGATTCACCTGCTAATTCGCATAATTCTTCAGGCGTACCTTGTGCCGCTAATTTACCATTGGCTACTATGATCACGCGATCGCACAATGCAGCAACTTCTTGCATAACGTGCGAAGAAAACAAAATACAATGCCCTTTAGCTTTAAATTTACTTAAGTGATCACGCAAAATTCGCGTACTCATAACATCTAAACCACGGGTTGGTTCATCAAGCACAAAATTTTTCGGTTGATGTACTAAAGATTGCGCTAAGGTTACTTTCATCCGTTGGCCTTGCGAAAAACCTTGTGTTTTACGATGCGCTAAATCTTGCATCTGTAAATCAGTAAGCACCTGCTCTATCGCTTGTTTTTTATGCTCTCCTGTTAAACCATGAATACTCGCAAAATAATCAATTTGCTCATAAGCCGTTAAACGCTCATATAAGCCAAATTTATCTGGAAAAATACCCAATTTTTGTCGAGCTAAAATAGGTTGCAGAGCTACATCGATGTTATCAATAATCGCAGATCCCGAATCGGCTTTGAGCAATCCATAAAGGGTACGTAAACAAGTCGTTTTGCCTGCTCCATTGGGGCCTAACAGACCGGTTATTTCACCATCTTTAGCACTAAAAGACAGACCATCAAGCGCTTGTACATCGCCAAAACTTTTAGCTAGGTTATTAATTTCTATCATTATAATTATTCCTTTTAGCCTAAAGACTACCATTAAGGTTGGTCATAAACGTTTCTGGTGGTAATTCATCAAGACATGATTCATCCAATTCTGATGCCTTTAATGTCGTTAAAAATTCATTAATTATTTTCGGTGCACACGTTCCTAAAGAGGTATGTGCTGAATTTTTAATAATAATATGATGACTATTAGGTAATGATTTTGCAGGATAGGCGCCATTACCTGGCGGGGTAACTGGGTCTAAATTACCCGATAATATTAAGGTTGGAATATTTGCAGTGACGCTTTTGTAAAAAGCCTCATTCGGACGGTATTGCGGCCATACAGGACATACTGTTTGCCAGGTTAGTTGGCTGTCATTACCACCAAAATCATTACGAGCATCTTTAGCAAACATACTCTCTGTTATTTTTGGTATATCTTCATTACAAACAATATTAAACAATAATGCGACATAAATGCCCTGACCTTGCTCCCCTTGTGCAACTAAGCCAGCTAGCGGTAAATAATTACCTAAAAATGCTTGATGAATGACTAAAGGTACTAAAGAACGCATTTGAACTGAATAAAGTTGCATTCTTAAATTACCAATGAGCTTGCTTTTATCTATTTTAAAACGCGTTTGTGTGCCTAAACGTGGGTGTGAAATATCAACTTGAACAGCTGAAGTTTCTAAACGTTTAACAAGTTGTGTAAATTCATTTTTTAAATTGGGATAAGCTTTATTACAGGCTGCTTCTTGCTGACAATGTTCCAGTAATAAATTAAAAGATCTCGCACTACTTTGCCCGAATAAACCAATAGGAACTTCAATAGGACCAACACCATCTAACACGACACTACGTATATTTTCAGGAAATAATCGCATATAAACCAAGGCCGCACGCGTTCCATAAGAGCCGCCATATAAGTTAATTTTTTCATAACCTAGGGCATCTCGCACTGCATCAAAATCACGAATGGCATTTTCGCTATTATATTGGCTTAAATCAGCTTTAGGTAACTCTTTGGCAATTGTTGCTAAGCATTCTTTTACCTCATCGCTATCGAAATCAGCTTGTAGCAATGAATAAACATTTTTAGGCTCAACTTCATCGCATTTTAACGGGTTAGATTTGCCAGTGCCACGTTGATCAACGAGAATAATATCACGTGTTTTCCGAATATCGTTTAATGCTAATTTTAATTGTGGTGCTAATTCTACAGCCGCTTGTCCTGGGCCTCCAGCTAAAAACATAAACGGTGTTTTATGATCGCTATTATCTATTGCCGGTAATACTGCAACATTCAAGGATATGTTAACGCCATCAGTTTTTTGATAATTTTCAGGTACCAGTAAACGGCCACATTTAACTTGTTCTTTGATCCCTTTAAGGTGGCAGTTTTTTAGTTTAATTCCTTTTGTTTCGACATTATCGGTGTTGTCATCTGCAAAGCTTTGCCAACTAAATAGCATTAACAAACAGACACCTATTGTGGTTATTTTTGTTTTTATCACAAGTTTAATCCTTTTATATAAGCGTTGTGTTCATAGTACTCAATAATGATTAAGTTACAAAGTATTTACTTTTATTTACTCGTTTAATAAGGTGTAACTAGCTAATAAATAAGCAAACGATTAAATTTTTATAAATAACTATTTAAAAACAAACCAATAACCGCTAAAGTTTAGTTAACTAAGGTTTAAATAATAAAGAGGAAGAGCCGATGGAACTTAATCAATGGGTAGATGAATTGTTTGAAGTGTTCGACGAGGATAAAGACGGCGTGATCAATCGCAGTGAGTTTGTTGAATTAATTGATTGTTTACTACAAGATAAAGGTATTCGCATGTGCGAAACAATTTTTAATCGCTTTGATACCAACCATGACAATTCAATTTCTAAAGACGAATTAAAAGCCATGGTAATTGAATTAGCGCTGTAGCGAACTTAGTCTAATTTTACTTAGCCTGATTTTAAAAAATATCACCATATACTGATATTTTCTTTTTTATAAATTCAGCTTTATTAGCTTTTTTATAAGCCCTATTTTATTACTTCTGTTTTAATTTCATTGAATTTATTTAATTCGATAGTTATCCCCATTTTATAATTCCTTCTAAGCATTCCTCAATAACTCTCTAGTCGAATTTATTGTATGCCCGTTCTACTTGAAAATGCTAAGTTCAGCTAGGACAGGTATCATTTTTCAGGCAATCTTGCTTAGTAGCCTAGTTATTTTAAAGCATCTAGATATTTTAAAGCATATTGGCATTCTTTAAATATGAACTATACTAATTACCTACCAACATAATTGATAATTATTAATAAGATAACTTCAGGATAGCTATTGGTGAGTACCGTAATCGCACATAAAAAAGATCCTAATAAAAAACACTTTTTGTCGAATAAAACGAGAAAGCAAAGTACATCGATCTATCGTCGTTTACGAACTTGGTTTTTACTACTTTCATTAGTTCCTTTGTTTATTTTATCGCTGTTAAATTATATCCAATCTCGTAATAGTTTAACTGATTCCGCAGACAAATTACTCAAGCATGCTTCGGTATCAAGCAGTCTCTCAATACAACGTTGGTTTAATCAGCGTCTTAAAGATGTTCATTATCAAGCTGCGTTATCATCTAACATACAATTTCTAAACCAACTAAAACAAGGTAAAACGCAATTTTCCCAATCAAAAAATCCTATTAAAAGCTATATTCAAAGTGAGTACTGGCAAAAAATCGTACAATCATCCGCAAAAGATCTCAATAACTTTACGATAAATTATAACGATATTGATGATGTTTTCTTAATAGACCAACAAAGTAATATTTTATTTAGCTATGCCAGAAATAGCGATTTAGGTACCAATTTAACTCGCGCCGAATACCACAACACGCAATTTGCTAACACGGTGAAACAAACGTTATTAACGGGACATACTTTATTTTCAGGTGAAGAACTCTATAAACCAGCAAAAAATGCAGTGATGGGCTTTATCACTACTCCTATTTATGATGATAAACAAAATATTCAAGGGGTATTAGCTTTACAAGTTAATTTTAAAACCGCTCTAAATTGGTTACTTCCACCTGAACCACAATACAACCATTATTTAATATCAGAGCGCGGTTATTTACGTTCTCCTATCTATGATGATTGGCATAATGTGCTTAATGTTCAAATTCCAACGTATAAAAAATTAACTCAGTTACAAAACTCCACACATGTTAACGAATATAGCGGTCCATATAACGAAAACGTATTAGGACTTCAGCAAAAGATTAATCTACTTAATATTACTTGGATATTAGTGAGTGAAATTAATACTGAGATAGCCTATTTCGAAGCAACCTGGCTTTTTTATGTTTTATTGGTTTTGTTTATTGCCATGCTCTTTATTATTAGTGCCATCGCGATCATTCAATCAAAAAACATCACCAAACCCATTAATGAATTAGCAAAAGCGAGCTTAAAATCTGCCGAAGATGGCAGCGAGATGAGCATAAATATCGAAGAAGATAATGAAATTGGATTACTGGCAGACTCACTTAATAAAATGCTAATTACTCGCCAAAAACAAACTCTAGCGTTAGAAGAAAGTCATATAGAAACACAACAAGCATTAAAAAACCTTTCTGAACAAAAGTATGCGCTTGATGAGCATTCCATTGTATCTATCACAGATGAAAAAGGGATCATCACCTTTGTTAATAAAAAATTTACCGAAATAAGTGGATATAGTGCGACAGAGTTAATTGGTAAAAACCATCAAGCTTTTCTTTCTAAACTTAATAATGAGTCAATGTGGCAAGAAATGTATCAACTGCTTAGTACTGGAGCAACGTGGCATGGTCAGGTTTGCAATAAAAATAAATCAGGAGATATATATTGGGTTGATAGTACCGTTGTTCCTTTTCGAGATAAAGATAATCGTATTACCAGTTTTATTGCCATTTACACAGATATTACTCAGCGCAAAAAAATAGAGGCATTAAACCAACAAAATACCAAACAATTAGAATTGGTGGTAAATAATACCGGCGTAGGCTTTTGGGATTGGGATATTTTATCAGGCCATGTTGCCTGTAATCAACGCTGGTATGAAATTACAGGCTACTCTAAACAAGATTTAACCCCCTTTACGGTCGAAAAATGGGGGCAATTGTTACATCCTGATGATGCACCAAAAGCGTTTGAATTAATCAATCATCACTTTAAAAATGAAGAAGAAAAATATTTTTGTGAATTAAGGCTTAAACATAAATTAGGTCATTGGGTTTGGGTACTTGATAGCGGAAAATTAGTGAAAAGATCTGAAAACAATGAACCTGCCCGCATGATTGGTACTGTTGTAGATATTGGTGAACGCAAAAAAGATGAACAAGCAACACAAGTAAAACTAGCGGTATCGCAATGTTTAAGTCAACACTTACCGATAAAAGAAAGACTAAGCAATGCCATTAGCGAGTTATTTAACCTTGATGAATTGCAATCACAAGCAAAGGGCGGAGTTTTTTTAGTCGACAGTGAAACGAGCCAATTAAAGCTTTCAAGTTTACAAGGTCAATTTAGCAATCAAGATGATGCAATGACTATTGATAAAAATTTAAGTGAAAACGCTATATTTACGGGTGAAATTGCAATAATTAATCAGTGCGATAGTGAAAATAAACATAACGATAAACGAGTAAATAGTTCAGCAAACGAACATGGTCATTATATTATTCCATTAATAAATGACACAGATAATCAAGAAACTATTGGAGCTATATTTCTCTATACCAATAAAAACCCAGATGCTAGCAATAAAAGGCTTTTTTTATTAAAAGAAATAGGCGATCTATTTAGCACCGCCATTATTCAAGAAAATGCCCGACAATTATTAGAGCATGCCTCATTTACTGCAGAGCAAAGCACCCAGTTAAAAAGCGAATTTTTAGCGAGTATGAGCCATGAAATTCGTACTCCCATGAATGGCGTTATCGGTATGCTAAATTTACTTGAAGATACCGAATTAAATAATGAACAGCATCATAAATTAGGATTAGCAAAATCAAGCGCGACAGCATTACTCACCTTAATCAATGATATTTTAGATTTTTCTAAAATTGAAGCCGGTAAGTTAGAACTAGAATATATCGAATTTAATATTAGAAAAATGTTAGGTGAATTGGCTGAGTCAATAGCACTTAGAGCACAAGAAAAAGGTTTAGAGGTAATTCTTGATATTGCAGATATCGAACAATCACATGTAAAAGGAGATCCCGGCCGTTTACGACAAATACTCACCAATTTAATTGGTAATGCAATTAAATTTACCTCACAAGGCGAAATATTGATCCGCCTAAAAACAGAAAAAATAAACGACAATACATTACATTTAACGGGTGAAATTAAAGACTCTGGTATTGGCATTCCTGAAGAAAAATTAACCTCATTATTTGACACCTTTACCCAAGTTGACGCCTCGACAACTCGACAATATGGCGGTACGGGATTAGGCTTAGCCATTTGTCGACAACTTTGCCAACTCATGGGGGGTGATATTAAGGTTACCAGTACATTAGGCGAAGGAAGTAACTTTATTTTTGATATTAATTTGCAAAGTTGTGCAACCGCTGTGAAAGTAGAGCCTAAAAATAATGTCGAAAATTTAAATATTCTTATTGTTGATAATAACACCACAACATTAAGCGTACTAGAAAAGCAGCTTTGTCAGTGGAATATTAAGGTCACAATAGCAAAGAATGCACAACAAGCCTTAACCACTTGTCAACAACAAGGTCATTTAATAACAGCCGCATTTATTGATATGAATATGCCTAATATTAACGGTGTCGATTTGGCTAAAATGATAAAAGTAAAACCTGAACTGCAGCATATTAAATTAATTATGATGACAGATATCAGCAATACGGCCGAATCAAATTTTTTTAACAACTTAGGTTTTGATGGTTTTTTTCCAAAACCTGCAACAACTTTAGATTTACTTAATACTTTAGAGCTTATCCAAGGAAATAATAAAACAGTCAAAGCAACTAAAAGTAATAGTGATAGTAAGCCACTTATTTGGCCAGAAAACACGCGTATATTATTAGTTGAAGATAACCGAATTAATCAACAAGTTGCTTTAGGGGTACTTAAACAATTTAACTTAACCGCAGATATTGCCAATAATGGTTTAGAAGCACTGGAATTATTATCGGCAGAAGATAATCGCCGACCTTACTCACTAATCTTAATGGATTGCCAAATGCCTGAACTAGATGGTTATCAAACGAGTACTCAAATACGTTCAGGAAAAGTGGGAGTACAATATATTGCGATTCCTATTATCGCAATGACAGCCAATGCTATGCAAGGAGATAAAGAAAAATGCCTTGCCGCAGGAATGAGTGATTATTTAAGTAAACCTATTGAGCCAATTTTACTCAAAGAAAAATTAATGCACTGGCTAACTGCTGAAAATCAAAACGAGTTAATTGAAACAACACCGACAAAAGCAACACCTATAAAAGCAACAAAAAAAGAAACCATTGTGGATAATTCAACAGAATGCAGTCAGCCGCAAGAAAAACAACAGAACCATGACAAACAAAAGAATAAGTCTGTAGATGATAAATTACCCATTTGGGATAAAAACGCATTACTTAAAAGAGTGTCAAATAATACCAACTTAGCGATGTTACTGATCAATAATTTTATTAATGAGGAAGGAATAAAGCTAAAAGACATCGTTACTGATATCAAAAATAATTTCGACGATGCTGACAACAATAAAAAATTAGCAGTTAAACTACATAGTCTTAAAGGGGTCTGCGCCAACATTGGTGGCGTAAAATTACATCATTTATGTAATGAATTAGAGCAGCAATTAAAAACGAACCTTGCAGCTACACCATCTAACGATGAGAAGCAGCATTCACTCGTTTCTATAACAGAACTTCAATCGACTTATAATGAATTAACCCAACAATTAACCGACTTTATTACAGAAATAGAAGCAACTAACGTGTAAAACTTAGCGCTTTACACGTTAGCTTTTTTAGGTTGAGAATTTGTTTTATTGATAACTTTAATTACTGTTTTTAATTTCTGTTTTTATTGCTATTTTTATTTGGGGGATTAGTACCTTGTTCGCTATTTTTAAACGATTTATGTTTAACAAACTTAGACTTTTTCTTTGTTTTTTTGGCATTATCC
>Ga0114932_10006293_pt1 | contig 10180 bp, 8 predicted proteins | sample 2SBtaG_2_FD_87286 | JGI IMG/M metagenome (GOLD analysis project Ga0114932, IMG submission 87286) | Deep subsurface microbial communities from Kolumbo volcano to uncover new lineages of life (NeLLi) - 2SBTROV12_ACTIVE470 metaG | ecosystem: Environmental > Aquatic > Marine > Volcanic ... | reverse complement strand
TGCAGGAGTCCAGGGGCCGGGTGTGGCCGTGTCGGTGGTCTGAGTCGGTCCTGCGGTGTCCGTCGGGCCCGGGCCGCCCGTGTCCCCGGTGGATCCGGTGTCGGTCTCGCCGCAGGCCTCTGACCCGGCACAGTCGCTGTCGTCGCAGTCGAAGGCCCCGTCGCGGTCGTTGTCCGCGTCGTCGGAACACTCTCCGGGATCGTCCCCCTCGAAGGGTTCTTGTTCGTCGCCGGAGCACGACAGGGCCAGCAACAACAACACCATCGATGGGAGCGGTATCGGACCCGTCGCGGCCACGCAACCGGGTCCCCCCTGCCATCCGGTGGGGGAAGAGCGGTGGGCCTCGGGGCCTGTCGGGCCCGGCTGTCCCCTCGACGCGCTGATTCGAAGCCTGAGACATCGTGTTTCGCCCTGACACATGTGAGCCGTTTCACACGCCGCGAGAGGCCCGATCTGTGCGTCCCAACACAGATCTCGGGCCCCGGACCTGGCCCTGGCCCTGGCACCAGGCTTGCAATGGACCTGGAGGAGACCGACCCAACCCTTCGGAGGTCGTCGCCCATGGAATTCACCCGCATCCTCGTTCCCATCGACTTCTCGGTCTGCTCCAAGCTCGTGGCGGGCCAGGCCGGCCAGCTGGCCGCTCGCCTCGGTGCCGAAGTGGTCCTGCTCCACGTGGCCCGCTCCCCGGACGGGCTGGCTACTACGACGGGTGTGACCCCCGAAGGGGAGCCCGTCACCGTGGCAGGCTACCTGGCCGACGAGGCCGAGCAGGGCATGGCGCCTTACCTGGCAGCGGCCCGAGAGAAGGGCGCCCGCGTGACCCACCGTGTGGCGGTGGGCCCCGTGGTCTCAACCATCCATCGGGTCGCCGAGCAGGAGCGTGCAGAGCTCCTGGTGATGGGCACTCATGGGCGCAAGGGCATCGCCCGGGCCCTGCTGGGCAGCGTGGCCGAGCAGACCTTGCGCACCGCCCAGCTCCCCGTGATGATGGTCCGGCGCCAGCCCCGCCCCGAGTGCGACCACGAGCGCTGTGACTGGTGCCAGCTCGGCGTGCGGACCGACGGCGAGCGGGCGATGGAGGCCGAGCTCGAGGGGTGAGCAACCGGACGCAAGCCTCCTGCCCCAACCCTGACACCGAGTCCTGAACGACATGCCTGACCTCCTCTTGACGCTGTGGCTTGCCTGCTCAGGCGGCGCCACGACCGACTCGGACGCAATCGAATCCCGCGACAGCGGCTCGGGGTCGGGGACCGACGAGATCTGCAATTCGACCGTCGGAGTGACAGCTCCCCTGGAGAGCTGCCGGCCCGAGCATCCCTGCGAAGCCACTGGGGACGGGTCGATCCTCGACGAACCGTCCACGGCGCCGGCCTGTGTGACGACAAACACCGATCGCACGACCCACGACGACGGTCCTCCTCAGCAGTCCATCGACGCCGACGGCGTGACCCGGTCCTGGTGCGCGACCTCGAGCGAGGACACCCGCCGCCCGTTGGTGATCTGGTTCCACGGGGCCGGAGGCAGCGCCGACCACGTCTACGACTACACCTCGCTGCGAGACAAGGCTTCCGACTGGATCTGGGCCGATGGTTCCCGGGGGTTTCACCTGATCTCCGTCCAGGGGCGGAACCTGCATTGGCCGACCGCTGATGCGCGGGACATGTCGCACCACGACATCTACCACCGGGATCTGGCCAGCCCGTCGGGCAACCGCGACGTCGAGCTGGCCGACGAGCTGATCGACGCCTGGGTCGACAGCGGCCAGGCCGATCCCGCGCGGATCTATGTCATGGGGTGGTCGAACGGGGGCTTCTTCGCCCAGCTCTACGGCGCTGCCAGACACCAGACACCGACCCCAGGGGGCAACCGCGTCGCGGCCGCAGCGGTGTTCAGCGCGGCCGATCCGTTCAACGACACCCAGGCCGACGACGGGCTGGCCTGCCAGCTCGACCCCTATCCAGACGTCACCGTACCCATCCACCTCACCTCCCGTTCTTGCGACCTGATCGCCTGCGACCAGGACCAAGCCGACGCCTTCCTGGAGGACGACTACCTGGTCGCCCCCGGGGCCATCGTGGGGCCTTGGTCGAGCTGGCTCTCTGAGCGGCTCGGCAGCGGCCACGTGTGGCAGCTCGTGGATGCCTATGGTGAGACCGACGAGAGCTGCACCTCACCGACCTGGTGCCCCCTCTGGGTCGCCAGCCTGAACCACGTGCGGTGGCCCGACGGCGTCGCAGACGGCAGCGGACTGGACCAGGAGGAAGCGATGCTCGCGTTCCTCGAGGCGCACGGCGGGCGGTGAAACCGATGGACTCCCGGCCGAGACGATGACCGAGGCCGGGAGAGCAGAGGCGCTGGTCAATGTCCCGGAGCATCGCCGAGGTCGATTCGCCGATGAATCCGCTTCATCCCGGCCCAGCTGATCAGCAGCACGAGGGGCACCGCGATCGCCTTGAGCATCGGATGATCAACCCCTGGAAAGTGGACGGAGCCGAGCGCGTAGCCGATGAGCGACACGGAGTAGTAGCTGATCGCGATGATGGAGAGGCCTTCGACGGTCTCCTGGAGTCTCAGGGAGCGCTGGGTCTGGGTCGCCATCGAGGCGAGCAGGGCTTGGTTGTGCGCCTGTACATCGGTGCTCACCTGGACATCGAGTAGGACAACTGCACGGCTCAGATGCCCGGCAAGCTGCTCTCGGCGCCGCTCGATGGCCTCGATGGTCCGCATTGCGGGCTCGAAGCGTCTTTCGATCAGCTCGTGGAGCATCTGCTGACCGGGTATTTCTCGCTCCTTGAGGGCTTGGCAGCGATCCCGGACAATCTGTGCATAGGCTCGGCTCGCAGAGAAGCGAAAGCTCACCTGCGCCGCCAACTTCTCCACCTGTGCTGACATCTTGAGGAGCGCCGAGAGTGAGTCCGCGGCTTGTCCCTCAGTCATGTCCGCGCTCAGCTTCAGGAGCCCCGCCTCCAGCTGGGTGAGCTTCGGGGCTGCGGCTCGGGCGGTGTGCAGTCCGTGCAGGGCCAAGCTCTGGTACAGCTCCAGCTCGATCAGGCGCTGGACCAGCCGGCCGGTGGTCGCGGCCGACATGCCACAGTCCGAGATGGTGAAACGAGAGAAGCCGTCGGGATGGTGACGGAAGTCGGTCCACACTTGGCCTCGCCCGCCCCCGACAAAGCTGGTGCAGCAGGAGTTGCTCTGGAGCAGCCCTCTGGCTGGCGTCATCGGGCGCCGCTCGACCGCTACATGGACGGCGGCCAGGATGGGACCGGGGACCTTGCTGAGCCAAGCACTCGGTGTTCGCCTGTGGGCGAGGTCATCATTGGGGGCAGTGCTGGACCCCTGATGAATAAATGTAACGCTGGAGAATTCAGTGTGTCGCTCCCAGCGCAGGATCAGCCGCTCGAGGGGAACGCAGTGAAACCGGGCCCCTTCGGCGGGCCCGGGTACGCCCTGATCGTCACACAGTTCGCTGATCCAGGCCCTGCCGGCATCGGGCTCGTGGTCCGTCTCAGGCCAAGCCAGATAAGTGACCTGACACGGTGTAGACAGTGGCACGAAGGGTCGCTCGTGCAGCTCCTGGCCGAGGACGGAGCGGAGCGGGTGATCCTCCAGCATCGGGGAGTCCAGCGCCGGTGAATTCCTGGATGCCACAAGCCCTCCACTCAAAGTCTCATCGGTGTGAGGCGTTCAGGGGCGCAGCCTGTCAGAGAAGGACCGGACCTCACCTGCAGGGATGAGGTCGAAGGCCTGGTGCACCCGCTCCACGAAGTGTTCGACGCCAATCGCAGCGGCCAGTCCGCTGGCCAGCAGGGCATCCCGCACAGGCCCCCGCACACCGGCCAACCACAGGGTCACGCCCTGGCGTTCGAGCGACTCCAGCAGCTGGGCCAGCCAGTCCAAGGCCTGGGCGTCGACGCTGCCGATGGCTTTGGCGTCCAGGACCAGGTGGTGGACGTCCTGCCCGGCCAGGTGACGGTCGATGATGCCCTTCAGGAAGGCCGTGTTGGCGAAGTACAGCGGGGCATCGATGCGCAGGGCGAGCACGCCGGGAGTGATCTCAGCGTCGGGGTGGCGGGCCACGTTGCGGTAGATGGTGGTGTTCGCCAGCCGACCCAGGACCGCGACGTGCGGTGTGCTGGTGCGCCACACGAACCAGAGCAGGCTCGCGGCCACGCCGACCCCGATGCCAGGCTCGATGCCGAGGGTCAGGGTCGCGATGAAGGTCAGGCCCATCAAAGCGAGATCGGAGCGACTGACCCGGGCCAGGTGCCGCGCCTCCTTGACGTCCACCAGCCCGAAGACGGCCGTCATGATGATGGCGGCCAACACGGCCTTGGGCAGGTAGTGGAACAGGGGGGTCAGTACCAGCAGGGTCACCACGACCACCGCCGAGGTCACCAACCCGGCCACCCCGCTCTGGGCGCCGGCCTGGCCGTTGACGGCGGTCCGGGAGAAGCCACCGGTGACCGGGTAGCCCTGGAACACCCCGCTGGCGACGTTGGCCAGGCCCAAGGCCTTGAGCTCCTGGTCGGCGTCGATGTCGTAGCGGTTTGCCCGGGCGAAATTGCTGGCGACCGAGATGCTCTCCATGAAGCTCACCAGGGCGATGGTGATGGCGATGGGGGCCAGCGCCAGCACGGTGGCCCAGTCGAGCTCGGGGACACGGAGCGCTGGCAGGCCGCCCGGTACCGCGCCCACGATGGCCACCCCGCTGGCCTCCAGCCCCAGCGCCCACACGAGCACGGTGCCGCCAACCACCACGAGGAGGAAGCGGGGAAAGCGCGGCGCGAACCGCTTCAGCCCCAGCAAGAGGGCGATGCTCGTCCCCGAGATGGCCAGGGTCAGGAGGTTGACCTGGTCCAGCTGCGAGAGGGCCTGGAGCAGGAGGGTGTGCACGTGGTGACTGCGGGCCAGGTCCAGCCCCAGCAGGTGCTTGAGCTGGCTGAAGCCGATGATGAGGGCGGCGGCCGAGGTGAAGCCGGCGATGACCGGGTGGCTCAGGAACTTGACCAGGAAGCCCAGCCGCGCAGCGCCGATGCCCCACTGGATTCCACCGACCATCAGGGCCAGCAGAGCGGCCAACGCGGCGACCTGGGCCGGGTCTTCGGCCCCGATGGCGCCGATGCCGCTGGCCACGAGGAGCGAGACCATGGCGACCGGGCCCACGGCGAGCTGCCGGGAGGTCCCGAGCAGGGCGTAGAGCGCGATGGGCAGGGTCGAGGCGTAGAGCCCGATGATCGGGTCCAGGCCAGCGAGCATCGCGTAGGCCATGGCCTGGGGGATCAGCATGATGGCGGTGGTCAGTCCGGCCACCAGGTCGCTGCGCAGGCTGCGTGCATCGCTGTGCTCGAGCTGGCTGAGGAGGGGCAAGGTCATCGGCGCTCCAGGTTGCTCCCCAGGTCAAAGCAAGCACCGTGCCAGTGGGGGTTCACGGTGCCTCGGGCGACCGCAGGGGCGTCGGGTCCGATGGTGTTGCAGACCTGTTGCAGGACGGGATATGACTGAAACATCGGAGACACACTTGAACCAGACGGTCGGCCCCCGCATCTCGCGACCGTTCCGGTGCTCGCAGCGAGCCAACAGGGAGCCTGAAGTGACCGATTCCGCACCCCAGGAACCCGGAGCCAAGAACGATTCCGGCGCAAGCGGCCAGCTGAATTACTGGCGATTGGGCTGGCGGACACCGGTGATCCTGGTCGTGGTGTGCCTGAGCCTGATGATCGGCTGTGGCAAGCCGCACCCGACCACTGACGAGGGTCGGCTGAAGCGGCTCATGGACATGTACGCCACCTACCGGCTCGCGTTCCCCACGGTGAAGGGGATCTCCGCCGAGGCCTTGAACCAGCACCTCGCAGCTGGCGATGATCTGGTCCTTGTAGACGTGCGACCGTCCGAAGAGCGCGACGTGTCGACTCTGCCCGGTGCGGTTCCGATCGCCGTTGTGATGGACAACGAGGCCGACTACCTGGATCGGACCCTGGTCGCGTACTGCACCGTTGGCGGCCGAAGTGGCCTCCACGCCTTCCGGTTGAAGCGCCGAGGCTTCGACGTGCTCAACTTCGAGGGGAGCATCCTGGCCTGGACCCATGTCGGCGGTGCGCTGATCGACAAACAAGGGGCGCCAACGCGGCGTGTACATGTGTATGGGGAGCGCTGGAATCTCAGCGCAGAGGGCTACGAGCCCGTCGTCACCAACGATGACGGCGCCGTCGAGTCTCTGTAGTCAACTTGGGGCCCGCTCACTCGGGAGGGCTCACCGCCCCAGGATCTCCCGCATGTCGGCGCGGTCGATGTCCTCGATCTCGTCCCGCACGTCGTCCATGTCGGCCCCCGCGCAGGACCAGTCGACGTCGCGGGTCAGTGCGATCTGACCAGCCAGGGCGAAGAAGACCTCGAAGTTCGAGATGTTGGCCGCAGCAGTCGGGTAGGGGCCTACGAATCCGCTCATGATGCCGGGCATCTTGGTGGGGCCGAAGCCATCGGTGAAGTCCGCCCACTGCTCGGTCGTGGGCTCGAACTTCCACTGATAGCTGCCCCCGGCAAAGGCGCCCCCGGACGTACAGACCGCATGGCCGGCCTCGTCGGCCTCGATCACGAGCTGGACCTTCTGGAAGCCGCTGCAGTCGCGACGACCGACCACGACGGTCTGCGAACCGAAGCTCCCGGCGCTGTCGATCCACTCCGAGCCGCTCCGGCCCAGGTCAGCTGGGAGGGTGCTCTCGGTCCAAGCGGTGCAGAGGGCTTCGGCAAACGCGGGATCGAGCAGGGCGCCCTGGCCTGCGAACACGGTGGGAAGAAGGACGAGCAGCATGATGAACTCCTGTTTGATAGGACCTGCTGCAGGTACCGTGCCAAGTAAGCGGGGCCGGCTCACGGCCGTTCGAACCTGATCGTTGCGTCTGGTTGTGTCACCGCGTGAAACAGTAGTTGCACCATTGAATCAAGTTGGCTGCCGACCAGAGCAGCCTGACGCGGCCGACACAGGCATCCGCGAGGCCATCGCCGAGCCTGCGACCCGTGCGAGCGGTGTCCTGGGACTTCATGCATCCTGCTCACAGGAGACAGACCCCGCTGGCCTTGACCCCACTGTTGCTGTTCGCCTGCGCGGCCCCTCCGACCGCGGACCCGGCGGACGGGTCCGCCTCGGTGTCGTCTCCCGACACCGGTGAGCCCGCCGGCACCCGAGCCACCGACGACGCCGCTCCGCGCTGCCCGACGGATCGGCCCTTCGCGGTCGCCGGTCCGGACCTCTGCCAGGACGGCGAGCGCAGGAGCTGGCGCGGCGTGAACGCCATGCACATCTTCGGTGGCGACGGCTCGGACATGGTCGCCTGGGACGTGCAGATCGTGAGGGAGTTCATCTCGAACCCTGCGGAACAGCCCCTGGCCGACGACGGGGTCGTCGAGGACAGCACCGGCGCCTGGCTCCATCCGCTCGAGGGCATCCTGGACCGCAACCGGGACCGAGGCTGGGTCACGGCCGAGCGCTTCGCCCAGCTGACGCTCGACGCGCTTGATGCGGACAAGCCGGTGCTGGCGGAGTGCCACGGGGCCCCCCTCGTGGCGTTCGTTCGCTCACCCGACACTGCGGGCGAGGGGCCTGATGGCCTGGGGCAGAGCATCCTCGAGGGCGAGAGCGCCACGGGCTACCCCCTGGGCGACGGAGACACCGCAGCCGCCTATGCAGCGCTCGGAGTCGACTACCTGGAAGAGCGGCCCCTGGTCATCGACGGCCCCCCCGACACCCCGTCCCGGGTGCTGACCAGCCGGGATTGGTACCCTCAGACCGTCCAGGCCAGCGCGCTGACGCTGGAGAGGATGGTGGCCACGCAGGTGGCGAGCGCCCCGCTGGACGTGCTGGTCCTGCACGGGGGCCCGGTGAATCTGGCCGACTGCACCGCCTCGAACCGGACCACCAACGACGTGCCTTGCAACTACGGGACCGTGCCGGCCGAGGTGATTCCAGCGGACCACACCCACCTCGAAGCCCTCCTGGACGCGGCGCCCTTCACGGTGACGGGGATCGACCTGATGGGCTCGCCGCCCTTCGACGCGACCAGTGCGGCCGACGTCGGGGCCACCCTCGCCGCCTACGACGTGGTCGTGTACTTCAAGCACTGGAGCACCGGGATGACCGACGCCATCGCGGAGGCCTTGTTGGCCCATGCAGACGCTGGGGGCGGCCCGGTTGCGATCCACCACGGCCTGTACAACGACGGCGGCTCCAAGGATCTCCTGGTGGCCGCCTTCGGGGCCGGTTCAGCCCAGTCCGGCTGGGGTGCGCGGGATCCGGACCGGGGCGCCTTTGGCTATGCAGCTACGAGCTACGGGCACTTCGTGTCCACGCACAGGATCGACCACCCGGTCCTGGTCCAGGCCGACTTCCCGGCGACGCCCGCCCTGCCGAATCCGCATCCCGGGGGGCTCCCGGGCCTGTCCCTGGTCGATGAGATCTACAACAACACCGCCTTTGAGCCCGGGGTGGTCTTCGGCAGCGGTGTGGGCGAGATCGAGCTCCTGTTCAGCAACGACTGGCTCGCGACCTACCCGGATCAGGCCGCCACAGCCGGCTTCGTGCGGCGCTACGATCCCTCGGGTGACGGCTCGGTGGGGCGGCTGGTGTTCCTGGAGCCGGGGGAGCGCTAGGAGAACTACGCCGCCGACCACCCGTACGCCCAGGTCATCCGGAACGCGGTCCAGTGGGCAGGCAGCGCGCCGTGAGTCCGAGTGTGGCCGCCCGGTTGCTCAGTGTGGGCCCCGGCGTCGGGCCACCGCCCACAGCAGCCAGATCCAGGGTGCGCCATGGCCCTCTTCCTGCTCACCCTGCTCACCCTGCTCGCCTGTGGTGGCGACGACACCTCCACCGACTCCGGCCTCGACTCCGGCAGCACGGCTGACGCCGACACGGACACCGACGCCGACACGGACACCGACGCCGACACCGACGCCGACACCGAGACCGCGACGGTGGCGATGAACACCCTGACCATCGACGGGGTCGTGCACGAGCTGATGGACACCGGTGTCAACCCGTGCAGCACGAACACGGGCAGCTTCTACGTGAGCGCCGGCTTTGGCACCGGGGACCTGTACTACAGCATGGTGCTCCAGTACATGAGCATCGAGGACCCCAGCGGCCGCTACGACACCGGCTACCCGGGCCTGAACTTCAGCCTGCGAGGGAACGACGCCAGCGGCGGCAGCCCCCTGGACACCACGCTGATGTACGCGGACAACAGCGCCGGTGGCGGCACCTACGACTTCATCTGGAACGACGTGGAGTTCGACTACTTCGGCACGCCCCAGTGGACGACCTCCGGGTGGCTGCGCTGCACGCTGGACTGAGGAGGTCCCGGCGGCCGCCGAACGCCGCCCGGACGACGCCCCTCAAAGAGCCCGTGGAGGAGCCAAGACATGCAGGGCTCGAGGCCGGCGGCAGGCTCGGAGGGTGCCTTGCCTCGCCGTTGACCTGCGGGTTCTTGTCGTGCTCGGCGGTCGGCTCCCCGTTCAGGTCCAGCCCGGCCCGGCGCATGATCGCCAGGTTCTCGAACCAGTCGGCCCGCTCGGTGCCGTCGTCGAGCAGGGGGTAGGGGTCGAATCGGAGCCCCGACCCGTCAGACCATCGTGGGCTCGAGACAGGGGGTTCCAGCGTCTGATGGGGGTCTTGGCGAGCGTGGCCTCCACCTGGGTGGTCCGGGGTGTTCCCCTCGATCTCTGCGCCGGCGTCGATGACCGACTACCCGCTGTCGGTGACGACCCACCGGCTGGCGGTCTCGGCGACGGAACAGCTGGGCGGTCTCCTGGAGTGACGCGAGGACCCGAGGCCGCTCACTCCAGGTCGGACAGCTTGGGCATGCCCGCGTCCATCCAGGCGACCAGGCGCAGGCGCTCGTCGTCGGTGGGGTAGGCACCATCGCCCTGGGGCAGGTGTCCGGGCTCATGGTGATCCTCGCACTCGGGCACCATCTCCAGGCCCACACCGCAGTAGATGTGGTTGTACTCCTCGACGACGTCTTCATAGATCGTGAAGTCGTGATCATGGGTGTCCATCGAGGGGTGGCACTCGTTGCAGAAGGTCGGGAAGAAGGTCGAGCGGGGCCAGTCTTCCCAGTAGTCGCCGAGCTCCGCGGTGCCCGAGTCGGGGGGCATGGCCGTGTCGGAACCCCCGGAGTTGGTG
>Ga0114932_10006290_pt1 | contig 10185 bp, 12 predicted proteins | sample 2SBtaG_2_FD_87286 | JGI IMG/M metagenome (GOLD analysis project Ga0114932, IMG submission 87286) | Deep subsurface microbial communities from Kolumbo volcano to uncover new lineages of life (NeLLi) - 2SBTROV12_ACTIVE470 metaG | ecosystem: Environmental > Aquatic > Marine > Volcanic ... | reverse complement strand
TTTAGACAATATGAAAAAAATGGGTTTTGATTGTATTGAATTTACACCAAATCCTAATGTATATCTAAGAATGGCACAGTTTGGATTAAAAGAATTAGGGGATTTTCAATGGCCAGAACATATCGGAATATTTTCTGTACCAGTAAGAATTGCAATAGCATATAATATTCCATTAATTGTATGGGGTGAAAATCCTCAAATGGAGTATGGAGGTCCAGAACAAGTCAGATCTAGTCCATATTTAGATAAAGAATGGAATGAAAAACACGGAGGGTATTTTCTAGATAAAATAAAACCTGAAGACATGGTAAAGTACGGAATAGACAAAAATGATTTGAAAGCATACATCTATCCAAGTGATGAAGAAGTACAAAATGTGGGAGTGACAGGTATTTTTCTAGGTCATTATCTAAAATGGGATATTTTTAAACAATTAGAACTCGTTAAAAAATTAGGGTTCCAAGAAGATGATGAAGTTAAAGAAGGTACATATGATAGTTGGGAAAATTTGGATGTGAAATATACAGTATTTCATGACTACTTTAAATTTCTCAAATACGGGTTTGGAAGAGCAACTGATCATGCATCTATAGAAATTAGGGAAGGACGAATAACAAGAGAAAAAGGATTAGAGTTAGTTAAAAAATATGAGGGAAAAATCCCTACAAGATATTTGAAAGATTTTTTGTCTGATGCAGATTTAACAGAAGAACAATTTTATGAAATTTGTGATAAATTTACTGATAAAAAACTTTTCAAAATTAATTCAAACAATAAATTAATAAAAGATGAATTACATAATGTAGAAAAAATTAATCATGATAATGTATCATAATTAAAAATAAAATTTTATTTTAAGATCTTTAGGAAATTTAGGTATATTTTCTGGTTCTATACTAATAAAAAATTTCTCATCTTTATTGTAAAAAAATGCAGGGTGATTTTTTTCACAAGATCTAAGATGATTTATCAAATTTTTTGATGATAATTCATTATCTTCAGGCAATCTTTTTTTGTAAAATGTTGTTTTTCCTTTTTGAGGAATTCCTGAAATTTTTGTATTTTTAATTTTTTTCAAAATCATTTTTGTAAGAATTATTGAAATTTCTTCATCCCATTTTCGGATATATTCTGCAGTATGATTAGGAAGAATTTTGAATTTAGCTTTTGTTATAATTTTTCCAGAATCAACTTTGTTGGAAGCAGTTATCCCTGATATTGTAAAAAATTTTTCGTTATTAAAAATAGAATAATAAATTGGTGCCCATCCCTTACCTTTGGGTAAATCAGTACTATGAAATAAAATAATATTATTTTTGTTTTCGATGTTTTTGATAATTTTTCTGTAACTCCACAAAATGATAAGATCAAAATCATCAGTATTAGAAGGTAAAGAATTCCCTACAGTTATTTCAACATGAGTTAGATGTTTTTTTAAATATTCATTAAAGTCAAATTCTGAAAAATCGTTTACCAAAAAAAATATTTTTTGTTTCATAAAAGATTACGCTTATTTCAATTTAATTAATTATGCTATTTAAAATAAATAACATATAATAAATAACATATTAATGGTTTAAAAGATGCTTTAATGATTGTTCCATATTTTATTCCATCAATAAATCAACAAGATAAGAAAGTAGTTACAAAAGTTTTAGATCAAAGATGGTTAACAAATGGGCCAATATTAAAAAAATTTGAAGATAATTTTAAACAATTTTCTAAAACAAACTTTGCAATAGGTACTAACAGTGCAACTAGTGCACTTCATATGAGTATTAGAGCATTAAATATTGGAACTGATGATGAAGTAATTGTTCCAACGTTTACATTTGTAGCAACTGCAAATGCTGTAGAATTCTGTGGTGCTAAACCAGTTCTTGTAGATGTGGATTATGAAACATTCAATATTTTACCTCAAGAAATAGAAAAAAAAATTAACAAAAAAACTAAAGCTATCATCATAGTCCATTACGGAGGACAATCTTGTGATATGAATGCAATTTTAAAAATTTCTAAAAAACATAACATTCCAGTAATTGAAGATTGTGCTCATGCATTGGGTTCTACATTTAAAATGAAATTATGTGGAAGTTTTGGAGTTACAGGGTGTTTTAGTTTCTATCCAACAAAAATTATCACTACAGGTGAAGGAGGAATGGTTACAACAAATGACAAAAATATTTACAAAAAAATATTGATGTTAAGATCTCATGCAATGAGTATTCTTCCTACAGATAGAGAGAAAACAGGTCAATGGAAATATGATGTTACAGATTTGGGATATAATTACAGATTAGATGAGATTCATTCAGCATTGGGTTTGAGTCAATTAAAACGAATAAAACAATTTAACAAAAAAAGAATTAGATTAGCAAATGAATATAACAAAAGATTAAAAAAAATTAAGGGGATTTTTATACCTAAAGTCGAAAAAAATTGTAATCATATCTATCATCTATATACAATAAAAATAGGAAAAGATTTTGAATTAACACGAGATGAATTATTTCAAAGATTACATAAAAGTAAAATAGGAACTAGTGTTCAGTATATTCCATTACATTTAATGTCATATTTCAAAAAAGAATACAAGAATAAAATTAATCAATTTTCAAATTCTAACAGACTAAAAAACGAGGTTTTAAGTTTACCAATTTATCCAGATATGACAATAAAACAATTAGAATATGTTATATCAAAAATTTCACATTAAAAACTATCTAATATCATAAACTATAAAAAATGCTTCAGCAAATTTCACACCTACATTAGAACCAATGTTACGTGATCTAGCTGTAATAGCATCTATAGATCTTGGATGTGGAAAAGGATGAATTTCATGTTTATATTTTTTAATTGCAGAAATTTTTTTCTTAAATGTTTTTTCTATATCAACAAATAAGTTAGGAGAAAAAGAATTAGAGCCATTTCCTAATTCACTAGAAGATGGAATTTCATAACAAATCAATTTCTTTATAGATGAAGAAGGTAATGGTCGTGTAGCGATTTTAGTAGCTTTAAAAATTTGTTGATGATCCTGGTTTGTGTCACCCCAAAAATGAGTATAAACAATATCAGGTTTGAATTGGTTTACTTCTTCTTCGATTTTTTTGGCGATTTCAAGTAAAGGAAAAGTATCTAATTTTTGATCAGGAAAATCTAAAAAATTTATTTTGTCTATACCTAAAATTTTACAAGCTTCTTTTGCTTGTTTTTTTCTAGATGAGATCTTTTGGTATGGGGTTTTTCTTCCAGACTCACCATCTGTTAAAATCAATATTGAAATTTTATCCTTATTTTTTGAATGTAAAGCAAGAGTACCTCCCAATCCCAATGTTTCATCATCAGGATGTGCAGATATAACAAGAATATTTTCCATAAAAAGTATGTAATTACTTCATATTTATTAGTAATTCATTAAAATATTTTCTAAAAAATGTGAATGGAAGAAATAGATTATGAAAATAAGAAATAAATTTAAAAAATAATTTAAGAGAGGGTTATTGATTTATCTTGTCATAATAACCAATTTTGTAAGAATCAACAAAATTTTATTTAATTAAATTAGGATTAGATTTAAGATAAGAACTTATTTTCATCCTATTCATGTATCTTTGAGCATAATGATTTTTTGATTGTAATGTAGTATTTTTCCATATCCATCCATCATTTGTTCTAATTTGTTTTAGTGGAGTTGTTCCAATAGTCTGCATTCCACATCTTTCATATAGATTTATGGCTTTCCAAACATCACTGAATACATTTAGATAAATTGTTGAAATGTTTAATTCTGAAAATATCCATTTAAAAAAATTTTTTAATACAATTTCCATTAAACCTGGAGAAAAATGTTTGACTGCCCGTACTACACTCCATATTTCAATTGAATTCTGATCATGATTATACAAATTAATTCCCAAATGACCTATTTTTTCACCATCACATATAATAAAAAATAGAATTTTGTTTGGAGTATTGTTAATAGTGTTTATCCATTTTTTTGTTCTTTCCATATTTCCATCAAATTTTGAATTAAAAAAATTCCAATACTTATTTCTCCATTCAAGAAGTAATGTACTTGATTCATCAGTATCATCGATACGTTGTAGAGAAATTATTTTATCATCAAAATTGATTTGAAATATATCATGTGGACTTTGTGATTTAAGTTCATGTATTTTTTTTAATTCAAAATTCAAAAGTGAATTTCTATCTAGTTTTTCTTGTTCATTTTGTTTTATGTTTGTACATAGTTCTTCATCTGATTGTTTTTCACTATACAATTCTTCTTGAATTAATTTGAAGAATATAAATATTATTAAAATATGATGACATGTAAAATTACATTACACTATATGAATGAAGAATATGATTCAGGTCCAATTATCAAAAGGAAAATGTTTCATTTGCAAGAACCCCCACAATCTAGAGATGAAATAGGTTCATTATCGCACTGACATATGTGGAAATTATTTAAAGAGACTGTTTTAGATGTTTACCACTTTGGTGAATCAATTAATGAAGAATTTATTTTAGATTTTGAAAATAAGAAATAAATTTAAAAAATAATTTAAGAGAGGGTTATTGGTTTATGTTATCATAATAACCAATTTTGTAAGAATCAACAAAATTTGATTTAATTAAATTAGGATTAGATTTAAGATAATCTAAAATGTTATTCATTTTAAATATATTAACTACATGCAAATCTTCAATAATTTTTTTTATAACTTGAAAGTCTTTTTCATAATCTACAGTTAAACGAATTGCAGAAAAATCAAATTGATTTTTAATATAACCTAATGTAAATAATGAAGGATTTTTAGTAATAAAAGCAGTAACGTGCTCTCGTTCTAGAATGTTTTTGCTTGATATCCATGCTTGTTTTAAAGTTTCAAAAGTAAAAACTTCAACTGAAAAACCAGATGGAAAACCATTTTGAGAATATTTCCAAAGTCCAAAATCATTATTAATTATATTACTAACATAATCATAATTTTCATTTTCAAATTTTTTAATACAATTATCTATAATCAATGGATCAATCAAAGGATTATCTGCTGTTAATCGTACTATATTTGAAATATTAAATTTTTGAGCACATTGAAAATATCTATCTAAAACATCATCTACATCACCTCTAAAAACATCAATATTCATAGAATTGGCAAAGTTTTCAATTGCATCATCTTCAGGTAACGTAGTTGTGGCTATAATGATTTTTGATATTTTTTTACTGTGTAGAACTTGATTAAGAAGATAATATAACATAGGTTGATTTTTTATAATTTTCATAGTTTTTTGTGGAAAACGTGTTGAGCCTAGTCTAGCTTGAATAATTACACAAAAAGTTTGTTGTTTAGTATTATTTTCTATACTTTGTATATCTGTCAAATAACTAAAAAAAGAAACACAGCTATAAAAAAATTTAAAACAATTTATGGAAGTGAAAAAAATGAGAATAATTGTCAGAGATTAAAATTCAAGATTTCATAATAGGAACAAAACAACAGCCATTTATTATTGCAGAGGCGGGACTAAATCATAATGGTGATCTTGAAAAAGCATTTGAGATGATTCATGTTGCAAAACAATCTGGAGTAGATGCAATTAAGTTTCAGACATTTAAGGCACATGAGATTGTAGAAGATCCAGATTTAACCTATTCTTACAAAAGTCAGGGTAAAGAAATTACGGAATCCATGTTAGAAATGTTCAAGAGGTGTGAATTTGAGAGGGAAGAATGGTTCAAAATTAAAAAAGAATGTGATAATCAAAATATTTTATTTTTATCTACACCTCAGAATAAAACAGATTTAGATTTATTATTAGAAGTAGGAATACCAGCAATCAAGGTAGGCTCTGATGATTTTACAAGTTTACCGTTATTGAAAAGTTTTGCAGATACTAAATTACCATTAATTCTTTCTTGTGGTATGTCAAATTTAGCAGAAGTTTATAATGCATTAGAAACTGTTGGAGCTCTTGATGGCTATCCAACGATCTTACTTTTGACAACTTCTCAATATCCAACCCCAATTGAAGAAGTGAATTTACATAAATTAAATACATTATCTCATGCATTTCCTATGATACCGATTGGATTTTCAGACCATACGATTGGAAACATTTCTGCATCTATAGCAGTAGGTTTAGGAGCATGTGTTTTTGAGAAACATTTTACATTAGATCATAATCTTTCAGGTCCAGATCATTGGTTTGCAGCTGACAGTAAACAATTGAAAGAATATGCCACTACAATTAGAAATGCAAAGAAAATTCTTGGTAATAGTATTGTACGAGCAACAAATTCGGAAGAAAAAATGAAAATTAGTGCAAGGAGAAGTGTTACTAGTATATGTGATATAAAAAAATCTGAAATATTAAATAGTGAAAATTTAGGTATGAGAAGACCAGGAGACGGCATATCAACTGCATATTTAGACAAAATAGTTGGTAAAAAAGCTCTAAAAGATATCAAAAGAGGTTCAAAGATTCAATTTGGAGATTTTGGTTAACACAAGACAAATTTTGTTTTTAAAATTTTATAATTAACATGATTCCACATAACAAACCAACAGTAGGTATAGAAGAAGAGAAGGCGTTAGAGAGAGTACTTAATTCTGGATTTTTATCTCAAGGTAAAGAAGTAAAAAAATTTGAAGATGAGTTTTGTAAATATTTAGGATTACCAAAACAACATGCAATAGCGGTATCTAGTGGAACAGCAGCATTATTTCTTGGGTTATGGGCATTAAATTCAAGTAAAAAAAAAGTTGTGATTCCAAGTTATGTTTGCTCAGCTGTAAGAAATGCTGTAGCACTGTCTGGAGGTAAAGAAATCATCATAGATTCTGGAAACAATACACCAAATATGGATTTAAATAAAATAAGTAAAAAATCTGAAAAAATAATAATCATACCACACATGTATGGAATTCCTCAAGAGATAAACAAGATTAAAAATATTAAATTTATTGAAGATTGTGCCCAAGCTTTAGGTTCAAAAATAAACAATATTTTTTCTGGATTACAGGGAGATTTAGGAATTTATTCATTTTATGCTACCAAAATGATTACATCTGGTGGGAGTGGAGGAATGGTGGTTTCTAAGAATAAAAAAATTATAGATAAAATAAGAGACTATAGAGAGTTTGATTATCGTCAGGATAAAAAATTGAGATTTAACTTTCAAATGACTGAATTGCAAGCAGCTTTTGGCAGAGCCCAATTAAAAAAATTACCAAAATTCATAATTAAAAGAGAAAAAATTTTTAGAACCTATCAAAAGAACGGATTAGAGCTTCTGGACATTAGACAAGATGAAATTAAAAAAATAAAACCAGTTAGATATAGAGCAATTCTAAAAACAAATCATCAAAAAAAAATTCTCAGTATATTAAAGAAAGCAAAAATTGAAGCACGTATTCCAATAGAAAATTGGGAATTATTAGGAAAAGGAAAAAATTTTAAAAATGCATATTCACTAACGAAAAAAACAGTGTCATTACCAATATATCCATCATTGACTAATGAAGAAGTGGAAAGAATCTTATCAGTTTTAGTATGAATTTTCAGATTTAAATATACAGTAGATTATGAAAAGCTAATGGTTAAACGCTCGAATAAAAAAGAAAATGATTTTTCAGAAAAAATAATAGATTATTTTAATTCAAGTAATGGTGATGTATTTGAAAAATTAAATAATTTTACAAAATATGTTCCAAGACAAACATTAACAAAATTTTTAGTAAAATACGAGATTTTTAAGAAAATAATTGACGTTGAAGGAGCAATAATTGAATGTGGAGTTAGAAATGGGGGAGGATTGTTAACATTCTCACAGATGAGTACAATTTTTGAACCAATTAACTATACAAGAAAAATTGTTGGATTTGATACTTTTTCAGGATTTCCTAGTTTATCAAACAAAGATAAAGGTTCTAAGAGTTCCTATGCACACAAAGGAGGTTTTTCAACTAATTCATTTGATGATATCAAAAAATCCATCGAATTGTATGACGAAAATAGAGTGATCAATAAAATTCCAAAAGTACAATTAATCAAAGGAGATGCTGTAAAAACAATACCAAAATATTTGAAAAATAACCCACATACAGTAGTAAGTTTGCTTTACTTGGATTTTGATATTTACAAACCTACTAAAATAGCATTAGAAAATTTTGTTCCCCGAATGCCAAAAGGATCAATAATTGCATTTGATGAATTAAATAGTGAAGACTGGAAAGGAGAAACATTAGCACTACTAGACACCTTAGGAATAAACGGTTTACGAATTAAAAGATTTAATTTTGATACTTATTTTTCATATGCAATTTTAGAATAAATACAATCAATAGTGAATATAATTAATTAAAATGATACTTACTGCACATCAACCCGTATACTTACCCTGGTTAGGTTTGTTTCATAAAATTGCACTTGCAGATACTTTTGTTTTTTTTGATCAAGTACAATATCTTCCAAAAGATTGGATGAATAGAAACAAGATTAAAACATCTTCAGGAGAGATTTTTTTGACAGTTCCTGTTTTCAGAAAAGGTCATAGGGAGAAAAAAACTTCAGAAATTGAGATAAATAACGATGAAAATTGGCAAAACAAACATCTAAAAACAATTAAATTAAATTATTCAAAATCTCCATATTATAAAAAATATATTACATTTTTTGAAGAAGTCTATTCAAAAAAATGGGTGAAATTATCTGAATTAAATGAACATATGTTAAAATGGTTTATGAATGAACTTGAAATTAAAACAAAATTTCTTAGAGCATCAGATTATGAATTTTCAGGGAACAAATCTGATTTAGTATTAGATATGTGTAAAAAATTGGACACCGAACTATACATATTCGGTTCCATGGGAAAAGATTATGCTAAAAATGAAGATTTTACTAAAGAGAAAATTCAAATAATTTTTCAGGAATATAACCATCCAATATATCCACAAATGTTTGGGGAATTTATCTCGAATCTATCAATAATAGACTTACTTTTTAATTGTGGTCCAAAAAGCAAAGAGATCATTATGTCTAACAACATATCAAAAGATCACATATTTGAAATTTATAGAAAACAGGATAAAAGTTTTCAAGACGTAATAGAGTGAAGGATTTTTACTATTCTAGATAACCCTTTACCATCAATAAGTTTTCTTCCAGAATAAAACATTTTTTTTCTTGTCTTATAGTCATTTAAGATACATATCATATATTCTAATTTTTCAAAATTATTATTCCATTTTCCAAAGTTTAATCCAAAACCATTTTCTGCTAAAGATTTTGCAGTTTTAATTTCGTGTGATTCAGAAGGAATAAAAATTGAAGGAACACCAATATGTGAGAGCTCATAAGCAGTGATTCCAGAAGAAGAAATCACTAAATCTTGTTTAGAAAAAATTTCTGCTAAATTTGTAGTATAATTCAGAATTGAAATGTTATCATATTTCTGAGATAATTTAAGAATTTTATTAAAATGTGTATATGATGGGCCTAAAATTAATGTTACACAAAAATTTTTTTTAAAGAAAAAGGGAAGAATTTTTTCTGATAAATTTTTGTCATCTGAACCACCAAAAATTAAGAGAATTTTTTTAATAGAGGAATTTGAAATAGAAAAGATTTTTCTCTGTTTTAAAAATTCTTTTCGAATAATCATATATTTTGGGCCTAAGAACACATAAGGATTATCAAATTGAATATCATAATTATGAAAACTTTTGACTATTGAACCATTAAAAAGATATTTAGAAAAGATTTTTTTATTTCCAAGATCGTCTATAATTATTACATTAGTAAAATTTTTCAAATGTTTGCTGTATAATTCATTTTTAAATGGAAGATCAACTATTAAATGATTAATATTTTCCAAATATGTTTTACATTGTTTGATTTTTTTTATTTCAGAATCATTTTTTAAAACATGAAACGGAAGTGGATTTGTTAAATGTTTTTTGAATTCATTACCATTATTGACAATAAAAATAACTTTATGACCATGCTTGAGTAATTCCTGTGCAATAGAATAACATCGAAAGAAGTGACCAGAACCTATATCGTTACCAAGGTCTAGTCTAAAACCAAAATCATACATCATCATAATTGTTTTTATCAATATTCATGATTAAATAGTTTAATAATATCAATTACAGAAAAACATAA
>Ga0114932_10006287_pt1 | contig 10190 bp, 7 predicted proteins | sample 2SBtaG_2_FD_87286 | JGI IMG/M metagenome (GOLD analysis project Ga0114932, IMG submission 87286) | Deep subsurface microbial communities from Kolumbo volcano to uncover new lineages of life (NeLLi) - 2SBTROV12_ACTIVE470 metaG | ecosystem: Environmental > Aquatic > Marine > Volcanic ... | reverse complement strand
TCCCGACCGCGATGGAGCAGGTGATGGACGTGGCCGATGCCGGCGGTGTGATGCCGCCCAAGTCGACGTGGTTTGAGCCCAAGCTCCGCAGCGGGCTGATCGTCCGCACACTGGACTAGGACCAATGCCGGTCACTTAGGGTGTAAAGGTTTGATTTTTCCAATCAAATTACTCATCCGAGCGGTCGAAGCCCCGGGCCTGAAGGTCCGGGCTCAGTTGAGCAAGCCCGCCGCCGCGGGCTCCGCCGCGAACTCCACCAGCAGCGGCTGCCTTACCCACGTCTGTCGGCATCTGGTGCACCCACATGCGCCGCACCGAATCCGCCATGCGGACCGCAACGCCGAGCCCTCGAAGGAGGGCTTGCTCAACTGAGACCCCGGCTTCAGCCGGGGTCGTTAAGTGACCGGCACTGGGACCAGGACGGACCAGGACTGGACCAAGAATCGTCCGCAGCCGCGAATGAACGAGCTCCCCCTTGTTACGCAGGGGGCAAGTGCCTACCTTGCCGCCGCCGTTGGCCCTGATGCCGTGCGCAATGCCGCGCCGGGAGGCCGACACGGAGCCCCAGCATGACCGAAACGCTGCTGCACGCCGCCGATGACACCTGGACCCTCGGAGACCGCACTTTCCACTCGCGCCTGCTCGTCGGGACCGGCAAATACGCCGATGTCGAGCAAACCCGGGCCGCGATCGCCGAGTCGGGCGCCGAGATCGTCACGGTCGCCGTGCGCCGCGTGGACCTTGCCTCCAACGAACCGACCGTGCTCGACGCGCTCGACCGGGATCGCCACACACTGCTGCCCAACACGGCCGCCTGTTTCACCGTCGACGACGCCGTCCGCACCGCGCACCTGGGCCGCGAGGCCGGCATGGGCAACCTCGTCAAGCTCGAGGTGATCGGCGACAAGAAGACCCTCTTTCCCGACAACCAGGGCCTGCTCGAAGCCACGAAAGTCCTCGTCGCTGACGGCTTTGATGTGATGCCTTACTGCTCGGACGACCTCGTCCTCTGCCGCACGCTCGCCGACCTCGGCTGCGTCGCGGTGATGCCGCTGGGCGCTCCGATCGGCAGCGGGCTCGGCATTCGCAACCCGCACAATATCCGCCTGATCCTTGAGCATTCGACCGTTCCCGTGCTCGTCGACGCCGGTGTCGGCACCGCATCGGACGCCGCGATCGCCATGGAGTTGGGCTGCACCGCTGTCTTGATGAACACCGCGATCGCCGGCGCGCAGGACCCCGTCGCGATGGCGCGGGCGATGCGACTTGGCGTCGAAGCCGGGCGGCTCGCGTATCGAGCCGGGCGCATCCCGTGCAAGGCCTACGCCACAGCCTCCAGCCCAATGACCGGTGTTGTCGGCTCCTGATCGGCCGCCGGCCGCGCCGCTTGTCCTTTGTATATGCCCGCCGCAGATCTCCGCTGACTCGCTCATCGAGGCCGTTGACGCGCTGGCCGGTCGCCTGCCTCACGCCGCGCTACCGCCGGATTGGTGCGTCTTGCTGCGCCGTCCAGCGACCTCGTTGTCCGATTTCATCGCGTTTTCGACCGCCGTCGCACCGTCCGTCGTGAAATCCGGTCTGCAGCTCGGTCTGAACGCATCCCAGTTCGCGCCGGGCGAGCTCAGCGCGGCGATCTCGTCGCTGCCGGTTGCCTGGCTGCAGCTACCGGAACGCGCGGCTTCTGTGCCCGCGTGGCGCGAGGCGATGGCTGCCGTTGGCTTGCGGCCGACAATCGCGCGTTCGGTGCACGATCGAGATGGTCTGCGTCGCGCCGTCGATGAACGAGCGGACGCGGCGGTTCTTTCGCCCCTCTTTGCAACGACGAGCAAGCCCGGGGTCGCGCCGTTGGGGGTGCACCGTTTCCACGATTGGACCGAAGCATCCGGCCTCCCCGTGTGGGCGCTTGGCGGGATCGACGCGGCGAGCTCGGGCGACGCCATCGACACCGGAGCAGCCGGTTTGGCGGCGATCAGCGCGGCATGGAGCGACGGCCCTCAGGGCCTGCATTGCGTCTCAGGGGCGCGATGGGACCGTCTTCGTCGCCGCCGAGAGCGTGCGAACGGGCCGTAGTGATAGCGCTCAGTTGCGCGGTTTTGAGGCGGAACAGGGCGTCTTGACCTTCCCGCTCTGAGGCGCGACGATAGCCACCCATTTCGCTGCTTTCGCCTGCCATGGGCGTGCCTGTCTTCCCTGTGCTTGTCCTCCCTGTCGTTACCTGCGGAAAACCCTTGCGGACTCATTCCTTGCAGTCGCTCATCGGGCGAACGAAGAACCAAGCCGGGCGGGGGGACGTGTGATGTTCAGCGTCACCATCCGCGAGAAAAGTGGCCAGGTTTATACCTTCCACTTCGACAAGCCCGAGATCATGATCGGGCGCGTCAAGGGCAACGACGTCATTCTGCCCAAGCAGAACATCTCCAAACGTCATTCCCTCGTCCGCGTGCAAAGTGAGCGCTTCGTTATCGAGGACCTCGGCTCGACCAACGGTACCTACGTCAACGGGCATCGCATCGCCAGCCCGGTCGAAATCACCAGCGACGACAAGGTCTACCTCGGCGACTTCGTGATGCAGTTCTTCGACCTCGGGGAGCATCTCGAGGCGTCTGAACCAGCCGCGGCCCCTGAACCCGACATCGCTCCGCCGCCCGCCCCCGGCGAGGTGTTTGACGACTCCTTTGGTGCATCGAGCGAGCGCGGACAGCCCGTCCCCTACGAGGCGGATGTGAACTCGGTCGCCGGCTCCCAACTGCTCGACGGGTCGTCCGAAAAGACGTCGGCCGAGCTCGACAGCATGGCCGCCGTCGCGCGGCTGATGGCCGAACGCAAGAAGCAGGGGTCGTTCGTCCCGGCCGATGACGACAACGTGGTCGCGCCCGACCCGCTCGCGGCGCTTGAGAAGGTCGATGAACGCATGACCGGCCCGATGGACGGCCTCTCCGCCGCCATCCCCGACCGCGTTGCGTCGGACATGGACTCGATGCAGTTCGAGGCCGATGACTTCCTGCCCGAACCCTTCGCGCCGCCGCCACCCGCTCCGGAGCCCGAGCCGATCGCGCTGGGTTCGTCCGTCGCGCCGCCACCGGCACCTGCACATCAACCGGAACCATTCGTTGCGCCACCCGCGCCCGCCCCCGCCGTGCCGGTCGCCCCAGCTGCCCCCGTCGAGCCGATGCCGATCGATCTCGATGGCGACCACCAGTCCGTAGCCGCGGCGCTGTACGACCAGGCGATTCGTATCCTCGACGGCCAGCTGCCGACGGACGCGTCTCTTCTCAGCGATGAGCAGTGGACGCAGATGGAAAACCGCGTCGTCGAGTTCGTCGATGCGACCCTCGCTCTGAGCGGCGGCGCCAACGGCCTCGAGGCCGGCCGTCTCAAGCGCGAGTTGATCTACGAAATCGTCGGTGTGGGTCCGCTCGAAGCGATGCTCGACGACGCGTCGATCGAGGCGATCGAGGTCAACGGTGCCAACCCGATCTTCGTCATCCGCGAGGGCGAACGCGCCGAGACCGAGTCGGTGTTTTCCGGCCAGGCTGCTTTGACCGCCGCCGTCAACCGGATGATCCGCGCGACCGGCCTGCGGCTGCCTGAAGGCGCGACGGTCGCCGAAGGTGCCCTCGCCGATGGCACGTCCTTGCGTGTCGCCCTGCCGCCGCTTTGCCCCAACGGCCCTGTCGTGTTGCTCCGCAAGCCGACCCGCGCCGCGCACGAACTCGAAGAGCTTGTCGGTCGCGGCATGGTCACCAGCGCCGCCGCCAAGAAGTTGGTCGAGGCCATCGAAGAGCGCCGCTCGGTCGCCGTTTGTGGTCCGGCCAGCAGCGGTCGCCGCACCGTCGTCAACGCCCTCGGGCTTCGGATCGCGGACTCGGAACGTGTCGCCGTCGCCGAACGTGGCGTGCGCATTCAGCTGCCTCACAGCCACGTGATCCGCATCGACACCGGCGTCTCGCACAACGGCAATTCGCCGCTCGCGGTCGCCCGCGCGCTACGACCCGACCGCCTGCTCTTCTGCGCCGATGGCAGCGACGACCTGGGCGAGCTGGTTCGTGTCGCGGGCGATGGCCTGCCCGCGTGGATCGGAGGCTTCTTTGCCCGCGACGCCGACGACCTGCTCAGCCGCGCCGAAACCGCGCTCGAATTGCGGCATCCTGGCTTGCGCCCCGACATCGCGCGGCGCTGCGTGGCATCTGCATTCGACGTCATCGCGAGTTTCCATGTCACCGACGACGGACGCGCCGTCTTGGCCAGCGTCCATTCGGTCTACGAACACGAGGGCAAGTTGGGCGCCGCTTCCGAGCTGGCCGCCAACGACAGCGACCTCAAGCCGCAGACCGAGAGCCCGAGCTAACCCGCCGCTTCCACGAGACGGCACCTTCCCCACGGCGAGCACCCCTTGTTCACGCTAATCATCGAGGACAAGTACGGCGCGATCGTCGACGAGTATTCGTTCGAGGACGGCGAATTCGTCATCGGGCGCAGCCAATCGTGCGACATCGTCCTCGCCGCCGATAACGTGTCGCGCCGCCACGCGCGCTTGTTCACGGTCGAGGGCCGCTGCTACATCGAAGACCTCAAGGCCGCCAACGGCCTGTGGCTCAACGGCAAGCGCATCTACAACGTCACCGAGCTGCCGCGTTCGGCGCAGGTTCGCATCGGCGACTTCTTCCTGCACATCGAGGGCGCCGCGTTCGACCGACCGATGGGCGCGATGCCGTTTGCGCGGTTGGTGCCTGTCGCCGGAAGCGTCGGCCAGATGGCGGAGTTGACGCGGCCCACCACGCTCGTTGGCCGCGGCAAGGACTGCACGGTGGTCGTCAACGATCCCTCGGTTTCGCGCATCCACGCCAAGATCACCCATGACGCGGAGGGCCGCATTCTCATCGAGGACCTGCGCAGCTCCAACGGCGTCTACATCAACGAGCGCCGCGTCGACGTCCAGGAGCTCCGCAACGGCGATCGGGTTCGGTTCGGCACGGTGGGGTTCGTGCTGCAGCTCGAGGGCGAAGAATTCGTCGAGGCGGCCGAAGCCGAAGAGCAGTACACACCGCAACCCGCCGCCCGACCCGTGTCCGGCCAATTCCGCGCCCAGGCACCGATCTCGTCTTACGGCAGCGACTATCCGGGCTACTACCAGGAGGGCGACCCCTACGCCGGCCGCCCGCAGCGCTCCCTGCTTCCCCAGGTGGCGATGATCGCCGTGATCGCGCTCGCCGCGACCGGCCTGATGGTGCTGGCGTTCTTCACTTTCCAGCGCTTCGTGAAACCCTCGATCGACGAAAGCAAGCTGCGCAGCAAGGCCGCGGCCGAAGCGAAAGTGCAAAAAGAGCGCGACAAGGAACGCGAAAAGGTCGAGGTCGAAGAGGCCAAGCAACGCAAGAAGATGCAATCGCTGATGTCGCGCGGCAAACAGGCCGTGGCGCGCCGCAAGTGGGAGGAGGCCAAGGAGGTCTACACCCAGGCACGCAAGCTCGACCCGATCAGCACCGAACCGACCCGGGCGCTCAACCTGATCTCGGCTGAAAAGCGGGCCAAGGAGCGCTTCGACCGGTCCGAGAAGGCGTTCAAGGAAAAGCGCTACGACGACGCCATCGCCCTGCATCGCCGCATTCCGGAGACATCGGTGTACCGCGCGGACGCGGACGAAGCGCTCAAGGCGATCGCCAAGCTGCTCGAGATCCACGGCGACAAGGCTTGTGGGCGCAGCGAGTGGGACGACTGCAAGCTCAACTACAGCCTCGCGATGAAGACCACCTTCGCCAGCGCTGAGCTCGAAGAGAAGTACGCCAAGGTCCTCAAGAAGACCAAGAGCAAACGGCGTCGGCGCCGCTGAGTCGCCCGTCGCCCCGTCCAGCCAAACGATCCAAACAGCCGGTCCCTGAACAACGGAGGCCCCCATGAGTCACGCATCCAACGACAGCGCATCCGTCCGCGAAGACATCGAATCCTTGCTGCAGGAGGGCCGCACTTTCGCGCCTCCCGCCGGTTTTGGGGCCAAGTCGATCCTCGGAGACGTCGCCGAAGTTGCCGCCATGCGCGCAGCGGCCGAAGCTGATCCCGAAGCGTGGTGGTCGCAGGTCGCCCGCGAAGACGTGCGCTGGATGAAGCCGTTTACCCGCGGTCTCGACCAGGCCAGGGCGCCGTTTTTCACCTGGTTTGAAGACGGCACCCTCAACCTGACCGACAACTGCCTCGACCGGCACTGCGAGACCTGGCGCGCCAACAAGGCCGCGATCATCTGGGAAGGCGAACCTGTCGGGACCGGCGGACCCGAGATTCGCACGCTCACGTACGCCCAGCTGCGCTACGAGGTGAACCGTTTTTGCCACGGCTTGACCAAGATCGGGGTCGGCAAGGGCGATCGGGTCGCGTTCTACATGCCCATGGTGCCCGAAGCGGCCATCGCGATGCTCGCCTGCGCGCGGATCGGGGCGATTCACAGCATCGTCTTCGCCGGCTTCTCGGCCGAGAGCCTGCGCGACCGCATCAACGACTCCGAGTGCAAGTGCGTCATCACCGCCGACGGTGGCTGGCGCAAAGGCAAGGTCCTCGCGCTGAAGAAGGTCGTCGACGAAGCCTGCGTCGGCGCGCCCAGCATCGAGTCTGTCGTCGTCCTGCGCCGCACCGAAAACGACGTCGCCTGGACCGAAGGCCGCGATCATTGGTGGCACGACATGGTCGATGGCCAGTTGGGCGAGTTCGCGCCGGTCGAACTGCCCGCCGAGCACCCGTTGTTCATCCTCTACACCAGCGGCACGACCGGCAAACCCAAGGGCGTTGTCCACACAACCGGCGGCTACACGACCTATGTAAGCCGCACGACCAAGTGGGTTTTCGACCTGCAGGAGCACGACGTCTACTGGTGCACGGCCGACATCGGCTGGATCACCGGTCACAGCTACGTGGTGTACGGCGTCTTGAGCAACGGCGGCACGACCTTGATGTACGAAGGCGCCCCCGCGGCGCCCGACTTCGACCGCTTCTGGGACATCATCGAGCGCCACAAGGTCACGATCTTCTACACCGCTCCTACAGCTATTCGGACGTTCATTCGCTGGGGCGATGAGCACGTCGAGAAGCACGACTTGTCGTCTCTGCGGCTGCTCGGAACGGTCGGTGAGCCGATCAACCCGGCCGCGTGGATCTGGTACCACAAGGTCATCGGTGGCGGTCGCTGTCCGATCGTGGACACCTGGTGGCAGACCGAAACCGGCGGGATCATGATCAGCGCGCTCCCTGGCGTGCAGACGTGCGTTCCCGGCTCAGCGACACGACCGCTGCCCGGCATCCTCGCCGACATCGTCGACCACGAAGGCAACAGTCAGCCCGACAACACCGGCGGTTTGCTGGTGATCCGCCACCCCTGGCCCGGCATGACCCGCGGCGTGTGGGGCGATCCCGATCGCTTCGTGCAGACCTACTGGTCCAAGATCGACGGCTGCTACTTCCCCGGAGACGGCGCGCGCCGCGATGAGAAGGGCAACTTCTGGATCATGGGCCGTGTCGATGACGTCGTGAACATCTCGGGCCACCGGCTCGGGACCATGGAAGTCGAATCGGCGCTCGTCTCCCACGATACGGTCGCTGAGGCCGCTGTTGTCGCCCGCCCCGACCCGATCACCGGACAGGCCATCGTCGCGTTTGTGACCCCGCAAAAGGGCATCGACGCCAACGACGCCTTGGCCAAGATCCTCTGCGGGCACGTCGCCAAGGAGATCGGCAAGCTCGCCGTGCCGGCCGAGATTCGATTTGCCGCCGCCGTTCCCAAGACGCGTTCGGGCAAAATCATGCGCCGCCTGCTACGCGAATTGGCCACCAGCGGGACCGTGACCGGGGATACGACAACGCTCGAGGATTACGGCGTCATCGAGAGCCTGCGCGAAGGCGACGAATAGGCCGTCGGGGAAGTGAAAACAGAGCGCGCCGAGAACGGCCAGCACGCCGAACGTCATCGAACAGAGCGCGGCGATGCGCCCTGTGCCACGCTACAGTGGGACCTCTTCGAAGCTGCCGCGACGGCCGGGTTGGTCAGGCATGGCGCAAATCTACCAGCGCGAAAGCAGGAAATCGCTGTCGTGGGGCGCGATTGTTGATCGATCGAAGAACTGTGCGAATCAGCCGAAGAACATGCGCACCTCGTCGGCGCGTGCGTGCAGGTCGCGGCGGCCCATGTCGATCAGGGCCTCGGCGAAGTCGCCATCGAACAAGAGAAACGACGCCCAGTCCGCTTCCCAGTCCTCTTCGCCCTTGTCGATGCGCTCGAGGAGCATGGAAAACGCCCACGAAAACGCGCCGGATTCGCGCAGACGTCGCACGTGCTCGCCCGCGATGCGTCCGATGTCGGCAGAAGGGCGGACGACCAGGCTGTCGACGTGGCGATAAGCGACACCCCGGACCTTGCGCATCACGTCGTCGATGCGGAGGCGTTCTTGCGGCGTCAGCACCTCGTCGAGCGTGGCGAGCAGCTTGTTGAAGCGCTCCAGGACCTGCAGGTCATAGCCGACGGGGTCGAGCAGCAGCGCGGTGAGCATCTTGCCGGCGAGAAAGACGGCGTCGGGGTAGGGCGACTCGGCGTGCAGGTCGCTCGATGAGGGTGGGTGCTGGGTGATTAGGTTGACCACCACGAGCCGGTCCGCGCCGCTGCGCAGGGCGGGTGCGATCGGGGTGTTGAAGCGCAGCGATCCGTCGACGAAGTGCCGCGCGCCGACCTTGCGACCCGGAAAGAGGAACGGGATGGCTGCCGACGCGAGGATCTCGTCGGGTCCGACCGGCCCATCGACGGCGCGGCGACGCGGGTCACGACTCGGCTCGAACGGCACATTGGGCGCGGTGTGGGCGAACATCGTGGTGACGCCGTCAGCGACGTCGAGGGCGGTGACGACGAGCGCATGGACGGTCGACGCGTCGATGTTGCGGCCGATCCGGTCCCACTCGATCGCGTCGCGGATGTGCAGTGACAAGGGCACCGGATCGAGCAGGCGTGGGCCGTATTCGCGGCTGCCGGGTGTGGGGTCTTTGGGCGGTTTCCACAGGTTCTTCGGCGCGACGGAGAGATGCGTGCCGATATCCAGCGAACGCCACACGTCCTTGAGCCGGTCGATGCCGAGGTCGCCGCGGTGGCCCATACTCGCGAAGAACGCCGAATTGACCGCGCCGACCGAGCTCCCGCAGAAGATTGAAAACGGCGCCTGGTCGGCGTCGGTCAGCCCGAGCACCTCGATGATGCCCGCGACGACACCAACCTCGTAGGCCCCGCGCGCGCCGCCACCGGACAGGACGAGACCGGTTCGTGGAGAGGCGTCGCCGGAGACGGTTCGCCAGACTTTGGCCATGCCGCATCGTAGCACTGTGCGCGTTTTATCGCCGCCGGTTCAATCGTCGCGATGCGCGGCCCGTTGCCACTTCATAAAGACAGGCGCGCCGGTCAGCTGCGGCCACCACCGTCCAGGGCGCTGCCGAAACACGACCAGCGCCTTGCGAACAAGGATGCGCAGCGGCAATTCCCACTGGGAGAACCTTGAAAACCCGAACTTCTCGAAGTACGCGGGCTTCTCGGTCGATAGCCAGAGCACCCGCGGCTGCAAGACCAAGGCTGCGTCCACCGCGGCCCGCATCAACGCGCCCCCGACACCGAGGCCTTGCGCGCGCGGATGAATCGAGACGGCCAGGATCTCGACATAGCCCGGCAAATACTCCCGCACCTGGGCGGATCCAAGCACCCCGCCGCGCCCGTCTCGCACCACGAGAAAGCCGGCAATGTAGCCGCACAAATAGGCCTCGGACTGCTGGGCGAGGGACCGTTCATCAGCGTTGGCGCGCATCGCCGCCACAATGCCCGGCACGTCGCGCAACTCAGCCCGACAAACTTCGTGCTCCCGACTCACCACCAACTCCAACCCGTGCTAAACGCAATGCTGGTCACCTAGAATGTAAAGGTTTGATTTTCCCATCAAATTCATGCGATCGAGCGAAGCCCCGGGCCTGAAGGCCCGGGCTCAGTTGAGCAAGCCCGCCTCCGCGGGCTCTGCCGCGAACTCCACCAGCAGCGGCTGCCTTAACCCACACCCCAACCCGGGGGTGTGATCTTTTACCCGGTCAGCTGTCGCTGTCCGGGCCGATCACACCCGGGGGCGTTGTTTCGTTTCTCCGTGGTGCAAGCACCACTGCACCTTGCTCGGTGACCTGCCGGACAC
>Ga0114932_10006286_pt1 | contig 10191 bp, 4 predicted proteins | sample 2SBtaG_2_FD_87286 | JGI IMG/M metagenome (GOLD analysis project Ga0114932, IMG submission 87286) | Deep subsurface microbial communities from Kolumbo volcano to uncover new lineages of life (NeLLi) - 2SBTROV12_ACTIVE470 metaG | ecosystem: Environmental > Aquatic > Marine > Volcanic ... | reverse complement strand
GATTCAGCCGCAACCTGAATACCGGTGAAGACGTGGGGACGGGGACCCGGATGCGCGTGGCTGAACAGACGGTACTGCACAGCGAATCGAGTCCGTCCCGGTTGCTGTTACCGGTGATCGACTCGGTGGTAAGGTTTGCATGATCCGCAGTGATCAACTCGTGACGGGAATCACCCGGAGTTCGCTACAATCGGCGGCTGCTGGTTGGTGGCTTTTTCGTGATGCTGCCCCGTGTTTCTTGTGTGTTGTTTGCCATGACAATTGACAGATATAGCCTGTTGTTGACGGTTGCCGCCTGGAGCCTGGTTTCACTGGGATCGGACCTGTCAGCTGCCGACAAGGTCGATTTCAAAAAACAGATCAAGCCGATCCTGGTCGACCGCTGTGTTGGCTGCCACGGGGCCAAGAAGCAGGAGTCGGGTCTGAGGTTGGATTTCCGCAAACCGGCACTGGCCGGCGGTGATTCGGGAGTGGCCATCCGAGCCGGGAAGCCAGCCGCGAGTTTGTTGCTGAAGCGGATTCGGTCTGCCGATCCGGATGAACGTATGCCCCCCAAGGGGAAACCATTGTCCGACGCCCAGGTAGCCCTGATCACGAAATGGATTTCCGAGGGTGCCACGTGGCCAGATGACGGCGGCATTGCCAGGCCGATCACTGATCACTGGTCGTTCCAGCCGATCCACGCGCCGCCAGTGCCGGAAATTGCGGGAAAGGGAGTTCGGAACGCGATTGACCATTTTGTGAGAGCCCGGTTGAAAGAGCATGGCCTGGTGGCTGCTCCCGAGGCCAACCCGAATACCTTGCTGCGACGGCTGCACCTGGATCTGACCGGAATCCCACCGACACCGTCCGAAATCGAGGCTTTCCTGGTCGAGCGGCAACGGGATCCCCAGGCCGCCTATTCGTCGGCGGTGGATCGGTTGCTGGAATCATCGCATTTCGGGGAACGCTGGGCGCTGGAATGGTTGGACATGGCTCGCTATGCCGACAGCGATGGCTATGAGAAGGATTTGCCCAGGCCTCACGCATTTCGATGGCGGGACTGGTTGATCGCTGCCATCAATCGAGATCTCCCTTTTGACCAGTTCACCGAGCAGCAGATTGCCGGTGACCTATTGCCGGGAGCGACCGACCAGGTTCGATTGGCAACCGGGTTTCATCGCAACACGCTGACCAATCGGGAGGGTGGTGTCGACCAGGAGGAATTCCGCGTCAAGGCCGTCGTGGACCGTGTCAACACGACTTTCACGGTGTGGATGGGCCTGACGGTTGGCTGTAGTGAGTGTCATTCTCACAAGTACGACCCGATCACTCAGCGGGAGTACTACGGCTTGTTCGCCTTCTTCAACAACGCGGACGAGCAGGACATCAAGGTGGCCCCTTCGGGCGCGGCGGGAGAACAATTCCAAAAGAAACGGCGACAGTTTCAGAGTCAACTGGCCAAGATCGAAGCGAGGATCAAGAAGATGATCTCCGGTTTGGGTCAGAGACAACGCCGCTGGGAGGTCTCTTTGAAGGGCCAGGGGACCAGTTGGCAGGATCTGGAGATGCCGAAACTGGAGGCGTCGTCGGGAGCCGTGCTGACGATTGGAACGGATCGGTCGATCCGGGTGGCCGGGAAGCCAGGAGGCAGTGATACGTACACGATCGAAGCGACAACCACGCTGGATCGATTGAGTGCGATTCGGGTGCAGGCATTGCCGGACGACGCTTTGCCGTCCAGGGGGCCGGGGCGAGCAAAAGATGGCCGGTTTGTTCTTTCCAGGCTGACCGCGATGGTTTCCGGCACTCCCGACGGCCCATTGATCAAGCTGCCGCTGGGCAATGCCCGAGACGTCGGGCACCTGGAAGATGCGACGGTTCTCAAGTCGCTAGGAGGCGAGACTCCCGATGGCTGGAATCCCCGGGCCGCACAGCCGTCCACTGCGGTTTTTGAAGTCGCGTCGTCCGTCACAAAATCCGGTTGGATAGGCAATCAGTTGCCCGGTGGTATTCAGGATGGGGCTGCACAAGTGTTCACAGTGTACGCCGGTTCCCCGATGCCGGCGGCCGGGTCCATCGACCGACTGCGGTACTGGTCAAAATCAGTCAAGGGGGCGGCGTGTGGATTCTACCTCTTGCGTCCTGACGGGTCTGGCGGGTTTCGGGTCATCCAGAAGCACGACATCGTTTCCAAGGGGGTCGGCGGCGCGACGGTTGAACTGGTGCTGCCGGTTCCGTGGAGCGTGCAACGGGGTGACGTGTTGGCGAATTCCAGCAAAGGTGGTCCGGGCTATCGGGTCGGTCCCTCGACCGACCTGGTGTATTTCCCGGTCAAGCGGTTCCCCGGTAAGAACCAGACCGTCGTGCTCGGAAAAATGCCCCGGTTCAAGGAGTCGCGACTCTACTTCCTGCAGGCACATTTTCAGCCGACAGTTTCGGTTGATCCAGGTCAATTGAAGCTCACCGAGCGAGCCGTTCGACGCGTCCGGATTCAATTGAAGCAGTCAAAGCCGAATCGCTCACTCGGGCGATTCCGTATCCAACTCACCTCGGTCGACGATCCGCTGGGACTGGATCGGCACCAAAAGGTTCCGTCGGCAATCTTACAGATTGTCAATTTGCCGGCAGCCGATCGCACGTCCCAGCAAAAGAAAACACTTCAAGACTATTACATCACTGTCGATCCTGTTGTGGCACCGCTTCGAAAGGAACTGTCGGAGTTCAAGAAGAAGGAACCAAAACTCGTCGCGACGGGCCATGTGATGGTCCGCCGCGGAACACCACGTCCAACTCATGTTCACAAACGCGGAAATTTCCTGGATCGTGGTGACCAGGTCACTGTTCACACTCCATCCTTCCTCCATCCGTTAACTCCACGAGGCGAGTCAGCGGATCGGTTGGACCTGGCCCGCTGGATCACCAGCCCGAAAAATCCACTGACGGCTCGAGTGGCAGCCAACCAGGTCTGGAAACAATTGTTTGGCCGAGGCCTGGTGTCGACATCCGAGGATTTTGGCAGCCAGGGGTCTCCACCCAGCCACCCCAAGATGCTCGACTGGCTGGCGACCGAGTTCCGAGCGTTGGGGTGGAGTCGTAAGAGATTCATCAAGCTGATTGTCATGTCTGGTACGTATCGACAATCATCAGCTGCCGATGCCGAGCAGGTGCGACGAGATCCTCTCAACCAGTGGCTGTCACGGCAAAACCGTTTCCGGCTCAGTGGAGAGCTGATTCGCGATCAATATCTGGCCGCTGCTGGAACGTTGAATCCCAGGGTCGGGGGCAGAAGTTTTCGTCCGCCGTTGCCTCCCGGGGCCAAGGCCATTCAGTTCGTCAACAAGTGGTCCGAGGACAAGGGGGAGGAACTGCGTCGTCGGGGGCTCTACATCCACCTGCAACGGAACTTGATGTTGCCGATGTTGATGACCTTTGACCGGCCCGATGGCATAGTCAGTTGCACCCGTCGTGAACGATCCAATACGCCGTTACAGGCACTGACGCTGCTTAACGGCTCAATTTTTGTTGACGCCGCCCGGCAGTTGGGACGGCAACTGGCGGAATCTGATGAGGCGTTGAGCGAGAGAATCCGCACGGCATATTTGAGGACTCTTGGGCGAGAGCCCAGTCCATTCGAAGCGGACCGAGTGCAGCAATTGCACTCGAAATTGTCGAAACACTTCCAGGACGACAAGCAGGCGGCGGCACAACTGACCGAAGGCCTTGGTGTGAAAAAGCCGATGGTCGAAGAAACCGCGGCCTGGGTCACCGTGGCCCGGACACTCTTGAACCTGGACGAAGTGATTACCAGGGAGTAGTGGAACGATGAGAACTTTCGTACCGCACATGCGGAACCAGTTGGAACAGTTGATTGCAGACACGACGCGTCGGGACTTTCTGACGTCCAGCGCGAGTGGGCTGGGTGGCCTGGCATTGTCGGCTCACCTGGCCAGCGAACTGGTTGCAGACGAAAACACACTGCGGGTCCGCCCGACACCCGGCTCGGGATCACATTTCTCTGGCCGGGCCAAAGCCTGCATATTCATTTACCTGGCGGGTGCTCCGAGTCATCTGGAGTTGTACAGCCCCAAGCCGACGCTCAAAAAATTCAATGGCCAACAATTGCCCGATTCGCTCACCAAGGGCGTGCGGTTCGCGTTCATCAATAAGAACGCGACGTTGATGGCTTCGAAGCGGCCGTATCGGCAACACGGTGAGTGTGGAATGTGGTTCTCCGATCGCCTGCCGCACGTGTCCCGGCACGCGGACGATATCTGCATGATTCAGACGATGCATTCCGAAGCGTTCAATCACCATCCGGCCCAGATGCTCATGTGCTGTGGCCAACAGAAGTTTGGCCTGCCGAGCATGGGAGCGTGGTTGAACTATGGCCTGGGAGCTCCTTCGAAGAACCTGCCGGGATACATCGTGTTGGCTGCTGGACCTGCTGCTCGTGGCGGAGCCACGCTGTATTCAAATGGATTTTTGCCCTCGACTGTTGCCGGTGTCCTGTTTCGATCAAAGGGCGAACCGGTTCTTAACCTCAACAATCCCAAGGGACTCAACACCGCCGCGCAACGGATTTCGCTGGATGCGTTGAAAGATCTCAACCGGGGTCGGTTTGGGGCATTGGGGGACCAGGAGATCAACAGCCGGATCGCGGCCTACGAATTGGCATTCCGCATGCAATCTGCGGCTCCTGACCTGATCGACCTGGCTGGAGAAACCAAGCAAACTCTCGCGAGTTACGGTGTACAACGGAAAGGCGTGCCCGGCGACTTCTCTCGCAACTGTCTCCTGGCTCGGCGGATGGTCGAACGAGGTGTGCGATTCATCAATATCTTTCATGGTGGTTGGGACGCTCACGGCGGACTGGAAGGCAACGTGGCCAACAACTGCAACGTCGTTGATCAACCGGTGGGTGCCTTGTTGGCTGACTTGAAGCAGCGCGGCCTGTTGGATTCGACACTGGTGGTGTGGGGTACCGAGTTTGGCCGCACGCCCCTGGTGCAGGGCAAGGACGGTCGGGATCATCACCCACACGCCTTCCCAATTTGGATGGCCGGCGGTGGAGCTCGCGGTGGATACACCCACGGTCGCACCGATGAATTGGGGTGGTCGATCGAAGAGAATCCCGTTCACGTCAATGATTTGCAGGCGACCGTGATGCGGCTGTTCGGAATCGACGACAAGAAATTGATTCACCGGTTCAAGGGACTGGATTTTCGTCTCACGGGGGTCGGTGACACCGGGCACGTGATTCCGGAGTTGATTGGTTGAGCGAGCGGAACTGTTTTTGTCACCCGCGTGTTTTGTGGAAACGATCGATGTGGAGTCGTCGTCCTTTTGTCAGTGCCGTGGTCGTCCTCGTTCTGTGCGGCGGTGTTGATGTCTCGTTGCTGGTCGAGGTGTCCGCAGCAGATGTTGAGTCGACCGAGACGATCGTTTCGCGATTGGTGGCTGCAGCACGAATTTACGACAAACGGGAAATGAGAGCCGCATCGGATCAGTTGGTGCAGAGGGGGACTGCTGCAGTTCCTGGTTTGCGTTCGATTCTCGGGAATGTCGACGACAACGTTCGCTGGCAGGCGGTCGTGGCCCTGGGGAGAATCGGTCATCCAGCGGCGATGGAGTCTGTGCCGGAATTGGTCGTCGCCTGTCGCGACCGTGATGCAGATGTTCGCGGAGCGGCCGCAGTGGCACTGGGGCGATTGCGTGCCAGGGCGGCACGAGAAGCCGTTGGGCCACTGCGACTGGATGGACAGCCAATGGTTCGTTCGGATGCCTGGTGGGCCTGGTGGCAATTGACCGGGGACAAGAGGGCGGTCACTCAATTGGTTTCGCTGTTGTCATCCAAGGATTGGTTGGCCAGTGGCCACGCTTCCGAACACCTGGCGGCTATTGGCGCTACAGCCGTGCCACAGTTGGTTGAACGGTTGTCTGGTGGGCGACTCAAGAGTCGTCGGCTGGCTGGGGAGACGCTGCGGCGGATGGGGCCACGAGCCGGAAAGGCGATCCCGAAATTGCTGCGCTTGCTCAACGCCGATGATCAAAAAGTGGCGGCAATTTCGGCGAGAGTCCTGGGTGGCCAGGGAGTCGCGGCAGTGTCCGGATTGAGTGACTGTCTTGATTCGCCTCGGAAGCACACGCGACGACTGGCAGTTGTCGCACTCGGTGAAATAGGTGCGGCGTCTGGAATCGTCTGCTGTCGACTGTCGAAAGAATTGCGAGTGGCGACCGGCCAGGAGTTGTTGCAGTTGGTCACGGCTCTGGGACGGATTGGTTCAACTGCCGGTGTCGCGGTTCCCGGACTGGTCGCGGCACTGGGCGACGAGAACCAGGATGTTCGTGGTGCAGCGTGTGAAGCCCTGGGCCGAATTGGTTTGCGGTCACGTTCGGTTGTTGACGGCCTGGAAAAAGTCGCACAATCAGATCCGATTGATTTTGTCCGGCTTGCTGCCCGGAACGCTCAGAAGACACTTCGGAACAACCCCGATCGAGTGTTGTTTGGAGAGAGGTTGCGGTCGGGGAAACGCGAGACAGAAAAAGGGACGTTATGAGACGACGGGAACGACGAGGCCGTGGCTTGGGGATGGCGGCCTGCGTATTTGGCTTGCTTTCGATGACAGCCGGCCGTGTGTCGGCAGATCAGCCCGTGGACTTTTCGCGGGAGGTGCTGCCGATCCTTTCCAACAAGTGTTTTGTCTGTCATGGGGCGGATGGAGAAGCCAGGGACGCGTTGCGGCTGGATTCGTTCGCAGCGGCGACCAAGGTGAAGGAAGGGCGACGCGCGATTGACCCGCGGGAGCCGAAGAAAAGCCAGGTCCTGATTCGGATCCATTCAGCCGACGATCCGATGCCTCCGGCCGACGCTGCAAAACAGTTGACCGCGACAGAGCGTGATGTGCTGGACCGATGGGTTCGGCAGGGGGGGAGTTACGCCAGGCACTGGGCGTTTGTGCCACCGGTGAAGACCAGACCAGATGGCCAGCAAAAACATGTGATCGACGCTTTTGTCGCGGCGAAGTTGCGAGTCAACAAGTTGGAATTTGCTGGTGCGGCCAATCGGAGAACCTTGGCGCGACGGGTGGCACTGGTGTTGACGGGATTGCCGCCGGATCCCAAGCCCCTGGCCGCGTTTCTGGCCGACCGGCGTCAGGATGCTTACCAGAGGTTTGTCGATCAGTTGTTGAGCCATTCGCGTTTCGGGGAACACCAGGCCAGGTATTGGCTGGATGCGGTGCGGTATGGTGACACTCATGGTCTGCACCTGGACAACCGGAGGGGGATTTTTCCTTTTCGGGACTGGGTGGTGTTGGCCCTGAATCGGAACCTTCCGCTCGACAAGTTCATCACCTGGCAGTTGGCCGGTGACCTGTTGAAAGATCCGACGCTCGAACAACTCGTGGCAACCGGGTTCGTCAGAATGAACCCGTCGACGGCCGAGGGGGGAGCGATTCCCGCGGAGTTCCAGGCCAAGAACAATTTTGATCGAGTGGAGACTCTGGGCACTGTATTCCTGGGGATGTCGCTGACATGTGCAAGATGTCATACGCACAAGTACGACCCGATTCCACAACGGGAGTACTACCGTCTGATGGCTTTCTTCAACAGCACGGCCGAGTCTTCGATGGATGGGAACAAATACGAGTATGGCCCGGTGATTCGCGCTCCGGGGAGTCTGGCCGGCTGGCGGGATTGGGATGGTCTGCAGGTGATGCAGAAGGACCTCCTGGCCCGCAGCAGTAAACAATTGGAATCTCTGAAAACGGTGACCCCGGCGGCGAAGAAAACCTGGGCTGCGACGGATCCGGCTGGCCGGTTGAAGCGGGTCGCCGATCCCAAGGGACCGTTTGCCAAGCTCGAACTTCACAAGCAGGCGGTGGCACTGGTTGGGCGAATTGCTGAAGTTCGAAAGACTTTTACGTCGACGTTGGTGGCTCGTGACCTGGCCAAGCCACGCACCACCCGGCTTCTGGAGCGGGGTGAATACAATCGGCCGCAAGGGGACTCGCTGGAACCTGGCGTCCTGGCCGTGATGGGCCAGTTTCCCGAGGGGGCTCCACGGAACCGGCTGGGGCTGGCTCGCTGGCTGACGTCTCGGAACCACCCGTTGACGGCGAGGGTGTTGGTCAACCGCATCTGGCAACGGACTTTCGGTGAGGGCCTGGTGCGGACCCCGGAGGACTTTGGTCTGCAGGGACAGCAGCCCACCCATCCCCAGTTGCTGGACTGGCTGGCCGTGGAATTGCACGACAGCGATTGGGATCTGAAACACATGCTGCGATTGATGGTGACAAGTCGAACATTTCGCCAGAGTTCTGCGAGGCGACCTGTGGTGGAGGACCCGGAAAATCGGCTGTTGGCGCGGGGCCCCAGCCACCGCCTGGATGCGGAGGTGATCCGAGATATGGGGTTGTGGGCCAGTGGGCTGCTGATTCCGCAAGCCGGTGGTGAAGGGGCAAAGCCCTATCAGCCCGGAGGCTTGTGGTCGGCACTGATGCACCCGGCCAGCAACACCAAGCGTTACGTTGTCGACAAGGGGCCGCGGCTTTATCACCGCAGTCTTTACGTGTACTGGAAGCGAACCAGTCCTCACCCGATGATGACACTGTTCGATGCTCCCAGCCGGGAATCGAGTTGCGTCCGACGGTCTCGGACCAACACGTCGTTGCAGTCCCTGGGTCTTCTCAATGAAACCCAGAGAATGGAAATGGCACGGGTTCTCGCCGGGCGGTTGCTGCGTGAGGCGAAGGATGATGATGGCCGTCTGAACCTGTTGTTTGGATTGCTGGCGTCCCGGAACCCCAATCCACGAGAACGTGCGGCCTGCCTGGGGTTGCTCGGGGTGATGACCACCCGTTATTCGAAGTCCTCCAAGGCCGCCCTGGCATTGCTGGGGACGGGCGACTCGCCTCGAGACGCAAAACTCGACACCGCTGCACAGGCTGCCTGGACCCAGGTGGCCGCGACCGTGTTGGCCAGCGATATCTCGATTCTCCTCTATTAGCGGCCTCATACGATCCACCTCGTCCGATCCTTCAATATTGTTTCCGACAACTCCCGGTGCAATCACCATGAACACACCTCGTGACTTCGAGTTGAATCTGACCCGCCGCCAGTTGTTCGGTCGTGGTGCCCTGGGCCTGGGCACTGCGGCGATGGCGCAACTGCTGGGAACGGACCTCCAGGCCACCGGTGCCGATGCAAAATCAGGACTGCATCACCCGGCAAAGGCCAAGCGGGTGATTTACCTGTTTATGAGCGGCGGCCCCAGTCACCATGACCTTTGGGACGACAAGCCCAAGATGCGCGAGATGTATGGCCGGCCACTGCCCGAACACATTCGCAACGGGCAACGGATCACCGGGATGACGGCCCGGCAGAAGACGCTTCCCGTTTGTCCGAGCAAGTACAAGTTCACCAGGCACGCCAACAACGACCGGGGAGTGTGGGTCAGTGAGTTGCTGCCGCACACGGCCTCGGTTGCACGAGAACTGTGCGTGGTGCACAGCACATTCACCGACGCGATCAATCATGATCCGGCGATCACATACATCCAGACCGGTAGCCAGATTCCAGGCCGTCCCAGCCTGGGTGCGTGGTTGAGTTACGGGCTGGGCAGTATGAACGAGAATCTGCCCGGCTACGTGGTGATGCACGCCCGAACCAGTTTTGCAGAACAGAGCCTGTTCAGTCGCTTGTGGGGGACCGGGTTTTTGCCCTCCGATCACCAGGGGATTCTGCTCCGTAGCCAGGGGGATCCGGTCCTGTATCTCAGCAACCCGGCCGGCGTGGCGAGACGAGATCGGCGAGTACAACTCGACACATTGGCATTGCTCAATCGCGAGCAGCACAAGCGTTTTGCCGATCCGGAGGTGCTGGCACGGATCAAGCAGCACGAGATGGCCTACCGTATGCAGTCCTCGGTTCCTGAATTGATGGACTTGTCGCAGGAATCCAAGGAGACGTTCGAGTTGTACGGCGAAGCAGCTCGGCAACCGGGGTCATTTGCTGCGTGTTGCCTGAACGCCCGCCGACTGGCCGAACGAGGAGTTCGGAACATCCAGGTCTTCCACCGTGGTTGGGACGCTCATGGTTCACTGCCTCGCGAGCACGAGTCCCAGTGTCGTGATGTGGACCAGGGATGTGCCGCTTTGATCAAGGACTTGAAACGTCGAGGAATGCTCGACGAGACTCTTGTCGTGTGGG
>Ga0114932_10006285_pt1 | contig 10192 bp, 17 predicted proteins | sample 2SBtaG_2_FD_87286 | JGI IMG/M metagenome (GOLD analysis project Ga0114932, IMG submission 87286) | Deep subsurface microbial communities from Kolumbo volcano to uncover new lineages of life (NeLLi) - 2SBTROV12_ACTIVE470 metaG | ecosystem: Environmental > Aquatic > Marine > Volcanic ... | reverse complement strand
CTTGTCGAACACTTGTGTAACACTTTGTCGAATGTGTAACACCTTGCCTCCATGCCCTACCGGGCTGGTGCTGGACATCGCGGAACAGCCCAACCCGGCAGGCGTGGCGCCAGGGAAGCGCCACGGGCTCCGAACCGTCAGAATGTACACATTTGACACACGGCGCCAACCACCCAAGAAACAAAAAAAACACCCCCACCGGTTTCCCGGTTGGGGGTGTTGTGCGCTACGCGCGCGCTGGGCGCGTAGTTTGGCGCGCGCTTACCATATTACGCGGGGCGCACCTGGGGTTTTCCTGGGGTGCTACTTTGTCAGATTCGTCAGACTCTCCACACTGGCAACGCCAAACGCAATCGACCAGTGTAGACCCATGTCGGCTAGGTCTCCCCACGTACACGGGTACGTCTTGCCGTCGACATAGGTATAGTGCCCCGCAACAAACTTGGGCGGCACGGGACCCTTTGATTGTCCGTGTGGTTCATACCTGACTAGCCGAGCTTCCGGCCGCCAGCCTTCAACGATTGAGTACCACGCGTGCTCCACGGCTAGCAATCGCATGGCGTCGCCGCGGTCCATATCGCAATCACCGACGAGCGTTGACAGCTCGTCAGCCGGCACGCTGATAAGCTTGTGCGCGTCCAGGTAGTCGATAACGGCCGACTCTATCACGTCGATATACTTTTGCGCGTCAGGCGAACAGTCCTCTACCCGCACGTTTCCTATGCTCGCGATCATTTCCGCGTCAACTGCTACGCGTTCTCGGTTGTCAGTCGCTTTCATTGTTTCGCCTTTCTTCTAAGGTATCTTCCGACGGCGTGCGCTATCACACTAGAGCGCGTCACCTCGTTCGCCTCGGCTATTGCGTCGATACGCTCCACCCAATCACGCGGGATGGATGCGCCAACCGGAACAGTAACGCCGGCACGCTTGTACATGCGCGGTCTCCCGCTGCCCTCACGCCGGCCGCCGTGGCCGGCTGTCTTGCTCTCGATCATTCTCGCCCCTTTCTAATTTAGGAACCATCGAATCCGGGTAGACGTCTTCGCCCTCTGACCGCCAGACGCGGCGCCCGCATAGCGGACACAACGCCGGCGGATGGTCTGCGCCTACGTCACCGGCACCACACGCACAGAACCAATTACCCGTCACGGCTTGCACCTCCGCAAATGCTCCAGCTGACTGGAACCAACCACGCACAATTCCAGACCACCGGGGACAAGCCGAAACGCTTTCTGCTCTGACTCCAACGCCCGCAGCTGTTCGCGCACCTCGTCCGCTGTTGCTGTGCGGATGCGCTCCCCACTCGCAAACGTCCCGCGCTCGTCACGCGCCACGCACAAACAGCCGTAGGCGCGGCGCTCCCACAGCGTGGCCCGCGCCGCGTCCCGCTGGCGCTCATAGCCGATAGCAAGACGGGCTATCCGGCCGGGCTCGCTTTCCATCACGTCTATGAGGTGCGCCCACGTCTTCGCGTTCCTGGCCTGCCATGCGGCCGCCTCGAACGCGGCACGGTCCAGCAACACCAACGACCGCGGCCCGTGCCAGCCGTCACGGTTGACGCTCGGCCGGGTCTCCCACGTTCGCAGCAGCTCGGCTGACACAATTTCGCGCCCCTCTTTCAATGTCTATTCGCTCATCGGTTCGCCTTTCTAATCGGACAACAATCGGACAACAATCGGCCAACACGTCACCACGTCAACGGCTATCCCTATCTGTGCTAGCTTGCGTGCTATCGCTTCTAGGCTGCGCTCTATGTTGGCCAGCTCTAGCGGCGTGGCGTCGCCGTACCCTTCGGCCCGCGCGTACCACGTAGAGCCGTTCATACACTCGGCGAGAATCTCACGCCGTAGCCGGTTGCGCCGCTCGCTGTACTCTGGATGGCTGACGACAAACGGCGCCGGCCGATAGCGTCCCGGCTGCCAATCGGTTGGCGCCAGCTCGGCGAACATTTCGCGCTGTTCGGCGTCCACCTCCGCCCGTGACCAGACCGCCCGTTCCCCCGGCGCCGCGTCCGTCAGAACGTCCGTGATTGCGTCGACAATCTCCAGCCGGTCTAGGATGATCTCGGCTTGCGCCGCCGTTAGTTTTAGCGTGCTACTTTTCATTGGTTCGCCTTTCATAATCGGACAACATTTCGCAAACGTCACGCTGGCTGTCGTGCATACGCGCCGCCGCGTAGCGTGGCCGCACAAACTTGGACCACGTGCGGTCCTCGGCCGGCAGCCGCGTATAGGTGACAAGGTCGCCAGCCGTCATCCTCATAAAGCCTAGCGACTGGACAACCCACAATTCCCCGTCCAGGTCAATCACGTCCCCCATCGATACGGAACAGCTACCCCGCACGGGCTGAAAATCATTCTGTCCCTTTTCAAAGATCAACGATAGAACCTGCTCCGTGGCCATTTTCTCCAGGCCCTTGGCCGGCACAACCACGCGCCGCAGCTCGGCGCCGTGGTCATTCGCCAGCATATACACGTCAAACGTTTTCGTTTCTCTGCTCATTGTTTCGCCTTTCAGATTTAAAATGAAACTGTCGCGACAGTGTGCGACAGTAGCCTACACGCTTTCATACTCGGTGCGCCCCTGCTTCGAAACCGTGCGGCGCCGGCCGTTGCTCTGTATTTGCAGCAACCGCCGCGCGCCACGCTTGCCGACTATCTCGGCTTGCTGCGCTATACCAGTAAAACCGCCATCCGCGAACAGCCACGGACCGAACACCTTAGCCACCGTATACTCTCGGCCGTTAAACGTCACGCTGTCGCCGGCTTCAATCGCCCGCGGGTCATTCGCTGAAAATGTCGTCATTGCTTCGCCTTTCAGATTGAGAAAAGAAACCGGCGAACCGCCGCACGGTGCGGCGGCTTGCCGTGTCACACTTACGCGCCAAGCGCCAGCGTAGCGGCTTGGCGCACCGCGCGGTCACTATCGCTTGCGAACGCCCGCGCCAGTGGATGCGTAGCGCGTCGCGACTGGTCATGCTGTGACCAACCCTGGACCGCATTGAACAGCATCCACCCGGTGGCGCGTCCGCTCTGCACCTGCGCCTCATCACGGCCAGTCGCTTGATACTCACGCACCAACCGATTCAGAATTGCATCCGTGCGCCGGCGGTGCATGGTAACCGCTCGCTGCGAAGTCAGCTCTTCCGGCCGTCCGTAAATCTCGGCGAGATAATCAGCTACGATAAGCTCGCGCGATTCCATACGTTCCGCCGCGTCGGCGACGTTCGCCCACCCAGCTTGCAACCCACGCAGCTGGTCAACCAGCTTGCCCACGTTTTCACGTAGGCTGCGAGTGTGGCGGATGCTAGTGACCGTCTCGCGTGCGGCTTCGATCATTACCATGTTACGGCACGCGTCACGGTACAACCCGACCGACACCGTAAAGGCCCGCGCATCATAACCGGCACGAATAACCAGCCGGGGGAAGATAGCGTCAGCAATCTTGCCGGCTCGCTTCGCGTCGAAAATCTCGCGGCGGTAGTTCTCCGTCGGCCGGATTTGCACGTGGTGGCCATTGGCAAACAGCGTTTCAACCTGCGGCGCTGTATCCGCGTCCCACACGCTGGCGACTGCTTCTGTTATGGCCAGCACGTCGTCAACCGTATGGGGAACGTACCCGGCTTTACAGGCACGCCCGACACATTCGCCGTTGTCACTTCGGAATAGACCATAGTGCGGCGTTCGCATGTTCTCGGGCCCCGTCAAGGGAAACTTGTCAACGCTAAAATCAAACGCGTTGCGAACAGTATCAACGATAGGACTAGTGGTAATAATAGTACTCATGGTTTCGCCTTTCAAAAGTGTAAAGAAAACAACCGCGACAGCGTGCCGCGTCTTAGCTCACGTCAAACGCCACTCGCGTCAGAGTAAAGCCCGCACAGTTTGAAGTCTGTTTGAGATTTCTCGCTTCGGCGTGGCCGTCCGCCTCGTTGCCGAAAACCCCCACCGTCATGCTTTCGCCATTCGGTTGAACCGCCGTCAGGACAAAGGTTACCAGTTCGTTATTGGTCATCTTAGCCGCAGTGTGCTTACTCATTGTTTCGCCTTTCAAATGTGTGAAGAAAACAACCGCGACAGCGTGCCGCGTCTACTCAATAGCGGGGGACGCTTACAACCAGCTTGGCCCGCTTTTCAACTTGCCGCGTCAACTCACTCAACATCAACGTCAATCCGATAATCAGACTGATAGTCAACATGGTTTCGCCTTTCAAATGTGAGGAAAACAGACGCGGCACGGTGCCGCGTCTTAGCTTCTAGCCGCTTCCTCTTTGTTCCACCTGTCCGCCCGCATCGCCCACGACAAGCCGGGGAATTCATCCTCCACCCATCGCGCGCCGTTCTCGGCGGCGGTCAACACAAACTGCGCTTCCTTCAACGCCTCTTCTCGGCTGTCTTCGTTGCACAGCCAAATATCTTCGAAGTAAACCGAAACACTATCGTTATCCGAAAAGTGCTTAGTCTTTACGTTCCACTTATGCTTACTCATTGTTTCGCCTTTCAGTAGAGATAAGAAACAGACGCGGCACCGTGCCGCGCCTACGCGTTCTTTCGCGTGTTCAACTCCTGAAAACAGTAGTGGGACGTTTAGTGAACCCGTCCGCCAACGATTGGCTTCAGCGAAGTCACGAGGTAGGGACCGTAAGTGACTTTGTTGTTCTGCGTGAAGTCAAGAAGATGCTTGTCAACAATCAGAAAAACATTGACGCCGAACATGTCGTAAGTGATCTGGTACTTCATTGTTTCGCCTTTCAGTTAGAGATGAGAAACGTTCACGCGTCCGGTGTATGGTATGGCCTGCTGTGGCTGTCAGCGTATTCGCGTGACAGGGTAGCCCGGCTGAACATTTCATCGGCCCGCGTGGTTGTTCTGTTTCTCGCTTTGCCCCTCGTCCGCTCGGCGTTCGGTTCGTTGCCGTGGCGGCGCTTCCCTCGGGGAGGTGCTTTCTGGCTCCATTGGATTGTTGCCAGATGCAAAGCGTTCGAATTGTCAAAGAGCTTAGAGGCGAGCGGCTTCGTTTGCCGCGTGGGTCGTTTCCAACCCCCAACCTCTATAAACCATTATCGGTCATAGCTGCAGGATATCAAGAGCAAAACGGGAAATATCGCTAAGTCACGTGCTGGCAAGGGTTTACGCGCACGGATTTCTGGCGTTTTGCGCCTGCGTGCTTGTATAGCCGCAGAAAAAGACCCCCCTGCGCACCGTTTGCGCACCGTTTACCGGCCTGGGATACGCTCCACGGCCGCTGTCAGACTCTCCACGGACCGCGTCAGGTTGCCGATTGCGTATTTTAGTTCCCGCTGTTCGTCGGCTACCGCCCGGATAAGCTCGGCATTCTTGCTGACGCGTGCTTCAATGTCGGTAGCGGCGCCGCCGCGTAACGCTCCAGCGCTCTCCACGCCTAGCAGCGCAGTCAACAACCCCAGAATCGCGTGCGTGCTCCACCGGTTGCCGTTACCTTCGTTAGTCATTTGTTCGCGCTCCGGTATGGGAACCACTCATTGAGCTTGCGTTGGCGCCGCTTGCAGGCGCCGCATTGTTTGACGCCTAGCGCGCTGGTCAGCCGCTTGATTGTATCGCCGAGCCCGGCAGACTTGCCAGCCGAATCAGGCGCCGGATAGTGCGCACCACAAGAACACGTCAACGGGAAGTCATCCGCGTCAATCTTCTCCGTTCGAAACATACACCGCGTACACTGCCAAGCCATTTACAGCGCCTCAATGTCAACACTGGTTCCGGTGGCGTCGCATACCGGCGCCATGGTCGGCGGACTAGTGCCGGCGCTGCTCACCGAATCGAGCGGAAGCGCCGCCGTCAGATCGGTACAATCTGCCGGCCTGTCAATTTCTGTTTTCCAGATATACCAGAACGACACGAACAGCCCGGCCGCCGCACCGTAGAACGGTAACAGAGCTTGCTGCATAATCGCCGTTGCTTCTATCTTGTCCGTTGTTGTGTTGTGCTTCAACAGTAGACTCAACGCCGCCGTATCCGATCGCCCTGACGCGTCGGCGCAGTTAGTCAACGGCGCCGCCGTCCACAAACACCCATCCTCCGTTTTCCCGGCGTAGTTCACGACAACCGTTTGCGCCATGGCAGGACAGGATGGACAGTTGCCATTACTCGCCATCGCCGGCAATGACACTTTGACGCGTTCTGGTATTTCGTCATCCTGACAACCGGACGTCTCGCATTCTCGGTTTGCGTCCTTGCAACTGCCACACTCGCCGGATCCGCTTGCCGTCGTGTAGTTGTCAAACCTCACCGCACCGTAAGACGTATCGGCGCCCACGCCCCCGCACGGCTCATCGTCTATGCCTGTCACGGGGTGCTCTATCGTTTCCGTTATCACTCCGCCGCGCGCGTCCGGTCCCGTGACGGAGCCGTAGAACGTAGGCGGACCGGTGCCGGTTTCCTGCTCCACTATCAAACAGAAACTAAGCTGATACCACACGCCCGGCGAGATTGACAACGGCTTCGCAACCAGCGTATCGCCGCCGCTGCCACCGGTCGCAATCTCTAGCGCTCCGGTCTTGTTGTCGCCTGTCTTCAGTTGTAGCCTTATCTGCGTGTCACCGATTCCGTCCAAACATAGAAACGCCTTGGAGCCCATCCCGTTAATAAAGACATCCGCCTGATTGTACTGGTTCGGCGTTCGGTACTCCGGCAGAAACTTGACATAGCCGTTGGCGCCGCTGGTACACACTAACTGATTATTCGACACACGCCACACGCCTACATTTTCCTGCCATAGACAGCCCACCTCTTCGGAGTCGGATCGGTCGAAAGTATCGGAGCCCGGCACACAGTCACACTCACACTGTGGGCAGGCTTCGTTTGCTTCGCTGAACGCGTCGCCAAAGCTCAGGTAGTCGAAGTAAACCGCGTCAGTTGATGCGCTCGCCGCTTCGGTTCCTACTCCGCATTCCGTGCCGGCTGTCTGGTTACTGGTTCCGATTGTGCAATACGCGCTCACCTGCGTAGGCGTAACGCCGCCGGTCCAGCCGAACATGCCTTGACGCTCCGGCGCCGGCCCCGCTGGCGTATGCTCTACCGCCGCCGTTATCACGTAGTCATTACTACTACCAACCGGCTCACTGACACACACGTTGATTGTCTGCCAGTCTTCCGGCTGCAGGTTGTCCAGGTATCCCGTTGGCCCTACCTGCGTCGGAGATCCTCCGCCGCTCCCATAGTGGCGCCAGATTTTCAGCGTCCCGCAGCCGTCACCGGTATAGCTCACAATCACGCGATAGTGAACGCCAAAGCTCTGATAGCCGGCGAACACTGTGACCGCCGCCGAGTCAGGCGAACGGAACCGGGTCGAGATTGTTTGATAGCGCTGGCCGGCTGTGTCGTAAACAATCAACCGGTCACTGCCGGTGGTCGATAGCTCCCCGTCCGCAATCGTCCACGTTCCGCGCGTCTGCGTATAGTCGGCTAGGGTGTCGGTGCTAAAGTCATCGAACAAACGCGAACAGCCGCACGGGTCGCAGCCCGGCGCGTCTTGCTTCCAACCCATCGCAACACCTTAGCACGGGACAACAACTAGCCACCAATCACCGAAGCCATCACGCGCAAACAACGCAAACTTTCCCGAGTCTACCGCGCTCCCGATATTGTAAACGGTAGTCTCTCCGCCGTCCGCTTCGCGTTGCGTCAGGTTTGTTGTCCCGGTGTCCCGGTAATAGATGGCCGCCGTACCGGTTCCCGGCACGTTACCACTAAGCGCCGTCACGGCTGTTGTAGTCTTGCCGGCGTATAGTCCTGGCGCCGTTGCCGGCGCGCTGTTCACCTGCGCCGCCAGCTGTACCGACAAGTCCCGCACCTGATACGATAGCCGGTGATGATCCCGGCGGAGCTGTTGCAAGCCCTTCTCAGTCAGTGTAATTGCTGCCGGCATTTGCTAGCCCTTTACGTCCGCCTGACACGTTACGCGGCCCACCCGAAGAATCACAGCGGTTGCCGTGGCGGAGTCGACCACACTAGCACGCACGCGAATATTGAGCACGGACCCCGGAACCAATCCGCTACCGTCCAGAACAAAGCTATTTTCCGCGGCGGTCAAACTATTTACCGAAGCCGCCGCCGTGCTCACCAGATCCGAGCCACTGACCGCGCCCTCGTCGTTGGATAAGTACGCTTCCACGTCTACCACTGCGGTGCCATCGCTGACCGTTGTGACCATACCGGCCTTCACCTTCACGCGTACCGACTGCGCCGCCGTGAACTCTACCGGCAGCGGCCAAGTAAATAGCGCGTATTGTGTCACGCTCGCCGCTTTACTGTCTGACGTCTGAATGGCCAGCGTATCGGTTCCGTACGCTGTGCCGACAATCGCCAAGTCATCGCCCGCCGCCGTCCCCGGCAGTACAGTTTGTGGCGCGTCATGAACGCGCATCTCCGTAAATGGTATGGCGTAGTTCGCTAGGTTGTCCTGTACTATCTGCGCACGCGCCAAGCCCGGCTGTAGTTCGCCGGAGTACGTCACGTCGCCGCTGACAATAATACTGTCACCAAATTCGGTAGGCATGGTCTCACCTTATGGGATTGGTAGCCACTTAAATAGCTTTTTGAAATCACGTTCCGGGTATATCGAATAGCACAAATACACCTTCTGCGCGCTCGGCGGGTTGGGTTGGCCCTTGCCGTCCAAGAATACCGGCTTCGTTATCTGGTTGCCGTTGGCGTCTTGCATGGCCCGCACGGCTGGCGCTCCAGACATCGGCGCCGCCAGACTCCCGCCCTTACCGTCAGGCGCTCCGCTGCCGGCATAGGTATACGTCCCACGGTCCAGCACCGCCGCGCGCCAGCCTGTCCAGACGGTTTCATCCCCGCGTTTCACCCACGCGTCATCCATCACCAGAACGTCAGTACTTATCTGCCAAACGGTGCGCCCGTTCTTGCGGACAATCGAACCGCTGACGCCGGCTATCTGCAACTCGAATTCCTGGAATGACTCTTTATAAATGGTGCCGTTTACCGCTTGCTTGTCCCGAATCTTGAACGTGACAAACTTGCTATTCACGGAGCCCGGCGCCCAATCCAACTTGGGCGGGCACTTCTTTTCATAGGACATGAAACGCAACAGCATACGCGAAACGCGCTTTTCTGGCGGCGGGTCAAACATAACGTCCGCGCTGTTTACTATCGGCACGTCCGTCTCATTCTCCGCGTATATGGTGCCTTCGGTTTGATGCTTGAAGCCAAACCGATAGGTTGCCTTGTCCGCCGGGACTACTTCCTCAACAAACGATATCTCTAGGGTGGGCGCCCATTCCGTTGGGTCGTTCGTAGCTTCGCCGGCTTCGTTTTCGTTGGTCTCTTCCTCTTCCTCTTTCGCGCTTTTAAAGTGCGCTTCCATCTTCCACAACGTAGAGCTGCCATCCTTCAGCCGTGGCGTTAACGTGTCACAAATCACTTCCCGGTCTACGGTGCGCCCGTACCGCAGATAGCGCCCGTCATAGGGCAAATAGACTTTGCCGCCGCTCCCGTCATAGTCGAGATTATCCCGGCAGTAGTCCGCTATGTCCTGGCCCTGATACTGGTAGCCGTCGGTTTGTATGTTGTAGTGCGCGGTATACTCTCGGCCGCTCGACTTGTACGTGCCTTCGGCGCCGGGGTACGCGTGCGTGATATCCGTGACGAAGCTGGCCATCGGTTACGGTCCTATCCCGGCAACGCGAATAGTTGCGCCGCCGCTTGTGTTCTCGGCTATCTGCGTCAGGATGCGCCGGCGCCGGTTCGCCTCGGCCAACATCTTCTTGCGTTGTTGTTTCGCTGTATGCATCTCGGCGCGCTGTTGGCGTATCGCGTTCGCTTCCGCCATCGTCCCCTTCAACACTGCGCCGAAGGTGCGCCGCGCGTCCGGCGTTCTGGTTTCCGTCGGCTTCGTTGCCGCTAGTAGCTCATCCTGCGCTTTCTTGATTGCGCGCCCCGCTGTCCCGGCACTAATCGCGCCCATCTGGAACAAGTGCATTGCGTCGGCAATCGCCTTTTGTGCTCGCTCCATTGGCGTGGCCAACGATTCACGCATACTGTCCGCTGCGTTCTGCATATCCTCCGCCGCTTTCTTCGCTGCGTCGGCCGCTTTCTTGTTCGCCTCTTCCTCTTCTTTTATCCGCTTGTCTTCCATGGCTTTGCGCATGGCTTCCGCGGCCTTGACTTCTTGGCTGACTTGCACGTTGTCCGGT